>JACCDP010339085.1_pt1 | contig 14668 bp, 18 predicted proteins | sample 7445841 | NCBI WGS metagenome assembly JACCDP01 (sample SAMN15323441, study PRJNA562643) | freshwater metagenome | isolation source: river surface water | place: USA:Blue River Watershed | collected 2017-08-17 | reverse complement strand
GGGGTATCTCGGAGGGGGGTCCGGGGGGGTACTAGCAAGAAACGTGCCAGATCAGAGGGGCCTTGATACTTCACAAGATACCCCCTCGAAGGAGGGGGGCTCCTGACCCCCACTCCAGGGATCTACTCCTGCCGTGAGAGGGGGGGTCGCACGACGGGAGACACATACCACTCCACCCCCCTCCAGTTTCTGAGACATATGTAGGAGAGAGAGAGGTGGGAGGAGGTGTGCCGGGTGTGCCGTGATACGGACACCGCGGAGACGTAGGGCGAGAGATATGGAGTGGGGTGGAGTGGTATCCCCCCCCTATCTGAGTCACGTACTCAGCGATCACGTCCGGGTCACGCCGAGCCTGTTTCACGTGAAGCAAGGCAAAGCCCGATCACGCGGGCTCGTGTGCGTCTACCATAGCCCGGCTTTTCTGTCAAGTATGCTTCAAATCTCCTACTGGAACAAAGGGTCATTTGAAGGGGCTTGACGGCGTGGGCTTTGTGTGGTATACTTCAGTTACTGGAGCAAGAAGCCCAGCACTTAGCCCCCTAGGAGAACCGAAATGACCACCCTCCGCGACACCCTGACCACCCTTCGCAGAGCTTTGCTTCGTTCTCACCATCACGCTGAAGACACCGCCACATCAGACGCCATCTTAGACGCTTACGTTCTGGTGGCCACCGGTCGGACGGCTGAAGCCGCTGAAAAGATGGCTAAGGTCGACGGACTTCCCACCTGGGTCGCCGACGACCTCGACGCTCTCTTCACCGCAGCGCTTGACGGCTGAAGCATCGGGGCTTCGGCCCCCTTCAGCCGTCCGGCTTCGCTCGGCCTTCGCGTCGCGAAGCTCGCTTCGACCCCCTTCAGCCGGGCTTCGAGCTTCGGTATACCCCCTTCGAGGGTCACCCGCGAAGTCACATGGCGGCGCCGACGTTGACGTAGACTTCTTCCGAACTAGAATATATTCAGGATATGCCTTGCACATCTCATGTCCGTGGTCCATCGTGTGAGTCTTCCTGTCACTGGCATGTGTGTGGTATACTTTAGGGATGAGTGAGAATACGGTAGAAGTGATCGACGCTCCCGTGGTCACAACGCCAGCCACATCGACGGCTGTCATCGAAGTGCCGGTTGAATTGCCGCCACTATCGGTAGACGAGGATTCGTTCTGCTTGGCCATCATCGAATATTCGGGCAACGCGTCAGCTGCTTATCGGTCTGTGTTCGGTGATGTGACGCACGCAGCGGCCAAAGCGAACAGGCTGTTGTCCCAGCCGAACATTCAGCTACGAATCAGGGCTCTCACGGAATCGATCCAAGAGTCATCGATTTTCACGATGACGTCTCATCTAATGGAATTGGCGTCGATTCGCGATATGGCCAAGCTACAAGGCCAACTGAAGGTCGCTCTTCAAGCAGAACGCTCGCGCGGTGAAGTCAGCGGCCTGTACAAGCAGCAGCCGCAAACCGGACCGACGATGGTCCAGGTGAACATGGTCAGCAAGTACGACATGAGTATCTGATGACCGGATTCAAATTAACGCCCCGCCAGGAAGAAGCGCAAGCCATATTGTCTGGCCCGGCCACCCACGGGATGTTATTTGGTGGCAGTCGAAGTGGCAAGACGTTTCTTCACGTGCGCAACACGATATTACGAGCGTTGAAAGCAAGACGGTCCAGGCACGCAATCCTGCGGTATCGCTTCAACCACATCAAAGCGTCCATCATCTTGGATACATTTCCCAAGGTGATGGACTTGTGTTTTTCGGGTCTGGAATATGGCCTGAATAAGACGGACTGGTTTGTCACGCTCCCGAATGAGTCAGAAATATGGTTCGGTGGTCTGGACGATAAAGAGCGTACGGAAAAGATCCTGGGCCAAGAATATGCGACGATATATTTCAACGAGTGTAGCCAAATTCCGCATAATTCACAGGCGATTGCCATCACTCGACTCGCGCAAAAGGCTGAAATCGCACCCAACGAATACCTGACCCCGAGGGCGTTCTACGACATGAACCCCACGGACAAGATCCATTGGACGTACCGGATGTTCATCCAGAAGGTCGATCCGGAGACGAAAAAGCCCCTTCCGGACCCAGAGAAGTACGTTTCGTTCCAGATCAATCCGGAAGACAATCTCCAGAACCTCAGCGAAAGCTATATCGACACACTCCGGAGCTTGAGTCCTCGTTTGCAGAAGCGTTTCTTGCGAGGTGAATTCACAGACGGCACCCCGAATGCACTATTCAATGACCAACTGATCGAAACGTGGCGCATACTCAACGGGGATATACCCGATCTGGTGCGTGTGATCGTTGCGGTGGATCCTTCCGGATCAGGTGACGATGCCGGCAGTGAAGCGGATGCGATCGGTGTGATGGTAGTGGGACTGGGTACAGACGGTAACGCGTACGTGCTCGAAGATCTGACCGTGAAAGCGGGACCCGCCACCTGGGGTCGCGTGGTAGTGGACGCTTACTTCCGTCACGACGCTGACATGATCGTTGGTGAAGGCAATTACGGCGGGGCTATGGTAGCCTACGTAGTTCGTGCCGCCGCAAATGCGCGTAAAGCCCGAGTCGCATATAAGCAAGTGACTGCGACTCGCGGTAAGGTCGTTCGCGCTGAGCCAGTATCAGCACTCTATGAACAAGGTAAGGTCCGGCATGTTGGTTTCTTCCGTGACCTGGAAGAGGAGTTGTCCGGTTTTACTACCAATGGGTTCGTCGGCGACCGATCACCGAACCGAGCGGATGCTTTGATCTGGGGTATCACCGAACTATTTCCGGCCATCGTTGCCCCGACCAAACCGGGGCAGCACAGTTCAATCATCGTTCTGCCAACGATCAATCATTGGCGATAAGGAGCCATCATGGCACGTGAATCCAATTCGCAGCGTCTTGCTCGTATTCACCAAGAAGCGCTGCGAGAGTTCGACGACATCCAATCGGCCCTTCGTGATGAGCGGCTGCAATGTCTCCAAGACCGACGCTTTTACAGCATCGCGGGTGCGCAATGGGAAGGCCCGCTGGGCGAACAGTTCTCGAACAAACCCAAATTCGAAGTCAACAAGATCGCGCTGGCTGTGCAACGGATCTTCAACGAATATCGGAACAATCGGATCACCGTCAATTTCATGAGCAAGGACGGCGTGGCGGATGACTCGCTCGCCGATACTTGCAACAAGCTGTTCCGAGCCGATCAACAAGACAGCAGCGCCGAAGAGGCGTACGACAATGCCTTCGAAGAAGCGGTCGGAGGTGGATTCGGCGCCTGGGAATTGCGCCCGGTCTACGAAGACGAAGAAGATCCAGACAATGATTCGCAGCGGATCCGGATCGAACCAATCTACGATGCCGATTCGTCGGTATTCTTTGATCTGCAAGCCAAGCGGCAAGACAAGGCCGATGCCACCCGGTGCTATGTGCTCACGAGCATGACTCGTAGCGCGTACAAAGACCAATACGGCGATGATCCGGCGTCTTGGCCGAAGGAGATTTATCAGTACGAATTCGACTGGTGTACGCCCGACGTAGTATTTGTGGCCCGGTACTATCGTGTCGAGATGGTGTCCAGGCGCATTCACTACTATGAAATGATCGACGGCACTGAAAAAAGATACGAGTCAGATGAACTGACCGATGAAAAGATCACAGAACTTGATTCGATCGGCGCTCGTGAAGTGCGTACACGCGACATCAAGCGAAAGCGTGTACGTCTGTATATCATGTCCGGCAGCCGAATCTTGAATGATGTCGGGTACATCGCCGGCCAATGCATCCCAGTGATCCCAGTATACGGAAAGCGCTGGTTCATCGACAACGTCGAGCGGTGCATGGGTCACGTACGTTTGTCGAAAGACGCACAACGACTCGGAAATATGCAACGCAGTAAGCTCGGTGAGATATCCGCGCTTTCTAGCGTCGAAAAACCGATCTTCACACCCGAACAGATCGCCGGCCACCAAAACATGTGGGCCGAGGATAATGTGAAGAATTATCCTTACCTACTGGTAAACCCGGTCATGGGGCCCGATGGCAATATGACCATCGCAGGGCCGGTATCGTATACGAAATCAGCTGCTGTTCCTCCTGCATTGGCCGGACTTCTTCAGATCACCGAACAAGATCTGAAGGATACGCTCGGCAATCAAGAACAAGGCGACCGCATCGTCAGCAATATCAGCGGTCGCGCCGTCGAGATGGTGCAGCAGCGTCTCGACATGCAGTCGTTCTTGTACATCTCGAATTTCTCAAAAGCTTCTCGTCGTGAAGGTGAAGTGTGGCTGAGTATGGCAGCCGACATTTACATCGAGTCTGGTCGCAAGATGAAGGGTCTGGGAGATCAGGGCGAACTGTCCATGATCGAGCTTTTGAAGCCGAAGGTCGACCAAGAAACGGGCGAGGTCATTTATGAAAATGACCTGAGTCAAGCGAAACTTGATGTGGTGTCGAGCGTCGGTCCTTCATTCGTCAGTCAGCGCGCTGCTATTGTGCGAGCACTCACCGGTATGTTGGCGATCACTCAAGATCCGCAAACTCAATCCGTGCTTCAAGCCATGGCGATCATGAACATGGAAGGTGAAGGTCTGAAAGAGGCTCGCGAATACTTCCGTCGCAAGTTGGTTGAAATCGGTGTCGTCAAGCCGAATGAGAAGGAAGCCGAAGCGCTCATGTCCGCGATGCAGAATAAGCGTCCGGATCCGAATACCATCTACCTGGAAGCCGCAGCACAAGAAGCTGTCGCCAAGGCCGAGAAGGCCAGGGCGGATGTTGTCAATACCGTAGCCGATGCTCGGCTCAAGCAAGCGAAAACGGCTGAAATCGAATCCAATATCCAATTGGATTCTGACCGAGCGACTCTCGATGCCATCGAGTCGATTCGTCAAACCACAATGGGAGTTCGATGATGGACCCGCGTGTCAGAGATCTGGCCTTTGGTGCCGCGTTGAATTCGATCCTGCAATCAGCAGGGATGGGAACAAATGTCGGTTCTGAATTGCGTCGAATCGGAACACTTCCTCCTTCAACACCGCCGACCGCACCTGTTCCGCCGACCGCACCTGTTTCTTCATCTGATATCACGATACCGATGACCGGCGATGGATCTTACCAACAAGATTCGTTCGGCGGCACCACTGGGGGTGGTATACTGTCGGGCAATCCACAAACCGGCATTGTGGATGAAGCCGGTGTGCCGCTCACTGTCGGTGACATTATCGGACGCGGTGTCAATGTCATCGGATTTTTATCCAACCCACTGAGTTTCGCCGCCGGATATGCACTTACCGGAAGGACGATGGGTCAGGCAGTCAAAGGTATGATGACCCCAGTCGAAACCGCACAACCCACTATATCTCTCGCCCAGATAGCGTTGGATATGGCACAACAGACTGGTCTGACCCCCAGTGAAGCCATGTCCATATTGACCGGTGGGTCTCACGTAGAACAATCAGGCACTCCGGCCCCAGGCGATATTACCGGTGCTGTCGATGTCGGTACTGGTGCCGATGTTTCAAGCGCCGGAATCGGGGATTCTGTGTCCGGCGTTTCCACTGGCGGTGGAGTCGGTGTGATGTAAACAGGTAACCAGCCAACCTGAATTAATGGCTGAGAGGAGTAATCATGAGTTCCGAAGTCGAAATCGAAGTTGAGGCGCCTGCTGCCGCAGAGATTCCTGCGTCGTCCTCCGTCGCAGAAGTTCCGCGAGAATCTGGTCAAGAATCGGAATCCGACGAAGATCAGACCCTCGTCACGATCGACGATCAGCCGATCAACCAAGCCGATGATTCTGAAAACAAAGCCCCAGCTGCTGAATGGGTCCGAGAGCTTCGAAAGCAGCATCGAGAAGCTCAACGGAAGTTGAAAGAACAAGAAGCTGAGCTTCAACGTTTGAAAGCTCCTGCTCAAGTTCAACCGACAATCACCACCAAACCACGGCTTGAAGATTTCGATTTCGATACCGACAAGTATGAAGCTGCTCTATTGAAGTGGCATGAACACAAAAAGCAGATCGATGATCTGGAAGCCCAAGCCAAGCAGACAGAAGAACAACAAAAACGCAATTGGGCACAGCGACTTGAAGTCTACGGCACTTCAAAGCAGTCTTTGAAGTTGGAGGACTATGATCAGGCTGAGGATGTCGTCCAACAAAATCTGAATGTCGTCCAACAAGGTATCATCATCCAGGGCGCTGAAAATCCAGCTGCTGTGGTATACGTACTTGGCAAAGATCCGACCAAAGCCAAAGAGTTTGCCGCGATCAAAGATCCGGTGAAATTCGCCATCGCAATCGGAAAACTGGAGACGAAGTTGAAAGTCACAAATCGCAAAGCACCCCCTCCGCCCCCCACCACGATTCGCGGTAACGCGAGCATCTCCGGTACGGTTGACTCCCATTTGGAGCGATTGCGAGCAGAAGCGGAGCGTACTGGTGATTACACCAAAGTCCATCAGTACCGACAACAGAAAAAGGACTCTTCTAGGAGGGGTTGACAGAAATATGGCGGCTGGTATAGAATCCATACATTCGGTTTCGCCAGCCACCAAATCGGCAGTACCAAAATCACGAGCGGCCACCGGCTCTAACGGGTGAGTATCAGGCGCGGTCCTAACCGCATCAGTCACTCATCTGTTCTCAGGAGTCACAAATGGCCAATTCGTTTTCCAAGGAAGAGCGCGTCGCGTTCGAAGACCTCCTCGAAGGCTTCAATGACGCGCTGGTTCTCAGCAAGAACGTTTCATTGTATCGCACCGAGGGTACGATGATGGAACGTACGAACAACATCATCTGGCGCCCGCAGCCCTACATCGCCCAATCCTTCTCGGGCATGGATCAGACGCTGAACTTCCAGCAGATGACCCAACTGTCCGTGCCGGCGACGCTGGGCTTTCAACGCTCGGTCCCGTGGATCATGGACGCGCTCGAACTGCGCGACGCACTGCAGGAAGGTCGTCTCGGCGACGCCGCGAAGCAGAAGCTCGCCAGCGACATCAACCTCGCCATCATGTCCGTGGCCGCGAACCAGGGTTCGCTGGTCGTCACCGTTGCCGGCGCTGCCGGCGACTACGACGACGTTGCCCTGTGCGACACGATCATGAACGAGCAGGGCGTGCAGGCGTTCGACCGCTACCTGGCGCTGTCCAGCCGCGACTACAACGGCATGGCCGGCAACCTGGCGGTGGCCACGCGCTCGTTCGGCAGCCGCATGAGCGACGAGGCGTATCGTCGTGGCTTCGTGGGCACCGTGGCCGGCTTCGACACGTACAAGTTCGACTACGCCAACCGCATCCGTGCGGCCAGCGGGTCGGACCCGACGATGTCCACACTGGTCGGTGCCAACAACTACTGGGTTCCGCAGGCCACCTCGGTGGCCACCACGGGCGAAACGGCCAACGTCGACAACCGCTTCCAGACGATCACGGTTTCCTCGACCACCGATCTGCGGGCGGGCGACGCCATCACCATCGGCGGCGTCAACGCGGTGCATCACATCACCAAGGGCGACACCGGCAATCTCAAGACCTTCCGGGTCGTGCAGGTGCTGACGTCCACGACGTGCGTGATCACCCCGCCGATCATCAGCAACCAGGGCGGCACCGACGCCGAGGCGCAGTATCAGAACGTCGTGGTCACGCCGAACGCGACGGCCACCGTGGACCGACTGAACATCGCCGCGGCGCCGATCAACTGCTTCTGGCAGAAGGACGCGCTGGAAATCCTGCCGGGCCGCTATGCGGTGCCGATGGATGCTGGTGCGGCGGTGATGCGGGCCTCGACGGACCAGGGCATCGAACTGGTGATGCAAAAGCAGTACAGCGTCAAGACCATGAAGACGGAGTACCGCCTCGACACCCTGTTTGGCGTCGTGAACAAGCAACCCGAGATGTCGGGCATCCTGCTGTTCGGCCAGACCTGATGAACAGGGGGCTTCGGCCCCCTTCGTCAACTCATCCCCCAGGAGCACATCACCATGACCTACTCTGTCGTCGCGTCCCAAGGGACCGCAACCGTCACCCTCACCGCCAACCAGAAGATTGCCGTTCGCACGCAAGGCGAGGCGCAGGTTCTGCAGGTCGTCGGGTTCCCCAACTACCCTGAGCAGCAAGACCTGCTGCAGACCGTCACCAACACGACGTACACCTCGTCAGCGTTTGCCAACGGCGCGACGCTCGTCATCAATGCCGGCGCCTTCCCGGTGCAATACGAGGTTGGCACCGATCCCGTCATCAGCGATGATGGCAACTGGCAGCCGCAGGGTGCGCCGACCAACATCGCTGACGGCGGCTCGATGGCCGCGACGGCTGCTGCCCTGCTCTCGGGCATCGTGACCGCCACGCCCACCACCGGCCGAAGCATCCAACTCCCGCTGGCCACCGAACTGAACGCCGCCACCAACATCGCTGTCGGTGAGTCGTTCGACTGGTCGCTGATCACGCTGGCCGCGTTCGCGCTGACCATCACGGTCAACACCGGCATGACCATCGTGGGTTCGGCCGCTACCGCCGGCACCTCGGGCGCTGCGGCTCGGTTCCGCACGCGCAAGGACTCGGCCACGACGTACATCACGTACCGGATCGCCTGACCTGCGGAGACAATACAACGCGGGCGGGTGGATTGGGGGTCCCCGGTCGCCGCCCGCGTTTTCACATCTGGAGGTACCATGCCGCTGAAAAAAGGTTATTCGCAGAAGTCCATTTCCTCCAACGTTTCCAAGGAGATGAAGGCCGGCAAGCCGCAGAAGCAAGCTGTGGCCATCGCGCTGAACACGGCTCGCACAGCGGCCATGAAGGCCGGCAAGCCCGGTAAGGCTCCACCGATGAAGAAGCGTGGTTGAAATCTGTCATGGGCTACAGCAAGCGCCAGTTCGTTGAAGCTGCCTTCGAGGAGATCGGCCTCGCGGCGTATGCCTTCGACATCCAACCCCAGCAGCTGGAGTCAGCCTTGCGACGCCTCGACGCCATGATGGCCGAGTGGAACGCCAAGGGCATCCGCCTGGCTTATCCGCTGCCATCCAGCCCGCAGTTCAGCGACATCAACGCCGAATCCGAGGTGCCAGACAGCGCCAACGAGGCCATCATCACCAACCTTGGCATTCGTCTGGCTGCTGGCTACGGGAAAACCCTGATGCCGCAGACCATGATGGCCGCCAAGCAGGCGTACAACACACTGCTGTCTCGCGCCGCCATGCCGATGGAGCAACAATTCCCCGACACGCTACCTGCGGGCGCGGGCAACAAGCCCTGGCGCATCTACGACGATCCCTTCTTGCCGGCCCCGGTGGACCCGATCACGGTCGGTACGGACGGCCCGCTTGCATTCAACTGAGGCCGCACCATGCCGCAGATCTACCAACTCTCGCTGTTGTCGCAGGTCAGTGCTGGCGACCAGATCCCCGTTTACTCGCCGCAAAACGGCGACGCGCGGCGCCTGCCGATGTCGGCTCTGCTGTCGTACTTCCAACAGCAGTTCGCCGCGCCCACGCTGGCCACGAACATCTACGTGCCGACGACGGGTTTTTCCATTGCCGCGCCCACCCCGGTCGCGCAGCAACAGTGGATCCTGCTTCAGCCTGCCGGCACGTTGGCCTCGGGCACCGTGGTGCTGCCGCTGAACACAGCCACACCCGATGGCACCGAGATTCTGATCACCACCACCCAGCAGATTACGTCGTTCACGTTGGGGCTGAACGGCGCTGCTGCAGCATTCGGCGACCCGGCCACGCTGGCTGCAGAAGATTTCTTCCGCATGCGCTTCGTGCAGGCCACGAACAGTTGGTATCGGATTGCGTGATGGCCACGAAAGATCCCCGCTTGGCGAAGGCTGGCGTTTCGGGCTACAACCAGCCGAAGCGCACGCCGTCGCACCCGACGAAATCTCACGTCGTGGTGGCCAAGTCCGGGGATCAGATCAAGACCATCCGGTTCGGTCAGCAGGGAGTCAGCGGGTCACCGCGCCGCGAAGGCGAGTCTAAGGCAGACCGCGCGCGCCGAGAATCGTTCAAGGCCCGCCACGCCGGAAACATCTCCAAGGGCAAGATGTCGGCAGCGTATTGGGCCGACAAGGTCAAGTGGTGATCCATGCCCCAAATCCCCATTCTTTCCGGCGTCTTCACCGACAACGGCCCTGACGTCCGCACCTCGTACCCGGTCAACCTGGTGCCGGTGCCCAAAACCAGCGGCGTGAGCCAGGAATACCTGCGTCCCGCTGACGGCCTGGTTGCAAACGGCGGGGGGCCTGGGCCAGACAGGGGCGGGATCTACTGGAACGGCATCCTGTACCGCGTGATGGGCAGCAAGCTCGTGACGGTCAGCGTCTCTGGTACGGTCACGGTGCTGGGCGATGTGGGCAACGACGGCAAGCGTGCGACGCTGGACTACAGCTTTGACCTGCTGGGCATCGCCTCCGACGGCAACTTGTTCTTCTGGGATCCGGTTGCCGGCACACTGACGCAGAACACCGACCCTGACTTGGGAACGGTGATTGATGTCGTCTGGGTCGATGGCTACTGGATGACGACGGATGGCGAGTTCCTGATCGTCACCGACCTGACGAACCCACTGTCGGTGAACCCGCTGAAGTACGGCAGCAGCGAGGTGGACCCCGACCCCGTGGTGGCGCTGCTGAAGGTACGCAACGAGATATATGCGCTGAACCAGCACACCATTGAGGTGTTCGACAACGTGGGCGGGGATTTCTTCCCGTTCCAACGCATTGACGGCGCCCAGATCGAGAAAGGCGCAGCCGGCACGCACGCCTGCTGCGTATTCGCAGAGGCTGTGGCGTTTCTGGGCGCCGGCTTCAACGAGTCGCCGGGGATTTACATCGGCTCCAACGCCAACGCGCAGAAGATCTCCACGCAGGAAATCGACCATATCCTCGAGGATTACACCGAAGCCCAGCTTTCCACTGTTCTGCTGGAGGCTCGCAACGACCGCACGCACCAGCACCTGTACGTACACCTCCCGGATCGCACGCTGGTGTACGACTACGCCGCCAGCCAGGCCACGCAGCAGCAAGTGTGGTTCGTACTGACCAGCAGTGTGATGGGCTTTTCGCGCTATCGCGCTGCCGGCTTCGTGTGGGCCTTCGACCGCTGGAACATCGGAGATCCGACGTCAAGCGCGGTGGGCTACACCACCGACACTGCGGGGCACCACTACGGCCTGCCGGTGCGGTGGGAATTCGGAACCCAGATGGTTTACAACGGCGGCAAGGGCGCCGTCATCCATGAACTGGAACTCGTCGCACTCACCGGCCGCGTGGCGCTTGGCGTCGCGCCGCAGATTTCGACCAGCTACTCGGTTGACGGCCAAACGTGGAGCCAAGACCGCTACATCGCTGCCGGCATGATCGGCAACTCGCTCAAGCGCTTGGTGTGGTGGCAGCAGGGCTTCATGCGCAACTTCCGTATCCAGCGCTTCCAGGGCGACTCGACGGCACATATCTCGTTCATGCGCCTCGAATCCCAGATCGAACCCTTGGCGTACTGACGGCATGGCCACGCAACGCCTCAATCTCACGCGCGATCAGCTCGCCACGTTCCTCAAGGACCACGAGCAGATCAAGCAGTTCGAGGCGCTGTTCCGCGTCGCGGATCAGATCGCGCCAGACGTCGTCAACGAGGTGTCCACCGCCGCCGCCAGCGCTCAGTCCACCGCCGTGCAGGCCGTGGGCATGGCCCTGCAGTTCGCGCAGGACGCCGCCGTGTGTTGCGCCGCAGCCGAAGCCAAGGCCCAAGAAGCGCTGGACCGCCTGACGGCACTGGAACGCGACGCCACCATCAACGCCGCCGAGGCCCGGGCTCAGGAGGCCATCGACCGCGTCTCCACGCTGGAGCAGGACGCCGCAACACGCATCGCTGCAGCCGAGGCACTGTCCAATCAGGCGCTGACGCTGCTGGCGGGCCTGCGCGGCGACGTCGAGGGCCTGCAATCTGCGCCTCCCGACCGCGAGTTCAAGCGATCACGCTACGGGTCGTTCTACGACACCACCACGCAATCCGCAACGGTCATCAACACGGCCAAGGCCGTCACGTTCAACACGACGGACCTGAGCAACGGCGTGTATCTCGGCACGCCGACGTCGCGTATCTACGTTGACACTGGTGGGATCTACAACTTTCAGACTAGCATTCAACTCGACAGCACCGTCGCTACAGCGGAGGAGTTTTACCTCTGGTTCCGCTTGAATGGCATCGACGTCACGAATTCCGCAAGTCAGATGCGAGTGCAGGGCAACAATGCCGAGATATTCGTGGCGCTGAACTACTTCTTCAATCTCAAGGCTGGCGATTACGTCGAGTTGATGTTCAGCGTAAGCAATCTCGGAGTTCAACTGCTGGCTGCAGGCGCTGTTGCGCCGCACCCCGGCATCCCATCTATCATTCTCACCGTCGCAAACAACATCGAGGGCATCCAATGACTGTCACCGTCAAGGTACTGGTCCCGCCACTGCAAATGCAGAACTCGCAGACCACGCAATATACCGCCACAGCCGCCAAGGCCATCATCGACAAGGCCACGGTGACGAACACCGATACGGTGAACCGCACGTTCAGCGTGAACCTGGTGACGTCTGGGGGCTCTGCCGGCAACTCGAACCTTGTGATCGACGACCGTACCGTCGTTCCGGGTGAAACCTATCTGTGCCCGGAATTGGTGGGCCAGGCGCTGGAGTCTGGTGGGTTCATCAGCACCATCGCCAGTGCCGCAACGGCGCTGACGCTGCGTGTTTCCGGCCGCGAAATCACCTGATGAGGCAAGTATGGAAGACGCCGAAATGCCTGATATGATGATCCTCGGTATTGGTGGAGGCATCCCCGAGGCGTTTCTGACGCCATCCGAAAACAGGCGCAATACCCAGACCGCCATTCGTGATTGGATGCTCGGACCAGAGAAACCGACCAATGAGCCCGGTGCCAACAAGCCGTATTGGGTGGCGTTGGGCAAGGCCATGCGAGTGGATGAACGCGAAGCCCGCCGCCGCCGCTGCTCGAATTGCGAGTACTATGACAACTCGGTCGAGAAACAAGTGCAGATGATGGCGATCCCATGGAACGAGTGGGACGTCGACGCCGGGTTTCGCGGACATTGCACCAAACTCGATTTCATCTGCCACGATCTGCGGGCTTGCCAGGTATGGGAAGAACGTGAGTTCGAGGAACAAGACTGATTGATCGATAGGACACAATCATGGCACTCGGATGGATGGACCTTCTCGTACTTGGTGGCACCCAGCTTCTGAGTGGATATCTTCAATCAGAAGCCGCACAAGAAGCTGGTGGCCTTCAAAGTGCTGCCGCTCTGGCTGGAATCGAAGAACAACGCCAACGATTCCAGCAAATCCAAGAGGCTCTCAAGCCGTATCGCGAAGCTGGTATCGTCGCAATCGGTGGTCTGGCTCCTTATGCCGAAGCCGGTGCACCCGCTCTAGAACAACAACAGGCCATCATGGGCCTGTTGGGCCCCGAGCGTCAGCAAGCTGCCATTCGCGGCATCAGTGAAGGAGCTGGCTTTCAAGAAGCCGTCAGACAAGGTGAAGAAGCTCTTTTATCCCGGGCTTCTGCCACTGGTGGCTTGAGGGGTGGTAACATTCAGGCTGCTTTGGCTCAATTCCGGCCAGAATTACTTCAACGAGCTATCGAACAACAATACACCAGACTCGGTGGGATGACAGACATAGGCCGCCAGACTCTGCAAAACCTGCTTCAGCAAGGTCAAGCGTCGGCAGCGGGTACCGGCACTGCTGCTTTGCAAACTGGTTCTGCTGTTTCCAACTTGCTGCAACAACAAGGTGCTGCGCAAGCCGGGACGGCCCTGGCCCAAGGTCGGGCATATAGTGGACTATTGAATCTGCCGAGTCAATTGGCTGGTATCAAGATCGGGGCTGGCGGTACGGGCTCTTTGTTCGACTGAGGTAATCATGGCTATCGTTCAACCCTTTAACTACATCCAACAAGAACAAGCCAATCCCTTACTGCAAGGGATTCAGGTCGGGGCAACGATGGCTCAAGCCCAAGCTATGCGTCAGCAAGCGGAGGCGAAAGCAGCTGAAGCAGCGGCCGAAGAACGTCGTCGTCGTGAATACCAAGCAGAACGGGCACGATTTTTCGCTTTGGGAAAACCCACGACGATGGACGTTTTTCGATTTGCTGAGTCAATGCCGCCTGATGTCCAGAAAAACATCGGCAGTATGCTTGGTGAGATTCCAAAGACTCAGAAGACCGCATACATGCGGGACATGGGGCAAGTAGTATCCGCGATCGAAGCCGGTGATGTCAGCACTGCGACCAACTTGCTGCGCGAAAGAGGTCGCGCGAACCCTGACGAATCTGCCTCGGCTGATCGCCTTGCGTCGATGATCGAACGTGATCCCACGAATGCGATGAAGCTCATCGCTCCGGTGCTCGCCGTGGATGAAGACGGCCAAAAGATGTTGAAGTCTGTAGCTGAAGCCGCTGAAGCTCGGCGTACGGCGACTGACTTTCCGCGCTTGATGGCACAACGTGCGGCAGAACTGGCCAAGGCCGGATCTGATGCCGAAAAAGCCGCCGTGGAAGCAAAATACGCTGAGCGTCTCGCCAGAGCGAATATCACGAAACTCGAAGCTGAAGGTCAGCCGGTTCAATTCGAAGTTCTGAATGCAGAACAATTCAACAAAGAATTCGGTGGGG
>JACCDP010980029.1_pt1 | contig 14677 bp, 13 predicted proteins | sample 7445841 | NCBI WGS metagenome assembly JACCDP01 (sample SAMN15323441, study PRJNA562643) | freshwater metagenome | isolation source: river surface water | place: USA:Blue River Watershed | collected 2017-08-17 | reverse complement strand
TGGTGCACATTGACCATCCTTTGGCCGCCGGTGCATTGGCGCAGTTCCATGCCTTGTTCAAACAGGAAGAACTGGTGTTGGACAAATGGTTTGCCTTGCAAGCCTCGGCCAGTGGCAGCCAATCCGATGTGCTGGCCAAAGTGCGTCAACTCATGCAACACCCTGACTTCCATTTGCACAACCCGAACCGGGCGCGCAGCTTGATTTCCAGTTATTGCGTGAACGCCGCCGCCTTCCACCGCAGCGATGCCGCAGGTTATGTGTTTTGGAGCGAGCGCGTGTTGGAAATTGACAGCTTCAACCCGCAGGTGGCGGCCCGTTTGGCCCGCACCCTGGACCGTTGGCGCAAGTTGGTCGAACCCTACCGCAGTGCCGCCCACGAAGCGATTCGCCGCGTCGCCGCCAAAGACGATTTGAGTGCCGATGTGCGTGAAGTGATCAACGCGGCCTTGGAGGACTGAAGCATGAGCACATCCCTGTCGCGGTATTTGGTGGAACAACAACGCGCCAAAAACAACATCCCGCCCGAACTGCGTCTGTTGTTGGAAGTGGTGGCCAGGGCCTGCAAAAGCATCAGCCATGCGGTGAACAAAGGCGCCTTGGGTGGCGTGCTGGGCTCAGCCCACAGCGAAAATGTGCAAGGCGAGGTGCAGAAAAAACTCGACATCATTGCCAACGAAGTGCTGATCGAAGCCAATGAATGGGGTGGCCATTTGGCCGCCATGGCCTCGGAAGAAATGGACAGCATTTACCTCGTGCCCAACCGCTATCCGCAAGGCGAGTACCTGCTGTTGTTTGATCCCTTGGATGGCTCGAGCAACATCGATGTGAACGTGAGCATTGGCACCATCTTCAGTGTGCTGAAAAAACCCGAAGGCAGCGCCGGTGTGAGCGAAGCCGATTTTTTACAACAAGGCAGCGCGCAAGTGGCCGCTGGTTATTGTGTCTATGGCCCGCAAACCACCTTGGTGCTCACCGTGGGTGATGGCGTGGCCATGTTCACCTTGGACCGCGAACAAGGCTCGTTTGTGCTGACGCAAGAAGATGTGCGGATTCCCGCCGACACCCAAGAGTTCGCCATCAACATGAGCAACATGCGGCACTGGGCCCCACCGGTCAAGCAGTACATCGACGACTGCTTGGCAGGCAAAGCCGGTGTGCGCGGCAAAGACTTCAACATGCGTTGGGTGGCCAGCATGGTGGCCGATGTGCACCGCATCCTCACCCGAGGCGGCGTCTTCATGTACCCTTGGGACCAGCGCGAGCCCAACAAGCCTGGCAAGTTGCGTTTGATGTACGAGGCCAACCCGATGGCCTGGTTGGTCGAGCAAGCCGGGGGGGCCGCCACCAACGGCCAGCAACGCATCATGGACATCCAACCCACCGAGCTGCACCAACGTGTGAGCGTCTTCTTGGGCTCGAAAAACGAGGTTCAGCGGGTCACAGCGCTGCACCAACAACCCTGATTTATTCACTTCATTCAAAGGCACATCATGAGCATCCACAAACACGTTTCTGCCCTGCTCTTGATGCTCTTGCTGGGCAGCGTTGCGCAAGCCGAGGTGGTGAAGATTGGCTTCATCGATGTGCTGTCGGGGCCCTTCGCAGCAGCTGGCAAATCGTCTTTAGACCAACTGCGTGCCGTGGTGACGGCCCGCAACGCCAAAGCCAAACCCACCGAGCCACAGTTTGAGGTGGTGCCTTTCGATGGCAAGGGCTCGCCCCAGGAAAGCGCCTTGATGTTGAAGAGCGCATCCGACCAAGGCATTCGGTACGTGACCCAAGGCGGTGGCTCTGGTGTGGCCTTTGCGCTGACCGAAGCCATCACCAAATTGGCCGACCGTGAACCTGCCAAGGCGATGGTTTATTTGAATTATTCAGCGATGGACCCGGGCCTGACCAACGACCGCTGCAACTTCTGGCACTTTCGCTTCTACCCTTCCAGCGAAATGAAAATCGAAGCGCTCACCACCTACATGAAGACCCGCCCCGACATCAAGAATGTGTATTTGTTGAACCAAGACTACACGCACGGCCAGCAAGTCTCCAAGGCCTCGAAAGCCTACTTGGCCCGCAAACGCCCTGACATTCAAATCGTCGGCGACAACTTTGTGCCGATTGCCCAGGTGCGCGACTTCGCGCCTTACATCGCCAAAATCAAAGCCTCGGGTGCGGACACCGTCATCACGTCCAACTGGGGCACCGACCTCAGCTTGTTGCTCAAGGCCGCCAAAGACTACGGTTTGAACATCAACTTCTTCACCATGAACGCCAACAACCCCGGTGTGCCCGCACAAATGGGGGCTTGGGGGCAAAACAAAGTCGGTGTGATTTGGAACTGGGGCCACAATGCACCCACACCCGAGTTGGAAAAAATCTACCTCGCCTACCAAAAACAATCGGACGAAGATTTTATTTTTGCAGCCCACTACAACAGCATGCACATGCTGAGTGCCGCGATGGAGAAAGCCAAAAGCACCGAGCCGAAAGCGGTGGCGTATGCCTTGGAAGGCATGAAGTTCAAGAGCCCGGTGGGCGAAGTGGAAATGCGCAAAACAGACCACCAATTGCTGGCGCCCTTGTTCCTGGGCATGTGGGCCAAACAAGGCAGCAAGGGTGTGAAGTACGATGCGGAAAAAACCGGCTACGGTTTCCGCTCAGAAGTGGTCTGGGACACCTACATCAGTGCCCAACCCACCTCTTGCCAAATGACCCGCCCTTGAAGGAACACCATGGCCACCCCACCCAGTGAACTGATCCATGCGCTGGTCTTGCGTGAAATGCAAGACGGCATCATCCGCGATGGCTTGTGGGCCAAGGCCGTGGCGGAGTCTGGTGCTGACAAGGCCAAAGCCAAAGCGGCCTACATTCGCTTGCGGGCCGCCAGCATGCAGGAAGAAACACGCAACCTGTTGGTCAAACAAATTCAACAAGGGCTGAAAGACACCTTGAAGCCAAAGAAAGATTTTTTGTCCGCCAGCGGTTTGAAAAAACCGAATTAAGTGCCCAGCTTCTTGAGCAAATCGGCCTGCACGATTTCAATCCAATAGCCGTCGGGGTCTTTGATGAAGGCCACGTCGCGCATCTTGCCCTGCTCGGGGCGCTTCACGTAAGTGACCTGGTTGTCGTCAAACCATTGCACGGCGGCGGTCAAATCGGGCACTGAAAAGCAAATGTGGCCAAAGCCTTGAGGCTGGGCATTGCCATCGTGGTATTTGAAATCTGCATCGCTCTCGGTGCCCCAGTTGTGGGTCAACTCCAGAACACCGCTTTGTGAAAAGGTCCAAGCGGTGCGCTCGCCTTGGTCGGCTGGTGCGTTTTGAGCCATTTCAGCCACAGCCAAAAAGTACAAGGTGAACTTCATCTCGGGGAAGTCGAGCTTGCGCAGCACCCGCATGCCGAACACCCGGCTGTAAAAATCCAATGCCACCGCCGGATCTTTCACCCGCAGCATCGAATGATTGAACACAAAGCCTTTGGTGTGGGCGGTGGGCTGCTCGCAAACACCGGGGTGTTTTTCGGTCGTGAACGTCATGGTGAAAAATTAAGATTTGACAGCGGCCAAGGCAGCGGTTCGAACCACTTGTCCTTGATGTGTGCCTGTGTGTTGCTGTGGCGTATCGAGACTCAAGCTTGCATCGACCGCCTGATGCTTCTTTTCTTGAGAGATGAGGCAACGCCGCAGGTATCGCAAACTGGTGACACGCAAAAACGAGGCGAAGTTGGAAACCTCGCCTCGGTGCTCCAAGATTTCATCGTGCAGTGTGCAGATGAGGGCGTTGGTGGTGCAGCCCTCATCCTCGGCCATTTCGGCCAGCACATCCCACACGGTGTTTTCCAAGCGAATGCTGGTGAGCATGCCGCGAATGCGAATCGAGCGGGTACGTTGCTCGTACAGAATCGGATCGGCTTTGACGAAATACTCACACATGCATTGCTCCTGGGCAGAACCTGCTGATCAGATGGCGCGTTCGGTCATTTGCTTGGCGATGTAATCCGCCTGGCGAATGGCCAATGACACGATCGTCAATGTGGGGTTCTCAGCACCACCGGTGGTGAACTGTGAACCATCACTGATGAACAGGTTGGGGATGTCATGGGTTTGACCCCATTTGTTGGCCACGCCGTCGCGGGCATTGGCGCTGATGCGGCAGCTGCCCAGGTTGTGGGTGGATGGGTAAGGCGGTGTGCGGTAGGTCTTGATGGCACCGGCCGCTTGGTAAATCCGCTCGCCTTGGGTGAACGCGTGGTTGCGCATGACGATGTCATTTTCATGGTCATCGAAGTGCACGTTGGGCACAGGGCTGCCCCACTTGTCTTTCACATTGGTGTTCAAGGTGATGCGGTTGGTTTCGCGCGGCATGTCTTCGCCCACCAGCCACATGCCAGCCAAGTTGGTGTAGTGGTCCATCCACCATGCATAGTCAGCGCCCCAAGCGCCTGGGTCTAGGAAGGCGGGCATGAAGGCCAAGCCCAAGGACAAGGTTTCCATCTCGTAACCACCGACAAAACCACGCTTGGGATTGAAGACCGATTCGTCGCGGATGATGCCGGCCATGGTGGTGCCACGGTACATGTGCACGGGGTCTTTGAAGGCTGCATACACCGAGCCGGTCATGTGGCGCATGTAGTTGCGACCCACTTGGCCAGACGAGTTGGCCAAGCCGTCTTTGAACATGTTGGACGCTGACAGCAACAACAAACGAGGGGTTTCAATGGAGTTGCCAGCCACGCACACGACACGCGCTTTTTGACGCTGTTCTTTGCCGTCTTTGTCAAAGTAGACAACACCGGTGACCAAGCCTTTTTCGTTGTGCTCGATGCGGGTCACGTGCGATTCAGGACGCAGATCGAGGTTGCCGGTGGCCTCTGCTTTTGGAATCTCGGTGTAGAGCGTGGACCATTTGGCGCCGCTCTTGCAACCTTGGAAGCAAAAGCCCAACTGCATGCAACGGCCACGGCCATCGCGCGGCTGGCTGTTGATGGCCATGTTGCCGGTGTGCACTTCCTTGTAGCCCATTTTTTTGGCGCCTGCGTACATCACCTTGAAGTTGTTGTTGCCAGGCAGACCTGGGATGCCGTTGGTGCGGGTCACGCCCATTTTGTTTTCGGCTTTGGCGTAGTAAGGCTCAAGCTCCGACAAGGTGATGGGCCAGTCAAGAAGATTGGCACCTTTGATGTCGCCATAAACCGTTTTGGCGCGGAACTCGTGCTCTTGGAAACGCAAGGATGCACCGGCCCAGTGGGTGGTGGAGCCGCCCACGGTTTTGCAAATCCAAGCAGGCAGGCCCGAGAAGTCTTTCGCGACGCGCCATGAACCAGAGGTGGTGCGGGGGTCGAGCCAAGCGAGTTGACCAAAGGATTTCCATTCGTCATTGACGAAGGATTGAGGGGACTGGCGCGCACCTGCTTCGAGCACCACCACTTTGATGCCCTTTTGACAGAGTTCGTTGGCCAAGGTGCCGCCACCTGCACCGGAGCCGATGATGACGACAGCACTGTCGTCGTTGAATGTGATTGAAGCCATGTGTGTTCTCCTGAATTTGTAATCGACGTGTGGCGGGCTCAGCCCATGAAAGGTGCGGGGCTGGCGTCTTTAGGAGGCGCAGGCAACCATTTCAAATCTTGGAAACCACGGGTGATGTAGCCGCCTTTTTCCCAGGCCGAGCCGGGGAAGCCAAAGGCCGCAAAAGCCATGTCGTTGTTGTAGACCGAGGTGACGCACTGGCCACGCACCGTGCTAAAAAACGTGGAGCCTTCCAGGCCTTTGACGATGGCGAGTTTTTTGGCGTCGCTGGCTTTCTTGAAATTGCCACCGGCCATGCTGTTCAAGTTGCTCACACCTTCACGCAGCATGTTGGCGGCGTCGGCACTGCCGGAGGCAGCGCCATCGAGGTCTTTGGCCAAAATGGCATAGACCGCATCGGGCAATTTTTTGTGCGGGTAAATGGTGCGGGCCATGGCCATGAGGGTTTCACCTTCAGCCTGTGACAGGGTCTTCAATTCAACGGCCCACACTGTGGATGGGGCCAAACCAGCCAACACCGAACCAGCAGCCAAGGTACCCATCAAAATGCCAGAGCCTTTGAGGAACTCGCGACGCGCCAGGGGCAGGTTTTGTTTGGGGACGATGCCGCTTTCTTCGCAGTCGCTGAACTCTGAAGCAACGGGTGCTATGGGGATGGTTCGCATGAAAGTCTCCTGTATGTACTGAGTGGATAAGCGAAATCAGTATTTCACTGCGAAGTGTGTTGCTGGTGGTATGTCGCTAAACACAAGGAAAACCCTGATAAATAGTAAACTTCGAGACATGGCGTCCAAAGCACCCCCTCCTCTCATTCGCAGCACCAAGGCTTTTTCGGTGGAAATTCCGGAAGGGTCTAACAGCGCCAAATCGCGGCGCAGTGATGTGGTGCCGAATGACGAGTTGGACATCAGCAGCAAGGCTGGTCAATACCACGAGGCCGAATTGGATCTGGACAAGCCCTTGGGCATCCATGGTGAAACATCGGGTTTACACGGGGCTGGTTTTGCCGAGGACCCTGATGCTGACCGTCGCCTTCAACACATCGACGACCCCCATCAGGACGACAACTTGGCCAAACTGCCAGCTGATGACCATGGCCCGTCAGCGGCTGGTCCGGTGGTCCAGGGCGATGCCTTGAAAGACAGGTTTGCAGGCGGTCAAGCGGGTCATGCCTTGTCCGACCAAGGGGTTCATGAAGGGCGCGAGGCCTTGCACGACAACCTGCAAGGTGTTGCGCAAGACAGTTTGAAGAAGAACCTGCAAGGCGTTGGACAAGACGCATTGCACGACAACCTGCAAGGTGTTGGGCAAGACGCCTTGCACGACAACCTGCAAAGCGTTGCGCAAGACAGTTTGAAGAAGAACCTGCAAGGCGTTGGTCCGGACGCATTGCATGACAACCTGCAAGGTGTTGGGCAAGACGCCTTGCACGACAACCTCCAAGGTGTTGCCAACGAAGCGTTGTCAGACAACAAAGCTGGTATGGGCAAAGATGCCATCACAGACAACAAGGCTGGCATCGGCAAAGATCATCTGTCAGACCACCTGGTGGTCTTGCCTGACACCGGTGGTTTGACATCGGGCCCTTCGGGCAAAGCCTCCGATTCAGCCCATGCTGCGCCAGACAACGGCCACCCCAATGCGACAGCTTCAAGCCCCCACAAGAAGAAACCCTCTGTTGCAGCGCCGGTCAAAAAATCCGCCGAAGACTTGGCCCATGAAGCTGAAGCCTTGTTGCAAGCCAAGATTGAGAAAGAAAAGAGACTCGAAGAATTCCATGGACGCGTGGACGCCATTCGCAAAACCGTCTCAGGCATCAACCACAAGTTGGATGAACTTGACGAGGAAGAACCGCCCAAGCCTTGAGGCTTGGAGCCCAACACCCTAGGCTTGGGCGCTGACCGTTGGCAAGCGAGAAGCCAACACCTTGTCAATGCGGCGGCCATCCAAATCCACCACTTCAAAACGCCAACCCATGGCGGACACGTGCTCACCTTCTTTGGGCAATTGGCCCGAGATCATCATGATCAAGCCGGCCAAGGTGTTGTACAAGCCCCGGTCTTCGTCAGGCAGTTCGTGCAACTCCAAACGTGACTTGAGTTCTTGCACCGGCATCATGCCGTCGAGCAGCCAACTCCCATCCTCGCGTTGCACGGCCCAGGCTTCTTGCGGCAAGGTGGTTTGCACCAACTCGCCCGTGATGGCTTCCAACAAATCGCGCGGCGTCATGACGCCTTGCACCACACCGTATTCGTCCACCACCAACACCATGCGACCACTGACCGCAGCTTGATGGCCAGGCGCGGTGTTGTGCGGCCGGCGAAATTGCTCCAGCAAGTCCAACCCGGTCAGGGTCTCCGGCACAAAGGCCGCAGGCTCGGCCCAACTGCCCAAGCTTTCAAGGCTGTCGTAATGGGTCAGCAAACTGGCCATGCTGACCATGCCCACCACATCGTCCAAGCTGCCTCGGCAAACCGGGTACCAAGAATGCGTGGCCTGTCCTTGCAATTGCTGCATGGCTTCTTTGACACCCAAGGTGGCCTCCAGCCAAACAATGTCGGTGCGCGGCACCATGAGCGATGCCAAGGTCCGTTCATCCAAATGAAAGACGTTTTTCACCATCTGGTGTTCATGGCGTTCAATCAATCCAGCGTCCACGCCTTCCACCAAACTCGCGGTGATTTCTTCTTCGGTCACTTGCCGGACCTGTTTCATGTCAATGCGAAACAAATGCAAGATGCCGGTGGTGCTGATCGACAACAGGTGCACCAAGGGGCGGGCCATCACAGACAGTGCATACATGGCGGGCGCGGTCAAGCGGGCGGCGGTTTCGGGGTAAATCTGACCGATGCGCTTGGGCACCAATTCGCCAAACAAAATCGTGTTCAAGGTGATGAGGGTGACCACGGTGGTGGTGGCCAGGACGTGCGAAAAGCTTTCCAACAAACCCAGTTGCATGAACCAAGCGGCCACGCCATCGCTGAAGGCGGCCTCGCCAATGATGCCGTTGAGCACCCCCAGGGTGGTGATGCCAATTTGAATGGTGGACAAAAACTGGGTGGGCTGTTTTTGCAATTCCAAGGCGGCATGGGCACCGGTGGCCCCCATGCTTTCCAAACTCACCAACAAGGCTTTGCGGCTGGAAGCCAAGGCCATTTCGGACATGGCAAACAAGCCATTGAGCAGGGTGAGGAAAAAAATCAGCAGCAAATCCATGAGACCCTTTGCAATCGATGAACGACAATCATGCCATGGCACTTTACTTGATTGGCGATGTGCAGGGCTGCAACGATGCCCTGGGAAATCTTCTGGAGAAATTGCAGTTTTCTCCGAGTCGCGACACCTTGTTTTTGCTGGGCGATTTGGTCAACCGCGGCCCCGACAGCCTGGGCGTGCTGCGCCGCGTGATGGCCTTGGGGCACAGCGCCCAATGTTTGCTCGGCAACCATGATTTGCATTTGCTGGCCATGCACTTGGGCCTGCATCCGCTGAAACACGGCGACACGGTGCAAGACATTTTGCAAGCGCCCGATCGCGACGCTTTGATGCACTGGCTGCGCCACCAGTCCATGGCTTTGCAACACGATGGCGTGTTGATGGTGCATGCCGGTGTCTTGCCGCAGTGGAGCGTTTTGCAAACGTTGCAACTGGCTGGCGAAGTGGAAAGCGTGTTGCGCGGCGACGGTTGGGCGCATTTCATCGCGCAGATGTACGGCAACCAACCCGCAGCTTGGCACGATCAACTGCAAGGCATCGAGCGCTTGCGCGTGGTTGTCAACGCCCTCACCCGTTTGCGTTTTTGCACGCCCGAGGGCGAGATGGAATTTGCGCACCACCGAGGCGTGGATGAAACACCTGCCGGGTATGTGCCTTGGTTTGATGTGCCGGGCCGTCAAACCGCAGACCACACGGTGGCCTTTGGTCATTGGTCGGCGCTCAAGCCTTTGCATCGTGCTGACGTGCTGGAGTTGGACACGGGCTGTGTTTGGGGTGGTTGTTTGAGCGCCTTGCAACTGCATGCCCATGGACCAGGGCAACACCAACGCATCGAGGTGGCGTGCCGCCAAGCCAACCACAGTGGGGCCTAAAGGGTTTCGGTGGTTTTGAACAAGGCCGCCACTTTGCGCTTGGGCTTGATGTTGGGCGAAATGCCACGGGCCGAACTGGGGGCGGCTGCCGTGGAGCTGGGCACACCAGTGGCAGCGGTTTCTTCATAGGGCTTGTCAAAGAACGGGTCCACGGCTTTGGGTGCTGGGGTGTAACGGCTGCGCGACTCGCGTGGTGCTTCTTCGCGTTTGTCGTTGCGTTTTTCTTCATCCCAATGGCGGCGACCGCTGTTCATGCGATCACGTGGACGGTCATCGGCGAATTCCAGCGCCAACAGTTCTATTTTTTGCTTGGTGAGTTTTTCAATGTCGGCCACCAAGCGGGCGTCTGAGGGCGCGGCAAAACTCACCGCCAATCCTTCAGCCCCCGCACGACCTGTGCGGCCAATGCGGTGGATGTAGTCTTCGGCGTTGTAAGGGATGTCGATGTTGAAAACAGCCGGTACGTCTTTGATGTCCAACCCACGTGCGGCCACATCGGTGCAAATCAGCAAGTCCACTTCGCCTTTTTTGAAGGCTTCCAGTGCTTTTAATCGTTCGTCTTGGCTCTTGTCACCATGCAAGGCCGCTGTGCGCAAACCATCACGCTCTAAGGCGCGCGCCAAGCGCGCGCAACCGAGTTTGCTATTGACAAATACGAACGCTTGGCTGATGCCGCGCTCTTTCACAATTTGCTTCAAGGCGTTGCGCTTGTCGTCCTCGGCCACGTTGTAGAACAACTGGGTGACGGTGGATGCGGTTTGGTTGGGCCGGGCCACTTCGATGGTGACCGGGTTTTGCAAATAACTGGAAGCCAGGCGTCTGATTTCAGGCGAGAACGTGGCCGAGAACAGCAAGGTCGTGCGTTGCTTGGGCAAGTAGCTCAGGATGCGTTGCAAGTCGGGCAAAAAGCCAATGTCAAGCATGCGGTCGGCTTCATCGAGCACCACGTATTCCACTTGGTTCAACACCGCATTTTTCGCTTCGATGTGATCCAGCAAACGACCGGGGGTGGCCACCAACACTTCAACCCCGCGCTTGAGTTCCAAGGTTTGCGGCTTCATGTCCATGCCACCGAACACCACGGCAGAACGCAGTTGGGTGTACTTGGCGTACATCTTCACTTGCTGGGCCACTTGGTCTGCCAATTCGCGTGTGGGCAACAACACCAAGGCGCGCACTGGATGACGTGCAGGCGAGGTGGAGGTGTTTTCATGCTTGAGCATGCGTTGCAGCAGAGGCAAGGAAAACGCGGCGGTTTTGCCGGTGCCGGTTTGCGCAGCCCCCATCACGTCTTGACCTGACAACACCACCGGAATGGCTTGGGCCTGGATGGGCGTCATGGATTCGTAACCCATTTCGGCGACGGCTTTCGCCAAATTGGGGGCCAACTGCAATTGCGAGAATGAATTCATATGTGGCGCTGATTGTCGCACTCTGGACTGACGGTCCTGAATCCCGGGCAAGAAGGGGTTTTCAGGACGTTCAAATGGCCAAACAGCCCGTCATCAAGCCTTGGGCAGGGTCACGCCCACTTGACCTTGGTATTTGCCGCCACGGTCTTTGTAGCTGGTCTCGCAAACCTCGTCACTTTCAAAGAACAAGACTTGGGCGCAACCTTCACCGGCGTAAATTTTGGCGGGCAGGGGTGTGGTGTTGGAAAACTCCAAGGTCACATAGCCTTCCCACTCGGGCTCAAACGGCGTGACGTTGACGATGATGCCGCAACGTGCGTAGGTGCTTTTGCCCAAACAAATGGTGAGCACGTTGCGTGGGATACGGAAGTACTCTAAGGTGCGGGCCAGCGCAAAACTGTTGGGCGGGATGATGCACACATCGGCTTCGATGTCGACAAAACTTTTGGGGTCGAAATTTTTCGGGTCGACCACGGTGCTGTAGATGTTGGTGAACACCTTGAACTCGGGGGCGCAGCGGATGTCGTAGCCGTAGCTGCTGGTGCCGTAGCTGACGATTTTTTGGCCCGCCGCGTCTTGGCGGATTTGGCCCGGCTCGAAAGGCTCGATCATGCCGTGCTGCTCTGCCATGCGGCGAATCCATTTGTCGCTTTTGATGCTCATGCCACTGCCCTTGTTTGGAATACCCAGATTGTAGGCAATGGCATTGAGCGCCCAGCAACGCTGGCCTGCGCCGATGACCTTGCAGCATGGAGCCTCATGGCAAGCTGCCTTGAACCCCTTGAACCAAAAATTTCATGTTCAAGATTTGTTCATCGGAGAGGTTTTGACCCCTGGCCAAGATGACTTGGTCTTGGTTGTCCAAGATGGGGCCGGTGAACGGCAGCAAACTGCCTTTGCCCACAGCGCGTTGCAAACGCAAGATTTCAGCTTGCACTTTTTTCGGCACCTTGGGGCCAAAGTCACCGACCTTGATCATGCCTTCGTGCACCCCGCCCCAAACCGTGCCACTTTGCCAAGTGCCCTCGATCACCGCTTTGGCACGGTCGCTGTAGTAGCGCCCCCAGTGGTGGGTGATGGCCAAGAGTTGCGCTTGCGGGGCCACATGGCGCATGTCCGAGTGGTAAGCAATGGCCATTTTTCCGCGCTCTTGCGCAGCCACCATCACGGCATCGGAGGCGGTGTGAAACGCCAACACATCGGCTTTCTGGTTCATGAGGGTCATGGCCGCTTCGCGTTCGCGCGCCGGGTCGAACCAGGTGTCGAGCCAAATGAGCTTCACTTGGGCGTTGGGATTCACATAGCGCATGCCCAGCGCAAATGCGTTGATGCCTTGCACCACTTCAGGGATGGGGAAACTCGCCACATAACCGGCCACACCGGTTTTGCTGAGTCGCCCAGCAGCAATGCCTGCCAAAAATCGGCCTTCGTAGTACCGTGCATTCGCCGCTGCCACATTGGGCGCGGTTTTGTAGCCGGTGATTGATTCGAACTTCACGTTCGGAAATTCAGCCGCCACTTTCAGCGTGGGTTCCATGTAGCCAAAGCTGGGCGTGAAGATCAGGCCCACGCCTTGTTTGGCCATGTCGCGAATCACACGCTCGGCGTCTGCACCTTCGGCCACATTTTCAGCAAACTGGGTTTGCACTTTGAAGCCTTGCTGCTGGAGTCGTTCTTCCAAGCCCAGGCGGCCCAATTCGTGCTGATGCACCCACCCACTGGGCAGGCGCGGCGTGACATACACAAAGCCCACTTTCAACGGAGCCTGGTTGCTGCGGGCCGCTGAGGATGCAGAACCCTCGGGCTTCTTGGTTTGCGCTTGTGGCGCAGCTGGCGGCCCTTCGGCTTGTGCGGAAAAAATGGATGCTGAAAACAAAGCGAACGCCAACAGCGTTGCGATGAGGTTTTTGTACATGGTGTTCCTCGACATGGCCCCAAAGGGCGGCAACAGTGATAAAAAAAACGCACCCGAAGGCGCGTTTTTGAGGTTTGGCGGAGTGGACGGGACTCGAACCCGCGACCCCCGGCGTGACAGGCCGGTATTCTAACCAACTGAACTACCACTCCTGGTAGATAGCTTCGTTTCGGCTTGCGCCAAAACCAAGTGCTACAAACTTGGCGACCCTACGGGGATTCGAACCCCGGTACTCACCGTGAAAGGGTGATGTCCTAGGCCTCTAGACGATAGGGTCAAAACCTGTGGACTTTCCATCTCGACATCTTGTTGTGGTGGAGGTAAGCGGGATCGAACCGCTGACCTCTTGCATGCCATGCAAGCGCTCTCCCAGCTGAGCTATACCCCCATTGGGTGTCGAGCCGCAAAGTATAACCAACTTTTCAAGCGCCCCTTAAACGAGCCAAAACCAGTTCCCGGCCGCACAACGCCAACACCGCATCCACCGAGGGTGTTTGGGGTGTGCCCATCACCAACACGCGCACCGGCATGGCCAGTTGGGGCATCTTCAAGCCCTGCTCTGCCAACACAGCTTTGATGGCCTCGCCGATGTTGGCCGTGGACCAATCGGACAAGGCCGCCAATTTGTCCGCCAACAGTTGCAAGGCCGGACGAACCGCATCGGTCACATGCTTGGCCAGGTCTTCTGCGCTGGGGTGCACATCGGCGTAAAAAGCTTTGGCCCAATGCGCCAGGGCCACCGTGGTGTCGCAGCGGTCCTTGAACAAGCCGCAAATGGCCGGCAAACGTGCATCGGCGGTGATGCCCAGATGCTGCAACTGCGCTTGCACCAAGGGTGACAAGCTGTCGTCGGGCATGGCTTTCAAATGCTGCGCGTTCACCCAACGCAATTTGGCTTCGTCAAACTGCGCGGCACTCTTGCCCAAATGGTCCAAGTTGAACCATTGCACAAATTGTTCGCGGCTGAAAATTTCATCGTCACCATGGCTCCAACCCAAGCGGGCCAAATAATTGACCATGGCTTCAGGCAAAAAACCTTCATCACGGAATTGCGTCACGGGCTTGGCACCGGTGCGTTTGCTCAGTTTGTCGCCCTGCTCGTTGAGCACCGTGGGCAAATGCGCATACACCGGTGGCGTGTAGCCCAGGGCATTGAAGATGTGAATTTGCCGAGGCGTGTTGTTCACATGGTCGTCGCCACGAATGACATGGGTGATGGCCATGTCCATGTCATCGACCACCACGCAAAAGTTGTAGGTGGGTGTGCCATCGGGGCGTGCTATCACCAAATCATCAAGTTCGGTGTTGCGAATCTCAATCCGCCCTTTCACCTTATCGTCCCAAGCGACCACACCGTTCAAAGGTGTTTTGAAGCGCAACACCGGTTGCACGCCAGCAGGGATCGGGGGCAGCGTTTTGCCTTCCTCGGGTCGCCAAGTGCCGTCGTAACGTGGTTTTTCTTTGGCCGCCATTTGGCGTTCGCGCAAAGCGTCCAGTTCAGCCACACTCATGTAACAGGGGTAAACATGCCCCGCAGCTTGCAACTGCGCCAGGACTGCTTTGTAGCGGTCCATGCGCTGCATTTGGTAGAACGGGCCTTCGTCATGGTTCAGGCCCAACCAAGCCATGCCTTCCAAAATCACATCCACGGCTTCTTGCGAGGATCGCTCGACATCGGTGTCTTCGATGCGCAAGATGAAATCACCTCCAGTGGCACGCGCAAACGCCCAAGGGT
>JACCDP010095472.1_pt1 | contig 14678 bp, 15 predicted proteins | sample 7445841 | NCBI WGS metagenome assembly JACCDP01 (sample SAMN15323441, study PRJNA562643) | freshwater metagenome | isolation source: river surface water | place: USA:Blue River Watershed | collected 2017-08-17 | reverse complement strand
TAACTATGTATCTACCGCCATGGGACGACCAGTAGCGGGTTATCACGGACGAAATATCCGTCAGGTGCATCATGGATTAGGTGTAACTAATGCTTCTTTTGCGCTCATGATGGATTTATTTGACGATGCTCTCGCCAGAGCAGGCGTGACTGAGGAAGATATTCCTAAAATTAACTCCATACTCAGATCTCGACACGATGATGTCGTGAGTGGCTAAGTCATTGCCCATATGTAGGTAGATCAATCTAGTTATAGAAATTATGCTAAATTGGCAGGCTTAGTAGCGGCATTTGCTGCTTTTTTTTATTTGTGCTTTTGGTAATGGTAAAGACTTTATTTGATAAATATGGTGGAGTTCCTATGGCTACGCGTGTTGCTAAGGACTTTCACGAGCGTTTAATGCGTAGGCCTCACTTGCGTCGGTATTTTCTTGAAATACCGATAGATAGAATTATTCAACATCATATTGAATATATTGCCTATGCATTAGGCAAGCCAACACAACACTATAGTATTGAAGATATACGCGCGCAGCATAAGCACTGCGGAGTGACCGGTGCTTCATTTGATTTGACACGTGAATTATTTGTCGCGTGTTTAGAAGAAGAAAATATTACTGAAATCGATATTGCCCATATCATGGAAACACTCAGAGATGTACGTAGCACGATAGTTACCAAAGGTGTGGAACGCTAATTTATGCATTGCACCGTTAAACAAGCAGGCGATCATTGTCCGACTTTGAAAATTGGTGTCGTGTTACTGGCAGCAGGTGAGGGTTCACGTTTAGGGTGTATACCAAAATCATTAATTCAGCTCCAAGGTCAAACATTAATTCATCGTCATCTACAAACTCTACATGCGGTTGGTATCGATGATATTGTCGTTGTGACTGGTTATTATTTCGAGGCGATAGAATCAGCATTAGTTGGGCAAACAGTAAAAATAGAACGCAATCCAACGCCAGAAGAAGGTCAGCAACTATCAGTGCGCTTAGGTTTAACAGCGTTGAGCAACGATTGCGATCTTATACTTGTGATGTTGGCGGATCAGCCTTTATTGAATCGCGATGATGTACTTGAATTAATCTCTGCCTATAAACACAGACCTACTAATAAGCTTGTTGTTTTACCTGAGGTACATGGTCAACGCGGTAATCCTGTGTGTTTTTCAGCAGAGCTTATTTATAGCATGCTGGCTTCGCCGCAAAAAATAAGTTTTCGAAATTATATCGATCAAAATCCCAACTCTGTTCACAAGCATCTGACAACAAATGAACACTTTGTTATCGATCTGGATACGAATGAGGATGTCATTCAATTCGAAAAATGCACTGGCTTTAAATTAGTTTTACCTTCAATTACGCCCGCCTGAAATTCAGTTCTTCTAAAGCCTATGTCTTATCAGGGCTATCAGCGCATATCGTGCTGTTTTAGCATTCAAAGCATAAATAAAATAGCAATATTTCATGTTGCACTGCGACTTTCTTTTCATTTTCACTTCATGTACAAACTTTAACTGAGGGAAATTTACTTAAGAATTTAATTAATAATAATGTAATTACTTCGATAATTACGAGATAACTCGTACGAGGTTCCAAGATGGAGGCGCATTTGAACCACGATAAGAAAAAACATATAGAGACGATTATGCGTTTGGCCGAGCAATCGCGGCCGAATGAGTCTGTACTCACGCAAGATGATGTCATTAGAGATTCGTGGATGCGCTGCATTCATGAACATAAACTCGATCCTACGCGATCACAAGAAGCGATCATTCTTCCTTATCATCAGCTGCGTGAACATCAAGATCAAATTGATGATTTTTTACATATTGCACGACATGGTTTAGAGACTTTGTATCATCAAGTGACAGGTTTAGGTTATGCAGTTTTGTTAACCGATGCGCATGGTGTAACCGTCGATTTTATAGGTGATATACAACTCGATAAAAGTTTGAGAAAAGCGGGTTTATATCTAGGATCAAATTGGAATGAGATGGTGGCAGGTACCTGTGGTGTAGGTACTTGCATCACCACGGGTGAAGCTTTAACTGTGCATTTGAATGATCATTTTGATGCAACACACATTCCACTGACTTGTACGGCTGCGCCAATTTTTGATCCTCTGGGTAAATTGAAAGCAGTATTAGATATATCAGCGCTCACATCACCACATCATAAAGAGAGTCAGCATTTAGCACTACAGTTAGTGAAAATGTTTGCACATCAAATTGAGAATGCGCATTTTTTACATCGATTTACGCAAGATTGGATATTACGTTTATCTCTCGCACCTGAATTTTTAGAAGTTGATCCTGAGTTTTTAGTCGCAGTTGATGCGGCAGGAAAAATAATTGGACATAATCGTCGTGCCCAACTGCTGTTTTGTGAAGATGGTGAAACTAATTTAATAGGACGTTCAGTCGATCAAATATTAAATTTAGCGGTAAATGAATTACCACGATTTGTATCTGCTAAACCTGCGGATAGGCGCGCGGTTCGCATACATGGTTCACAAAAATTATTATTTGTCTCTGCACTCTCACCAACTAAAGTACAAGCAGGAACTCATGCTGGTAAAGCTGAAATGGTCGTACCTGCTCCACTCGCTGCTTTGTCGGGTGGTGATACGACATTAGATAGACAGATTGATCGTGCAGCTAAATTAGTGAATTCACCGATTAGTATTTTAATTACCGGTGAAACTGGAAGTGGCAAAGAGTTTTTTGCAAAAGCTTTGCATAAGAGTAGTGAACGTCGCGATGGACCATTCATACCTGTGAATTGCGCTGCGATTCCTGAGAGTTTGATTGAGAGTGAATTATTTGGTTATACAGCAGGGAGTTTTTCTGGTGCTGCAACTAAAGGTAAGCGTGGTTTAATTCAAGAAGCAGATGGCGGCACTTTATTTCTTGATGAAATAGGTGATATGCCTAAACCATTACAAGCGCGCTTGTTGCGCGTGTTATCTGAACGTGAAGTCTTACCGATTGGTGCTACCCAAGCAGCGCCTGTAAATATTCGTGTTGTCGCTGCGACGCATTGTGATCTTGAGAATTTAGTTGTTGCTGGATTGTTCCGCGATGATTTGTATTATCGTTTATGTGGTGCGCATTTTACTTTGCCACCACTGCGTGATCGTAAGGATATGGCATGGGTGATTGATCGTGTGTTGGCAATCAATGCTAAACAGAATGCGAGTTCTTTTGTACCTGAACTTGATAAAGAAGCACGTGAAATTTTAATGCGACATCGCTGGCCTGGAAATCTACGTGAGCTAAATAACGTGATTGCATTTGCAACTTCTGTCTCTAGTGAGAAGTTGATATCCGCTACAGATTTGCCTGAGTATTTACTCAATACAGAACGCTTTTCAGAATTGGATTTACCGGTCGATACAGACTCAGTCTTTGAGCATGAGAAATCGCGTTTACTTGCTTTGTTGCGAGGCTGTCGTTGGAATGTCACTGCAGCTGCTCAGCAAATGGGCATTTCACGTGTCACGATTTATAAAAAAATGAAACGCTATAACGTCAAGCCTCCCATCTAAGTTGTTATTTTTGGAATAGTTTGTAAGCACTCTGCTTACAAGTGTAAACACCTAAGTCTTTACAGCCGTTAGTTTGTTTACAGTTGCATAGTAAGCGACGCATTCCATCTTGTTTAGCTATATTTCGCAAGTCATTGTAATAACTAGATATTCTTTTTCCACTCTGTTTATTCTTCGCAGCGCAGCATTTATTTTCGTGTTGGCACAGTCATTGCAATACTTATTTTTGCTAAATCTTTACAAAGTTTTTGTGGTGATTTGGTTATAGAGCGACAACTGCAAGCCAATTTCACGCAGAGCTAGCGCTATAAAAAAAGTATCTTCCTCGTTACATGTGCACATAAAAAAACAGGAGACAGAAATGACAGACAAACAACGGCCCTTTGGCGTCTCAATGACGGAGCGCGAATTTGATGAGTGTTTACCAGCTGATGAAGCTGCGTTCCGCTCACCGATTCCAACGCAAATGGTATCTAACGGTGAATACAATCCTTTACCGCAAACACCTAAGCAAAAGCAGGTTGAGTTTTTAATTAAAGAAATGGCTGATAAAGAAGCCAAACGTCACAACATGTCTCGTCGTCAGTTCCTTGCTACCTCTTCAGGTATGGCAACTGCGTTCTTGGCCATGAATCAAGTTTACGGCAAGATGTTTGAAGTAGATGAAGCTGAAGCGAAGAATTTAGACGCGGCAGGTGATCGCAAAGCTAAATACAAAGGTCAGTTTATTTTTGATGATCAAACGCACTTTATTCGCGATGACTTTAAAGAAGAAGGCTTGTTGGGTCTAACTAAATGGGCTGAAGGTGCCAAAGTTAATCCAAATATTGGGAATATTCCTACCACCTTGTCACGCTACAAGATGGATAACTATCTAAAAGAAATCTTCATGGATAGTGACACTACGGTGTCGCTGCTCTCAGGAGCACCATTTGATGATCCTAACTGGTGGTTACTCTCTAATGATGCGATTCAAAATGCTTGCCGCTCAGTCAATAAGATGGCTGGCAGTGTACGTATGTTGGGTCACTCCATCATTACGCCTAAATATCCAAACTGGATGGATGAAGTAGATCGTGCTATCGCTGAATTGAAACCAGTGTCATGGAAGTCCTACACCATTGGTGATCCATTTGGTCCTTCCAAATATGCATGGCGTTTAGATGATGAAAAACTCATGTATCCATTCTATGAAAAAGCCATTAAATCTGGCATCAATACAATTTGTATTCACAAAGGCTTAATGCCACGTGACTATGAAAAAGCGTTTGCTGGTACATGGGAAAACGCAACGGTGAATGACGTGGGCAAAGCAGCGAAAGATTGGCCACAAATGAACTTTGTGATCTATCACGCAGCATTACGTCCTTGGTTGGCTGATAAACCTGATATGGAAATGGCGCAGTTTGAAAAAGATGGCTATATCCAATGGTCTACCGACTTGGCGCGTATACCAGAGAAGTTCGGCGTCAATAACGTGTATGCAGAACTCGGTTCTGTATTCGCGAGTACCGCTGTGACTGATCCACGTTTCTGCTCAGCTTTCGTTGGTCAGTTAGTCAACTTAATGGGACCTGATCGTGTTGTTTGGGGTACTGACTCAGTTTGGTACGGCTCACCTCAGTGGCAGATCGAAGCGATGCGTCGTTTAGAGATTCCAGATGACATCATGAAAAAGCAAGGTTGGAAGATCAAGTTGGGTGATGGCCGTGGCACTGTTAAGAACAAGATCTTTGGACTTAACTCCGCTAAGCTTTATAAACTCGATGCACAAAAGATCGCGGCAGATGCGAAATCATTTGACCATGACATGATTGCGAAGATGAAGGCTGAATACTTAGCGATGGGTGGCGAGCGTAGTAATGCTGCTTATGGCTATATCGCAAAAGATGGTCGCGAGTTCGAGCAAGGCTAATCAAGAATGCGGATGTCCTAGTGGCATCCGCTTTTTTGTTTGCCAATTTCATAGCGCAAAGGAATCATCATGAAAAATATGAAATCAATTTGCCTTCTTTTTTTGCTTTTATTTGGATCCGCATCTGTCTCTTTAGCGAATCATCATGAAGAGAAAAAAACACGGGTTGGTACGTGTGCAGATGCTAAAAAACAGCAAGACTATTTTTGCGACATGAAAAACGCATCTACAGATTCTATGGTGGCCTTAGGTACTGCTTGTAGAAATGCGAAAATCAATGTCAAGGAAGCGTGCGAGGGACAAGTTGAAAAAGATCCTGAGTACAAATCCTGCAAAATGGAACAAAAGTGTTAATCCTATTGTTGAGTGAGTGGTAATGAATTGAGTTGCCATGTTGGTCCGTTCCGTCTCTCACTTAGGATTTAACTCTCCCGGTGTGAGATTGCCGACAGTTTTAGGACTGTCGGCTTTTTCGTCTCATGGGGTGAAAAATATATGAATAAGTTTGATTATCAGGTGCTAAGGAAAATCATCATGCGTACTAAAAAAATACTGTGGATGCTGTCAGTTGCACTCGTCAGTATGTTGTTTAATGCAAGTGTAGTCGCCGCAGATAAGTTAGAAGCGGGTGCAAAATTTTCGGATTGCAAAGAATGTCCAGAAATGATCGTACTGCCAGCAGGTGAATTTATGATGGGCTCGGATAAAGTAGAAAGTGGGCATACCGATGAAAAGCCTCAGCACACGGTAAAAATTAAATCCTTTGCAGTCTCACGATTAGAAACCTCTTTTGCGCAATGGGATGCTTGTGTGGCAGATGGCAAATGTCCTAAGGCCGATGATGCAGGATTTGGTAGAGGTAATTTACCTGCAGTGAATATCTCATGGATAGAAGCGAAAGCTTATGCAGTATGGCTGTCATCCAAGACAGGTAAAAATTATCGACTACTCAGTGAATCAGAATTTGAATATGCTGCACGAGGTGGCACCAAAACCCCTTGGTTCTGGGGTGGTAATGAAGATAAAAAGAAAACCTGTGAGTTCGCAAATTTACATGATGAAGCAGGTAAAGAAGCGCATCCTAATTATGTGTGGTCGCATGTATTATGTAACGATGGTGCTGCTGAAAATATCGCAGGCGGAAAGTACAAACCGAATCCTTTCGGTCTGCATGACATGATAGGTAATGTGCGTGAATGGGTAGAGGACTGCCATCAAGCCGGTTATGCAGGCGCTCCAGAGGATGGCTCAGTGCGTGCAAATGAAGGCAAATGCGAAAAGCGTGTGGTGCGTGGAGGTGGTTGGTTAGATGGTCCATCAACTGCGCGCGCTGCGTATCGTTACTCTGAAGTCGAGAGCATGAAAACACATCAATTAGGCTTTCGTCTTGCGCGAGACTTATAAGACTTTGATTAAGTAATTGCCAACTATTAAACCCGCTCAGCAAAATTTTTTTAGCGCTTTTAGAATAGGTTGTGGAGAGTAGAGAATAAAGGAAGGCAAGATGAAACCAGCGTGGCACGTGAAGCTAAGTGAGATGCGCATAATCTTCTTAGGCTTGATGTCTTTCATCATAATGATGACAGCGAGTTTGCTTGTAAAAAATGCAAGCTCTCAAGTCATTAAATCCTCTCCTAAGGCGATTGCTCCGAATGCGGTTTATATGCAACCCGTACAAGGGTTGAGTCATGAGCAGCTGCAAAAATTTAAAGCTGGTGAAAAACAATTCCGCGCGCCATGGGTAGTGTTTCCTTTACTCGGTGGAGAATGGGGATTAGGTCCTACCTTTCTGGCTAACTCTTGTGTTGGTTGTCATTTGCAGGGTGGACGTGGACGAACCAATGATGCAGGCGATGCAGTCGTATTTCAACAATTATTGAGACTCTCAGTTCCTGGTGTAGGAGAAGATGGTGGACCTAAGCCGCATCCACATTATGGTGATCAGCTACAAGTCTTTGCAGTCAATGTAGGACTGAAAGAAAACCTTAAGCCTGCAGAAGCAGACTTAATGATTGAGTGGATACCTGAAATCGTCACACTAGGTGATGGTTCTAAGGTAGAACTCAGAAAACCAAAAATCCGCATAGAAAAACCAAATTTTGGCGAGATAGGTAGTGAAGTCATGACTTCGCTGCGCAATACCCAAGCTGTATATGGCATGGGCTATTTAGAAGCAGTCAGTGAAGCAGACATCTTAGCGATTGCAAAAGCTCAGCAAGCACAAGGTTTAAATGGACGTCCGAATTATGTGCGTGACGATATTAATAAACGTGTCAGCTTAGGTCGATTTGGTTGGAAAGCGAATCAACCAAGCATAAAACAGCAGATAGCAGCAGCCTTTCATGGCGATATGGGTGTAACCTCATCCCTCTATATAGAAGAAAACTGTCCTGAAATTCAAAAAGCCTGTCGTGCTATGCCACCTGGGAATAAACCTGAGTTATTAGATTACGCATGGGATGAATTAACTTTTTGGTCAGTTGCTGTTGACGCACCTGCACCCCGCAATACTGACTCTGACATTTTTAAGCGTGGTAAAGATTTATTTGAAAAAGCGCAGTGCCATAGTTGCCATTTGCCAGAATTAAAAACCTCAACTTATCCTTTGATGCCGCATATCGCTAATAAAACCTTTAGCGCTTATACCGATATGCTATTGCATGATATGGGTGAGTATTTAGCAGATGGACGTCCTGATTTTAAAGCGGGTCCTCGTGATTGGCGCACAGCGCCTTTATGGGGCTTGGGCGTTTCAGCACAAGTCAATGGTAGTACCAATCTTTTACATGATGGTCGAGCTCGCAATGTATTAGAAGCGATACTGTGGCATGGTGGTGAAGCTAAGAAATCTAGAGATACTTTTTCTGGTTTTAGTAAAGAAGAGCGTGAAGCGTTAATCACATTTGTGAATTCTATTTAGATAGCGAGAAACCAAAATTTGAAACGTTCTATAAAAATTCGCTATTTTTGCATCGCATTTGTGATGTATTTTTTATTTCGCTATTTGATTGGTCCTCAATTAGGTTGTTCTGATATCGTCTTAACACTAGGCTCTTATGTGTTTGCTATCTTGGTTGCTACTGCTTACTTATACAAAGCAATTTTTATTAAATCTCAACAGGAATAGATAACTATGCGCTCCATAATTACATGCATATTCTTGTTGTTGGGTTTGCTGCTAAGTTTTTCTGCAAGAGCAGAGTGGATAATGTATGGTGACAATGGCAAAGCCGAATTTTATTATGATAAAAAAACCATAGTCGTGAATGGAAAATTTGTCAGCGTGATGGAAATGCTTAACTATAGCTTTCCCCTACGTGGTGTTTTATCGAATCGCACTACGAAAGAATATGACTGTAGTCAAAGTAAATTTAGAAATCTTGTTGGAGAATTCTTTTCTGGAAAAAAATTGAGTGGAGATAAAGTTAGTGAAAGCTCAGGCGAAGAAGAGGGTTGGCGTAATGTTATAGGTGGTACACAAAATGAAGAATTAATGCATATAGTCTGTGGTAAACCTACCTGAATGATAATCACAATATTAATTTTTATAAATCTCTGATGAATAGATAGGTGAAAAAATGAAAATCAAATTTCTTTTAGTGGGATTACTTTCTACTCTATGCACTGCATGGTCTTTTGCGCAGTCTATAGATTTTATTGAGCCTAAAGATGGCGATACCGTTCCAACTACCTTCATCGTAAAAATGGCTGTGACAGGTATGAAAGTCGCTCCAGCAGGTGAGATGGCTGCAGGTACAGGCCATCATCATCTATTGATTAACGCGAGAGATATAGAAGAAGGCTACACCATACCGAATGATAATCAGCATAAGCATTTCGGCAAAGGGCAGACTGAAACAGAAGTATTTTTACAGCCAGGTAAATATAAACTTACCTTGCAATTTGCAGATGGCGTACATCGTTCCTACGGTGAGAAATTACGTAAATCGATAGAGATCACAGTGAAATAATGTATTTTTTTTAGGCGGCGATGCCAAGTATGACATTCGTTGGATCAAACCAGAGATTTACTGCATCGCCAGCCTGAATCGACTTTTTTTGTTTTGTTGTATTGGGAATCGTCGCAACCATCTCTATTCCTTCTTCTAGCGCAAGAATAATTTCTGAATAATTTTTTCCTGTAATGATTTTTTTTGCTATCCCAGAAAAATAATTAACTGATCTTTCTTCATACTCTTCTGTAGCCAGATGCACCATCGATGCTTTGATGAGTGCAAATACTTTGGCGCCAATTTCTAGTTGTAGCTCTCTTGAACTCTCGTGAGTAATCGAAGCGGTGAGATGGAGATCCTCATGCAAACGAATTTCGATTTCATCATGCACGGGGCCTTGATTAATCGAGGCAATCACACCGGCAAACTGATTTCTCGCACTGGTTTTCATAGGAATTTCAGCGAGCGCCGCATAATCTGCAGATAAACCATTAGCAAGTTTATCTAAGCGCGTTATGAAACGCTGATGCTCGGTTTGAATCAAGCTGAAGTTTTTTAATAATTGTTTACCTCTCTCGGTGAGTTTAGTGCGTCCACCGCCTTTGCCGCCTGCTTGTCTTTCTAACAGGGTGCCTCCTGATAATTCACTCATCTGCTGAATCGAATCCCATGCGCCCTTGTAGCTATACCCTGCGAGCTTGGCAGCTTTGGTGAGGTTTTCAATTTCATCGATTTGGCGCAATAAAGCGATACGCTTTGAATTGGCGAGTAATTCATTGCCTACTCTTACCGTTAATTCCGCATCCAGATTGAATTTTGCAGGTCGCATAATGTTAGGGCTGAGATTTGACAGGTTAAGGCAGCTTGGGTATTATTTCCGATAAGCAAAATATATCTTACTATATTTTGATGCGAGTTAGGTTAACTTATTCAATCAGAAATACGATTTACTCATTCAGATTTATCAGCTCTCTCTTTTTTTTGCCTTTCAAAATATAGCTATATATATTTTGGAAATATGGGATGTATTGTTAATTCATTAACGGTGGTGGTGTGAAGAATTCAATCAAACTAAAAAAAATCAGCTGTAGTGATAGTCGGTGCATGCATAGCGTTAAGCGCCATGAATGTGCAGGTAAGTGAGGATGTAAAAGTTCGGATAGAAAAATGAAAATTAACTTAACTACAATATTATTTTTATCACTGTTAGGTGCATTGTTTACAACGCATGTGCATGCTGCAGAAGTCAAAGTCGCAGTCGCTGCAAATTTTGCTAAGACTTTAGAAGAGATTACTGTTCAGTTTGAAAAAGACACCGGACATAAAGTGTTAGCGACACCCGGAGCAACAGGAAAATTCTACGCGCAGATTGTAAATGGTGCGCCATTTGAAGTATTCATTTCAGCAGATGATGAAACACCACGTAAGCTAGCGAAAGAAGCGAAGGCAATTGCTGAGACACAGTTTACTTATGCAATCGGCACCTTAGCTTTATGGTCACCTGATTCTAATCTTGTAGATCAAGGTGGTAGTGTTTTAAAAACGGATAAATTCAAATTTCTTGCGATTGCTAATGCTAAAGTAGCGCCCTATGGTCAAGCTGCAGTGCAAACAATGTTAAAGCTAGGTGTGTTAACTAAGTTAGAGCCGCGCGTAGTACAAGGTGAAAACATTGCGCAGACCTATCAATTCGTCACCAGTGGAAATGCGCAATTAGGTTTTGTGGCTCTATCGCAGATTACAGAAAATGGTAAAGTGAAATCAGGTTCTGCATGGGTAGTGCCGCAAGAATTACATGATCAAATCAAGCAAGATGCAATTTTACTCAATGCGGGTAAAGATTCAGTCGCTGCAAAAGCATTGCTTGATTATTTAAAGACAGATAAGGCTAAAAAAATCATAGCAGCTTATGGTTATAAGTAAAATGAAAGTCATACTCACCAATACGTAGTGTGTCGTATTCATCCCTGCCTAGGTGTAGTGGCTTAACTTAAATTAGAATAAAAATTAATCGAAACATCTCTTATGCCCGATCCTCTAGCTCTACAAGCAATATGGCTCACACTACGTCTCGCAACAGTAACGACTGTTTTGCTACTGTTGATAGGCACACCCATCGCATGGTGGTTGGCGCAAACACAAAATAAATTGAAAGCGCCAGTGAGTGCATTGGTTGCTTTGCCTATTGTGCTGCCACCTTCTGTTTTAGGATTTTATCTTTTACTCGCGATGGGACCGAATGGTGTAGTAGGCAAGCTCACTGAAGCACTGGGTTTAGGTTTGTTGCCATTTACTTTTTGGGGATTGGTTGTTGCCTCTGTTTTTTATTCGCTGCCCTTCATGGTGCAGCCTTTGCAAAATGCATTTGAAGCAATTGGTCGCCGTCCCTTAGAAGTCGCAGCCACCTTAGGTGCATCGCCAGTCGATACTTTTTTTACTGTCGCAGTTCCTTTAGCTGCCCCAGGTTTTATCACTGCATGTGTGATGAGCTTTGCGCATACGGTAGGTGAGTTTGGTGTGGTGCTGATGATAGGCGGGAATATCCCCGGTCAGACGCGGGTCGCTTCAGTACAGATTTATGATTATGTAGAAGCGATGGATTATGCGCAGGCACATCATTTGTCTTTACTGATGTTGGTGTTCTCTTTCATCGTGTTAATGGCTTTGCAAATTTGGCGAGTACAACCGCTCAAGGAGCAAGGCCGTGGATAAATTTCTCGCCAAGCTACATGTGAAGTGGTCGGGTTTCGATTTAGATGTGGATCTCGATTTGCCTACGCAAGGTGTCACCGCTTTATTTGGACCATCAGGCTGTGGCAAGACAACGATACTGCGATGTATAGCTGGATTAGAAAAAAATGTACAAGGTCGTCTGAGTTTGCATGACGTGGTGTGGCAAGACGAGCATGTCTGGGTGCTGCCGCATCAGCGTGAAATCGGCTATGTATTTCAAGAGGCAAGTTTATTTCCGCATTTAAGTGTGATGGAAAATCTTGAATACGGATTAAAGCGTAGTAAACATCAACAAGGCATAGATATCCATGGTTTGATTGATTTACTAGGCATAGCAGCGCTGTTAAAGCGTAAACCACATGCGCTCTCTGGTGGTGAACGTCAACGTGTAGGTATTGCGCGTGCACTTGCTGTTAAACCACGATTGTTATTAATGGATGAGCCATTAGCTGCACTAGATAGTCAGCGTAAACAAGAAATCCTACCTTATCTCGATAAGCTACATCGTGAACTAGCTATTCCTGTTTTATATGTCACGCATTCACCGGATGAGGTCGCGCGACTTGCGCATCATATCGTAGTGTTAGATCAAGGTCGTGTGGTAGCCAGTGGTGGTTTATTCGAGACTTTGTCGCGTATCGATTTACCTATAAAGCTAGGTGATGATTTAGGTGCAGTGATTGAAGCCACAGTGGGTGAGATAGACAGTCAATGGCATTTAAGTCGTTGCGATTTTTCTGGTGGTGAAATCTGGACGCGCAGTCAGGGATTAGCTTTGCATCAAAAAATTCGCATTCGTGTGTTGGCGCGTGATGTCAGTATAGCGACTGAAAAACCAGTCGCTACTAGCATACAAAATAGTTTACAAGGTAGTGTAGTGAGTATTGCTGATGATGAGCAAGCAGGCTATGCCTTGGTGCGCATCTTAGTGGGAACAGATCATTTAATTGCGCGAGTCACACAACGCGCATTGCATGAACTAAGTATTCAGCTAGGGCAGGCGATTTGGGTGCAAGTGAAATCGGTTGCGATTGCACAGTAGATTGCTAAACTTTATCTTCTGTTTTCTCGTCTTAGTTGTGGTTGATTGTTGCTAGGATTATTGCCATTAGCAGGTACCACGACGATGACCGGTGGTTGGTTTTGTGGCTGTGGTTTCACTACCGGTGCACGAGCACCGTATTGATGAGAGCTCACAGTATGTTGATTTTCCCGATCGGTATTTGCAGCGGGATTAGTGCTAATCGTTTCGGACCAACTTAAGGTCACTATCCCCAAAAAGCTAGTAAACAGAGCTATCTTCATTGCTGACATAAGACTGCCTTTCAGTCATGAATCACGCTAATAAGAATAACGCATCTTGCTCTGTAATTGCATGATTATTTTTTGGTGGCGAGTCAGTGATTCTTGCGGAATTAGGACTCATTGGGTGCTATGGTAAAGTCTGCCCTAGACTGTTATTAATAATAAAACGCATCCACTCCACACGCATCAACCATGCTTTTTCCTACCGTTGAGTTTGCGCTCTTCTTTCTATTCTCGCTGCTAGTTTCTTGGTCTACGGTGCGCCATCATGCGCTACATAAGACTGTGTTGCTGGTGTTGAGTTATGTTTTTTACGGGTTGTGGAATTGGCATTTTCTGCCCTTGCTCTTTATTATTTCTTTGTATGGATGGATTGCATCGCTAGGCATTGCGTCAAGCCGCCGACCACGAGTTTGGTTAGTGCTAGGTATTAGCGCATGTTTACTGACCTTAGCTTGGTATAAATATCTTCTGTTCTTTGCGCAGAATCTGGTGAATCTAGCTGCGTTCATGGATATGCAAATAAGTTTAGAGATAGAGTCGCCTATGCTGCCGCTAGGCATATCTTTCATGACCTTTCATGCGATTTCATTAATGATGGATGTAGCACGAGGTAAGTTGCGTGAAGTACCTAGCCTGTCTGATGTCTTGCTCTATGTGGCATTTTTCCCGCAATTAATCGCAGGTCCTATTTTGCGCGCATCTCAATTCATGCCGCAACTTTATACTGCGCCGAATCCCAATCGTATAGAAACTTCACGTGCACTCATGTTGATTGCCGTCGGCTTATTTAAGAAAGTCGTGATTGCGAATAGCTTAGCGACTTTATTAGTCGATGATGTTTTCACGAACCCTGCTGGAAGTAGTGCAAGTCAAACCTTGTTAGGTATCTATGGTTATGCAGCACAAATATATTGTGATTTTTCTGGTTATACCGATATCGCAATTGGTTGTGCACTGTTGTTAGGTTATCGCTTTCCTGATAATTTTAATAATCCCTATCGTAGTGCTACGCCCCAAGAATTTTGGCGACGTTGGCATATCTCACTCTCTACGTGGTTACGTGAATATTTATTTATTCCGTTAGGTGGTTCTCGTTCAGGTCAAGTACGCACACTGATCAGCCTCATGCTTACTATGTTATTAGGTGGACTATGGCATGGCGCAGCATGGAATTTTATTATCTGGGGTGCGTGGCATGGCTTATTACTTTGTGTGCAT
>JACCDP011001043.1_pt1 | contig 14680 bp, 11 predicted proteins | sample 7445841 | NCBI WGS metagenome assembly JACCDP01 (sample SAMN15323441, study PRJNA562643) | freshwater metagenome | isolation source: river surface water | place: USA:Blue River Watershed | collected 2017-08-17 | reverse complement strand
GAAATTGAAGAAAGCATTGCCAGCCACCCGAATGTGGCCGAGGTGGCGGTGGTGGGCGTGGCCGATCAACTCAAGGGGCAAGTGGCCATGGCTTTCGTGGTCGCTAAAGACACCTCGGCATTGGGCGACGCCGCTGGCCGCCTGAAGCTGGAAGGCGAGATCATGAAATTGGTGGACGGCCAATTGGGTGCCGTGGCCCGGCCTTCACGGGTGTTGTTTTTGAGCCTGCTGCCCAAAACCCGCAGCGGCAAGCTGTTGCGCCGCGCCATCCAGGCCGTGTGCGAGAAGCGCGATCCCGGCGATCTGACCACCATCGACGACCCAACGCCTTTGCAGCAGATCAAAGAACAGCTGGCTTAATTCAATTGGAATCCGAGCCCCATCCATTGAAGCTTGTCGTGAATCTGTCGGACTTTGGTGGCACAATCGCGGCACACATCAAGAAGAGAACTTCTTGGTCGCATCCACCAGTCGGTTCAGCCGTGTCGTGGAGGGTTCTTCAACCAAGCTAATGTTTCCTGCAGGGAAACGGAGGTCAGCGCCATGAGCGATTCATCGCAGACGGGTTCGTCCGTCTATCAAGCCTATGCAGGCAACACTTATCTCTTCGGGGGCAACGCCCCCTACGTCGAAGAGATGTACGAAAACTACCTCGCCAACCCCGGCAGCGTGCCCGACAGCTGGCGTCAATATTTTGATGCCCTCCAGCACGTGCCCGCCGTTGATGGCAGCAACGCCAAAGACGTGCCACACCTGCCCGTGGTCAACGCCTTTGCCGAGCGCGCCAAACAAGGCGGTACCCGCGTCGTCATGGCCAGTGCGGACGCCGAAATGGGCCGCAAACGCACCGCCGCGCAGCAGCTGATTGCGGCTTACCGCAACGTCGGTCAACGCTGGGCCAACCTGGACCCGCTGCAACGCACCGAACGCCCCACTATTCCTGAGCTCGAGCCCTCCTTTTACGGCTTTGGTGACGCCGACCAAGAAACCGTGTTCGACACCAGCAACACCTTCTTTGGCAAAGACCGCATGAGCCTGCGCGAGTTGGTGAATGCGCTGCGTGAAACCTACTGCGGCACTTTGGGCGCAGAGTACATGTACACCACCGACATGACGCAAAAGCGTTGGTGGCAGCAGAAACTGGAAAGCATTCGCAGCAAACCCACCTTCAGCGCCGAGAAGAAAAAACACATCCTTGACCGCTTGACCGCCGCTGAAGGCTTGGAGCGCTATTTGCACACCAAGTACGTGGGCCAGAAACGCTTTTCCTTGGAGGGGGGTGAGAGCTTCATCGCCGCCATGGACGAATTGATTCACTCCGCGGGCATCCAAGGTGTGCAAGAAGTGGTGATTGGCATGGCCCACCGCGGCCGCTTGAACGTGTTGGTCAACACCATGGGCAAATTGCCCGCCGATTTGTTCGCGGAGTTTGACCACACCGCCCCTGAAGATTTGCCTGCTGGCGACGTGAAATACCACCAAGGCTTCAGCTCGGACGTGTCCACCCCCGGCGGCCCCGTCCACCTGAGCTTGGCCTTCAACCCTTCGCATTTGGAAATCGTCAACCCCGTGGTGGAAGGTTCGGTGCGCTCGCGCATGGACCGCCGTGGCGACCCCAAAGGCAGTCAAGTGTTGCCCGTCTTGGTGCATGGCGACGCGGCCTTTGGCGGCCAGGGCGTGAATCAAGAAACCTTGGCACTGGCTCAAACCCGTGGGTATTCCACTGGCGGCACGGTGCACATCATCATCAACAACCAAATCGGTTTCACCACCTCCGACCCGCGCGACATGCGCTCTTCCGTGTTTTGCACCGACATCGTCAAGATGGTGGAAGCGCCGGTGTTGCACGTGAATGGGGACGACCCCGAAGCTGTGGTCTTGGCCACGCAACTGGCGCTGGAATACCGCATGGCGTTCCGCCAAGACGTGGTGGTCGACATCACGTGTTTTCGCAAACTGGGTCACAACGAACAAGACACGCCCAGCCTCACACAGCCCCTGATGTACAAAAAAATCGCGGCCCACCCCGGCACGCGAAAAATGTATGCCGAGCGTTTGGCCTCGCAAGGCTTGGGCGAGTCTTTGGGCGACGACATGGTCAAGGCTTACCGCGCGGCCTTGGATGCAGGCAAAAACACGTCCGACCCCGTTCTCACCAATTTCAAAACCAAGTTCACCGTCGATTGGTCACCGTTCTTGGGCAAAAAATGGACCGATGTGGCCGACACAGCCATTCCCATGCCCGAGTGGAAACGCTTGGCCGAACGCATCACCACCTTGCCCTCCAACATCACTGCGCACCCACTGGTGAAAAAGGTCTATGACGATCGCGCTGCCATGGGTCGTGGCGACTTGCCTGTGGACTGGGGCATGGGCGAACACATGGCGTTTGCCTCCTTGGTGGCCAGTGGCTTCTCCGTGCGTTTGTCGGGTGAAGACTGCGGACGCGGTACCTTCACCCACCGTCACTCGGTGATTCATGATCAAAACCGTGAGAAATGGGACACCGGCACGTACATTCCCTTGCAAAACGCGGCGGACAACCAATCGCCGTTCACCGTCATTGATTCCATCCTGTCCGAAGAAGCGGTGCTGGCTTTCGAGTACGGCTATGCCTCGAACGACCCCAACACCTTGGTCATTTGGGAAGCGCAGTTTGGCGATTTTGCCAACGGCGCACAGGTGGTGATTGACCAGTTCATTGCCTCAGGCGAAGTGAAATGGGGTCGCGTGAACGGCATCACCTTGATGCTGCCGCACGGCTATGAGGGCCAAGGCCCCGAGCACAGCTCGGCGCGCGTGGAGCGCTTCATGCAGTTGGCGGCCGACACCAACATGCAAATCGTGCAGCCCACAACCGCCAGCCAAATCTTTCACGTGCTGCGTCGCCAAATGGTGCGCAATTTGCGCAAACCCCTGATCATCTTCACGCCCAAATCCTTGTTGCGCCACAAAGACGCCACTTCCACTTTGGCCGAGTTCACCAAGGGCGGTTTCCAGACCATCATCCCCGAGATCAAGGACATCAAGGCGGACAAGGTCAAGCGCATCGTGGTGTGTTCCGGCAAGGTGTATTACGACTTGTCGAAAAAGCGCGAAGACAACGGCCATGACGACACCGTCTTGTTGCGTTTGGAACAGCTCTATCCCTTCCCACACAAGGTGTTTGCGGCTGAATTGAAAAAATACCCCAACGCCACCGAAGTGGTGTGGTGCCAGGATGAGCCCCAAAACCAAGGTGCTTGGTTTTTTGTGCAGCACTACCTGTTTGAAAACATGGCCACGGGCCAAAAGCTGGGCTACAGCGGTCGCGCTGCCTCGGCCTCACCCGCTGTGGGTTATTCGCACTTGCACCAAGACCAGCAAAAAGCGCTGGTCGATGGTGCGTTCGGACGCCTCAAGGGTTTCATATTGACCAAGTAAGCCGCTTGTCGGGCGCGTGTTGCGCCCCAAGCCTGCCCCACTCATTCAGGAAATATTCATCATGGCCATCGTAGAAGTCAAAGTACCGCAACTCTCAGAATCTGTGGCGGAAGCCACCTTGTTGCAATGGAAGAAAAAAGTCGGCGAAGCAGTTGCTGCTGACGAAATTTTGATCGACGTCGAAACAGACAAAGTCGTGCTCGAAGTGCCTGCGCCCTCCGCGGGTGTGTTGGTCGACATCGTGGCACCTGACGGCGCGACCGTGGCGGCCGATCAGCTCATCGCCCGCATTGACACCACGGCCACAGCGTCAGCTGCTGGCCCCATCAGCGCGGCCAAGCCCGCTGCCGTCGCTGCTGCGCCTGTGGCTGCAGCCCCTGCTGCTGCCAGCCATGCGGGGGTGGCCATGCCGGCCGCCTCCAAATTGATGGCTGACAACAACTTGGCTTCGGGTTCCGTGCCTGGCACCGGCAAAGACGGCCGCGTCACCAAGGGCGATGTGTTGGCGGCTGTTGCTGGTGGCGTGCAGTCCACCGCCGGTGTTATTCCTACCGGGGTGCCCACCAAAACATTGCCGCAAGTATCAGCACCATCGGTTGACTTGGGCGAACGCCCTGAGCAACGCGTGCCCATGACCCGTTTGCGTGCCCGTGTCGCCGAGCGTTTGTTGCAATCGCAATCAACCAACGCCATCCTCACCACCTTCAATGAAATCAACATGGCCCCGGTCATGGAGATGCGCAAACGCATGCAAGAGCGTTTCGAAAAAGAACACGGCGTCAAGCTGGGCTTCATGAGCTTCTTCGTCAAAGCGGCGGTGCATGCTTTGAAGAAATTCCCTGTGTTGAACGCATCGGTGGATGGCAATGACATCGTCTACCACGGTTATTTCGACATTGGCATTGCCGTGGGTTCACCGCGCGGCTTGGTCGTGCCCATTTTGCGCAATGCCGATCAAATGAGCTTTGCCGACATCGAGAAAAAGATTGCCGAATTCGGTGCGAAAGCGCGTGACGGCAAGCTCGGTCTGGAAGAAATGACCGGCGGTACCTTCTCCATCTCCAATGGCGGCACGTTCGGCTCGATGATGTCCACCCCCATCATCAACCCACCCCAGTCGGCCATCTTGGGCGTGCATGCCACCAAAGACCGCGCCATGGTGGAAAACGGCCAAGTGGTGGTGCGCCCCATGAACTACTTCGCCATGAGCTATGACCACCGCATCATCGACGGCCGCGAAGCCGTGTTGGGCCTGGTGGCCATGAAAGAAGCACTGGAAGATCCAGCACGCTTGCTGTTCGACATCTGATTGAAAAATTCGCAAGGCCTTCACACCAGGCCTTGCCATTGAAAGAGACATTTCCATGAGTACAACATTTGACGTCGTCGTCATCGGCGCTGGCCCCGGTGGCTACATCGCGGCCATTCGCGCTGCGCAACTGGGCTTCAATGTGGCCTGCATTGACGAATGGCAAAACGCCGCTGGTGGCCCAGCCCCCGGCGGCACGTGCACCAATGTGGGTTGCATCCCGTCCAAGGCCTTGTTGCAATCTTCTGAGCACTTTGACCATGCCAACCACCATTTCGCAGAGCATGGCATCACGGCCACTGGCGTGAAGATGGATGTGGCGCAAATGCTCAAGCGCAAAGACACGGTGGTCAAGCAAAACAACGATGGCATTCTTTATTTGTTCAAGAAAAACAAGGTTACTTTTTTCCACGGTCGCGGTGCATTTGCCAGCAAGTCCGACGCTGGCTATGAAGTCAAGGTGAGCGGCAAAATCGAAGCGTCTTTGGTGGCCAAGCACATCATCATCGCCACGGGGTCCAGTGCACGTGCGCTGCCCGGCACACCGTTTGACGAGGTGAATGTGTTGTCGAATGACGGCGCATTGCGCGTGGGTGCTGTGCCCAAAAAGTTAGCTCTCATCGGCTCTGGTGTCATTGGCTTGGAAATGGGGTCGGTCTGGCGTCGTTTGGGCGCTGAAGTCACTATTCTTGAAGGCTTGCCCACCTTCCTGGGCGCGGTGGACGAACAAATTGCCAAGGAAGCCAAGAAAGCATTCGACAAGCAAGGCTTGAAGATCGAACTCGGCGTGAAAGTCGGCGAAATTGCCCATGGCAAGAAGGGCGTCACCGTCAACTACACCAACGCCAAAGGCGAGGCGCTGAAGTTGGAGGCCGACAAACTCATCGTCAGCATTGGCCGCGTGCCCAACACCACCGGTTTGAACCACGAGTCTGTGGGTTTGCAACTGGATGAGCGCGGCGCCATCGTGGTCGATGCCGACTGCAAAACCAATTTGCCTGGTGTGTGGGCCGTGGGCGACGTGGTGCGTGGCCCCATGCTGGCCCACAAAGCCGAAGAAGAGGGCGTGGCCGTGGCCGAGCGCATCGCTGGCCAACACGGCCATGTGAACTTCAACACCATTCCTTGGGTCATCTACACCAGCCCTGAAATTGCATGGGTGGGCCGCACCGAACAGCAACTCAAGGCCGATGGCGTGGCTTACAAGGCAGGCACCTTCCCGTTCTTGGCCAATGGCCGTGCCCGCGCCCTGGGGGACACCACCGGCATGGTGAAGTTTTTGGCAGACGCCAAGACGGATGAAATCTTGGGCGTGCACATGGTGGGGCCCCAGGTGTCGGAGTTGATCTCCGAAGCCGTGGTGGCCATGGAGTTCAAAGCCAGTGCCGAGGACATTGCCCGCATTTGCCATGCGCATCCCTCCCTCAGCGAAGCGACCAAAGAAGCAGCCTTGGCCGTGGACAAGCGCACACTGAACTTTTAAGCGTGCCAGTCATTGATGAGACAAGCCTGCTGGCGACAGCAGGCTTTTTTGTAAGTGTCAGTTGATCCAGCATCTCACAAGCGCAAGGCACAATACCTCTCTCATGTCCGTCACCCGCATTTATCAACGTGAATTGAAAGCCCGAGGCTTCACCAGCGACCCGGCGCAATTGCGCGCAGTGGAGGCCCTGGAACTTTGCGCAGATGAATGGGCGGGCTACAAGAAAAAACGCGCCAACGCATTGAAAAAAATCATCAACCACCCCGATATCCCCAAAGGGGTTTATTTGTACGGCGGGGTGGGGCGGGGCAAAAGTTTTTTGATGGATTGTTTTTTCAATGCCGTGCCTATTGAGCGCAAAACCCGTTTGCATTTTCACGAGTTCATGCGCGAGGTGCACCGTGAGTTGCGGGAATTGCAAGGCACGGCCAACCCCCTGGACGAGTTGGGTCGCCGCATGGCCAAACGGTTCAAACTCATTTGTTTCGATGAGTTTCACATCGCCGACATCACTGACGCCATGATTCTTCACCGCCTGTTGGTGGCCATGCAAGCCAACAACATCGGCTTTGTCACCACCTCCAATTTCAAGCCCGACGAGTTGTACCCTGATGGCTTGCACCGCGAGCGTTTGTTGCCGGCCATTGCTTTGCTGAACGACACCATGCAGGTGGTCAATGTGGACAATGGCACCGACTACCGTGGCATGGTTCTAGAGCAAGCGCAGTTGTACTTGACGCCTTGCAGCAGCGACAACCATGCCTTGATGCATGACACCTTCAATCGCTTGGCAGATGCCGCCGAGGAGGACGGTTTGTTGTTGATTGAGGGACGGAAAATTTGGGCCAAGCGGCGGGCCGGAGGGGTGGTCTGGTTTGATTTCAAGGTGTTGTGTGGCGGGCCTCGCTCGCAAAACGATTTTTTAGAAATCGCCAGCCAATTTCACACCGTGTTTCTCAGCGACGTTCCCCAAATGACGGTGCGCCTGTCGTCGGAGGCGCGGCGTTTCACGTGGCTGATCGATGTGTTGTACGACCGCCATGTCAAGCTCATCATGGAGGCCGATGTCGATCCGGAGCATCTCTACACCCAAGGTCCGATGTCGCATGAATTCCCACGGACTGCCTCAAGGCTCAGAGAAATGCAATCGGCGGCTTTTTTGGCCTTGGGTCGGCGTGTGGTGGATACTTCACTCACATGAGACACATCCTCTTTTTGCTCATCTGGTCCTGTGGCCTGATTGCCATGGCGCAAGACAACCCCGATCCGCAAGTGGTGCAAGGATTGAATATTGCCCATGAGCGCGCGAAGTTGGACTTGATGCGCAGCACCCAAGCAGCCGAATACAGTGCGGCAAAAAAAGCTTGTTATCAGAAACTGGCAGTCACTGCTTGCCTTGAAAAAGCACGGCAACTGAAATACAAACAAGACAACGAGCACAAACGCTTGAGCTTGGTCCTCAATGACGCTGAGCGCCGTCAAAATGCAGCGCAAGCCTTGAGCCGCACCGAAGACAAGCAGACTTCAGAACAACAAGCTGACAGAGAAGCCCAACGCCTTGACCGTCTCAAGCAAAGAGATGACGCCCTTGAGCGCAACGCTGACAATCTGCAAAAACAAGCCGACAAAGAAGCAGACAAAGCCAGCAAGCGCGATGAACATGCCAAGCATGTGCAGGAGGTTTTGGAGCGTCAACAAAAGCACCAAAACAAACTCAAAGAAGCGGCACAGTCGCGCGCCAATCACCAACGCAAACTCGATGAGGCCGCACAACACCGAGCGCAGGTTGAAAAAGACAGTGCGGCTCGCAATCCACCTGCACAACCTCTGCCGCCCCGGACCAGCGCCACACCATGAGCAGGTGCCCCCTTGACTGATGCCTTGAGCGACCACGTGCGTGAGGTCTTCACACCGGATGGTCCGCTTGCCCGTGCCACCCCATTTTTCCAACCACGTGCTGGGCAAACCGACATGGCCTTGGCCGTGGCCCACAACCTGATGCATGGTGGTTCGTTGGTGGTGGAGGCGGGCACGGGCGTGGGCAAAACCTTTGCCTACTTGGTGCCAGCCTTGCTCAGTGGTGAACGGGTGCTGGTGTCCACCGCCACCAAAACCTTGCAAGACCAATTGTTCGCCAGAGACATCCCTGAACTGCTGCAAGCGCTTGGACTGCCATTGCGCTTGGCCATGCTCAAAGGGCGGGGCAGTTATTTGTGTCAGCAGCGTCTAGAGTTGGCTCAACAAGCTGCCACCTTGCCGGATCGCCAAGCTGTGAAAACCTTGGCCCATGTGCAGGCCTGGGCTCGCACCACCACCACAGGCGATTTGGCCGAGGTGCCCAGTTTGGATGAGCGTTCCGCGTTGATACCCCTCATCACGTCCAACCGCGACAACTGCCTGGGTTCCCCCTGTCCGCATTGGCGCGAATGCCATGTGAATGTCGCCCGTCGTGAAGCCATGGCCGCAGATGTCGTGGTCATCAACCACCATTTGTTTTTCGCCGACATGGCGGTGCGTGAATCCGGCATGGCTGAATTGCTGCCCTCGGTGCGTGTGGTCATCTTCGATGAAGCACACCAACTCAACGAAACCGGCATTCAATTTTTAGGCAAGCAGTTGGGCACGGGTCAACTGCTGGACTTGGCGCGTGATGTGTTGGCTGCTGGATTGCAACTTGCACGCGGCTTGGTGGATTGGCAAAAAGTGGTGTCAGCGTTTGAAAAAACGCTGCGCGATTGGCGCTTGGTGGTGGGCAAGCATCCCGCCAACACCAAGCTCAAATGGAGCGACCCTGAGCCGCATGGCGTCCATCCTCTGGATTGGGCGCAAGCCCTGCACGATGTGACTGAAAGTGCCGAACATTTGCAAGCAGCGGTTGAAAACGTGGTGGACGCCGCACCCGACTTTCAACGCTTGCACGAGCGATTGTCAGAAGTGCTGTCCTTGATCGCCCATTTCCAAAACCCCTGTGCCCATGGCTCGGTGCGTTGGGTGGAGGTGGGCGGACAAATGCGCTGTTTTGAGGCGCCCTTGGACATTGCCGAAACGGTGCAAAACAAATTGCTGGGCACTGACGTGGCCATGCCGGGTGACAGCACAACGGCCCCTTTGCCGCGCAGTTGGATCTTCACCTCTGCCACCTTGGGGGATGACGACACATTGTCTTGGTTCACCGAACCCTGCGGCTTGTCCAATGCCCAAGTGCTGCGGGTGCAAAGCCCGTTCAACTACCAAGCGCAAGCTTGGGTGCATGTGCCTCGCTTGATGGTGCCACCCAAAGACCCAGGTCACAGTGCCGAAGTGGGCGAGACCGCCATTCAGATTGCCCGCGCCTTGGGTGGGCGCACCTTGGTGCTCACCACCACCTTGCGGGCTTTGCGTGCGATTGGCGCTCAGCTGCAAGCTGCCTTGGGTGACACAGGCGAATTGGATGTGTTGATTCAAGGCGAAAGTCCCAAGCGGGCATTGATGACCCGCTTTCGCAAAGCGATCGACCCCGGCAGCAAAGGCTGTGTGTTGGTCGCATCAGCGAGTTTTTGGGAAGGCTTTGATGTGCCCGGCGAGGCCTTGCAGGCCGTGGTCATCGACAAATTGCCTTTCCCGCCCCCGAACGACCCACTGGTGGAGGCCCGCAGCCAACGCTTGGAAGCGCAGGGCCGCAGCGCCTTCAATGATTATTTTTTACCTGAAGCTGCGGTGTCCTTGAAGCAAGGTGCTGGACGATTGATTCGGCGCGAAACCGACCGTGGCGCCTTGGTGGTTTGCGACAACCGACTGGTCAACACCGGCTATGGCCGCCGTTTGTTGGCGGGGTTGCCGCCCATGAACCGCATTGAGCAGCTCCCCGAGTTGCTCAGTGCCCTGCGGGGCATCACCAAAACTTGAGCCAGATGTTGAACGTTGTGCGGGCGTTCACCAAAACTTGTACCAGTTTTTGTCCGCAGGTTTGCCGGGCTTGGGGAAATATTTGCTGTCAGGGTAGGACTGTTGCAGCACCCGGGTGGTGTCGTCTTGCAGTTGGGTCAGACCCAAGGCTTTGTAAGACTCGATCAAGATGATCAACGCGTCTTCCACCGCCGCGATATTTTGATAGTCGTTGATGGTGGTTTGGGCGCGGTTGATGGCCGCCACATAAGCGCCTTTTTTCAGGTAGTAATAAGCCACCTTGATTTCAGACTTGGCCAGCAAATTGATGATGTGTCGCATGCGCAGTGAAGCATCTTCAGCGTATTTGGACTGCGGAAACTTGGTCACCAACTCTTTGTAGGCTTCAAAAGATTCACGGGCCGCCATTTGGTCGCGTTCAGCCAAATCTTGCTTGAACCATTTGGACATGAGCCCCAGGTCGTCATTGAAATTGATGGTGCCCTTGAGGTACATGGCGTAGTCCATGGCCGGGCTGGCGGGGTTGAGCTTCATGAAGCGCTCAAGGGTGACGATGGCGTTGGCACGGTCCCCGTTTTTGTATTGGGCGTAGGCTTTGTCGAGCTGGGCCTGTTGGGCCAGGGGTGTGCCAGCCGCGCGACCTTCCAATTTGTCTAAAAGCACGATGGCTTTGTCGTACAAATTGCCGCTCATGTTGTCTTTGGCCTCAGCGTAAATTTCTTCTGGCTTCATGCCCGCCGTTTTGTCTTTGTCATCCGTGGCACAGCCCACCAACATGCCCATGAACAACAACACCGATAATGAAAGAAATCTCACCACTTTGAACCTTCAGTCTTTGAACTGATCTCATTATCAACGATGCGTCCACCTGTTCTCGATCCTTTGGTGCCGTCTGGGCTGGCAGAGGTCGAGCTTGACGAGCTGGGCCAAGACGCTGAAGTCCGCGACATCCTCATCCCCACCGAGTTGCACCGAGACCGCCTCGACCGCGCTTTGGTGTCACTGCTGCCCGAGTTTTCGCGCAACCACCTGAAACACCTGATTGAAGACGGTTGCGTCAGCTTGCTCGCCCACGCACAGCCCGTCACCAAAGTAGCCCACTTGGTGAAAGCGGCCGAGACCTACAGCGTTCGTTTGCAGCCGACCGAGATGTCGCAGGCTTATTTGCCGCAAGCCATGGACTTGGACGTGGTGTTTGAGGACGCGCACTTGCGGGTGATCCACAAACCGGTGGGCTTGGTGGTCCATCCAGCCCCTGGCAACTGGAGCGGCACTTTGCTCAACGGCTTGTTGGCGCTCGACCCCAGCCTGAAACAAGTGCCCAGGGCCGGCATCGTGCACCGTTTGGACAAGGACACCAGTGGGCTGATGGTGACCGCCCGCACCCGCGCTTGCATGGACGCCTTGGTGGCCATGATCGGCGAACGCTCGGTGCACCGCGAGTACGTGGCGATTTCCCAGCGCCCCTGGCGTGGCGACACAGAGCGTGAGGTTGAATTGGCTGTGGGGCGCGATCCGCGCAACCGCCTGCGCATGGCCGTGGTGGATTTGGGTCGTCAATCCGGCAAACCGGCACACACCAGCTTCGAATGTTGGGACAGCAACGACCAAGGCTGTGTGGTGCATGGGACCTTGCACACCGGTCGCACCCACCAAATCAGGGTGCACATGGCGGCCATTGGTTTGCCATTGCTGGGCGACGGCTTGTATGGCGGCAGCGACAGTCCCGAAATACAGCGACAAGCCTTGCATGCTTACCGTTTGGGCTTCACCCACCCCTTCACCGGCCAAGACTTGCAGTTTGAGGCCCCATTTCCCGCTGATATGCAGGCCGCCTTGGCCGCCATGGGGCTCCAAAGACCCCTCGGCTAGAATGAGCACCCCCAATTCCCCGGACCACACACCATGAACAGCTTGGAAGCCAAGCGTGTCCTTGAGACGGCCTTGCTTTGCGCCACCCAACCTTTGCAGGTGCGGGAGTTGCGCCAGCTTTTTCACGACGAATTGGGTGCTGACACCATCAAAACCTTGCTGCAAGACATTCAACTGGATTGGGCTCAACGTGGCCTGGAGTTGGTCAACGTGGCCAGCGGTTGGCGCATGCAAAGTCGCCCTGAAATGCGCGATTTTCTCGACCGATTGCATCCTGAAAAACCACCCAAATACTCACGCGCTGCCTTGGAGACTTTGGCCATCATTGCTTACCGCCAGCCCGTCACCCGTGGCGACATGGAAGACATTCGGGGCGTCACCGTCAATTCGTTGGTCATCAAACAGTTGGAAGACCGCGGTTGGGTGGAGGTGATTGGTCACCGTGAAACCGTGGGTCGCCCCATGCTGTACGCCACCACCCGCCAGTTTTTGGACGACCTGGGCGTGGCCTCTTTGGATCAATTGCCGCCGCTGGAAGCCCAGCAAGCCAGCGAAGGGTTTTTCGAACAACTCACGGCCCAAGTGGAAGAAGAAGCAGATTCATCGCAACTCAGCATGGCTTTGGAGGCGACGGACGAGGACTCTGAGATTTCTGAAGCATCGCCTTCAGATGCGCCTGTTGATGTGCCCGTCCAACCGCACGATAACCAGCCAGGCAACCAGGCGTGAACAAAAAAGGCATTCAATTCAACGAGGTGGTTTCCGGCGCGTTTGACGCGCAACCCGACAACACAGAAGCCTCTGAACCGCTCAAGCGGGTGCTCAGCCCCCAGCCTGAAACGCCCAAATTGCACAAGGTCTTGGCCCAATCCGGCCTGGGCTCGCGCCTGGAAATGGAAGCCCTGATCGCCCAAGGCCGCGTGCTGGTGAACGACCAACCGGCCCACGTGGGGCAACGCATCCAATATGGGGACCATGTCAAGGTCAATGGCCGGGCGCTGCACCTGCGCATCGAGCCGCCGCCCCCGCGCATCATTGCCTACCACAAGCCCACCGGCGAAATCGTCAGCCACGACGACCCGCAGAGCCGACCCACGGTGTTTCGCAAACTGCCGCGCCTGCAAAACGGCAAATGGCAGTCGGTAGGTCGCCTGGACCTGAACACCGAGGGCTTGTTGCTGTTCACCAATTCCGGTGAGTTGGCCAACAAGCTGATGCATCCCCGCTTTGGCTTGGAGCGCGAATACGCCGTGCGGGTGCTTGGTGCACTCAGCAACATTGAAAAGGCCAAATTGTTGGCAGGCGTGCAACTCGAAGATGGCGAAGCCCGTTTTGGCAGTCTGGAAGATGGCGGCGGCGAGGGTGCCAACTGCTGGTACCGGGTCACCATTCAAGAAGGGCGCAACCGCGAAGTGCGCCGCATGTTTGAAGCGGTCGGCCACGCCGTCAGTCGCCTCATTCGCATCCGCTACGGAAAAATGATGCTGCCACGCGGTTTGAAGCGCGGTGAGTGGATGGAGCTTGATGCTTTGGACACCGAACAATTGGTTCGCAGCGCAGGCTTGGCGCGCAGCGTGTCCAAACCGACCCCTGGACGCCGTTCCGCGCCCGCCAAAACCCCTTCAGCCAGTCCGGGCAAGCGTGGCTCAGCACCGGCTGCGGCGGGCTTTATTGGCGGCGAAAGCCTCTCGCGTCAGCGGCGCGACCAGAAAACAGATGCCGCACGTAAAAAGGCTTTGCCCCGCAGAGCTAAAATGGGCTTCTAGCGGGCATATCCCCTTATTTTTTGACAACTTCTTGGAAACTTTCTCATGGCCATCGAACGCACCCTCTCCATCATCAAACCTGACGCCGTTGCAAAAAACGTCATCGGTCAAATTTACGCCCGTTTTGAAGGCGCAGGCCTGAAAGTCATCGCCGCCCGCATGGCCCACCTCAGCCGTGGCGAAGCCGAAGCTTTCTACGCCGTGCACAAAGCCCGTCCTTTCTTCAAAGATTTGGTCGATTTCATGATCTCTGGCCCCGTCATGATCCAAGTGCTCGAAGGCGAAAACGCCATCCTGAAAAACCGCGACCTGATGGGCGCCACCGACCCCAAGAAGGCCGACAAAGGCACCATCCGCGCTGATTTCGCTGACAGCATCGACGCCAATGCGGTGCACGGCTCCGACGGCCCAGACACCGCTGCCCATGAAATCGGTTTCTTCTTTGCTGGAATGAACGTTTTCGGTCACTGAAAGCGGTTCTCGCCGCAATCCCATGAAGACCAACCTGCTTGACTTTGATCTGGACGGGCTGGTCGCATGGTGTTTGAACCAAGGCGAGAAAAAATTTCGGGCGGTCCAGCTGTTTCGCTGGATCCACCACAAGGGCGTCTCTGACTTTGCGCAGATGTCCGACCTGGCACAAAGCCTGCGCACCAAACTCCAAGACAAGGCCTGCATCCAGGCTTTGCCCGTGGTCACTCGCCACGACTCAGCCGACGGCACCATCAAATGGATGTTTGACGTGGGGCAGGGCAATGCCATCGAAACGGTCTTCATCCCCGAAACCGACCGAGGCACCCTGTGTGTGTCGTCCCAAGCAGGTTGCGCCGTGGGTTGCCCGTTTTGTTCCACGGGTGCTCAGGGTTTCAGTCGCAACCTCACCACCGCCGAAATACTGGCGCAGCTTTGGTTTGCCGAACGCACCCTGCGTCAAGAGCGCGG
>JACCDP010919120.1_pt1 | contig 14681 bp, 10 predicted proteins | sample 7445841 | NCBI WGS metagenome assembly JACCDP01 (sample SAMN15323441, study PRJNA562643) | freshwater metagenome | isolation source: river surface water | place: USA:Blue River Watershed | collected 2017-08-17 | reverse complement strand
ATTTAGAAAATCGATATTATCTATTTGCCAAACATTAGAAGCTTTTAAACAATAAGTGAGTTGTTGGTTTTTTGATGTTGGTAAAGCATATTTTTTAGAAAAATTTACTATTAAATTTATTTCTTGTTTAATGATTTTTTGACACAAAGTTGGTAAATAATGACGAGATTTTTTTAGTAACAAAATGTTAAAATGCGGTAAGCGAAATAAACAATTGTTTTTACTGCATTCTTGCCAACACATTTTTGGTAAAGAGTTGTTAATGCATTTTGGTAGCTCTGTTGCTTGCTTGATATTAAATTTTTGCAAAATATTTTGGTGTTGTGTAAGATTATTAAATTTGCCGAAAAAGAATAGTTGAGGTGGTTTTTGTTGATAAAATAAAGCTAGTTTTTGATTATGCAAAAAAACGATATTTGGTGGTTTTTGCCAAAATGCTACCGATATTGAGCTACAAAAAATAAACATTGCCAAGATTTTTAAATATTTATTTTGATGAATAATAAAAAGCAAAAAACCAAACATGCTAATTAACAATGCAAAACTTGGTAAATATGGAGTAGTGATAAAAGCAATGGGTATATTATTTATTTTAAAATTACTAACATAATTGGCGATGTTTAAAAAAATTTCTATACTTTTTGCCATTGTAATTAAAGCTAGTTTTTCTAGGCCAAAAGGCATAAAAACTAATGCTAAAACTCCTAAAGGCATAATTATAAAACTAGCAAGTGGAATGGCAAAAATATTGGCTACAAAGCTTAAAATGGCAAAGTTCTGCACACTGTTCATGATGATTGGTAGAGAAAAAATGGTAATGAGCCAAGAGATAATTATGATATCAATAAAATATTGCCAAAAAGTATGAAAAAAATTATAGCAAGTTTGCCAAAATTTTAGGTTAGAATTTTTGATAGTTAAGTTTGGTTTGAAAATTAAAGGTTTTAAGTTATGATAATAAAAACCAAGAACTGCTATTGCTAAAAAAGACAATTGAAAGCTTAAATTATAAAGCGAGTAAGGATTAAGTAAAATAAGTAATAAGAAGGCTATAAAAATACTTCTTTTTGGATTAAATTTTTCGTTAATAATATAACTAAACATAACAATTGCCACTACAATAAAAGCTCGTTGTGCAGGCAATGGTGAATCGGCCAAATTTAGATAAATATAACTAGTGAGTATCGCTATAAAAGCTGAAATTTTTTTCACATTATAATGAATGGCAATGAATTGATTATGCACTAAAATAAAACGACTTAAACAAAAAAACATCATTGCTACTAGCCCTAAATGAAAGCCCGAAATAGAAAGTAAATGCGATAAACCGCAATTTCGGATATCTTGTAAAATGTTTTTATTTATTTGTTCTTGATTGCCAATTAGTAAAGCAGATGCCACAGCTGAAATATTAGGGTTGTGAATATGGGTTTTGATTTTGAAATTTATGTTTTCTCGGATTTTTAAAATATATTGTTTAGCATTGCTAATTTGAGCTTTTTTGATAATAGTTATTTCGCCAATAGACATGGCATAACCACCAATTTTTTGAGCTAAATTGTGTTTTTGCCAATCAAAGCTATTTGGTAGATCTGGCTTGGATTGTGCATTAAACATAGCACTCACTTTGATGGTATCGTTAATTTTTAGGTTTTGAGAAGCGATATTGATGCTAACAAAAGGCGGAGGATTGACTAAAATTTTATTGTGCCAAGTTAAATTGACTAGCATTTTATTTTTATCTAAAAATTCGCGATCGATATCTTGGTAATTTTTAACATTAATGAAGTTATTGATAATATTTTTTTGTGTAAAAGGATATTTGCCGAGATTTTGTTTTGATTTTTTATTGTGTTTAGATTTTTTAGCTATTTTTTTGATATTTTTATGTTTTTTAGAAATATTTTTTTTATGAAGTTTGGGCGGGTGTTGATATTGAGTAATTAGTGGATTTTCAATAAGTATATTAACTTTATTGTTGTTGGTAGATGGTTTGATGTTGGTAATTTTGCCAGTAATATTTACAAAGGCAAGACCATTAATTTTTTGATAGGCTAAAAATTTATGATGATAAAATTTACAATAAATAATACCACAAAGTAAAGAGATGATAAATAAACATAAAAAAAATAACAGCCGATTAATTGCATAATTAATGCAACATAAAATTAACAACACACTAAAAAAAGCAAGAAAGTGCCAATAATATTGGGTTTGGTAGTTATTAAACCAAGATTGATAGCTAATAAAAATAATTTGCCCGCAGGCAAATAAAATAGGCAACCAAAACCATAGATTATGATCTAGATTGTTGTTGGAATTTTTGTGTAGGTTGTGCCGAACTGTTGTGTAGACAGTGGGGCTACTTGGGTTTGAAAACATGGTGATGTTTTTTTATTTAAAAAGCCAAAAAGCAAGAGATTTTGGTGCCTCTGGTCAGACTCGAACTGACACATCTGCAATTAGATAATAGATTTTGAGTCTATCGCGTCTACCAATTTCACCACAGAGGCATATAAATATTGCTACTAAAACTAATTTTTAATGCAATATAATATTGTTTTTATATTTTTAAATGCCACTATAACATTAAAAACATAAAGATGAAAAATATTATAAATGCCACATTAAAGATAATTTTTATTAATATTGTAATTTCTTCTAAATATAAAATCAATAACTATTTTTTAGCATTTTGACACTGTTGAATTCTAAATTTTAGATTTGAGTGTTTATAGTCTCTGTTTTTCTCTTGTAGCGCAGCAGTTATCAAGCCCTAAAAAAGATAGTAAAGAAGGGCTATTTGCTGGAGTGGTATTTTCTGGAGTGCTGGACGATCTTTCAGAAATACAGTCAGTTACATTAGTTAAACAGCCCGCTAGACATTTTTTTACAGGTTCAAGAGTAGCGGCAGCATAAATAGTTCCAAGACCACAAATTCTTTCATCAGTGCTAGGTGTGGTGCTGCACAATTGATTAATACCATCGATTATATTGTTTGTAAAACTCTGCACAGGAGAAGTTACTCCTTCTAATATAGAACCATAATGTTGCGCTACTCCTTCTGATATACGAATAGCCCCATCCCAACAATTTGCTAAGGTGCCTGGATCGACTGTGGGTAGTGTGGATAGTGCTGTGGCGGTTACAGCACCTCCTGTAGCACAATCAGCAACAACACCAACAGCAGCTACAACACCAAAAGCAACTGCACTGCTGGGTACTTCGCAACAACCATCTCGTCTATCTTGTGATGAGGAGCGATTCATAGGTTGTGCAAAACCAATATCATGGTCGTTGTTTGAATTTTGCGATGATAGTTGGTAGTGTCTATCTTTTTTTGTTCGCGATCGTTGGGTAGGGCTTCTTTGGCTTGACATAGTATTAAATAATAATTTGTTTTTTAAATATAAAGTTTAACCTAATTTTAAGTATTTGGTATAATTTCATTGAAAAATAATTATAATATATTATTTTTTATTAATCAAGAACTTTTTTAGTTTTTTTATTTTTGCTCTGATTGTTTGGGCATAGTTCATTTAAGGTGCATTCTAAACAATTTGGTTTAATTGCTTTGCAAATATATCGACCGTGTAAAACTAACCAATGATGAGCAAAAAGATGCCATTTTTTATCAATAACTTTTGGCAGAATTTCTTCTGTTTTTTTAACATTTTTGCTTTGCACCAAGCCAAGCCTATTGCTTACTCGAAAAACATGAGTATCAACAGCAATAGTGGGTTGTGAAAATAAAGAATTTAAGAGAACTTTTGCCGATTTACTACCAATACCAGGTAGTAAAATAAGTTGGGCATAGTTATTTGGCAACTGCCCTTGATGTTTTTCTATTAACACAGAGCATAATGCCATAATATTTTTTGCCTTACTATTAAACAAACCAATACTAGCAATATGTTTTTTTAAGTTTTCCAACCCTAAATCAAGCATTTTATAAGGGTTATCTGCTATCAAAAATAATTGTTTTGTTGCTTTATTAACTCCAATATCTGTGCTTTGAGCAGATAGCAAAACTGCAATTGCTAGTGTAAAATGATTATTATAATTTAATTCAATTTTTGGGGCTGGGTTTTGAGCTTGTAAGATGGAAAAAATTTTATTAATTCTATCTTTTTTTTTCATGATTAATAAAAATACTATATTATTTTCTATCTAAAATTTTATATAAGATTTTAATTTTTTAAATGGAAAATAATATAGTATTAAATAAAAAAATTATTATAGATCTTTTGCATGGTTTTCAAGATAGTCGGCAACTCCGCTTGCATCGGCTTTCATGCCTTTTTTACCTTTACTCCAACCAGCAGGGCAAACCTCGCCATGCTCTTGAAAAAATTTAAGAGCATCAATCATGCGTAGAGTTTCGTCAACATTTCTACCTAATGGCAAATCGTTAACTAATTGATGCCTTACTACACCTTGTTGATCGATTAAAAAAGTGCCTCTTAAAGCTACTGCATCGCCAGTTAAAACATCGTAATCTTTGGCGATTCTTTTAGTGAGATCAGAAACTAAAGGATATTGAATATTGCCGATACCACCTTTTTTTACTTCGGTATTTTTCCAAGCCAAGTGAGTGTATTTTGAATCGACAGAAACACCAATAATTTCGGCACCTCTATCTTTAAAATCTTTTACTCTATTTGCAAAAGCGATGATTTCGGATGGGCAAACAAAAGTAAAATCAAGAGGATAGAAAAATAAAATACCAATTCTGCCTTTTATATAGGTATGTAAATTAAAAGTTTCATTGATTTCGTTATTTGGCATAACTGCAGAAGCAGTAAAATCTGGAGCCGTTTTACCTACAAGTACTGACATATTTTAAAAAATTAAATTGATAAAATGCTTACAAAGCAAATTAATTATAAGTGCAATTTAAATAAACTGCAAGATGATTTTAAAATTCTTGCAAATAGGTAAGGTTTGCTCCTACCAGTGTAGCATTGCGACCGTTTTCGGTAATTTTTGCCCTGCTTAAATCAAGAGCTATGTTGTTATCAAACTTATAGCCAACTGAAAATTGCAATTGTTTATCGGTTTTGTTATTATTAATTTGTTTATTATTGATGTTTTTTAAACTATACGAACCACTGGCTGTCCAGCTACTAAACTGACCAATTAAAGCAGTTGTTAGGTAAGAATTGTTGCGATTTTTTATGCCCGCAGCATTTTTTGTATAAACAGCTTCTGCAAACGGAATTAAAGAGGTTTGTTTGCCTATTTTATGTTTGTATTCAGAGCTAATTGCCAATGCTTGCTCTCTATCACGATAAAGATTATTAACAAATGAATTTTTTACCCCTAAACTACGATATCCAAAATAATAAAACCAGTTTTTAAAAGCAAATAAATTATCACCTTCTAAACTTATTGAATATGAAGAAAAAGATTTGGTGCTACCTGCTATACCTCTAGATTTATTATCGACCCCTCGTTTATTTATGGCACTATTGCTTAAATGAGTATTATCATTAAAAAAAGAACTCACACTTAACTGGGCATCTTCTAGTAATGCCACTATGTTAATTCCGATTTTTTCTCTTAAATTATAATCTTCGGTAAATTGCGAAGTAAAAACTCCAATTCTTTTATTTCTTCGATGAGCGGTGCCAAATGTTGGATCAAATTTACCAATATCAAGCCTCATATCTTCGTTTTCGTAGCGTAATTTTATTTCTTCTACTAATATACCGTTTTTGTTAAGGCCAATGTTGCGATCGTTTTGCAGAAAGCTGCGATATAGTTCGGGATCTTTTTGGTTGCGAGTGGTAAGTGTGTTGTTTGGCTGAAAGCGTAATTGATTTTTGATAGACCAATTATTAGTAATATTTAAACTAATATTTGGCTCAACATATAAGAAACCACTGGATTGATTGATGTTTTTATCGGGAGAGCTAATAATTCTGTCGGTTTGTATTTGATAAAATATTTTACCAGACATAATTGGTAAATCATTAGATTCGGCAATTGCCAAACAAGGGGTTGTGAACAATATTAAGAAAAATAATAGTTTTTTCATAAAAATAAATTAATTAGTGATGATGTTTTTTCAAAAAAATAGCAACTCTAGTGCCAATACCTTCTTGACTTTTAATAGAAATTTTGCCATCAAGCAGATTAATAAAATATTTGGTAATATAAATGCCAATGCCAGTTCCTGATACTGATATAGCATTGCTGGCTCGGAAAAATTTATTGCCGACATTTTTTAAATCGGATTGAGGAATTCCAATTCCATGATCTATTATACTTATTAATATTGAGTTGGCAAGAATTTTTGTAAGTATTTTAATTTCTGAATTAGTTTTTGAATATTTAATGGCATTAACTACGATGTTGCCAATTATATGATCAAGAAATTTTGGATCGGAACGATAATGACAAGGTAATTTGCTGATATTGTAAGAAATATTGATATTTTTTTGCTGAGCAAAGTTAATATTTTTATCGATAATTTCTAATATCATTTTTTGCAAGTCAAACTCAACTATTTCTAGTTTTATCTGCCCTTTATTATTTTCTATTTTAGCTAAATTTAAAGTGCTGGTAATTAAACTATTCATTCTTTGAATGCCTGAACGAATTTTGTTGCAATAATTGATGATAAACTGAATGTAGTTTTCTTCGGAATTAAGCTTTCTTACAATTAATTCTCTAGCACTATCTATAACTTGCAAAGGGGTTTTAAATTCGTGCGAAACAAGGGCGATAAATTCGTTTTGAATTTTTCTCATTTCTTTTTCATGCCTTAAAGAATTTTCAAGTTTATTTTTAGTATCTAAAAGATAAATATTAGAAATAATGATTTTTTTTGTTGAATAAAAACGATCAAGAGCAATAGAAAACTGCTCGGCGACAATTTCTAGAAACTCTATTTCTTCATTAAGCCAGTTTCTTTGTAAAGTTTGATGCACACAAATACAGCCCACAACCACTCCGTTAAAAATTACATTAACCACTATTTCGGCACTCACTTGGTATTCTTCAAAAAAATCGGCTAATCCAGAAAAATTAGCATCTTCCCAAACATTTTGAATGGAAAAAACAAAAGATTTTTTAGAATCTTTTAGACCGAATTTTTGATAAAAATTATGCTGAAAATCAACGAATTTTTGCACAATTTGTATAGTTTTTTGATGATTTTCTCTTTGATAAATGGTTTTAATGTCTGATAAATAACTTTCTACAAAAAAATTCTGCTTACCATATTCGTAATCATAAATTACACACCTATCGCATTTAAGGTGATCTAATAAAATTAAAGCTAGTTTTTGAGCTAGTTTTTGAATTGGTAAGTTAATAATGATTAAATTAGATATTTCGCGAAGTAATTTTTCTGTTCTTAATGTGCGTTCTAAATTTCGCAAGATTTGTAAATTTTCTTTAGAATGGTTTTTGCTATCGGTGTTACTTACCAAGGTTTTAGTATATAAAAATAAATGATAATTATCAAATACTATGTTATCATAAATAATAGAAGGTAGATAATGAATATGAATTTTATTTTTATAATAGCGATTATAATTAGGTAGATGCAAACTTGCTTCGCATTCTTTTCTATCTTGAATAGAGTTTAAGAGCCTTGAATATTCTATTCTATCTTCAGGAAAATCGTCAAAATCTAGGTTGTCATAAAAAAAATCGTAACTTTTATTAATAATGCTTTTTGCAGAAGCTTTAAAAGTATGGCAAAATTTTTGATTAGCCGAAACTATAGATAATAAATTAGGCATTTTATCGTTAGAACGACAAATAATTGCTGGTTGCTTGTAATTATCAACAATAGATCTAAGATCAATGCTATTTTCTAGAGAAATTTTTTCTAGATAATTCATTACTAATAAATTAAGTGGAAATATGATATATTTTTTAACGAGACTTTTGCATTTTAAAATTTATAACAAATTTGAAAATTTAATAGTCTGTTTTTTTTAATGTAGATCTTGATTATGATTTTATCATCATGAAACTTAATAATTATTTAGATAAAAAATAAATTGTTTCTTTTTGCATCATACCATTTCAACTTTAAAATTAATCAATCTAACAAAATATTTTTGAGATAAAAACTTTAAAAAACGAAAGCTATATATCCATACAGCTTGAGGCTTTTTGAAGCTTTTTAGCCAAAAAGATGAAGTTAGATTTATTAAATATCTAACAATGTATTTTAAGTTGAAATGGTATTATCATTTCAACTTTAAAATTAATAAATCTAACAATGTATTTTAAGTTGAAATGGTATTATCATTTTAACTTTAAAATTAATAAATCTAACAATGCATGTTAAGTTGAAATGGTATTAGTTATCACAGTTTTTTGATGACAATTCAACATTGCCATATTTTATTTTTCTAAAGAATTGCTAAAAATTAAACGAAGAGCATTTAATATTGCTACAACATCAATAATTTGTTGTAAAACAGCTCCTTGTGTTGGTGAAATATAGCCAAAACTTGCTAAAATCATGCCAATCAAGCTAAATAACATGCCTCCCACGGCACTTTGCAAGGCAATTTTTCTGGTATCAATGCTTAAATGTAGGAGTTTATCTACTTTAAGTAAGTTGTTTTCAAGTAACACAGCATTTGCCGATTCGCCAGTAATTTGATTATGTTTAGCAAAAGCAATAGATGCGGTTGCTAAAAATAGGGCGGGAGCATCGTTTATGCCGTCTCCTACAAATAAAGTTGGCGATTTTTGGCTGTAATGTTTGACGATATTTAATTTTTCCTCTGGTGATTTTTTGCCATAGCATTTATTGATTCCTAGTTTTGCCCCAAGGTAATCTACTTGTTCTTGCCTATCGCCAGAAAGTAAAATTACTTCTGAAAAATTATGTTCGGCACTTAAATGGCTAATGAAAGAACCTGTTTCTGGTCTTTCAATATCTTCAAAAATTAAAATACACACAATTTCGTTGTTGATAATTACTATGCATTCTAAACCAATCTGCACTGGCGGTAAGTTTTGATGATTGATAAAATTTATAGCATTATGACGATTAGTAATTACAATATCGAGATTGCCAACTTTGCCGCTTATGCCATAACCGGGTTTTTCATTAACCGAATTTGCATTAGTTAGAATGATTTTTTGTTCTTTGGCATAGTTTAAAACCGCAGATGCTAAAGGGTGTCGAGAATGTCTTTCAAGGCTAGCAACTTTTTGAATTATTTGCGATTCGTTATAGTTGCTAATATTGATTATTTTGGTAAGTTTTGGCTCTCCGTAGGTGAGGGTGCCAGTTTTATCGAAAATAGCAGTAGTGCAGATTGGTAAATATTCAAATATTTTAGCATCTCTAATAATAATTCCCTGCTTTGCTGCCATTGAAATAGCACTCATAATAGTTATTGGCACAGCAATGAGCAAGGGGCAGGGGGTGGCAATAGTGAGAACTGCTAAAAACCTAGTGAGATCTTGGGTAAAATAATAACATAAACCAGCAATAAAAAGAGTGAGGGGAATGAAAAATATCGCCACTTTATCGGTAATTTTTTGTAGATTTGGTTTTTCTGCTTGAGCTTTCTTCATGATTTCAATAATTTGAGAATAGCGAGAGTTTTTAGCTAATTTGGTGGCTTTAATAACAATTGTAGATTCGCCATTGATTGAGCCAGAAAGCACATTTGAGCCAATAGTTTTGCTGATTTTATATGGCTCGCCTGTAAGGTACGATTCATCCATGTTGCCGTAACCTTCTATCACTTCGCCATCTACAGGAGCAGTTTCAAAAGGAAAAATAGCAATAAGATCGTCAATTTTTATTTCGGATAATTTGATATCAAAAAAGTTATCTTGTTTTTTTAGATGCGCTAAAGGTGGCACTCTTTTTATTAAGGCTTCTAAAGCAAAAGATGCCTTATGTGAAGCAAAATCTTCAAGGGCAGAGCCAGTGGCAAGCATCAATAAAATTAAAATTGCCGTGAAGGGTTGTTGCAAGTAAATTGCTAAACCAAAGGCAAGTAAAGCAATTAAATCGGCAGTGATATTGCCTGTTAATATTTTTTTTACTATTTGATAAGTTAAAGGAATTCCGCCAACAAGACTTAACAAATATAAAATAACGATGGAGATTTTTTCAAAGCCAGTTAGCAAGGCTATGGCATGAAATATTATGGCTTGGATTAAAATAAAACACAAAAAATTATGCCATTTTTTGAGAAGTTTTATTGGGTTTGCCATAATATAAATAAGTTTTTATTGAGAATCGGATAATTTTTTTGCTTGATCATCGGCAATAAGCCCCTGAATAAATTCGTCGAGATCGCCTAACATAATATCTTCGATACGATAAATAGTTAAGTTAATACGATGATCGGTAACTCTACTTTGTGGAAAATTATAAGTTCGAATTCTTTCGCTACGATCACCGCTACCAACTTGCTCTTTACGCTCGAGAGATCGTTCTTTTTGAAGCCTTTCTCTTTCGGCATCATAAAGACGGGATCTTAATACTTTCATGGCTTTTTCACGATTTTTGATTTGTGATTTTTCATCTTGCATTGAAACACAAACTCCAGTAGGTAAATGAGTGATACGCACTGCCGAATCGGTAGTGTTAACCGATTGCCCACCTGGCCCTGATGAGCGAAAAACATCGATACGTAAATCTTTTTCAGCAATTTGAATATCAACATCTTCTGCTTCTGGTAAAACCGCAACCGTGGCAGCTGAAGTGTGAATTCGACCAGAGTTTTCTGTTTCAGGAACTCGTTGCACTCGATGCACCCCAGATTCGAATTTTAATTGAGCAAAAACTCCTTTGCCAGAAATTATTGCCGAGGCTTCTTTATAGCCACCTAAACCTGTGTTAGAGATTGATAAAATTTCAAATTTCCAGCGATTTCTTTCGGCATATCTGTGATACATGGCAAATAATTTGTAGGCAAAAAGAGCCGCTTCTTCACCGCCTGTGCCAGCTCGAACTTCGAGGATAGCATTTTTTTCGTCGGCAGAATCTTTTGGTAAAAGGGCTATTTTAATTTGATGTTCAAGATCTAGCAAAATTTTTTGAATAACATACTGCTCTTCAACAAGCATATCTTGCATATCTTTGTTTGGTTTTTCGCCAGAAAGTAGCACTGAAATATCTTGTAATTCTTGTTGAGATTTTTGATATTGCTTGATCAAATTAACCACTTCTGCCATATCGGAGTGTTCTTTAGAGATTTTGGCAAAAGAATTGCCAAGAGCCGAAGGATCGAGTAATTTTTGCTCTAATTCAACAAATTTATTAACAATTGCACTAAGTTTTTGGGTAAAAGACATATTATTGTTTATCAAAAATTATTTTTAAACCTTCTAAAGTGAGGTTGGGCTGGTAATGATTAGTAGTGTTTTGTAAGGCATCTTTAAAAATTTCAGACAAACCGCCAGTGGTAATTTTAGTGGTGGTGATATTTAATTCAAGATCTATTTGTTGTATCAAACCATTAACTAGGGCAATATTGCCAAAGTAAGAGCCAGAGTTCATGGCTTCAAAAGTGCTTTTGCCAATTACTTTTTTTTGTGGTTTAAGATTAATTTTAGGTAGTTGAGCGGTATTTTCATGTAGTGCTTTTAAGCCAGAATTAACCCCGCAGGAAATTATTCCGCCTAAATATTCGCCTTTACTTCCTACTACATCAAATGTAGTGGCGGTGCCAAAATCGATGATAATTAAATTGCCACCAAACTTATGATAACCAGCAAAAGCATTAACTAATCTATCTTGACCAACCTCGGCTTTATTATTTATTTGAATATCAAGATTGAGTTTTGATAATAAATCGGGGAGTAAAAAAGTTTTTTTTAGCAATTGAGAATTACCTATTTTTTTAATGGCTTCTTGTATTTTAGTAGTTAAACTAGGAACAACCGAAGAAATTATGCTACCACTTATTTGCAAACAATCTATGTGATGGTTAAGGCACAACTCTACAATATCGATAGCATAATCATTGGCATTTTTTTGAAAATCAGAATTAAGTCGCCATTTATGAAGTAAGGTATTTTGTGAAAACAATCCAAAAACAATATTTGTATTGCCAATATCAACTGCTAAAATCATAAAAATTATTTTAATTTCAAGCAAGCATTTATTATTCTTTGCATTGCATCAGTTAAAAACTGCTCGTTAGCTGCATAAGAAATTCTAAAAAATCCCTCGGCACCAAAAGCAACCCCCGGAACCACCGCAACCAAAGCAACATCAAGTAAGTAGCTAGCAAAATCGTTATCGCTTTCAATAACCAAGCCCTGCTCGGTAGTTTTGCCATATAGCCCAACACAAGAAGGAAAAACATAAAAAGCCCCATTTGGAATGTTGCAATTTATACCTTTAATGCTGTTTAGCATTTTAACTACAAGATTTCTTCTGTTTTCAAAAAGTTTAGCATTTGGTTTGATAAATTCTTGAGTGCCACTTAATGCTTCAACTGCTGCCGCCTGACTAATAGAGCTAGGGCAAGAGGTGCTTTGAGATTGAATAACCGACATTGCCTTGATTAATTTTTCTGGACCAGCTCCATAACCAATTCGCCAGCCTGTCATGGCATAGCTTTTTGAAACACCATTTATTAGTAAAGTGCGATCTTTTAATTTTGGCTCAACACTTGCAATTGTGGCAAATTTTAAGCCATCAAAAATAAGATGCTCGTAAATGTCGTCGCTTAAAATATGAACTTGTGGATATTTTAATAAAACTTCTGCTAAAGATTTAAGTTCGGAGGCAGAATAGCAAGAGCCGGTGGGGTTGCTTGGAGAATTTAAAATTAGCCATTTAGTTTTGTTGGTTATTGTTTTTTCTAAATCATCAGGAGTAATTTTAAAGTTATTTTCGGCAGAAGAATTGATGATTATAGGCACACCACCGCCTAATAAAACCATATCAGGATAAGAAACCCAATAAGGAGCAGGAATAATAACTTCGTCAAGTGGGTTTAGAGTAGCAAGTAAAGCATTATAAATTACTTGTTTTGCCCCTGTGCTTACCGAAATTTGATTTAATGTATAAGTGAGATTATTTTCGGTGAGTAGTTTTTGACAAATTGCTTGTTTTAATTCTTTGGTGCCATCAACTGCGGTATATTTTGTTTTGCCTGCATTGATAGCATTAATAGCGGCTTGCTTTATATTTTGCGGAGTATCAAAATCTGGCTCGCCCATGCCAAGAGAGATAATGTTTTTACCCATAGCCTGTAATTCGGCCGCTTTAGTAGCAACTGCTATTGTTGGCGAAGGTTTAATGTTGTTTAGAGAATTTGCAATAAATGACATAAAATGATTAAAAAATTAGTTGTCTTTTAAAGAAATATATGTTAGATTTAAGCAAATAATTGTCAACAAATTAATTTTTATATAATTTATTATGTCTGGTAATATTAACACAGATTCTTTGTTTTTAGGGCTTACTAGGCCGCCTATGCTTTTTGGAGCCAGTTATGTTTTTACAGTGCTAAACATCATGACTTGCCTTATGGCATATGTTTTAACCAATAGTTTTAAAATTTTATTAGTTTTAATGCCTGCATTACAAGGAACTGCTTATTTTATTTGTTTAAAAGAGCCAAGAGCAATTGAACTATTTTTAGCAAAAACCTCAAAATGCAATTTTTGTAAAAACCGCTTTTACTATAAAGGCACTAATTCTTACGATCCTTTTTAAAAATCAAAACCAATTTGTAATTCAACAATGCCTTTATCTATACCATCTAGAACAAAATTTTTTATTCTAGATGTGTATAATGCCGTTTATTTATAAAGTGATAATTTTTATTAGCTATTTATCTTACTCCTGATGGAACGGTTATGTCTTCATCCTGACTATGTGTTGCTTGGCAACAAGAATACGAAAAAATACGAGATAACCATGTGCTTGGTTCTTCTCGTTGAGATTTGGGTTTTGATTGTTCATCAATTAATCTTTTTAATTGTTTGTCAAGAACTGCTTGTTGCAATGCAACAGTGTCCTCATAGTTTTCTTTTATTGATTTTGTGGGGTCAAACACATGTTTATGTGCTTTCATACAATTAGTGTAACTATCTATTGTTTTAGTGTAACTATCTATTGTTTCTTGAAATTCGACTGCTTGTTCAGGAGATAGACAGTATTCCTTTATATTTTTTATAAGGGTATCTATTCCTAATTTTAGTTCCTTATCTTCGTTAATAATTGCACTTTCAAGTAGTGTATTTAAATTAGTTTTTACAACATCAATTTGATTTACTTCTCTCCAATCTAGTGTGGGTAATTTTTCTGTTGCATCATATGGTGGAGGGAATTTTTCTTCTAATTGTTTTCGCAAATGTGTTATTAATTTTTGTTCCAAATGTATTGTTACTTCTTGTGACACTTGTTCTTTTATTCGTTCTACTGCTTTTTCTATTTCACTTGTTACTAATCCTTTTCTTTCGATTTTTAATTCTTGTAGTAATTTTTTTGCTGATTCGTATGGTAATGATTCTACTTCTTCTACTTCTTCTACTTTTAGTTCTTCTAATAAAGATTTTGGTAATCCTTCTAGTAATCCTGCTAGCAATTCTATTGGTAATCCTTCTAGCAATTCTATTGGTAATTTTTCTTCTACTTTTTCTGGGTCTATTGTGTATTCATCATCACCGAGTTCAACACATTGGAATCGGTATTTGCGATAGTTATCAAATGCTACTCTTTT
>JACCDP011131627.1_pt1 | contig 14684 bp, 19 predicted proteins | sample 7445841 | NCBI WGS metagenome assembly JACCDP01 (sample SAMN15323441, study PRJNA562643) | freshwater metagenome | isolation source: river surface water | place: USA:Blue River Watershed | collected 2017-08-17 | reverse complement strand
GCCGTGCCACAGACAGAGGGCCACGATCCCGACCGCACCGATCCAGCTCAGCATCGGACTCTGAATGCCGCCGACAATCGTCACATCTTGACTAAGAACTCGCCAAAGGTCTTCAAAGCGATGCCCGAGATCCATGAAATATACCCCTCTGGTACGCTGTGCATCATTCACAGCGGTCACCAACCCATGTTCCCTCCTCAACTTTCGTGCCAGAGGAGTTCGTGCTAATAACCGGCCCTTATCATGACCTGGGTGGGGGTCTGTTTCAGATGAAAGGAAATTCTTGCAGGAAGGTCGGCAAATCTTTCATGGGATGCGTGGCTCGAACAGAATTCTCCATTCCTTTTTGGGAGGTGAAAACTTGGTGTATGATCAGCTCAGTCTTACCTGATACACAGAGGCTACATCATGCATTTTGTTCGAATTGGGAACCGAGCGCTTAATCTCGATCTCGTCTCTCACTGTGAGGTGCAGGTGTGGCATGACACCGTCTCAGTCAAGGTGTTCATGACGGGAGCAGCCAATAACATTCCGGTCGTGTTGAATGAAGAGGAAGCGAAGCTTTTCTGGAGCTATGTGGAGTACGTGGCCGAGAAGCCCGTGTAAGACTTACGCATCGTTACCGATTGCCGATTGTACGTCGTTCCCTCTCCTGCCCATCGTTTCCGAGTGATGAGCTCCGCTTCCACGCAGTGGGCGTCTTCAATGGTTTCACACGATAGTCACGGTAATACGCCATGACTTTCTTCACGTAGCCTCTTGTTTCCTTATATGGTGGAATGGCTCCATAGCGATCCACCTTTCTAGCGCCCGCATTATAGGCCGCTAACGCGAGGCCAAGGTTGCCATGATAGCGATCCAGCAAATACCGAAGGTGCCTCGCACCTCCGGCAATATTGTCTTTCGTGTCGTAGAGGTTTCTGACTCCGTGTTGGATCGCGGTTTCTGGAATCAGTTGCATAAGTCCGACCGCACCGGCTCTCGAGATCACGATTGGATTGAAGTCTGATTCAGCCTTGATGACAGCCATGACTAATGCAGGCGACAAACGACACTCGTGCGCATATTGTGCCACGGCTTCCTCGAGTTCCTGATCCGTTATGGAGGCATGGTAGGTTCGCTTGCTGACAAGTGGAGCAAACTTTCGATCACTTGGCACGTTGGTTACGTGCATCGTTCCGTTTGAGGCGATATAGCCATACAAGTCCTCCCCGGTAGATGCCGATGATGCAGGCGCCACACCAAGTATTAGCGTGGCGGCAATTCCCATTCTCACTGCTTTATTGAATAGATGATCACCCGTTGTATCCCAATGTATCTTTGGACAACGCGTTCCGATTTGAGCGATCATCGACGAAGCCATGATGATACCTCGCTGTCAGGTTATCGCTGATGGTTTGGTCTCCATGTCGGGCGCCATTTGATAGGGCAGGTTTTGTGCCGCATGTCGGAGCGAGGGAATGGCTTCACATCTAATGAAACCGACGTGTTAGCTGACAGCAAGCCTTCTAATTCAGAATAGGCATACAGATATACGCCGGGAGATTTGCCCTATATGCCGCACTTTGTCGTCCTCCTGTCTATCGGTTTGTTCCAACAAAAGCGGTGAGCTCTCGATTGAAAGCTCGTTTTCGTGCTAATGTTTATCCTACGTGGCGTATGTGTCCGTTGTCGCCACGCAACGCGAGGATCACTCATTCCAATGGCGACCCCAACATCCGTTAGAGTTATTATTGGTACTCTCTTGGTTTTAGTTGGCACGACGGGTTGTGCCAGTGAATTTACCGTTGTCGGCAACTCCGGAACACCTCTCCTCATATCGCGACGCGGATTTACATCGGCTGAATGTACTACGCTTGTAAAAGATGACGCCGCACGTATGGGCCTTACGTTGCGATATATCCATATACGCGGAAGTGCCGTTGGGCGTTCGCTATTGTGGCCCTTCGAACCCGGGTATGCCTGTGAGGGTGGAGTCGGCCCAGAACAGGGCCCAACCGGTACATACCTGCAGACTCTTCATATTCCTCGCCGCGGCTCATGATCGTATTTCTTCTCTGTCTCTCTCCTGTTCTTTATTAACAATTTGTTGATGGCTCCTAGGGTGAGGCTGAGCAAAGGCTTCACCAGCTCCTTGTCTGGGGCAGAGTGTCCGTGCACTGTGGATATGGCCAAGAATTCGATGAGGCCACTCTTAGCCCATGTGAGTTCTTTAGCGATTCGCTTGTTCGATAGCGGTCTTCGGCTATACTTATTGCAAGTCTCGCTGCAGACTAGTCTGAGGTTGCCGAATCGTTCTGATGAGCGCGCCCGATGATCAAGGTCTTATTGGTTGAAGACAACGCCGTCGATGCCCGCCTCACCCAGGACATCCTGGCGGAATGGAGTCTGGAAACGTTTGAAATTACCCATGTCAGCCGTTTGAGTGACGCCTTTAAGCATTTGGCCCGTGCACGTTTTGATGCGGTGCTCTTGGATCTCTCGCTGCCGGATGGTTATGGGCTTTCAACCGTACGCCAAATGCAGGCCGCCAACCCGACGATCGCCATCATCGTGCTTAGCGGGCTCAGCGATGAAGTACTCGCGTTACAAGCTGTCCAGAACGGGGCACAGGACTATATTGTCAAGGGAGAGCGACAATCGGACCTGCTGGCCCGCTCAATTCGTTATGCGATCGAGCGAAAACGAGCCGCGGAGAGGCTCACGTACCTGGCTCAGTATGATCAGCTAACGGGCCTTGTAAATCGCACATTGTTTCGCGATCGTCTCATTCAAGCTATGGCTCGAAGCAAGCGGCTCCAACAGCCTCTGGGCCTGATGCTGCTTGATCTTGATCGATTCAAACCGGTGAATGACACCCTCGGCCATAACGTTGGCGATCAACTTCTAAAATTAGTTGCGGAACGACTGCACGAGTGTGTGCGTGAAGTGGACACCGTGGCACGCATGGGCGGAGATGAATTTACCATCATACTTGAAGGTCTGATATGCGAAGAGGACATCGCGCTGGTCGCCGAACGTATTACAAATTCCATGGCGCAGCCCTTTCATATCGATACCCACCAAGCGTTGATTGGGATCAGTATCGGCATTACCGTCTATCCAACCGACGATCATGATGTCGATGAGCTGGTGAAGCATGCCGATGCCGCCATGTATCGCGCTAAACAGCAAGGTGGGAGTTCCTTTCAGTTCCACATTCCAAATGACTCCCAGTCCTCTACCCTTTCAAGTTAACGGTCGACGACCAGTAGAATCTCCTCGCGGTCACTACCGACCGATTTCCGCAAGAGGTTGATTGGAAATCGAGTAGGGCCCGAGCGGATTCTGGTTGAGCTGATTCATTCCCGGAAGCTCTGACGGCGAGGGATTGGACTGTGCATCAGGAGTCAGAAGAATACCCCAGTGCTGATTGTTCCGGCAGAGATTGTCCATAATGAGACTCTCCGCCTGCTGGAACAGCAGAATGCCGCTGAGCATATTCCCTTCACACCGATTACGTACTAACTCGGGGCTGCTTCCTGGATCACGCACTGCAATGCCAAAGTGGTGATTGTCGATACAGTGGTTATCCGTCACTCGCGGTCGCGCTCCGGCAAATATAAAAATGCCTGACTCTCGATTGCGGCATACTTCGTTGTTGATGAACGTGGTGCCGCACTCGGGACCATACAAGACGACCCCTGACAAAATTCCTTCCATCGCTCGACAGTGTGTGATGATACAGGTAGAGTTGAGGATGTTGATGGCTGAGTGTTGATCACTCCCGACATAGCGGAAGGTGATACCGGCAATCGACCCTTCGGGCACTTCTTGTAGATACAGAGGGCCTCCTCGCCGAGAGAAGATGTGCACGAGGTCTCGCCCCGCACCAATGAGTCGGATAGACCGTTGACTGACGAAAATCTTGTCTTCGTAAATTCCGGGGCGCACATAAATCTGGTCTGCCTCATCCATATCAGTAATCGCTTCGCTTGGGAGCGTGTACCGGCTCTGACCGGAGCCATCGACGATCAGAGTTCTGCCTCCTAAGGGATTGGTTGGAACTGATTCCTTGTTCATGATGTTTTCTCCAATAACGCGCCTTCAGCTTCTTCTACAAACTACTTCCCTTATGGCACATCCACTTTATAGATGGGGGAGAACCGTTTTGTACAATTCTGTGTCTTTCCTCACCAGTCCCACGATGTCTTGTAGGGGCCGGATGATCAGGTCTTTTAGTAACACCCTGTTATTCAATGGATTTATCTCGGAAAACCGCACGTCGTATGGCATAGCGATTGCGTAGCCTAGGTGTTCGTCATACTGTATGAGCGGATGGAGGCTCGACATGATTTTGAAAAGCATCGCAATCTTCCTACTTCTGCTTATCTTGTCGTCCACAAGCCTGTCTATCGCAGCCCCTACGCAACGGCAAGATACAACCCGGCGGTTATACGATCGGGTCATGGATGAATTTAAGCACCGGGATTATGCCGCAGCCATGGCAGGCTTCCAACTGTTCATTGAGCTACATAGTCAATCCGCACTAGCGGCCAATGCACAATATTGGATCGGAGAATGCCAGTATCGTATGGGGCGATACCGGGAAGCGTTGAAGTCGTTCTACGACGTCGTGTCGAACTATCCACTCAGTCCGAAGCTGGCTGCTTCTACACTGAAACTTGGGCAGACCTATGCCAAATTAGGCGATCCCGAAAAGGCCCGGCTGATGTTCGATCGAGTTGTGGATCAATACCCGGATAGCTCGGAGGCCGAAGTCGCGCGCAAAGCCCTGGAAGCAACAGCGAGTGCCGATGAGACGAACACTGAGTCGCAGTAGAGGTTACACTGTCCGGGCAGGGACCGCTTTCTCGTTAGTCGCCTGTGGTTAGTTCTAATCGGGCTGTCAGATCCGGCAACGAGTAAGTCTTTTTCGACTGGAGCTTCATGAGTTTGATGCCTGCTGCCTCGAGTACCGACTCAATAATATGGTGACTCTCCACCTCATCCTGCCTCGGGGCCTCATGCGTAACTTGTACCACATACTCAACACGGCATGAGCCGGGATGAATCAGAACAAAATCGACTCGTTTCAGGGCGATTTGACGCAGGATACCCGTCCGCGCACGTGCTTTCGCATCGACCGCGACAAAAGACCACAATGGCACCTGAGCAAGGACAAGATACCGCTCTTGGACGACCAATTGGAGCAGGTTATACAGTGCGACTTCATCATCCGCGAGCAACGGAGCGGAGCTAATAACGGCGCCGGGAGGAATCACAAAAGGCGATGCCCGCGTCCTTCTTTGGCGCAGTTTCCTTCTGATCCACCGAATGCCACAGACCGCTGCCGCAAGAATGGCCACGAGTAGAATGATTTTCATCGGCTGTTACTTTTTCCTTTTACCGGAGTGCAATCGTCCAACCCACCCTGGTCCGCTTGGAACAATACACCCCAAGAGCCTCGGAAAGGCCGCGCCTGTCACTGAAGGCACATTGCCGCTTTGCTCCATCACGGTCTGATATGCCAAGACTGCAAAGGCCACCGACTCAAGCGCTTTACTGTCCCATCCATGCGCTTCAAAGGTGGTCACCGGAACCGGAGCAAAAGCAGTCGTTAATTGTTCCATTATTGCGCGGTTTCTGACTCCACCTCCACCGACGATCACCTCGTCTATCCCCCCCCTGATCCAACGTCTGGCCGTACCGACGGCTTCAGCAGTCCAACGGCTACAGGTGGCGAGGAGATCTTCGATCGATAGCAAGCGAGCCTGCTGCCAGCCGAGCAAGTCATCGAGCATCTTTGCCCCAAATGCTTCGCGCCCGGTTGATTTGGGAGGCGGTTGAGAAAGATAGGGGTGTGCCAGAAGTTTGGCTAATAACCGCGAGTCGACCTGGCCTCGTACGGCCAGACGCCCGTCACGATCCATAGTGGAGCGCCCATTTGTCTTTCGAAACATGATGCCATCGAGAACCATATTCGCCGGACCGGTGTCGAATGCGGCGATACCTTCCGTCCCTGATCCTCGTGGTAGATAGGTCACGTTGCTGATACCACCAAGGTTCACGATGAGACGGGACCGGCGAAGATGACGAAACAGCAATGCATGGACCCCCGGCGTGAGCGGGGCCCCTTGCCCGCCGGCGGCAATATCGCGCGGACGGAAGTTCGCGACCGTTGTGATTCCTGTGCGCTCCGCGATCACCGCAGGTTCTCCGATTTGAAGAGTGGAGCGTATGGAACCCACACCTGTGTCCTTGATACCGGCTGGAAGGTGGTGCACGGTCTGACCGTGCGAGCCGATAAGGTCTATGTCCTTTGGAGTTAATTCAGCCGACCGGATCACGCCTGACGCCGCATCGGCAAACCACTCTCCAAGAAGCGCATTCAGGTGACAAATGTCCGACACGGTCCCCGAAACCGAGGCAGAGAGAATTCGTTGTTGCAGCGATCGTGGGTAGGGAAGTGAATGGAACGCAACCATCTCGACGTGAATACCGGCTTTCCGCCGATCGATCGAGACAAGTGCAGCATCGACTCCGTCCGCCGACGTTCCTGACATTAACCCCACCACTTTCATGTGTTGAATCCTTTCGCCACCCCACGACGTAGTCGAATAGGCGTGAGGGTGTGCTACGCTAATCGAACTGACGCCATGGGTCAAGGAGTCGAATGGACAGGGCCTATGGGCAGTACGTCTGTAATAGATGTCGTTGACACCGTACAACGTGGATGGTACGGTCCCCGCCGATGTTTTCGATCGGTGACCTGTGGAAATTCGTCATTTCCGCCTTTGTCGGCACTCTGACCGTCTTCCTTCCGCTATTAGATACCAGAACCGAGGCCCGTGATCCGATCCCTGTGGTCGTCACCATCCCAATTCTGAAAGATTTAACCGAGCAAGTCGGTGGCCCCTATGTGCGAGTCACCTCGTTATTGAGCGGCTACGAGAACGAACACACATATTCCCCCAAACCCTCTGATTTGATTGCAGTTCGGAAAGCTCGGCTACTGTTTGAAATTGGCCTTGGACTTGAGGTGTGGATTTCTTCGCTAGTGAGGAATGCGGGTAGCCAGACGCTACGTGTTGTCACGACCTCCCAAGGTGTGGAACTGATTCAAGACGATGCTGATACGCACGAACATCCCCACCCAGGTAAGCATGCAACTGATCCAGAGGGGAATCCACATATTTGGCTAGACCCGGCAAACGCATTAATCATGCTTCGGCACATTACTGATGCCCTTATTGAAGTCGATCCTAGCCATGAAGCCGAATTTAAGGCAAAAGAGGCCGCTTACCGTGAGCGATTACGTCAGTTACAGAAAGAGCTCTCGGATCGTACCCAGCGCCTACCTGATCGGCGGTTCATTGCGCACCACTCCGCCTGGCCCTATCTGGCGAGACGATTTGATTTCCATATTATCGGTACGATTCACCTTCAGGCCGGTACAGAACCCTCAGCCCTGCACCTCCAATCTCTCATCGAAACGATCAGAAAGGAGCATATCAGGGTCATTGCCTCCGAGATTCAGCTCAGCCAGCGGCTCCCGGAACTACTTTCGAGAGAGACCAGAGCCCGTGTGGTGGTCCTCACGACGATGCCGGGCGGTGTGCCGGGAACGGAGACCTACCTCGACATGCTCCGTTATAATGTGCTCCAATTGGTCGGCGCGTTGGAAACCACCTGACAACTACTCAGGACAATCAGGTTTTCCTCGAAAGGAGCCTTGAGTCTGTGTCTGACCCTCGAGAGCCGATCATTCGCTTCGATCATGCCTCATTCGGATTTCCCGGGCTCATCGCGCTCAAGGATATCTCGTTGACTATTTGCGACGGCGAGTTTGTAGGCGTGATCGGGCCGAACGGGTCAGGCAAAACAACACTCTGTCGGGCGGTCTTGGGACTGCTCGCTCCCATTGAGGGACATCTTCATATCTTCGATTGTGCTTGCGACGAACTACGCTGTCACCATCGCGCCAAGATCGGCTATCTCCCACAGAAAGGGGTCGTCGATCGGAATTTCCCGGTGACGGTGCTCGAGACCGTGATCATGGGTCGCTATGGAGCCCTTGGTCTGTTCAAACGGCCGGGACGGGGAGATCGTGCGATCGCGCTGGATGCTTTACGTCAGGTTGGAATGGAGTCTCATAAGGATGATGCGCTTGGACACCTTTCCGGCGGTCAGCAACAGCGGGTGTTTATTGCCAGAGCGCTCGCTCAGCAGCCCAAAGTCCTGATACTGGATGAACCAACAACTGGCTTAGATATCACGGCGCAACACAACGTGATTGAGCTTGTGCAGCATCTCCATGATGAGCTTAAATTGACCGTCCTTTTGATTACGCATGACATTAATATGATCCGAACGAGGGTGGATCGATTGGTGCTGCTGAAGACCAGACTCTTCGCCGCCGGTCCTCCGGCCGACGTCCTCAAGCCCGATATTCTGCACCAAGTGTACGGCAAGGATCTGGTTATTACAGAGAAGGACCTCATCATCGTCGAGGATTACCACCATCACCACTAGAAGCTGACTCCAACCCATGCTCGACCTCCTCGCCTATGACTTCATGCAACGCTCCCTTCTCGCCGCTGCGATGGTGGGTGGACTCTGTTCAATCATCGGCGTGTTTGTCGTGCTGCGTGGACTGGCGTTTGTCGGTGCCGGGACGTCCCACGCTGCCTTTGCGGGTGTGGCACTCGGCTACCTCATCGGATGGCCACCATTGCTCCTGGCCATTGTCTTCGGCCTCGCCACCGTATGGATTACAGGTTGGGTGGAAGAAAGAGGTCGGATGAAGCTGGATGTTTCTATCGGTATTCTCTACACCACGACCATGTCGCTGGGAATTCTTTTTATCGGGTTGATGAAAACCTACAATGCCGAAGTGTATGGATACTTGTTCGGCAGCGTCCTCTCCGTTACTCCTGAGGAGATCCGCATCATCGGAGCATTGAGCATTCTCGTGCTCGGTCTTCTCCTGGTCTTCTCCAAGGAGCTCTATTTCATCGCATTTGATCAGGAAATGGCTGAAGCTTCCGGGGTTCCCGCACGGCAAATCTTTTTCCTTCTCCTGACGCTGGTCGCCTTGACCGTAGTGGTGTCGTTAAAGACGGTGGGTGCGATTCTGGTGTTCGCCATGATTCTGATTCCCGCTTCGACCGCATACCAGCTGACACACAGCCTCAAGACACTGACCCTCTATTCGTCAGTGATCGGTATCTTCACCTCCGTAGCGGGCGTCCTCATCTCGGCTATCTGGGACGTGCCGTCCGGGCCAGCTATTGTGCTGTTAGCCACCACACTGTTCTTTATTGCAATGTTCTGTTCACCCAAGCGTGCGAGACGCGCACGGCTTGCACACTCCCATTAACGCATTCTGAACCGTACACAAAATCGATTGCTGGAAGCTTGATGTGAGTCGTCCAGCGTGAGGTAGATTCCCCCGCTTTACAAGCAGGGGAATCTAATTGAAGAGCGCGAGGGCTTCAGCCACACCAACTATTGGATGCCCAGGTGGGAATCAAAACGTGTGGCGTACTCCGAATAGCAGGCCGATGGTGGAGAGATCGCCGGCAGCATGATTTCGTTTCCATGCTGTTTCCACATTCAGCATGAGACCTTTTGGTGCCGCAGACACTAAGTTGGTCAATGCATAGTCAATACCGCCACCCACACGCCAAGCAAACGAATTGGGAACATCATGTGTATTCACGTTTACCCCAATTCCTGTCGTGAGGTATGGAATGAATGGGCCAAAATGACCTGGACGATACTCTAGGTTCACGGGAAGAATAGAAATGGTATTAACTCCGCCGTTTCCAACATCAACCCCATGCCGTTGCCACTCCAACATCATGCCTATCCGGAACCATCTGTTGAGATCGTACATACCCTGAAAATTGACAAGAGGCCCAACTGTAGACACGCCGGAACTCTGGGTCACAAAACTTGGTCCTACACGAAATCCTGCCGTGATCTTACCTTCCTCGGCCATGCCTTCGTGAACCCACTCTGCACCCGTGGCGGAGTTTGGGTGAAGAACGCCTAGGCTTCCAGCAGTCAAAACCATACCGAATAAAATCCATCTAGCCATTATGCCCTCCTCGTCATAGTACGATTACCTAGCCGAATGTAATGTAGACCAGCCATTTTCCAATTTCAAGGCACTACGCGCTCATGCTCACTTTCTGTATGTGGAGCGACTACAGTTGGATTCCATTTAGTTCGTGAGGCAGTATACACTGCACATGTTTCGCTGTTATAGATACTGATCTTCAGACCTACTGAACACATAGTGAATGCCCGTACCACACTGCACGGGGAGGAGTCCATGCGAAGGCACAGGTTCCGCGTTGGATTGACCGGTATATTGTTCGCTCTTATTGCAACCGTGTCACCATTTTTACACACCGCCTGGGCGGAAGAATTTGGCGGGACAGAGCCTGGGACATGGATCCTCGGATTTCGTGTGGGTTTTACCCCTCTCACTCAACAGCTTTCTGACAATACTGCGACATCGATTGGCCCACTTGTCAATTTTCAGGGGCTGTATAGTGTCAACTCTTGGTTTTTAGTCGGGATGATGCTCGAATGGGAGAGGCACGGTGTCAGCCTTGAACGGCCAGATATGGATCTGGGACATCACGATACCGTCTCGGTTCTTCCAACAATGGAATTGCGCCCGGCAAAATTTGGCCGGATCACCCCGTATGTGAATATGAGTTTTGGGGTGAACGTCAACAGCTTTGGCGAAGATACCGGAACTCGTATCAGCCCGAGCAATACCTTTGCCTGGCGGTTAGGCTGGGGGGCCGATTATAAACTCAACGAGCGGTTCGCCCTCAACGCGGAATGGGCCTATAAACGGAATGATGGACATGCGACGGTAAACGGAATCCGAACCGGCGACTGGAATGCCTCATCGTTTGGCTTCCTCTTTGGCGCGAAGATGTTCTTCTGATTTGTATCTGTAGAAGGCTATGGCGTAGCTCTGGTGTTTCTCTGAATAGAAAGGGCGGCAATGGGGTGTCGAGTTTTTACTCAAGTCGTCCGTTCTGGCTGCGACTCCACACCATGCCGGTTTGCTCCTTGGAGCTGAAACCTAGTTTTTCATAAAAACCAGGCCGCCGAGTACAAAGCCACACCAGCTCCACCCGATTCAGACGAGGGTGGTTGAGGATCCGCTCGACGATTTCCCTTCCAATCCCTTTGCCTTGATATGCTTTATCCACGATGACATCCCAGATGGTTGCGCGGTAGGTGAAGTCGGTGAGGACGCGGCCAAACCCGATGAGCGTATCGCCATCCCAGGCACAGAGAGTCAGGTCAGTATGCCGAAGCATTTCCCTGGTCTCATTGAGAGATCGCTCTTTGGCCCATGGTGCTTGATGGAATAAGCGCAAGAGCTGAGAGGCTTCGGGTGGTCCCTGATCGGAATAGGTCACCGCAGACTTGAGGGTTGGAGGCATCTTATACTAGAGTATCCCCCGAATTCATTTGGAGTGTACGAGGAAACTCATGTCAACGCAAGTCCGTAGCTGCCCGAAATGCTTTCAGCTCATGTGGTTGAAAGCGGATGAGTATGAAGTGTTGGATGATGAGACCGTGCGAACGACATGTCCGCACTGTGGCACGACGTCGCGATTCAAACTCGTCACTGCAGGGCCGAACGCGTTAGGCCCCAAGATGGGACACTGACCGTCACCGCCCATCGTGTCTGCTGCTTTCGGGAACGCTCCTGAAACCCGTTCCGTTGTACTGATTCGCCTGACTGAAATTCTGAACCTTCAGGATACTCCTCCTCCTGAACCGTCTAGTTCAGGCTGATTTCCAGGAAGAACTTTGTGCAATGCTGCACGGTACTCCTTGAATCGTTGTGCATCGAGTCGCCCGACTTCGATTTCTTTTTCAGACTGCAGCCGTTCGAGATGATCCAAGACCGAGAGTAATGGCTGAACCGCCCCGAGAAGGTTTCCCATTTCAAAGGCTTCCAGCGATGACACCAAGGATTCATTCAGCCCCTTGTAGGGAGTCCCGACAGTCTGACTGCGTGTACGAGAAACAATGGTTTCATAACTCTCGATCGCCTCCAATGAGGGCTTCACTCCAGACGGCACCGCCTTCAAATGCACGACCGACGGAAGTTTCGTCGCATAGATCTTAATATGTGACGTCAGGCCGCCTAAGGCGTCAAGAAATTCTGCGGTCAGCATACATTCTCGGCACGATATATGTTGAGAGTCATATTCTGGACGTATTCTCTACTGGAATGGTTTTCCGTTCAAGCTCGCCCATCACCGTTTCCATATCCGCCGGGACCGGTCTCGTGAATTGAGCCACCACACCCGTCACGGGATGGACGAACCCCAGCGTATTGGCATGAAGCATCACACGAGGTATAGTCAGCTCGTCGAGTACACACACCCGCCGTCCACCATACGTGTCATCGCCCAAAATGGGATGCCCTAAAGAAGTGAGATGCACCCGCAGCTGGTGCGTACGACCGGTTCGTGGGTAGAGCATGACGTGGGCAGCCACCTTGCCATATCGCCGGATAACCACATACTCTGTCGTCGATTGTTTGGGACTCGTGGTCCTTGCGGAAAATTTCTTTCGCTCCTTGATATCTCGACCGATAGCCAGCTCAATGATCCCTCGGCCTTTTTTCGGGACCCCCCAGACCAACGCTTCATAGACACGCGTGATGCTATGAAGTTTGAATTGTGCTGCGAGGGCTCGATGCGCGACATCGGTCTTGCTAATTACCATGATGCCGGAAGTTTGTTTGTCGAGTCGATGAACGAGTCCGGGTCGTTCCTTCCCGCCGATCGTTGAAATCGTTCCTCCGGATGTCTGAAAATGATGCAGCAAGGCGTTGACGAGCGTCCCCGTCCAATTTCCTGGAGCGGGGTGAGAGACGATACCGGACGGTTTGTTCAGCACAAGAAGCGATTCATCTTCATAGAGGACATCAAGGGGAATGGCCTCGCCCTTGATGGAGAGCGGTTCCGGCTTTGGTACATCCATCGTGATTCTATCTCCGGGCTTGATCTTCTGGCTCGCCTTCACAACCTGGTCGTTGAGTCTGATCCGTCCCATCTCAATCAGGCGTTGAAGGGCTGACCGCGAGATATCCCGTTCTCGATTCACGAGAAACACGTCTAAACGCTTGGGCTGTTCTCCGGAAGTGACGATGAATTCCGTAATCATGGAATCCAATCTACGGATGAATGGCTATTATTTTCAAGTACTTATGGCGAACCAACGCGAAATAGTGCCATGGGCAATCAGAGCCAAGAACAAACGGTAGGTGGTAAGGAAGAGATCGACGTGGACCCGGCGTATCAGGCGTGACCGGTTTTTCTCGCGCGCTCGGCAATTTTTTTACGTAGGCGAGCCTTCTCAAGACTGATTTGCGCTTCTTTCACTTCCGACGGCAAACCTCCTGCTTGGAGGCGTCGCTCTGCATCAGCGACTTTGGTGGTCGCCCGCTCAACATCAATGTCTTCGGCCTTCTCGGCAACTTCAGCCATAATGGTAACTTTGGTCGGCGTGACTTCGGCAAACCCCCAGAGCACAGCCATGGAATTCGTCTGATCCCCGATACGGTAGCGGAGTTCGCCGATGCGGAGCGTCGAGAGAAAATGACAATGTCCAGGAAGCACGCCAAATTCGCCTTCTGACCCTGGCGCGATGACCTCATCCACCTGTTGGCTCAGCAGCAGTTTTTCCGGCGTCACGACTTCTAATAGAATTGTCCCTGGCATTCCTTCCTCTTTTCTTACCTCTTCCCCACTACAGGCGGGGAAGAAAGGCGTCCTTCACTGCGCGCATGCAACGAGGGTCTTCCGAGACCGCGCGTTGCGCGAGCAAGGAGGATGCTCGGTTCATCCGCCTCCCTAGACTTTCACGCCCATTTTTTCAGCCTTGGCCACCGCCTCTTCAATGGGGCCGACCATGTAGAAGGCCTGCTCCGGCAAGTGGTCGTATTTTCCATCGAGGATCTCTTTGAAGCTGCGGACCGTGTCCTTGAGCTTGACGTACTTGCCAGGCGCACCGGTGAAGGCTTCCGCCACATGGAACGGCTGCGACAGAAAGCGCTGGATCTTTCTGGCACGCGCGACGGCCATCTTGTCATCTTCGGACAATTCATCCATGCCAAGAATGGCAATAATATCTTGGAGATCCTTATAGCGCTGGAGAACGGACTGCACGCCACGCGCGATCTTGTAATGCTCATCCCCGATAATCTGTGGATCCAAAATACGTGAGGTTGAGTCCAGCGGGTCGACCGCCGGATAAATGCCCAACTCGGCGAGCGAGCGGGATAACACGGTCGTCGCGTCCAAGTGCGCGAAAGCGGTGGCTGGAGCCGGGTCCGTCAGGTCGTCGGCAGGCACATAAATCGCTTGTACGGACGTGATCGAACCACGTTTCGTCGAGGTGATACGTTCTTGCAACGCACCCATTTCCGTCGAAAGGTTCGGCTGGTATCCGACGGCTGACGGCATACGACCCAGCAACGCGGAGACCTCTGACCCGGCCTGGGTAAACCGGAAGATGTTGTCTACGAACAGCAACACGTCCTGATTCTCTTCATCGCGAAAGAATTCCGCGACAGCCAATCCGGTCAAGGCGACTCGGAGCCGGGCTCCAGGTGGTTCGTTCATCTGACCGTACACCAAGGCGGCTTT
>JACCDP011293506.1_pt1 | contig 14687 bp, 16 predicted proteins | sample 7445841 | NCBI WGS metagenome assembly JACCDP01 (sample SAMN15323441, study PRJNA562643) | freshwater metagenome | isolation source: river surface water | place: USA:Blue River Watershed | collected 2017-08-17 | reverse complement strand
TCCGCAATCTCAATAAATTTAGGTTCTTGCATCAGATGCCGTCTCCGTCTAACAAATTGCCCAGACCTCCTAAAATACTACCTTCCTCTTTTCTTCCGCCTACTGAACCGTAGGACAATATTCTGCTCGCCAATCGCGAAATGGGCAATGTTTGCAACCACACTTTGCCTGGGCCTCTTAAGGTTGCGTAAAACAATCCTTCGCCACCAAACAAAGAGTTTTTGATACCCCCGATAAATTGAATATCAAAATCTACTTCTTGGGTGTACGCAACAACACAACCTGTATCAACACGCAACGTTTCGCCTGGTGCCAATACGCGCTCAATGATGTGTCCACCGGCATGACAGAATGCCAAGCCATCACCCTCCAATTTTTGCATGATAAATCCTTCGCCACCAAACAATCCTGTTCCCAACTTCTTCTGCAACTCAATACCCACACTCACACCTTTGGCTGCACACAAAAACGAATCTTTCTGACAAATCACTTTGCCCCCCATTTGTTGCAAATCCATCGGAATAATTCTTCCTGGATATGGCGAAGCAAATGCAACACGGGCCTTGTTGTAACCCATGTGAGTGAAGGCCGTCATAAAAAGGCTTTCGCCGGTTAGCATACGCTTTCCTGCACTCATCAACTTGCCAAAGAAGCCGTTGTTTTGTGCGGAGCCATCGCCAAAAATGGTTTCCATTTGGATGCCGTCGTCCATGTACATAAATGCACCGGCCTCAGCAACCACTGTCTCTTGTGGATCTAGCTCAATCTCCACACATTGCATTTCTTCACCAAAAATGCGGTAGTCGATTTCGTGATTTCTTCTCATGTTGTTTTTTATACCAATTCGATATCAAAGTTCACCAAAGAGACAAACTCAGCAACACGCTTGTTGATGTCGTCTTGGTTGATTTCCAACAAACGTTCTGGACCAAATTTTTCGCAGGTATAAGAAGCCATTGCCGAACCCACGATGATTGCGCGTTTCATGTTCTCAAAAGAGAAATTTTGTGTCTTTGCCAAGTAACCAGCAAATCCACCCGCAAACGTATCGCCCGCTCCTGTTGGATCTACTACCTCTTCCAATGGCAATGCTGGAGCAAAGAATACGCTGTTCTCATGGAACAACAAAGCTCCGTGCTCACCTTTTTTGATGATCAAATACTTGGGTCCCATCTTCAAAATCTTTTGCGCCGCCTTGACCAAGCTATGCTCCTTGCTCATTTGACGAGCCTCTTCGTCGTTGATGGTCAAAACGTCTACACGCTTGATTACCGCCATCAAATCGTCCCAAGCCACGTCCATCCAGAAGTTCATGGTATCCATGATCACCAAAGCGGGGCGCGTGGGGAATTGATCCAAAACCGAAGATTGTACTGCAGGAACCAAATTGCCCAACAACAATACCGGAGCATCTGTGTAGGATGCGGGTACTTTGGGATCGAAAGTTGCCAGTACGTTAAGGTCTGTAACCAAAGTATCGCGCGAGTTCATGTCCAAGTGGTATTTGCCTGACCAGTAGAAAGACTTTTCGCCTTGTTTGATTTCCAAGCCCTCTTGATCGATACCACGCTTTTTCATGTCCACCAAGAAATCCGTAGGAAAATCATCTCCAACAACAGATACTAGACCCGAAGAATCAACGAAGTGAGAGGCGGTAAGGGTGATGTAGGTAGCAGCGCCACCAATTACTTTTTCTTGTTTTGCGAAAGGCGTTTCGATAGAGTCAAAGGCCACAGTACCAACGGCAACTAGTTTCATGATAAAAATTTTTTACAAAGATATTGTGAAGTTAAAGTATTTGTTTATTTTTGCGGTCCGATTCCGACCTCAATTCGGTGTTTTACCTTGGTAACGACAAGGAGCTGAAGAACAAGCAGAGTGGTTTTGACAGATGGTAAAGCCCATTTTTCAAAAAGGTACACTCCTCAGTAGCTCAGCTGGTTAGAGCACATGACTGTTAATCATGGGGTCCCTGGTTCGAGCCCAGGCTGAGGAGCGAGTGAAAAGGCTGCGTATGCAGCCTTTTTTATTTTCCCCACTTTTTTAACCACCCCGTCTGCTTCGCATCCACCCCTCCTATCCCTGCGGGCAGGAGGGGAAAAGCTCTCCCCTACTACTCGAGCAACGAAAGCTCTAAAGACGCATAGCAGTAAGCCATGAACTAGCATTCGGATCAGAATCCCATATCCGAAAAACCTGGCTCCTTTCTAATCCTTGAGGCAACGGATGCTCATACCGGCCCGCTTAAGAAATTGTGAACGAAAAATAATGGTGTCGTCAAATTTCAAAGCATGGTACCAAGTATAATTGGCATCTAGTTCATAAGGTGTCGATGTCCAAAAATAACCATAACTCAAAAGATGGTTATACGTTCCATTAACCAATCTATAGCCCCCTGGTAGCCCTGTAAAACCGCTTGAATTGGTTGCTCCGGTGTTTGGAGCCGTCCACCCCGCCGTTGACTTCATCTTAGCCCCAGCATCAAATATTCCTCCTAAATAATTTTCCAAGACAAACCACTCAGTCTCAGATGGGACGTGCCAACCTGTTGGGCACACCCCTCTGCTGTCCGTCATCGCATACCAATTGTACAACTTACCATAAGTAGTGTTATTGGCAGCTTGGTCCAAATAAACGGCATAAGCTCCTGAAGTTGTATTTTGCCATTGCGTATTGGTCAACCCCGTTGCTATAGGGTCTCCATTGCGGTATTTGGTTACAGCTAAATTCTTCTGCATCCATTCTTGACCGTTAATAACAATGCTCGGATAAAAACTACCGTCCACATCTGTCACCCCGTTTCCGATGTAGTAAAGGCCATTGATTAGCGTGTTTCCTGCGCATTGACACTGAGCATTCACCACATCATTGAATGTATTTGAATTTCCATCATCACAAGCACTTCCCACAATGAGGCAACTGCCATTGTCTGTTGTCGCGGATGGATTAAAATTACAGGCCTGGCTGTTGGTACATCCCGGAATAGCATTCGCCGCACTAACCCCTGGCACAATCGATACCTGATCCCCAATGAACAAACTGTCTCCCGTTGCACTCACCCGCACATTCACGTCCTCCGCATACAACGCATACGGCACGCTCATCATCTGCTGGGTGCCCAGATCAATGTTGCCGTTGCCGGCATTCATCAATACATGCAAAAACTTATTTCCTCCTCCCCAATTGATATTGTCAAAAGCGCCTGTAACCACTGTTCCGCTGCCCACATTCATACTCACCAACCCTTGGCTGTTGCTCGTTACCGCATGTGTCTCTTCATAAACCACCTCGCCCGTTGCGGCAACATCATGTATCTTAAACGTGATGGTAACCAACATACTGGACATAATTGTTCCATCTGTGTTACGGATGACTGCTTGGTAAGGAATATGCTGCGGAGCTTGAGCCCATATCCCAAAACTCAAAGCCCAAAACAATAAAATCAATGGGTTTTTCATAAATCAAATATAAAATATTTCTGTTAATCAACTCAAAATAAAACTTTTACCTTTATGTCCTCTATCCATGAATCAAAGATTAATCAAAACAATAGCCCCTGATTTTCCGCGCTTCCCTTCGTTTCTCTATCTTCGAAACATGATCAACTGGAACTCGCCTACCCCTCCCCAAGCGCCTTTCATCGCGTCCATTTTCAATTACTACCTCTCTGATAACTTGGAGGGTTATGAAGAATACGATGTCCTAACCATCGACCTCGTGAAAACAATGCCGGGGTACTTGGGTTACGAAAGCATGAAACACAATGGCCGCGGGACTTTCATCAGCTACTGGAAAGACATGGAATCCGTGCAGAACTGGGCGCAACATCCCATTCATATCGAAGCCAAAAAACGGGGCGCTGCTTGGTACAAATACTACCACAGTATGATCTCAGAAGTAAATCGTTTTCACACTCACTCTCATTAATCTGCAACATGCACATCTCCATCACCGGACTCAAACCCAAAAACTTCTTCGCAACCTTTCGCTTTTGGTTATTGGCCATTCCTGCTTTTAACCAAGCCAAAAACGCTGAAGGAAATCTTTTCTGCGAAGTAAAAAAAATCAATGGATTCCAATGTACACTCACTGCTTGGGAAAGCCGAGAGCTGATGTTGGAATACCTGCGCAGTGGCACCCACCTCAAAGCAATGAAAGCATTTAAACAAATAGCCACAGGAAAATCATTGGGTTATGAATCATCTGAAATTCCTTCGTGGGACGTGGCTTTTGAAAAATTAATCACCGAAGGAAAAAATCACTAATGACATGCCCAACAAAGTTTTTATCGCTACCAGCCTAGATGGATTCATTGCGCAAGCAGACGGAGACATTGCTTTTCTAGAAATCTATCCTCCCCAAGACGATGAAATGGGTTATGAAGATTTCATGTCGGGAGTAGATGCCATTGTGATGGGACGAAAAACATTCGAAAAAGTATTGAGCTTTGGTATCGAATGGCCCTATTCCAAACCGGTTTTTGTGTGGAGCCAATCGCTCGTTCAAGTTCCTGAAAACCTTCCCAAAAATGTCTCGCTTATTTCTGGAAATGCCGAATACATTCATCACAAACTGAACGACCTAAGTTTCAAAAATATATACATCGATGGGGCACAAACCATTCAGTCCTTTCTGCAAGCCAACCTGATTGATGAGATTACAATTACCACAGTACCTGTTCTTCTCGGCAATGGAATTGCGCTCTTTGGAAAAGTAGATGCGATGAAACTTTTTAAATGCTGTCAAACGCGATTATTCAACAACGGCTACGTCATGAATCAATACATTAAATCATAAATTTTCTTGTACGTATGATTCTAGTATTCCTTCACTTGGCTATTATTTGCCCCTGCATTTTCCTTGGCGCATACTTGTTATTGTTTCCAAAGGCAACACAATTACATCGTTCGCTTGGAAAAATTTATCTATCCCTCATGGGAATAACCGGTATTGTTACGCTCTTCATGCCCACACAAGGTGAGCTCAAGCTGTTCAATCACTTTGGTCCATTGCATTTACTCAGTGGCATTACGCTCTATGCGGTTCCTACTGCATATCGCGCAGCGAAAAATAAAAATATTGCCGCTCACAAAAGCGCCATGATTCAGTTGTACATCGGAGGAATCATTATAGCAGGATCATGGGCCATACTTGGCGAAGGTCGGTTGTTAAATGAACTCTTTTTTCATTGAAAACTGCTGAATAATTGACCTACAGGCTTATCTTCGTTTACAACCTTTAACCGCATGAAATACCATTTCTTCGTCATCTTGATATCGCTATTTTCTTCGTCAATCATGGCGCAATCTCCTGCAGTTATTCCCTACCAAGCGGTGTTGCGAAACACGGATGGTTCTGTAATGGCCAATTCATCTGCATCAATCACTTTCAAAATACACGATACCACTGCATCAGGACCCATTGTTTTTGAAGAAACACACGCCACAACATCCAATGCACAAGGGTTGATTAGTTTGAATCTAGGCCAAGGTTCTCCGGTTTTTGGAACATTAAACGGTGTGAATTGGTCCACTGGCAGTAAGTTTTTACATGTTTTGATGAATGTCGGAAATGGTAATGTGGACTTGGGTACTCAGCAAATGATGTCGGTTCCTTACGCCTTGCATACCTCCCGAGTTGCTGTTAGAGTTAGTAGTTCAGGCGATTCTTTATTTGTCGGAAATCAATTTTCTATCGTACCTGGAATAAGCGCGGCCAATTATCCCGCAGGTCCTGAAACCGGAGAAACTTTACTACCGGGTAATGCGCTTTGCACCACTTCTCCCATATCCGTTTCATCATGCAATGGGCAAACATCTTTGGTGTATCAAAGCACAACATATGATTTGGTTGAAATTGGTGGGCAATGTTGGTTGGGTGACAACCTCAATGCCACTACACTCAATGATGGAACACCCATTGCCAATATCACAGATAATACAACTTGGAGCACTACCACCGCTCCTGCTTACTGCTACTACCAAAACAATACAGCTTACCAAACTTTGTATGGCAATTTATACAACTTCGCTACCATTCAAACCAATAAACTATGTCCCACAGGATGGCATGTTCCGAGCGATTGCGAATGGATGTACATGGAAGGAAGTTTAGGCCTAAGTATCTCCGATCAACAAATAGGAACGGGCTTCCGAGGAACTACAGAAGGTGATGCGCTTAAATCTTTGGATGGTTGGAATGTGCCTCATACCGTACACAACAACAGCACTGGATTCACTGCATTGCCCGGTGGTTATAGATTCAATGATGGATCATTCAATGGTCGAACGTTGTATGGCTATTGGTGGACGTCTACGGTAAATTCAAGTAACAATACTGTTTGGAATAGAAAATTAAACGTGGGAAATTCCAATATCAGCCGCGCATCTTACAGCGGTTTTCAAGGTTATTCTGTAAGATGCATAAAAGATTAATTCAAATGAAATTACCCACCACAGCCCTTTTCGTTATCATTGCAGGGGTGCAGTCTCTGGCGCAATCTCCCGTTTCTATTCCTTATCAAGCCATCGTTAGATCAGCAACTGGCGAGGCACTTATCAATACTTATGTTGCTCTTACTGTAAAGATACTAGATGCCTCTATCAATGGACCTTCGGTCTATCAAGAAACGCAAAACACCACCACCAATGCACAGGGATGGATTTCGATTCTAGTGGGACAAGGTTTAAATGCATCAACAAATTTTTCTTCTTTGAATTGGTCCAATTCAGATACGTTCTTGCAACTGATTCTCAATGCTGGTAGCGCAGGAGCAACATCAGATATCGATTTAGGCACGCAGCAACTTTTAAGTGTGCCTTATTCTCTGTATGCCAACCAAATTGCAACTTCTGTAAGCGCAAGTGGTGATACGCTCTATGTTGGTAATCAATTTGTGATTGTTCCTGGTATCAGCGCCGCCAATCCGCAATCCATGAGCGGCCTGGGTTCTATTGTATTGCCCAACAACACCACTTGCCAAACATTGTACATTTCAGTCAATGGATGCAACGGTCAAGATAGCCTTTTGTACAACGATACCTATTACGACTTGGTAGACATCAATGGTCAATGTTGGTTCGCTGAAAACCTAGCTACAGCCAACTACAATGACGGATCCCCCATTCCCAATGTGACTGGATTTTCTGCCTGGGGTGCCCTGACAACTCCTGCCTATTGTTGGTACAACAACAACATATCCTACAAACCAGTTTACGGTGGTTTATACAATTATTTCGCAGTTGAAACAGGTAATCTCTGCCCAACAGGATGGCACGTTGCTTCTGATTGCGATTGGATGTACTTGGAAAACTCATTGGGTCTTTCTCCTGTCGATCAATCCACAAGCGGATGGCGCGGTGCAGCCCTTCCATTGGGCGGTAAACTAAAAAACAACGCTTGGACCAGCCCTAACCTAGGCGCATCCAACTCATCAGGTTTTTCTGCACTTCCCGGTGGCTTTAGAATGGGAACGTCCAGTGGTACTTTTTCAGGAATTGTCAATTATGGTTTTTGGTGGACTTCCTCCAACAACAACACAACTACCGCATGGCACCGTGGAATGGGTTACAATGAATTAGGATTAGATCGCGATATCATAATCAAAAAATACGGCGCTAGCGTCCGTTGTATCAAAGACTAAAGACGTGTCAAAACAACCCGTAATCAAAGTAGTTAGAATCCTCGGTGGAATTGGCAATCAGCTATTCCAAGTGGCTTTCTATTACTGGCTGAAAAAGAAGTTCCCGCATTTTCAAGTCCATTGCGACTCCCACTATTTTCAATCCTATGGATTGCACAATGGTTATTTAATGCCGCGTGTTTTTCAGACCAATGTTGACGAGGCTTCTATCCAAACTTTACGTCAAGTAAATGGAGACGAAAAGGCTTTCATGTATCGTGTGAGAAGAAAGTTGGGTATCGCTCAACCTTATTTTTTTGAAGAAACCGAGGATATTCGCTTTACCTACGGCGAAGAATGGATCAATGACAAAAACCAATACTTGGAAGGATATTGGCAGTGTTTTCAATACTTGCAAGAGTTTCCTGAAATTACTGATGCTTTTCAATTCGCTCCTTTTGATGACGATCAAAACATTGCGCTAGAAAAAAAAATGGGGGATCAACCTTCGTTGTCTGTTCACATCCGACGCGGTGATTATGTCACACATCCCAAGTACAAAGACATTTGTACACTGGATTATTATAACCGCGCCATTACTGCGGTTCTAGAGAAAGAACCTCTTTGCCAAATATTTGTTTTTTCTGATGATTTGGAATGGTGCAAACAAAATCTTGCTCAATATCCTTGTCATTTCATCGATCACAACCGGGGAGCCAATTCATACAAGGACATGCAATTGATGTCATTGTGCCATCACCACATCATTGCCAATTCGAGCTTCAGTTGGTGGGGTGCATTTCTTTCCAAAAAAGAGGGCGTTACCATCGCGCCAAAAAAATGGAAGAACAACATGGAAGGAACCCGTCTATTGATTCCTCCTCATTGGATACAGATGTAAATGCTGAACTGGTTATTTCGTAATCCAACTCCAAAACTTCTTGTGAAGCAATGGAATACAAATGCCCATCAATGGAACCAAAATAACGGTCAATATCAATGTTTTTACCAATTGAGGAAGATCTTGGATAATGGGGAATAAAAGAGCAAAAAGAATATTGATAACGGGATAAACAAACAACCAACTCACCAAGAGTAGTTTCCATTTTTTAGGAGGATTCTGATTCATGGCACAATGTTACACCAAAATCAACCTATGCTCATGCCAAACGTCCATCAATCATCTCTATCGTTCTATCACTGGCCTTGGCAAAATCATTATCATGCGTAACCGCAATAATGGTCTGGTTCTTTTCATGCGCCAACTCCTGCAGAATATCGAAGACCACTTGGGTATTTTTTGAATCCAAATTTCCAGTGGGCTCATCACCCATGATTATCAATGGGTCATTGATCAACGCGCGGGCAATGGCCACACGCTGTTGCTGTCCTCCTGATAATTTGGATGCCGGCTTTAATGCTTGGTCTTCTAAACCCAACATGCGCAATTTTTCCATGGCGCGATACTCAATCTCCTCTTCTGTCCACTTCCCCAATCGCAATGCGGGAATCATGATGTTCTTCAAACAAGTAAAATCGGTCAACAAATAATGAAACTGAAAAACAAATCCAATCTTCTCATTTCTAATCGCGGCCAATTTGTTTTGATCATAACCACTCACATCCTCTCCATCAATCACCAATCTTCCTGAATACTCGGTATCCATCGTTGACAGAATGTACAATAGGGTTGACTTTCCAGATCCGGACTTACCAACCAAAGTGACAAACTCTCCTTGGTTAACTGAAAATGAAATATTGTCCAATACCTTGAACTCTATTGGATCAAAGAATTTCTTCTCAATGTTTTCTACTTGCAATATCATTTTCTAAATATGCTTACAGGATCCACTTTTGCTGCCTTTTTGGCTGGTACGTATCCAGCTAAAAATGTGATGAATAATCCCACTAAAATGCCTCTTACAAACATCTGTGGCTCATAGTCTATTGGAAAATATCCAATGTCGCCACCCACATAAACGTGGCGTAACCCAGTCACCAATAAGATCGCGCCAAACACGCCCAATATCACTCCTATCGCTCCTATTGTTAGCGCTTGATAAACAAAAATTCTTACCACATCGCCTCCATTGAAACCCATGGCCTTTAAAATCGCAATGTCATTGATCTTCTGACTGACCGTCATATTCAAGATGTTATAAATACCAAAACTGGAAACAATCAATAGCGTGAAACTAATAAACGTAATCACGATTTTTCTCATGCGTGAAGCGGCCATATAGGATTCATTGGCTGCTATCCAATCTTCCGCTTTGTATCCTGTCAATGATGACAATTCTGCAGCAATTTTTGGCGCGTTATCTGGATTATCTATGTTCACGTTGATGTCCGTGACATAAACATTATTCTCTTTCAAAAACTGCTGTCCTGTAGACAAATTCACGTACGACTTTGTCTTGTCTTCCTTGGCATTGTTGGTTTTAAAAATACCCACTACGGTCAGGGTTAGATTCACGCCTTTTGACGAGGTAATATTAATCTTATCACCCGTCATCAAATTCATTTTTTCCGCAATCCCACTTCCAATGATAATCCCATCTTGATGGGTAGATAGCGCCTCTATACTGCCTTGAACCGTAAAGGTGGAAATACGAAACATCTTATCAGCTTCAACTGGATCAAAACCGATGGTCGTTCCTGTAATTTGAGACTTGCCATTGTTGTAAAATACAGGACATGTTACTTGTGGAAACGCCACCTTCACCGAGGATTGTTGACGAATCAATTTCACCAAGTCCATGGGATTGTCAATGGTGTTGAGCGCTGGAACAACTTTGGGGTTAACGATTAATGTCGTTTTACCTGATTCTTGGTTCAGTGGCGCACTCACCACATCGTCCTTGTAAACCCTAATGTGTGGAGTAGATTTAAAAAATGACTCACTGGATTTCTTGTCAAATCCCGCGGCCATGGAATTCATAAAAATAAATATGGAAATTCCCAATAGCACGCCCAAAATGGCCACCAGTGTCATTTTCTTGGACGCAACAAAATACGTGAAAGCAATATGCCGGTTGATACGCATGGCTTACTTCTTCAAAGGAATCAAAACATCTTGCTCGGTGATTCCGCTCTTAATCTCAACCCACTCCGTACTTCTAATGCCTGCCTCCACTTTTCTAGGTTCCTCCTCTCCCTTGACTTGCACGGTATTGGAATAACTCAAATAAGTTCGCGGTATAAGCAAAACTTGCTTTCTACTCGCCACGTCAATATTAGCCTCCAAGCGAGTTCCAATAACGTCAAAGTCCAATGGTTTTTCAAAAACAACATCACATACAAACGACTGGCTCGCCTCATCATACAAGGGATACAGTGTCGCAACTGTTCCTTCTAACACTTTACCCTTGTCCACATTCAATTGAATATGCGCGCGTTGACCTTCTTTTATTTTCTTGATACTATTCTCATCCACATTCAATTGCGCCACCATCTGATCTGTTCCAGCCATCACGGCAATCACATCTCCCTTGCGAACATAATCCCCCACCTTTTTCATCAACTTAATCACTCGTCCATTGGATAAGGCTCTAACCATGTTGAATCCTGAAGCATTGCGTTGTTGTGCAGCCAACGCATCCTGACTTGCCTTGGTCCATTCCGCCTGCTGCTGGATTTGAGCCAATCGCTTTTTAGCCGAATTCCAATTGGCCTTGGCACTCTCATAGGCCAACTGCGCATTTTCCCATTCCAACTTGGATACACTTTTACGCTGATACAATGCCTCATAACGATCCGCCTGCTTCTTCTCTTGATTCATTTTCTGCTCCGCCAAATCCACATTCACTTTCATCTCTTGAACAGCAGGAGATAAATCCGTTGTGTTTTGCTTCGCGATGTTCAACTGCTTCTCTGCAGCCGCAGCTCCTGCATCGGATGATGTATTTTCTATGCGGGCTACCAATGTTTGGGCAACCAATACATCTCCTTCCTTAACCGGAACTTCAATCAAATAACCTTCTGATTGCGCCGTCAAATTATAGCGATCATTGGCCACCAACATGCCAGATGCAAATACTGTCTCCGTAATATCATTCTTCACAGGTTGAACCTCCTGTTGTTTTCCCTTACAACTCCACAAGGAAATCAAAATCCCAATTCCCAATAAAAATCTATTTTGCATTGCTGATATGTATTTTATTTTTCACCCATTCACTATTCCACTTGGCGCCAATTACCGCCAATTCGGATTGCAGCGCTTTCTGCTGAGCCATCATCAATTTGTCCAATCCAATAAGATCTTGATCAAACAAATCCTTCACATGACGATAAGAATCCGAATCAAAAGCTGAAATCTGCAATTGCTGCGCATAGTCCTCTATGGCCTTATCAAACTCCCTATCCATCTGAACGTTTCTAACCTTGGCGTTGCGCTGCTCTTCCTCCAGCAGAATTTTGGCCATTTCATAATTGATTTTTCGCGTTCCTACTTGTGTCACCTTCATGGGGGTGGTTGGTAAATCCCAGGTCAATTTAGCGCCAACAAAACTGCTGTATATCCACCTGCTCGAAGGATCCATCCATTGTGCATTGCTGTTATTCTGATACCCAAATGATCCCTGCAACGACAACACCGGCAACTGTTCCAATTGCGCGGAACGATGCATCATTCGAGCATATTCCATTTTTAATGATGCGTTTTCCAATTCCAATTTTCCTTGCGCAATGGGCCGTTTTTCTAAAAGATCAGAAGTTGTGGGCACTATCTCACAAGGAATTCCGCATATCGCTGATAACGTCTCCAATTGGTTGGTTAACATCAAATCCAAATTTCTCAAAGACCCTTGCTGTTGCAACAGATTCACTTGAGTATCGTTCCAGTCTTGCAATCTAATTATCCCTTGATCACACTTCCTTGCAGCTAATCGCTCCAAGCTATCCGCTATTTCAACAAATTGAACCAACACCTTTCGTTGTTCCTGAAGCATCAGAATATTGCAGTACAAGACATTCACTTGATCTTGTATTCTTTTCTTATTCAATGCCGTCTCATTGGAAACCAAGGCAGTGTTGACCTTAGCCGTACGCACATCTTGCCACCTGGCTGCATTGATCAAATCCACTTGCGGAACTGCTGTGAAAGTGCTGATGTATTGCTGACCAAATTTGACCTCTCTAAATGTTCCCTCAGGCCCACCAAAAATTTGTGCAGGAATAAAGCTCACTGGAAGATTATTGTTATTGATCCAACTCCCTGTTGTCGGTATCCTTGGATTAACAATATTGACCCAAGCCGCACGCTCGGTTAAATTGGCCATATCCATCTGCTTTTCGCTAATGGCAACAACACTAGAATGGGTATTCACCCATTGGGAAAGCTCTTGCCATGATTGAAAAACTTGCGGTGATTGTGCTGCCACAATGTTGGCCAACATCAAACCGATAAAAATTTTTATTGCTCTTTTCACAACTTCAGCATTTGTATTACCCACCAACAAAAGTAATCACACCTTGAATCGCTACTTGAACTTAAAGATGATTAATATCCCTATCATCTCTTCATACTTTTGTTGTATGCGAATATTGCTAACCATTTGTTCTTTTTTGATTGCTTTCGAAAGCCAGGCACAACGCTGTGGTGGTGGTATTTTTTCATTTGATATAATCAATCCGGATCAAGAAGAAATCACCTTTACAGTTTATCCCTTCAATGGGTCATACTCCCAAGAATTCAAAGAAAATTATTGCCACGGAGGATGTCAATTGGACAGAAAAACCGCCGAAAAATGGCGGGCCATCCTGCACTTACAAAGACAAAATGATAAGAAAAATCTGCTCTTCCCTCTCTACGAGGAACACCGAGTGAAAAAAAATAGAGTGGAATTCAATACACGCGAATTGGCCAAGGAATACCGGGTTATTTTGTTCAAAAGCAAAGATTCAAAAAAAGAAATCTTCATCGCTGCCAACCTGCATGGGGGCTGCGACCATACTCGAAAAATAAACTGGGGTGAAGAACAACCGCGGCTTCTTCAATATGGGGAGTAATTGGAATTACTTTGGTAATCCTTGCTGAATCAGCTTTTCTAACTGCAATATTTCCTTGGTGTGATACGCACCTGTTGCGGGTCCATTAAATCCCGTATGTACATGAATTACTTTACCTTCTGAATTCACAACAATCATCGTGGGAAACGCCATTACTTTTTCAAGCTGCGGAAACACATTCTGAGCCCTTTCCTTGCCCTTTCCCTCTGCTCGACCGACATAGGCCTCATAACCACAATTTAATTGCGCCATTTGCTTTTGAATCATGCGCTTGTTCTCAGCGATATCATCACTTCGCTCAAATGCCACAGGGATAATTTGCAATCCTTTAGCTTCGTACTTTTTATGCATGGCTGCCATTACCCTGCCTTCGTCTGTACAATTGGGACACCATGTGCCCATCAATTGAATGATGCTCAATTTACCCTTCCAATCTTCAGCGCCAAACTTTTTCATATTTCCTTGCAAATCCATGACTTGAAATGAAAAAACTTCTTGCTCATGTCCTTTCTTTAGATGTACCAAATGCTCGGGATCGCGCAATTCAAAATCTGCACTTTCCTCGCCTTCCCATTTTTCTGAATAGGTATTGCCACTGTAAAATCTGCCATTGTAAAAAACACCCTCCTCATGGGCTACATCTGCTGTAAAGCAAAACAAATGAGCGCCATCCAAACATTGCAATTGGATATGATTAAAATCCCAAGTTCCCTTCAAAAAACGATAATCTCCCGTTTCAGTTAAAAACGTTCCTGTACATTTTCCACCTCCATACAATTGAAACAATCCTATGGCTTGATAAGCATCCGGCGTGCCTGGCTCAAAAGTCACCTTCTGCCGAAAAAGGAGGGGACCCTCTGAAATAGAAATAGGTTCTCCAGAATTTGAATCTTTCCAAAATTCTTCCAAAACAACATTGGCCATTCTTTGTGCATCAAAATACACAGGCTTTCCTCCCTTCTTCACAAACCATCCTTTCCAAGCCATGTCTCCTTTGTCCGCAGGATTCCATTCAATCTTTGACTCAAAATAAGGAAAAAGAAAGCCAGGAAATTCC
>JACCDP010041414.1_pt1 | contig 14687 bp, 13 predicted proteins | sample 7445841 | NCBI WGS metagenome assembly JACCDP01 (sample SAMN15323441, study PRJNA562643) | freshwater metagenome | isolation source: river surface water | place: USA:Blue River Watershed | collected 2017-08-17 | reverse complement strand
CTGACGACCTCTTCGGAGAGGTAGCCCCCCTCCTCCTCTGCGAGTGCCTCATCGATCGCCTCGGCGGTCACTTCATCGCTGAAGTCCTCATCATCGTCGCGCTCGCCGTCCGCTTCGTCTTCGTCCTCTTCATCGCCGTGGTCGTGTACCCCTTCGCCACGAAGCAGCTCAAGGTAGTCGACGAACCCTGCAGACACGCGCTCTGCAACTGCCATCAACTCTTCGCGTGACCCGCCTGCAGGCTCGTCAAGGATCTTCACTTCGGCGCGCAGGTATGGCGCGTCGCGATCGAGGCGGACCACATGGAAGCGCGATGTGCCAAGCGTGACAAGATCCCAACGACCATCAACGTAGCGTGTGGCCTCGCGGATGTCCGCGATCGTTCCAATAGATGCGATCTCGCCGCCGTTGATATTGATCACGCCGAACGGCGTGCGCGACTCCATGCAACGCTTCACCATCAGTCGATAGCGCGGCTCAAAGATGTGCAGTGGAAGCGCAACGCCCGGGAAGAGGACGAGGTCCAACGGGAAGAGCGGGATCAGTGACGCGCGTGGCGGTGTGGGGAGCGTCTCGGCCTGACCTTCGGGCTCGCGCCCGTCGCGTGCGGGATCCCCGTTCAGGGGAGGCTCAGTGGCTACAGGCGGAGGGTGCGCCGGCCGATTCCGCCGTGCGGAAGCTCGAACCGCAGCCGCAGCCGCCGACCGAGTTTGGATTCTCCACCGTAAAGCCAGCGCCCATCAGTGAATCAACATAATCAACAGAAGAGCCGATCACGAGCGGAACCGACTTCTCATCGAGGTACACCTTGACGCCATTCGTTTCAAAGATCTGATCATCCGCATTCGCCGTCTCTTCGACCATCATGCCGTAGCGATATCCGGAGCAGCCACCAGAGATGATGTAGACGCGAAGTCCAATGGCGGGATTCGTCTCGCCCTTGGTCAGGTCGCGGAACTTGGCTGCAGCGGCATCGGTGAGAACGAGTGGCGTTGCGGGCTTCTCAACTGGCGTGCTGGTTGCCGTCTCCTGGTTCAACATCACTGCCTCCTGCTCTCCTGGTGGCGCCGTGCGCCTAGATCAGGATTCTACCCGCTCGACGAGCATGGCGATCCCTTGGCCCACTCCCACGCACATTGAGGCGATCCCGAAGCGGCTCCCGCTCCGCTTGAGCTCCCGCGTGAGCGTGACCAGCATTCGTGCGCCAGAGGCGCCGAGTGGGTGGCCAAGCGCAATGGCGCCGCCGTGGATGTTGGTAGTGGCCGGGTTCAGACCGAGTTCGCGGATGCAGGCGACCGCCTGACTCGCAAATGCCTCGTTCAACTCCACGCGATCGATCTCGTTCACACTGAGTCCGGTGCGTTCGAGCAACTTGCTGATTGCAGGGATTGGCCCAATCCCCATCACGGAGGGTTCGACGCCTGCAACTGACGTTGCAACAACACGGGCGAGCGGCTTGAGGCCCAGCGCGCGTGCGCGTTCAGACTCCATCAGAAGAAGTGCCGCCGCGCCGTCGTTGATTCCAGACGCGTTTCCCGCAGTGACACTCCCGCCCTCCAAGAATGCGGGGCGCAGCTTTGCAAGGCTCGCCGCATCCGTATCTGGACGTGGATGCTCATCTTTATCAACAAGAATCGGTTCACCCTTCCGCTGAGGGATCGTGACTGGAACGATCTCCTCAGCATGCACGCCACTCCCCGCCGCTGCCGCCGCTCGTCGCTGCGACTCAAGGGCAAATGCATCTTGATCTTCACGCGAAACGTTCCACTTGCTTGCAACGCGCTCTGCAGTCTCACCGAGAGAGATCGTTGGAAATCGTTTGTCAAGGCGTGGATTTACAAATCGCCATCCGATCGTGGTGTCAACGAGTTCGCGGTTGCCGCGTTCAAATCCGCTCTCAGGCTTCAACGTCACGAGCGGCGCACGGCTCATGCTCTCCACACCGCCAGCGATCACCACATCGGCATCACCAACGGCGATCGCCTGGGCCGCACTCGCCACCGCCTGAAGGCCAGAGCCGCAGAGTCGATTCACCGTCTGGCCGGCAACCTCGACGGGGAGCCCCGCAATCAGAAGCGCCATGCGGGCGATATTGCGGTTATCTTCGCCCGCCTGATTCGCGCAACCGAGGATGACGTCATCAATTGATGCGGGATCAATCCCGCTGCGCGCAACGACCGCTTCGAGCACGGTGGCGGCGAGGTCGTCGGGGCGCACCCCTGCAAGCGCACCGCCGTATCGACCGACCGGGGTGCGAACCGCCTCGACGATCCACGCCTCGCGGAGAGGTCGTCCAGGTGCGACAGAGGTGGTGCGCTGCGTTGCCATGCGGAGAGTCTACGCCCAGCGCTCCGCTACGATGGGGGCATGAACACATCGAGCGGCCAAGCACCAGTGCAGACGAGTGAGACCAGGCTCCCGACGGTGATCAGCGCCCTGCCGGGCGGCCTCCCCTCGCTGGACGAACTCTTCGCCTTCGCCGCTGAGGCGGAGCGCCGCTTCCGCACCCTCCGACTGCGCATTGAAGATCGCAGCGTCACCACTCGCGGTGAGAGCCATTCGCGAACGGAGATCCTGGTGGATCGTCCACGTGTACGCGTCACCACATCATCCGGTTCCGCCTATGAGGTCTGGAGCACCGACGGCGCCACCATCGAGCAGTACAACGCCGCAAGCAAGACCGCGACGCGCCGACCTCACCGCGCCCCGCCATCGGGACTCGATGACGCAGAGCTCCCCGCGACTGCAAGCCACCCGCTGACGCTCGGGCCGCTCCCGGGGAAGGGCTGGGCGAGCACCTTCCTTCGCCCCGCACACTTCTGCGCCAACACGTTGCGCAGCGGCACACTCGGACCGATCCACGAGTCAACGTATCTGGATCGCGCGGCACTGATCGTCGAGTCTGCCGCGCCACGTGTGATCGACCGCGTTGGCGACCACGCCACCTTCCGCTATCGGGTCACGTTTGATCGCGCAACGGGGATCCTCCTCACAGTGAGCGAGATCCATGATGAGCGCGTCGTGCGAGAGGCACAGGTGAGTGCGATCACGCTGGACGCACCGATCCCCGAGAGCGAGTTCGTCATTGAGATGCCGGAGGGCGTCACGAAGATCTATTGATGATGCACGGAGGTTCGAGGAAGGCGCAGTAGTTGCCGCGGGCAGTAGTTGGAGGGGTCAATGGCCGAATTCAACGGTTCCAGCAAGCTCAACAGGAGCGCTGCACAACTCCTCGAGGCGAGTGGGAACCCCGCAACGATCGCCTCGCTCCTTCCAGGATGCGAAGCGCTGCATCGCATTGACGCAGAACACATCGAGGGCCGGCTCGCAACGGAGGTTGCCGGAATTCCTGTCACCGCCGCGGTCTCGGTGCGACGCACCGTAGAGATGCTCGCCGACGGCGCTGCGCGGCTCCACTTGAGACTCAAGGTTCGTCCAGACATTGGCGGACACGCCGTGGTCGCAGCCATCATTGACCTCAACCCAGTGGCGGGTGACGCGAACGCAACCGATGCGACGTGGCGTGCATCAAGCGAACTCGATCCGATGCTTGCGGTGATGGCGGGGCAACGCGTTGAGGAGTTCCTGCGCGCCTCCATGCAGCGCCTGATTGAAGGACTCGGCGCGGCGCGTTAAGCCGCGCGGATACCGCGTTAGGCGAAGAGCGCAGCGCGCACGGCGAGCGCAAGGATCAGCGCGAGCGTTGCGATCGTCAGCACCCAGCCGGCCCGAAAGAGTGCGCGGCCGCGGTTGATTGGCCACCATGCTGGAACTGATCTCGCAATGCGAAGCCCAGCCTCACCCATGGCGATGAAGAGTGGGATCGCGCCGATCAGCACAGGAACCTTGACGATTGGATCTGACCAGCTCGCACCGAGATTGAGCGCGCTGATGACGATCGTTCCACAGAAGAAGCCGATCACACTCAGATAGATGTATGCGCCGCGCAGGGGGGTTGGCGCCTCTTCGGCCACATACGCTGGAAGTCCGTCATCCGCGAGTGGAACCTCTTGCCGGTCGAGGATGATCATGCCCGGTTCATACCGTTCGTCGTGAAGCACGCCGCGCAGCAGTGCCTCGGCGTCAGGCGCCTCTTCCTCCAGCGGCTCAGCGAGCGGTCGCTGTGGCTCTCTACGTTCTGGCTGCGTTTGATTTCTCGCGTCGCTCATCGACGCGCAAGAAGGAAGCCGACGACCGCGAGCACGATCCCCGCAACGCGCGCGAGCGTGACGGGGATCTGTGGCGCCCCGAGCAGTCCGAAGGCATCAATCGCAAGTGCGGCGGCAAGCGAGCCGAGGATGTAGATCAGCGTTGCCTCCGTAACCCCAAGGATCGGAACCACGGTGGCGAAGCCGGTGACGATCAGTACCCCGAAGAGTCCGCCAGTCAACAGGAGCGGTGGAACCTGCGTCGCCTCGGCGATCTGCAGGCGGCCGCTCACGACACCGATCACGAGCAGGACGGCGAGGCCGCCAATGAACGAGACAGTGGCCGCAGTGATGGGATCCGTGCGACGACCCAACTCGGCATTCACGACCGCCTGCACCGATGAGGCGACGCCCGCGGCAAGGATGAAGAAGCCGAGTGCGATCAGTTGCATGCGCGTCTTCCCCTTTTGGCTTGACACATGAATCCCGTGCTGAGGGAGCTTATTCGCCTGCGGCGCGAGTGAAACCCTCTTCGCCGCCCCACGACCGAAGCTTCTCGAGGTGCACCCACGGCGCAACGCCCGCAACGCGCGTCACGAGCGCAAGGAGATCTTCATCACTGACGCTCTGCGTCGTATCGCGCGAGATGAATCGAGCGCGGAAGAAGCCCACGTGGTCAAACGCAGGCGCCGCCTTCGGCCAGACCACCACGCCACGGGAGGAGACCATCCGTAAGTCAAAGCTCGGGCCAGAGAGTGCGGCTAGCTTTGCGCCAATCTCCGCAGGGGGAAGGAGCGACTGTACAAAGATGTCAACGCCAAGCACCATTGCGGGTCCAACTTCTGCGAGACGCTTCTCACCGGCAACCCAACGTGGGTGCGGCGTCAGGCGCTTTGCGCGCGGGCGACTCGCTGCAGTTGGAACGCTTGTCGGTGCGCGACCAAGGCTCTCAATCACCGCATCCGTGAATCCTGTGGTGCTCACCGCCGCCTCAACATCGCCGCCCTGCTGGCGCACCACATCCTGTGGCAGCGCCTTCCCATCTTCAAGCGTGGCGAGCACTGCGTCCTCCACCTGATCGGCGAGTTCCAGTTCTCCGATGTGGCGAAGCATCATGGTTGCGGAGAGGATGAGCGCAGTTGGATTGATCACGTTCTTCCCAGCGTACTTTGGTGCAGAGCCGTGCACCGCCTCGAAGATTGCCACCTCGTCGCCGTAGTTTGCGCTTGAAGCGAATCCAAGACCACCAACAAGACCTGAGGCGAGATCGCTGATGATGTCGCCGTGGAGGTTGGTGGCAACGATCACATCGAACTGTGCAGGATCCTTCACCATCTGGTGCGCAACGTTGTCAATGATGAGGTGGTTGGCCTCAACGGGCGCGTACTCTGCCGCGAGTTCCTCGCCAATCCTCTTGAACATCCCTTCGGTGAACTTCAGGATGTTCGCCTTGCTCGCCGTTGTCACTCTCTTGCGGCTCTCGCGGAGCGCGAGTTCGTACGCGAAGCGGATGATCTTCTCCGAACCCTTTCTCGTAATCAGTTTGACCGCCTGGGCCACATCATGCGTCTGCAAGTGCTCGATGCCTGCGTACAGGTCTTCAATGTTTTCGCGCACGATCACCATGTCGACCCCTTCGCCCTTGTATCGCGTTGGGATCCCGGGTAGTTCACGTGCGGGGCGCACATTCGCATACGTCTCAAACAGCTTGCGTAGGGTGACGTTCGCACTCTTCTCGCCGAATCCGACTGGCGTCTCTAGCGGCCCCTTCAGGGCGACGCGGGTGCGCTCGATGCTGTCGCGCGTCGCCTGGGGGACGCCAGTCTGATCACCCTTCAGGAACACTGAGGCTCCGGCCTCGGCCTCCTCCCAGTCGAAGGCAACCCCGCCGCGCGCTGCGGCGGCATCAAGGATGCGTCGGGTGGCGAGGGCGACCTCGGGGCCAACCCCGTCGCCAGGGATGATCGTGACGGCGTGCCTGCGAAGGGTGCTCATCTGCGCAGGATAGCGATCAGCGAGAAAGTCGCCCGCTGGCCCGATCCACCGCGATCAGACGCCGCAGCCCGCCCACACCCGCATCGATCACTCGGTTGATGTCGCAGGCGGCCTCTTCGTCAGCGGTCATTGGTCGCTGCTCCGGGTTTCCCAAGATCAGCATGGTGCCGCCAGCGCGCGCGCCGAGTGTGGCGGCAACGATGAAGAGTGTGGCCGCCTCCATCTCGGAACAGATTGCGCCCCCCGCCATCCACGCCTTCCAGCGTCGCTTCAAGTCATCTGCGATCGGCATGCGCTCTGGTGCGTGTTGTCCGTAAAACGAGTCTTTCGATTGCGCAACGCCAACATACGAAGGGAAGCCACTCGCCAGCGCCGCCTCCCGCAGCGCAATAGTTACGTCAAGATCTGCAACTGCAGGAAATTCTATTGGCAGATAGTGGCGACTCGTCCCTTCATCACGGATTGCGCCGCTGATGACACCGAGTGAGCCAGGCTTGATGTGCGGTTGCATCGAACCCGAGGTGCCGACGCGAATAAACGTATCAACCCCAATATCGTGAAGCTCCTCCACGGCGATTGCGGTAGAGGGACAGCCGATCCCCGTTGACGTGCACGCAACAGGGACGCCATCCAGTTCGCCGACCCACGTGGTGTATTCGCGTCGCTGCATCACGAGACGCGGGTTGTCGAACCGACTCGCGATCGCCTCAACGCGGCCAGGATCGCCAGGGAGAAGTGCATAGCGGCCGACCTCGCCCTGCTTCAGGCCAATGTGATGCTTGCGTCCGTCCTTCTCCGTTGCTGCCATCAGGTTCTCCTTTTCGCCAGATATGGGGCGGCGAGTGCCGCGGCATCATCTCGACTGAGATAGCTGCTCTGTGTTCCGAGTCGCTCCACACTCGCAGAGGCGCAGGCAACAGAGAGTTTCGCCGCCTCGACGGGGGTGAGTCCGCTCGCAAGGCCGAAGGCGAATGCGCCGAGGAAGGCGTCGCCCGCCCCTGTGGTGTCGACAACCTTCGCCTCAGGCGCTGGGATGTTGACCAGCTCTTCACCGGGGATTGCGATCACCGCCCCCGCAGATCCGAGCGTCACGATCAGTTTCGTCCCTGACGTTGTGGCCGCCGCCTTGATGCGCGCGCTCGCGCCATCGCCACGCGGTTCGCCGCCGAAGATGGTGGCGAATTCCGTCTCGTTGGGAGCGAGCCAATCGGTTGCCGCGAGCAGGTCGGGGTCCAACTCGGCGGCGGGAGCCGGATTAAGCAGCGTGGTGATCCCCGCGGCGCGCGCAGCGCGGAATGCGGCGAGTGTCACATGCTGTGGGATCTCAAGTTCGCCCACAACAATGGAGGGCGCAAACTCCCGCACCGCCTCCTCCGCCACTGCGGGGTCGGTGCTGTTGTTTGCACCAGGGATAATGATGATTCGGTTCTTCCCTTTCGCATCAACCCAGATCGGCGCCACACCACTGCTCCCTTCAACCGTGCGCATCCAGGTGGTGTTGATCTTCTCTTTGGCGAAATTCTCCATGTGCGCCGCTCCGTAGGCGTCGCTCCCCACGGCGTTCACCATCGCCACTGGGGCACCGAAGCGTGCCGCCATCACCGCCTGGTTCGCCCCCTTGCCGCCGAATCCCATCTGGAAGCGATCGCCAACGAGCGTCTCACCCACTTCGGGGAGCCGTTGCGCGTAGGCGATCAGGTCCATCATCGTGCTGCCAACAACCAGGATGCGTGGTTCGCTCATCTTTCACCTTTCGCCCCATTTGAACCACGCACACGGCGCGGCGAGTCTGCGATGATGATGCCGCCTTCGCGCACTCTGTGCACAGCGTGTCGCGGCGGAGCGCCGCTACGGAGGCTGACCACGATGAATCCTGACGAGAGCGGTATGGGGGGCGTGATGCGCGAGAGCCAGATCTGGGAGAGCCCAGTCCTACAGTCGGTTCTCCCTGTGGTGGATGCCCCGCAGCATGTGCGCATCTCTGAGGAGGCGATTCGTCGGGTTGCACGCTGGATGGCGTACGAAGAGTTCTCCCCCGTTGGTGGTGGGCCAGCTGGACCTTTTGATGTTGGCCCGAATCCGGATCGAATTACGGACATGACCATGCTCATCAATACGCTCAACTTCGCGTTCACCGACTTCTCGACCTCCGTAAAGTTCGAGACTGAACTAGACGGCGTGACATACGTTGATAGCGAGGCGATGGTTGCCTGCATGTACCGGGCCATCAACGCCGGTCAACCGCTGCTCACCGGAGCGTGGGCGTCGCGCGTCACACGCGACGAACTCGCAACGATCTTCCAGGGAAACATTGAGATGCCGATGCTTGCAGAGCGTGCCCAGATCCTTAATGACGTTGGCGCAATCCTTGTTGATCGCTACCAAGGGTCTTGGCACCGCTGGGTTGCCTCGTGCGCCCCATCGCTCTATGCCAGCGGCGATGGCCTCTTGGAGCGTCTCCCCGCTGAGTTCCCGCGCTTCCACGATGTCAGCGGCTGGCGCGGACACGAGATCAAGATTGCAAAGCTGGCGCAGCTCGGCCTCTGGTCGCTTCACCTTTCACTCGCGCGCGTTGGAAAGAGGGTGCTCAGCGATCCGTGGCGAGCCACCGCGTTTGCCGATTACATCGTCCCTGTGGCCCTGCGCGTCATGGAGATCGCCGCCTTCACCCCTGCACTCACCGAGGCGATCGATCACGGCGTGGAGATCCCGCGCGATAGTGAAGAGGAGGTCGAGCTGCGCGCCCTCTCCATCTATGCGGTGGCGCGCCTTACCGATGAGATCAATCTGCTTCGACCGGCGTCGCTTCAGCTCATCAGCCCGCAAGTGGACTATCGACTCTGGAAGAGCTACCACGCCACTCATCATCCGCACCACCTCACTCGCACGGTGATGTACTGATGCGCAGCCAGTTGAAGCGGAGCCACGTGCTCTGGTTGAGCCTCACGGCAGCCCTCTACACCGTGGCCGTTGCGGTGAGCAACCTCCTGATTCCAATCTTCGTTGACCTTGGCCCGTTCGGCATGCTCTCCGCAGGGACGCTGACGTTCGGCGTCACCTTTACGTTGCGAGATATTGCCCATCAATCAAGCGCGCGCGCAGGGCTGGGACGGACGCCGATCTTTCTCATGATTGGCCTTGCGGCGGTTGTGAACGTGATTGTGGCCGCCGCACTTGAGACCCCAGGTCGATTCTTGATCGCGTCGTTCGGCGCCATTCTCCTCTCCGAGAGTGTGGATACACAGATCTATCATCAACTCCGTTCGCGCTCGTGGCTCATGCGCGTCTTCTCGAGCAACGCGGTGAGCGTCCCTCTAGATTCAATCGCCTTCACCGTGGTGGCATTCGCTGGCGAACCGGGGTACGACGCGCTGCTCATGGCGCAGATCGTGCAGGCCGATCTGCTCTTCAAGTTTGGAATTGGAGCGCTTGTCGCGGTCGTGAAACACTGGTGGGATCGCGCTTGAAGCGTTGGTCTTCGTGTAGCGCGAGGAGAGAGCTCTCCTAGAAGTTGAGGCGTCCGCGGAGCGCGCCGCTCACCGGGTTGATGACGGAGAGGCGCGCAGCGGAGCCGACGGCGATCCGTCCAAGCTCTGGCGTGCGCAGAAGATCTGCAGGCGTCTTGCTCGCGGCGGTAACGGCAGCTGGAAGCGCCACGCCGAACGTGATGAGATTCTGTACCCCAACATCCACGAGGGAGACGGCGCCGACCAGCGTGCCGTCGCGAAGGGTGGCGTGTGCTCCCTTGACCCGCGCCGGCATGCTGCCAAGCTTGAAGTCCCCGTCACCGAGGCCGGCGACCGGGCAGGCGTCGGAGACCACCATCAGGCGGTTGCCGAGGACATCGGCAAGGATCTTGACCACGTTCGCCTCAACATGGACGCCGTCACAGATCAGCTCCACGCGCGCGCGCTGATGCGCAAGTGCCGCCCCAACAAGTCCTGGCGTGCGGTGATGGAATGGATCCATTCCGTTGCAGAGGTGCGTCGTGCTCGTTGCGCCAGCCGCCCACGCCGCGTTCGCTTGCTCGAATGTTGCGGTGCTATGACCAATAGAGGCCACGATCTTGCGCTTGGCGAGTGCGCGAATGAGATCTTCGCCGCCCTTCAGCTCTGGTGCGACGGTGACAAGACGCAGCGGGGACCAATCGCTCGGTCGATCCTCCATGGCGCGAAGCATCTCCGCTCCACTGATGAGAACCATTGGATCGTGCGCGCCTTTTCGTGCATGGCTGATGGCGGGGCCTTCGGAGTTCGCACCGAGAATGATCGCCTCGTCTCGTGCACGGCCGCGCAGCAACGCTTCGCGTTGTTCAGCGCGCGCGGCGCCGACCGCACGAACCCAGAGTCGCAGGCTCTCAACTGGGAGGCTCACCGCCGCAGGAAGGATCGCTGCGTACCCATGTTTCGCCGTCTCGACGGCGAGTGCGCGGAGCGACGCAACGATGTCGCGCTCTGGACTCTTCATGCCGCGCGACGCCATCAGGAGCGCCTGCGCGCCACCCGGTCCAAGCACGTCGTGTCCCCCTGCACCGTGAAGGTGCACGTCGACGTAGCCTGGGACGATCAACCCGTCGACGCGACGCGCACGTGCAGCGAGCGCACTACCACTGCGCGCTCGCGCAACGGAGACGATCTTCCCGACGCCGCTCGGGTCAATGCCGATCAGGACATCGTCAAGGATCTTGCCGCCGACGAGTGCGGCGCCGCGAACGCCACGCACCGCGGCGGAGGCGGATGCCACTAGGCGTCACCTCGGAGGCCGGCAACGCGATCTGCGTAGCGCGCAAAGTAGCGTGCATTCCAATCGTCACCACCGGGCGCGTTCGATGACTTCCAGATCGGTGTCTCAACGCCAGCTTCGTCGAGTCGCGCCAGGAGTCGTTCCAAGAAGAGGTACCAGGCGGCGGTGAAGAGCATCGTGCTCGCGGCAAGTGCGCTACTGCCATCAGGTCGCGGGAGGAGTGCATCACCGCGTGGCACACCAGTGTCAATGACATGGGTGGCAACCTGCGCCAGCGTCTTTCCAGACGGGTGACGACTGGTGAGACCGGTGGAGTGCGGCAGGCTCACGAACGCACCGACAATCGCGCCCGCGGCCGCGCCTGCGATCGCGGTCTCCACTGGCGCGCCGTTGATTCCCGACTGGCTCACCACAATGAGCAGTTCGCCTGGCTTTATGCCCGCCGCCTTTACTGCCGCGGTGCCGCGCGCAGGATCGCGCTCAAGCAGCGTCGCCTGTGGTGCGCCGGTTGGTGGAAGTGTTGCTGGATCCCAGAGCGGATTCATGGCGGCGAGACCGCCAGCCCGATGAAACGCCTCAAGGGGAATGATCGCCGAGTGGCCGGTCCCGGCCACATGCACGATCCCTCCGGCGCGAATCGCGTCGCAGCCGGCGATTGCCAGCGCCTCAATGGCGGCACCCTGTGTCGCTTCAAGTTGATCCAGGAGGGTGCGAACTCCCGCCAACCAGGTGCTTGATCGAGCCTCACTCATGGGCGCAGCGTAGCGCCCTACGGCGTTACAGGAGCAACCACGCGCAGATGGTGCGTGCGCTAGCCCCGCGCGGCGAGGAGCGCCGTCTCGCCTGACGCCTCGGCGTAGGCGTCCACCGGGAGGCAGGCACAGACCACATTGCGGTCGCCGTGCACATTGTCAATGCGGCGAACCGGTGGCCAGTACTTGCGCGCCTTCACCCACGGGAGCGGGAAGGCTCCCTGCTCCCGCGCATACGGGCGAGCCCAATCGCTGCGAAGCAGGTCGCTCGCCGTATGTGGGGCGTTGCGAAGTGCGCTCGCCTCGAGCGGCACACTCCCTGATGCAATGGCGCGCGCCTCTTCGCGAATCGCGCGAAGCGCATCGATGTATCGATCAAGTTCCGCCTTGGACTCCGACTCCGTTGGCTCAAGCATCAGCGTGCCAGCAACGGGCCAGCTCATCGTTGGTGCATGGAGCCCAAAGTCCATCAACCGCTTCGCAATGTCTTCAACCGTTACGCCACTCTCGGCGGTGATCGGACGAACATCCAAGATGCACTCGTGCGCAACCGTCCCCGTGCGACCCGTATAGAGAATTGGGAACGCATCGCGCAGTCGGGCTGCCATGTAGTTCGCGCTCAGGATTGCGACCTCTGTTGCAGCGCGAACGCCGTCTGCGCCGAGTGCTGCAATGTACGCCCAGCTTATCGGCAGAATGCTTGCACTTCCGTATGGCGCAGACGAGACGCGACCTTCGTCTCCAAGGCCGCGCCCTGGAAGGAACGGCGCAAGCCGCTCAACCACGCCGATCGGTCCCATCCCCGGTCCACCGCCACCGTGTGGAATTGCGAAGGTCTTGTGCAGATTGAGGTGACAGACATCGGCACCGAATGCGCCTGGCTGTGAAAGACCAACCTGCGCGTTCATGTTTGCACCATCCATGTATACGAGACCGCCTGCCGCATGCACCGCATCGCAGATCTCTCGGATCGACTCCTCAAAGACGCCGTGCGTGCTCGGATAGGTCACCATCAGCGCGCCGAGCGATGCAGCGTGCTCCGCAATCTTGGCGGTGAGGTCGCTCATGTCCACGTTGCCGTGATCATCACAACCGACAACCACCACGCGGAAGCCCGCCATCACCGCGCTGGCCGGATTCGTCCCGTGCGCGCTGCTTGGGATCAGGCAGACGGTTCGATGTGTATCACCGCGTGACAGATGCCAACGACGAATGGCGAGGAGCCCCGCGTACTCACCCTGTGAGCCCGCATTCGGCTGCAGGCTCACGGCGGCGAAGCCGGTGATCTCCGCAAGCCACGCCTCAAGGTCACTCGTCAGCTGCGCGTACCCAGGAAGCCGGGAAGGATCCGAGAATGGATGCACGTTGGCGAATCCCGGGTGCCCAATCGCCTCCATCTCGGTGGTGGCATTCAGCTTCATGGTGCAACTGCCAAGCGGAATCATGGAGCGCGTCAGGCTCACATCCTTCTCCGCAAGACGGAAGATGTAGCGAAGCATCTCGCTCTCAGAGCGATGCAGCGTGAACACCGGATGCGTCAAGATCACATCGCTGCGGCGTAGCGCGGCCGGGAGCGAATCGGCCGATGCGCCTGCTGCTGCACCAGAAGCCCCAAGGACCTTGAGAAGCGCTGCAACGTCAGCCTCCGACGTGAGCTCGTCACATGCGACTCCGACGCCCGTTGTGTCGAGTCGCCGGAGTTCGTAGCCTGCGGCCGCCGCGGTGGTGATCAGTTCATCGGCGCGCGAGGTGCTCCCCGTCTCAATGGCAATCGCATCAAAGAAGTGTTCGTGGCGAAGCGTCAAGCCTGATACGGCACGCACGCCTGCGGCGAGCGCTGCGGCGCGCGCGTGGACGCGTTCGGCGATCGCGCGCAGCCCGTCTGGCCCGTGCCAGGCGGCGTACATGCTGGCGATTACGGCGAGCAGCACCTGTGCGGTGCAGATGTTGGATGTGGCCTTCTCGCGGCGAATGTGCTGTTCGCGCGTCTGCAGGGTGAGTCGGTAGGCGGGGTTTCCATCTGCGTCCACGGAGACGCCAACCAGGCGGCCGGGGAGTGAGCGCTTGAACGCGTCGCGCGTGGCCATGAAGGCGGCGTGCGGACCGCCGTTCCCCATCGGAACGCCGAAGCGCTGGCTGCTCCCAATCACCACATCAGCACCCTGCGCTCCGGCACTCTCAAGCAGCACCGCAGCGAGTGGATCTGTAGCCACGATCACCAGGAGGTTCGCCGCATGCGCAGTCGCAATATCGGCGCGAATCGAACGCGCGGCGCCGCTGCTCCCCGGGTTTGAGATGAGCAGCGCGAACGGACGCTCGCCCTCACGTGGCGATGCGGCACGCGCCAAGAGTTCGCTCACTGGCGCAATCAGTAGTGAAATGCCGAGCGGCTCGCTGCGCGTCTTGAGGACATCAATGGTTTGCGGATGTGTGTCGACATCAATGAGGAGCAGGTTCCCGTCACTGACGCTACCGACCGCGTGCGCAAGCGTGACGGCCTCAGCGGCCGCGGTCCCTTCATCAAGGAGCGATGCGTTTGCGATCTCCATGCCGGTCAGATCACAGATTGCGGTCTGGAAGTTGATCAGCGCCTCCAGTCGCCCCTGTGCGATCTCTGGCTGATACGGCGTGTACGCGGTGTACCAGGCGGGGTTCTCCAAGATGTTGCGCTTGATCACGGGTGGCGTGATGGTGTTGTGATAGCCCATCCCAATGAAGCTCTTGAGCGGCGTGTTGCGTGCCGCCATCTCGCGCAGCGCAGTCGCAACCTCTGCCTCGCTTCGCGCTGCTGGAATCTTCAGCGGCTCGGCACGGAAGATGCTTGCTGGAACGGTGTCGTGAATCAGCGCATCGAGCGAACCGTGACCAACGACGCGCAGCATCTCGGTGACGTCGGCCGCGTCGGGACCAATGTGGCGATCGGCAAAGGTGTGCGTTCGCTGCGATCCGGACATGACGGCACCTCCTCGGTGCCCCGCTGTCCATCTGCCTGAGAGCATCCCTGCGACGCAACAAGCGTTCGCAAGTTCCTCCGTCGGCGCGCTGCGCG
>JACCDP010384324.1_pt1 | contig 14689 bp, 11 predicted proteins | sample 7445841 | NCBI WGS metagenome assembly JACCDP01 (sample SAMN15323441, study PRJNA562643) | freshwater metagenome | isolation source: river surface water | place: USA:Blue River Watershed | collected 2017-08-17 | reverse complement strand
GGCCGCGGGCTATGTGGTGACGCCGCTGACCACCAGCTTTGCCGCCTACATGCTCGTCACGGGGCGGATTCTGCCGGCGTGGCAGATGATCCTTTGGACCATCGTCATCTCCATCTTGGGTGTGCTCGTGGCCTTTCCTTTGAAGCGTCGCTTCATCAACGAGGAGCAATTGCCCTTTCCCGAGGGCAGGGCTTGCGGCGTGGTGCTCGACGCCCTCTACACCGGATCGGCCGCGGCAGGCTTGTTCAAGACCCGCCTCCTGGCCATTACCACAGGGCTCACCGCCTTCCTCCAATGGCTCATGAGCGATGGCTGGATGAAGCTGTTGCAATTCGGTGTTTTTCGCATGGATCGGTGGGCGGGCTTGCGCGAGCCCTGGCATCTGCAAGAGCGCCTCGACACCTACTACTACACCTGGGCTGCGAAGGCCTCGGGGGCCATCCCACGCATCTTGGGCACGGACATCCGTCAACTGGGGCTTCGCTTCACGGTCGATGCCGCGCTCATGGGTGTGGGCGGGCTCATCGGCATTCGCGTGGCGACCTCGTGCCTCATCGGGGCCATTATCAACTTTGTCGTGCTGGCTCCGATCATGATCCAGCGCGGCGAGATCCGCAGTTACACCAATGCCGCGGGCGCGGTGGTGGCCATTTCGAGGGCGGAAATTGTCAACCAATGGGCGCTGTGGTGGGGCGTCTCCATGATGGTCGTTGGTTCGCTGGTATCGCTCTTCGCCCGGCCCGATCTCTTCCGCGGTTTGTGGCGGATGTTGAACCAGCGACGTGCCCCAAGCTACCATGAAGTGGATCCGCTTCGGGAGATCGAACTGCCGCTCTGGTTGTCGTATGTCGGAGTGCCGGTCTTCGGATTCCTCGGCGTGTGGATGGGCAATGCCTTCTTTGGGGTGCCTTGGTTGGCGGGATTCTTGTCGCTGCCGCTGATCCTCGTGCTGTCGGTCATTTGCACCAACTCCATGGCCTTGACCTCGTGGACTCCCACCGGCGCGCTCTCGAAGATCACCCAATTCACCATCGGGTCGCTGGATCGCTCCAATCCGGCCAGCAATTTGATTCCGGCAGGCATGACGGCGGAGGTGGCATCGAACGCGGCGAACCTGCTCTCCGACATCAAGCCCGGGTACATGCTGGGAGCAAAGCCCCGCCAACAGGCCATCGGTCATGTGATCGGCATCGTGGCCGGCGCGCTCGCGGCCACCCCGTTGTTTTACCTGCTGTTCCTGCCGCCCAATGCGTCCGGCGTCCGCTCCACGGCCACGTTGGTCACCGAGCAGTTTGCGATGCCGGCGGCCGTTCAGTGGAAGGGTGTGGCCGACCTCATTGCCAAGGGGTTGGGCAGCCTGCCGGCCTCGGCCATGGTGGCCATGGCGATCGCAGCCATCGTGGCGTTGGTTTTTGAAGGCTTGCGAATTCGCTCGCGCGGGCGCTTTCCGTTGTCGGCGGTGTCCATTGGTCTCGGGGCGGTGCTGCCGCCGGAGTCCACGCTGGCCATGTGGATCGGGGCCTTTGTGTTCTGGTGGATGGCCCGCAAGGCCGTCGCTGGCACGCCCAAGCACGATCTGTGGGTGGAGGGCTGCGAGCCCATTTGCGCCGGATTGATTTCGGGTGCGGCCCTCATCGGCATCGGCAACGCCCTGGTCAACGCTTTCCTGCCCTGAAGTGTCGGATGCGGGCGGCGGGTTCTCCTGAGCCAGTGGTTCCCAGTGATCTTCCGAAGTCCTCGTGATCTCTCGTGATGGACTCGGTCTGGGGTGCAGGCCAGTCTTCGGTCCATGGGTGTCCATTGTCGTGTTCTGTGGGCCAGGTTGCTCTGCCCGATCTTGCTGCTCCTGTCCGGTGCCTCGGCGAAGGCCGACGACTCCGGCGGGTTCGAGGCCAATTACACCAAGCGCGAGGTGAGGATTCCGATGCGCGACGGCGTGAATCTCTTCACCGTGGTGTACACCCCGAAGGAGCCCGGCCAGTACCCGATCCTCCTGCGGCGGACCCCGTACAACCTCAAGCCGTACACGGTGGATGCCGGCCGCAATCCGGGTTTCGGCGACGGGTTGGTGCGCGAAAAATTCATCTTCGTGCGCCAGGATGTGCGTGGTCGCTTCGCCTCCGAGGGCACCTTTGTCGACGTCCGCCCCCACAAGCCGGTCAAGAATGGCCCGAAGGACACCGACGAGAGCACTGACACCTGGGATACCATCGAGTGGTTGGTCCAGAATGTGCGCCACAACAACGGCAACGTGGGCATGGACGGCATCTCGTACCCGGGATTCTTCGCGGCCATGGGGATGATCGATTCGCATCCGGCGTTGAAGGCGGTTTCGCCGCAGGCCCCGGTGGCCGACATGTTTGATGGCGACGACACGTTGCATGGCGGCGCGTTCCTGCTGGCCCACAACTTCGGCTTCTTCAACTTCTTCGGGCAAAAGCTGCAGAACCCGCTGAACCAGGAACCCGTGCCCTTCGACTACGGCACGCCCGACGGATACGAATTCTTCCTGCGGGGCGGGGCGGTGGGCGACTTGGGTGACCGGTACTACAAGGGCAAGATCGACTTCTGGGACAACCTCATCGGACACATCACCAATGCCCAGTGGTGTGCCCGTCACAACATCACGCCTCACTTGAAGAATGTCCGCGCCGCGGTGATGACTGTGGGCGGATGGTTCGATGCCGAGGATCTCTCCGGCGCGCTCAAGACCAACCGCGCCACCGAGCGGCAGAACCCGGGCATCGTCAACACGCTGGTGATGGGGCCGTGGTCGCACGGCGGCTGGCATGGCGGCGAGGGTTCCTCGCTCGGCCCGGTACAGTTCCACTCCAAGACGGCCGAGTTCTATCGCAATGAGATTGAACTGCCCTTCTGGCGGCGGTTCCTCAAGGGGCAGACGAACATCGTCCTGTCGGAAGCCCACGTGTTTGAGACAGGTACCTGCGAATGGCGCAAAGAGGCGGCCTGGCCCCCGACGAATGCGGTGCCCAAGACCCTCTATTTCCACCCGGGTGGACGGTTGTCGTTCGAGCCACCTCAAGGAGGCGATGTTGCGAGTGCCTTCGACGCGTATGTGAGCGATCCGTCCCGGCCGGTGCCTTTCACCCAGCGCATCACCACGGGCATGCCGGGCTCCTACATGGTGGAGGATCAACGGTTCGCCGCGCGCCGGCCTGATGTGCTGGTGTTCCAGACCGAGCCGCTGACCGAGGACATCACTCTGGCCGGCCCGATCACAGCCAGCCTGCACATTTCGAGCACGGGCACCGACTCCGACTTCATCGTGAAGCTCATCGACGTGTACACCGCCGACCATCCGGACCCGCAGCCCAACCCCACGCAGGCCGAGATGGGTCATTACCAGCAATTGGTCCGCGGCGAGCCACTGCGTGCCAAGTTCCGGGACGGCTTGGATCGGCCGAAGCCCCTCGAGCCCGGCCGCGTGACCCGGCTCGAATGGGTGATGCCCGACGTCTGCCACACCTTCCGCACCGGGCATCGCATCATGGTGCAGGTGCAGAGCAGTTGGTTCCCCTACATCGACCGCAATCCCCAGACCTTCTGCGACATCTACCGCGCCAAGCCCGCGGACTACCGCCCCGCCACCCAGCGCGTGTACCGCGCCGCCAATGCTCCGTCCGGCCTCCGCGTCCTCGTGGCCCCGAGGTGATGGGGGAGCTTCGGCTCGTGGTTCCTTCGAAGGGTTTTCCTTCAATAATCTCAGATGAAAAAATGCCTCTATTGCGGTTCGGTCTCCCACGGATCGGGCTGCCCGCATAGCCCCACCAAAAAGCACAAGCACCTGGGTGACGAAGGCACCTGCTGCTGGTGTGGATCCCGCTCCTACGGGTCGGGGTGTCCGCACAGTTCGACCGGGAAACATGAGCATGGTCACGGCGCCAAGTGTGTCTGGTGCGGATCGGTCTCGTTGGGTTCGGGTTGCCCTCATAGCCCCACCAAGAAGCACGAGCGTTGACGTGAGGGCGACTTGTACAGCGTTCGGCATGAGACGCACATGAGTGCTGGGACATGAGAGACCGTGCAACGGTGGCCCGAGTGCCGGAAGGTCATCGAGTCTGCGGATAATCCGATGGCATTGTGGATGGAGTTGCTAAGCGAGTGCGAGGCTGCGTGCCAGAAGCAGGCCGAGGAGATATCACCTTTCGCCGGAGGAGGCCGCCGCCTTCGGGCGGGAGTTCCTTGAGGCAGAGCAGAGGTTTGTGAAAGGGGGGCTATGAAGCTGAACAGGACACCGCTGGAAAGGTTGGGATCGCGTTCGGTTCGTATTTCCATCGTCGAGCCCCGGTGTTCCCATCCTCGTCGTTCGCCATGAAAGCACGGATCTCCCGAATGTTCCTGATTGCCTACGGCATCCTGCTCCTGCTCAGCGGCATGCTTTTGTCGGGTCCCGGTGACTCTTGGCCTTGGCACGCCATCACCGGTGCATGCGCAGTCGTTGCAGTGGTTGTGGGGCCACTTGGGTATCGAATCGCGGGTCTGCTTGCCGCGGGTGTCGCGGTGGTCTTGATCATCGCAGATTTGAAGGCCGGTGTTGTGCATCGGGAGAAGATGTCCCGACGTCGAGCGCAGGTGGAAAGGGGCCAAGCGATCGATGGCGAGGCGGAGGGTTCATCGGACCGGTATCAGGCGGTTTCAGTGAAGACGGGAACGGGGTCAGAGTAACGAGGTCAGGGAACGACTTCCGAATTTGACTCGGCCGGAACGATTCAGTTGGGAGGAAAGGGATGGCGTCGCGGATTCTTTCGCAAGACGAGGCGAGAGCGAGGCGCGGGCCGATGGAAGGCCCGTAACGACTGAACAACGAACCTCTTGCGGAAGAAGACGCAGCCAGCACGACCGATCCCATCGCGAGTTTCAGTTTCTGTGGTTCAATCGTTATCCGAGTCATGCGGTGAGCAATGGATTCCAGACCCGGGTGAAGCCGAAGCCCTCGAAATCCTTCACGTTGGAGGTGGCGAATTTGGTGACCCCATGATGGCGTAGGGTCAGTGCAAGCCGAGCATCCACGATTCGGCGAATGCCGAACTCCGCCGTTCCGGCCATGGTCCAAACGGAGTCCATCACCGGGGCCGACTCGACCACGGCCCAGTTGTTATCGGCTCTTAGCGCGGTGCAGTAGGCCGCAGCCCTCGCGGCGTTCATGGGTTGGCTCAATATCCGTGCATTCCGCAGCTTGAGGTAAGACCTCCACCAGCATGAGCTCACAGACCACCACATCCCGCCGGGTGTCCAGCGATTGGAGGAACGCTGCCGCCGCCGGTTGCTCCGGTGCGCTGGCGTTGGCCGCGTAAATCACCAGGTTGGTGTCGAATGAAATCATGGCTGGTCGTGGGACAGTTCCGTCCACTGTTCCTCTGGCGCGAGAAAGCATCCCAAGTCTTCCGGTGGAGGGAGTTTCCACTCACTGCCGGGGGTGCGGGACGGGGGATTCACCGCGGTGATGTATTCGAGGCCCCGTCGCACCACCTCGGCGAACGACCACTCCCGCTCGTCGGCAACGGCCTTGGCCCGGCGGAACAACTCATCCGGGATTTGAACCTGCGTTTTGATCATGATGTAAAAATGCCATGATGGTGATTTGATGTAAACCTGACGGCCCATGGCCAAGGAACCCTTCGGGCATCCGCAGTGCCGATGATTGACCTGAGAAGGTATGGCAGGCTCCATCGTGACAATGACCACACAGGAGCGTTGGCATCGTGATATTCGGAAGTGGCGTCCCAAAGCCGCGCGAGGCGACGGTACGGCTATCTCCAATATTGCGGTGGCCTATCGGGTTCTGGGGCGCTCTGGCTTGTCAGCTCGATGGTTCCAAAAGGCGGCGATGGCCGGGGATGGCGACGCCATGGTGGATTACGCCTATTGCCTGCAGCATGGAGCGGGTGTCAGGCGTGATCTGGCGTTGGCCAAAGAGATGTATCGTCGCGCCCTTCAGTCCGATCACATTTGTGAGAATGGGCGCGAGGAGGCCTTGTATTTGCTCTCGGTGATCTTGCTCCGGGATGAGTCCGATGCCTCCCGCCGTGAGGCGCTGAAGCTGCTGAAGGCATCAAACGTCGACGGTGACTACCCGGTCGCCCAGCGCCTTTTGGAGGATATCGTGTCCGGGATGGAACGGGTCGCGTGCACCTGTCGCCGCCATCTGCGTCCCGGTCTGGCCCGCCGCTACTGCCCTTTGCATCGCAGGCGTCGCGGTCAACCGCCCGGTTTGGCTGCCGTCGGGAAACCACCCCGTGCCAACTCCAAAACCAAACCAACGTCCGATGGAGACAATCGTTGATTGGGAGGCTTCCGGGACAGCGATTAGTGATCGGCATGGAAACCTCATGAAACGTCGACTTCCTGTGATGCTGGTTCACAGCGGTCGAACCAGTCGGAGGTGGACGCAGGCCAGGCAGACGATAAGCTCTAGCAATGCCGACGGTGTTGTGCATCGGACGCTTCCGTTTTCACTTTTACTCGGATGAACGGCTCGAACCGCCGCATGTCCATGTCCGTACACCTGAGGGCGAGTGCAAGTTCTGGCTCGAGCCGATCATCCGTTTGGCAAGCAACCGTGGTGTGCGTTCGCACGAATTGCGGCAAATCGAACGATTGGTCTTCGAGAACGAAACCCTGCTGAGGAACTCCTTCCATGAGCATCACAATCGTTGAGAGTGTGCAGGCAACTGAGCCCACGGCCGTGCGCGCGTGGACCGAAGGACGCATCGTGTTCGTAGAACTGCACGATGGACGCATCGTCGGATTCCCCGCGAATCGGTTCCGGATTCTCGCTGCCGCCACGGACGATCAGTTGGCGCAGGTCCGGCTGGAACTGGATGGATACGCTCTCCGTTGGGAGGAATTGGACGAGGATCTCACGGTTCCGGGCATCGTCGCTGGCAGGTTTCAGCTGCCCCCGTAGTCGACGGTGAACCTTTGGCCCCGAAGTTCCTGAACGACGGACCTCAGGTGCTCGGCCGGGGTTTCAGTGCCGGCGGTTGCCCAGAAGGCGGGGCGATCACAAGCCAATCGAAGGGGGGTGGCGGTTCCATCCTGCCGTGCCCATTGCAGGCCCACGGATGCGCTTCTCGCTTCAAGACAACGTTGCAGGTGCCCCGAGGTTTGTCCTCAGAACAACCGGCGTTCCTCGGTGGGGGCGTTGGGGGGCCAGACCCAGTCGAGGTCCTGGCCTTGCTGGGACTCGAAGACGCCGTTGTCGTCCGCGTGATTGGGGCCGATGCCGTACACCGTGAAGGTTCCATCGGCATTGAGGCGGTAGCGCAGCGGTTGTCCGTCCATGGGGTCGAGCGGCACGGTGGGCACCCATCGCGGCACGAGGTCGCCGAGTGACTTGGGATATCCTCCCGTCGCCAACCGATGGCGCTCCAACCCCGCCACGGCGATGGCCAGTCGACTGGTCGTGAGGCTCCGGTCGGCCTTGGCGTGGACCTTGGCCAGGCCTGGCAAGAGCAGGTGCGTAAAGATTCGGTAGGGATGGAACCGTCGGCCTGCCGTGTTGAAGACCGTCTGTTCGATCCGCTCGGTCTCCCAAATTGAGCCCTTGGCGGCAATGCCGCGTTCCGGGTCGCAGTGCTGCAACGCGCCCACGATCTGGTCCAGCACCTGCGAGTGGTAGGCCTGGTTCTGCAACAACCAAGCCCTCGGAACGAGACCCCATCCGAACGAGTTCCCGCTCCCATCACCTTCCATCGCTCCGAGCGTGTCCGGATCGAGCCGGCCCTCTCGCATCAACTCGAAGGTGGTCTTGCCGAAGAGGCGCTCGCCGCGAAAAGCCTTCACGAGGCTGTCCCGCTGCTTCAGTCCTTCGAAGCGTTGCTGGAACGCGGCCAACTGCGCGTCGGACCACGCGTGCTGCGCGGTGCCGTCCCAGAAGGCGCTGAAGGCGATGCTTTGGATGGCCACCCGGACGAGGTAGCCGATCAGAGTGGGATCCTCACCGGTGAGTTCCGCGAGCCGAAGGATCGTGTCGATGTCTGCCGCGGCTCCGACGGTATCGCCGGCGGCCACCCGCGCCGCAGATCGGGTTCGCAGCTTCACAGCCATGGACTTGTGGATGGCCAAGTGGGGTAGCAGGGCATTGGGGCCGTCGGCGTACCGGAGGTCGTACTGCGCCCGCGGTCGCCGCGCCGCCTCGGTGACCTGATCGAACACCGCGCGTCGACCCTCGAAGGCGTACAGGACTGCCTGCGCGGCGGGCATGCCGGCCGGCGGGATGGGCAGGTGGAAGAGGTCGTTGGTCTCGCGCGGTTCGGTGCGACCCGGATCGTACACCGTCCGCTTCTCCCGGTGGGTGCCGGACATCAGCAAGCTGGCCAGCGCTTCCAGGTCGGGCCCGGTGCGGCGCCATCGCTTGCCGCTTTTGGGTTCGTCGGAACGCGGCTCCGGAAACCGCAATGCCTCTTGGAGTTCCGCGATCTTCCGCTGGCCAGTCCACCGGAAGGTGGGGCGCCCCTTCGCATCGTTCGTCGCGGTGTGGCTCAGGAGGCCGTCCATCAATGGGTGACGGGCGAAGTTCTGATCGTCCGGCACCTTGGGACCCACCAGTTCCTCGAAGGTCAACGGTTCGTGGCGTTGCTTGAGGTGGGCCTCGACCGCCTGCCAGGCCCAGGCCGCCCGAGTTCCCTCGGTGGCGAAGGCCAGCGAGATCAACGCTGCCAGGATCACGGCCGCCAACCCCAGCCGTCGCAGAAATCGTCCCCAGGCTGTCCAGAACCCGGGCGCGCCCGCGGCCACGGCCCGGTGGTTCCAGAAGAGCGGCACCAGCCAGCCCGGCAGGGACAAGGCGAAACACAGTCCGAGGCGGGTGGAGAACGAATCCTCCTCGGACATCAGGATCACGATGGAGCTCAGAACCAGCCCGGTCAGCAGACTGACGAGCAAACTCCGCCAGAATCCGAAACGGACGCCGTCGGAAGGGAGCAGTCGGAGTTGTTGCAACGTCTTCATGGGTGAGGAAACCAAAGTTTCTGAATGAGATGAGACTGGGATCTGGAGTCGAGGACGTCGATAGGCCAATCGGTGGCGTTGAGTCGGCGAGGCAAGCTCGCCCCGCTCACGGTGCCGGCGTGATGACGCGATAAAGGCCCGTAGCGCCGGAGGCTGGATCGGCAAGGGAGATCGGACGTGGGGTGGTAGCAGATTCCACTCGCAGGAGCGTGTTCCATGGACCCTGGCTCAAATCGCTCCGCCATTGGACCGCGTAGGTGCGGCCGGCTGAGGCTTGAAACTTCAATCGCAGCTCGCCGGGTGCTGGGACTGCATTCATTCCGACCCACTCGAGTCGCAATGCGCTGGCGGCGTCGCGGGGATCCGTCCCGGCAAGGAATTCGGCCGCGTTGGTGAATCCGTCGCCATCCGGATCGGCCGAAGCGTCCGGTTGCAGCGGGTCGGTCCCGTGCTCCCGCTCCCAGGTGTCGGGAACTCCGTCTCCGTCGGTGTCGGACGCCTGCGTGTCGAACGCTGCGCCGGGTGTTGGCTCTGCGGCCACCCACGTGGTCGGATCGTCGGAAGCCAAGGTCAGCCTGGCCCGTTGCAGCGATGGACCCAGGCCGTCCGCAGCCGCCGGCCACGGAGACGAATCTCCGTAAGCCATCGTGAAAACCCGGAATCCCAGCGTGTGCCCGAGCGTCAGCGTTTCCCCTCCGTTGTCGAGTCGCCCCGTATAGGTGCCGGTCACCGGCACCCCGGGGAACCGCTCTGCGAAGGAGTTGGGATCCCTTGTCAGCACTGCAAAACCACCGGGTTCAAGGACCGCGCCGTCTGCGAACCCGAATTCCACCCCGTCGGTGAAGCGCAAGCCGGTGAGATCCAAGCGATCGGCACCGGTGTTCTGCAGTTCGACAAATTCGAAATCGTCGCCATCGCGGTCGAGCGAGTCGGGCGGATGATAGAAAAGTTCCGTCGGTTTCAGCGCCGCGTAATCTTGCGCCAAAAAGAACTCTGCCTCGACCAGTGCGCTCCAGGTGGTCCCGTTGCGCACCCGGAGGCGCAGGGAGGTCCGGCGGTTGATCGTCAGAGGATTCGTGTAGGCCTGGGCTTTGGTCGAAATTCCGCCGCCGACCAGGCGCGGATCGGAACCGTCGGTCGTGAAGTACAGCGTGCCCGCGGCATTGGGGTTCACGAGCGTCACGCGGGCGCCGTCGGCCACCGCTCCGCCGGCCGGACTCACCGAGGGGGCATCCATCGCCGGGTACAGGCTGGCCGACCGGAACCGCTTCAACGCCACGACATGGTTGCTGGGGAAGAAGGTGTTCCGCATCCACAGGTCGTTGGTCAGCCATTCGCGCTCGCGCAGGAACGGTTGGGACGATCGCTGGTAATCGCCCCACCGCGCGCTCTCCGCCACGATGGCTCGATCAATTTCTGAAATCCGTGCCGACCAGCGCGCCAGATTGCGTGACAGGCTCAACGCTCCGCCATTGAAGAGGTGTTTCTGGATTCGGTCGGTGAAGAGCATCCGGAACTCGGCATTGGCGCGGGCCCGCGCGTAAACATAGGTGGGCGTATCAGCCACGTCGGCTTCGGCATAAATCGGGCCCCACGAGCTGCGCTGTTTGATGAGCGAATTGATGGAGATTTCCTGGTCCCAGACGAAGAACTGGAACCCGCTGCTCGAGTCGCCCCGTCGTCGTGCGGCCCACCAGTTGTGGTTGGGCCAGTCGTCCGAGCCGATGAAGATCGAGAGGATCATGTAATCCACCAGGTTGTTCACATCGAGCAGTACGGGATACGCCGGGTTGCGTGTGCCGTCGGCGTTGTTGCCCATCAGGCGCTGGTAGTTGGCGTTGCCGGAAAGCCCGGCTCCCGCGGCCGTCATCAATTGCCGCCAGGCGGTCGCGTCGCCGGCGCGGACCTCCGCGAAGTCGGCCAGCACGTCGTATTCGCTGGCATCGCCGCCGAGGTGCAGGGCGGCGAAGTTTTCGTCGGGGCGCTCGCACACGTTGTAGAGACCCCAATAGGTTCCGTTGAGGTACAGGTGGGCGAAGGTGCCGTGGGCCGAGGCATGCCCCATGGCGATTTGGCTGTCGCGGACCCACTGGTCGCGGATGTAGCTGGCGTCCTTGCGGTACCAGCGCTTCACGCCGTCGACCAGGGTGTCCCACTCGGCCACCGGCCAGGTGTCGGTCGATCCTGCCCGGAGGACCAACCGATCGAACCCGCGCGCCCGTGTGTCGGGGAAAAGCGGGAAATCCAGCCGTGTGCTGCCGTAGTCGCCGCGGAACACCACGCCGAAGCTGTGCTTGGGGGTGAACCCCTTGTCGCGCGAGACGTTCCCGTGGATGCGCAAACCGGCCCTGCGGTGGAACCCGCGGCGGCCGTCGGGGTGGATCCATTCCAGGCTGGCCTCGCGCTCCCAGGCGTCACCGCGCCCGCCAGGGTTTGCATAGAGCCCCGCCGGCCCGAAAATGTCGGCTTCTGGCAGCACCAGGCTCAGCGTCGGCAGGCTCGACAGGGCGTTGGTAAAACCGTAGCCGGCGACCGCCCCGGACACCACGCGGGCATCGATGCCGAAATCGGCCGGAGCCCCGCCGGGCCAGGTGGCGCCGACACTGGTCGGACGTTTCTGTGTCGCCACGCTGGCCGGGAACAAATAGGTCTGGGTGTCGACATCGCTCGATGCGTGATCCTCGAGGAATGCCGCCGCCCGCAGCACCGTTGTCGCGGTCACCCGCACGACCACGTTCGATCCCGCCGCCCGCGTCCCGTTGGTGAGCGATGGTACGCTGCCGTTGGTGGTGTAAGTGAGGGTTGCGCCGGCCGTTTTGGTCCAGATTCGCACCTCGATGGGTTGGAAATAAAGGCCGCGATCCGGTTCGAACTGCGTGTCGCCGACGAAACCTGCGACCCCGGGGCCGTTGGGTCCACCGGGCGTGGGTTCTTGGAACCAGCGCAGCCCCAGGGATTTGCCGCCGAACAATTCCGGTCTGAGGAGCAGGGTGGCGTCATCGCGGCTGCGGTTGAGCGCCTGGATGGCCAGCACGTTGGTCCCGGTGCGCAGCAGCGATCCCGAACCGCGGATCTCGATGTCCTCAGCGGTCAGCGCGGCTCCTTCGGGCCGGACGGCTGTTGAGGTGGCGTCGAAGGGGACTGCCGAGCCTGTCCCTCCCGGGGCGTTGCGTCGGGCCACCTCGGTTCCGTTGAGCCAGACCACGAGGCCGTCGTCGTATTGCACCCTCAGCAGCAGCAGGTCGATGGCCGAGTGATCGGCGACCGTGAACGGGATCCGCACCATTGCCGAGGCGTTGACCCCGCGCATTGCACCGCCGAGGTCAGTGGCGATCAATGGGCCGAACCGCCGGATTTCCAGCGGCGATGTGCCTGAGGCCAGAGCCTGGATTTGAGCGGCATTGAGGGCCTCGTCCCAGATCGCCACGTCATCGATGCGTCCGTGGTAGGTGCTCGAGCCGCCAGCTCCGCTGCCGAGGAAGAAGCTGCGGATCGCATTCAGGCCCTCGGTGTTTTGCCCCTCCGCGATGAGCATGCCGTTCCAGAAGATCCGCTTGGAATCGCCCTGCTTGAGGAAGGCATAGTGGTTCCAGCGACCTTTCCATCGGGCGGCATCAGGCACGCCCACCGAGATCCGGTGCTGGCCGGGGTCGCAGCATCCGGTGTCCCAATAGATGACCGAATCGCTCCATGGCAGGTGGGCATTCAGGGAACGTGTGCCGCCGCCGTCGAGTTGGCTGCCGGCCCAGAACACGCTGTCCTGCGCCGGTTGCGTCGCGCCGCCATACACCCACAGGCTGAGGGTGATCGCATCATGGGCGACCGCCGTGTCGAACATCCCCTTTGCTGCGTCGGGCACCGTCATCGTGCCGGATCCGGCGCAGTTCAGCGATCGGTCACCCGATGTGCCTGTTCGTCCGGCGCTGTCCGCACTGAACCCGACGCCTGATAGCCGGCCGATGTGGCCACGTCCGCTCCGATCGCGGGCGGAGGCGGGATCAGCTGCATCGTTGAAATCCCAATAGGCTAACAGTCCAGAGCTCACGTTCGATTGATCGAAGCCCAGCCCGGTGTTCCCCGACGCCCAGCCCGAATCGTCAAACTCCCCGCCCTCGTTCCAGCCCGTGGGCTTGGATTCGGCCGTCGGAATCAGGAAGCGGGCCGAGGCGCCGGTGGCCAGGAGCGGGCTTGCAGCCAAACTCCGGCCAGTCCCGAAGGAGACATTCGGGCGTTGCGGACCGTAGCGATGCTCGCTGGCCACCGTGACCCCGTCGGGCCGCACCAGCGCCAGGTAGCCGCCGCCAGCCGCCAGATCGAAGCTGCTGTGGAGTGGGGCCGCTGCATTGGTCCGGTTCTTGGCCGACGCGAACACGAGGAATCGACCGTCAGCGGGCAGGCTCAAGTGCGGAAAACACCATCGGGTGAGGCGATTGGTGGCGTCGGTCAGGAACCAGCCGCCCAAGTCTACCGGAGTGGCCCCGGGATTGTGGATTTCGATCCAATCGGGCGAGTCCCCGTCTTCGTCCCGCAGACCGCCGGAGTTGCTTGCCAGGAATTCGCTGATCACCGGTGTGGTGGTGCCCTGAGCGAGCGCGCCCGTCCAAAGACTCAGCGCGACGAGCAGGTGGAACCAGACCGGGGGCATGGCCAACGAAACCATCGGGCGAGCCTGCCTGGCAAGCAGACCCCCATTTGGGAGTCCCGTTCCTTTTTGGCACCCCCCGAGTCCTTGAATTCGATCCTTCGCTCAGGGGACCCTTGAACATCCGTTTTTGGTCGAACAGTGGACTGCAACCCACGGCATCGGGCCGGGGTCGTGGTTGAGCCGTCACCGTTTTGGTTCGAGACCCGATCGAGCATGTCCGGGAGGTGATGGATGACAATGGCTGGGTTTTGAGACACGGTTAAGCTGAACCGGGTGGGGGTCGCTGCTCATCGGTCGATGGTTGCAGGGTTCGCGGGGTCTGTTGTGTACCTCGACTGAAGTCGGGCCAGAATGGCATTCCGTTGGGGAATCATCTGTGGAACGAAGCCAGGGCAGCGGTTTCTTGGGTTTTTCGAACTTGAAAAGGATCAGGCTAACGACAGCGGAAATCGCAGAACGGATTTCTGCGGTGCAGGTGGAATACCGCCAGAAGGAGGTCTTCCTCGCCGACAATCACCTGCGGGTGGTCTTGCATTCGTTTTTCGTGGGAGGGAAGAAAAACCAGACCCAGAAGGCCGAGATCGAGGCGATCCTGTCCGCAGTGATTCCGGGATCCCCTGAAATCTCCAATCGCACCATGAATGAAATCAACCAGCTCATCGAAGCCCAAAAGCGCGATGTGGAGCAGAAGTTGGCCCTCATCGCCGCCAACCCTTTGAACCTGTTGCTCAAGGAGCGTGAGTCCCATGAGGCCAAGATCGCCGACATCGACGCCAGATTGCGTTCCCTGTGCAAGGAAATCGGCGTGGATCTTGGATCCGGGGCCAGCGGAGCCGAGGCCCCCCTGCGCGAGCGGTCTGCCATCTCGGCGTCCGACCTTTCCGAAAAACTGATCGCCGAATTGAAAAACGCGCCGCTGGGAATGAGTCAGATCGACCTGAGCAAAGCCACCGGTTGCTCCTATTCTGCAGTCATGAAGTGGGTGAAGGAAAACCCCGACAAGGTGAAGACCGCCGGAGAAAAGCGCGGCAAGAAGGTGTTTTTGGTTTAAATGCCGCCAGAGACGGCGGC
>JACCDP010324053.1_pt1 | contig 14690 bp, 12 predicted proteins | sample 7445841 | NCBI WGS metagenome assembly JACCDP01 (sample SAMN15323441, study PRJNA562643) | freshwater metagenome | isolation source: river surface water | place: USA:Blue River Watershed | collected 2017-08-17 | reverse complement strand
CTGACGCCGCACCCGCTCGAAGCCGCGCGTCTGCTGGGCCGCGACACGAGTGCCGTGCAAGCCGACCGCCTCGCCGCAGCGACCGAACTGGCGCGGCACCTGGCCTGCACGGTCGTGCTCAAGGGCTCCGGCAGCATCATCGCGTCGCCCGGCGAACGCCCGGCCATCTGCGCGAGCGGCGGGCCGGCCTTGGCCACCGCCGGCAGCGGCGACGTGCTGGCCGGCTGGCTGGGTGGCCTGTGGGCGCAGCAGCCCACCACCGCTGCGCACGCCGTCGCTCGCGCTGGCGTCGACGCCCACGGCCGGGCTGGCGAAGCCAGCGGCGTGCTGCGCGCAGGCGACCTCATCGACCGCCTGGCCGCACGGCGCTGACAACGCCGCTGGCTCAGCGGCGCTTGCGAGCGGGCGGCTTGGCGGCCGTCTTCTTGGCGGCCTTGGTTGCCGCCCGCTTCGCCGCCTTGATCGGATGCAAGGCCGCCACCACCTCCTTGCGGCTCTTCTTCACGTCGCGGTCTGCCTGGCGCACCTCGTCCAACACCTCGACGGCGGTCTTGGGTGCGCGCTTCTTGGCCGGCGCCTTGGACGGCGTCTTGGCGGCCGGCTTGCCCGCCGCACCTCGCCCGGGCGCTCGAACGTCGTCGGCGTCGCGCACCAGCCGGAAGTCGATGCGACGCCCGTCCAAGTCGACACGGCTGACCTGCACCTGCACGCGCGCGCCCGTGGCGTAGCGGATGCCGGTGCGCTCGCCGCGCAGCTCCTGCCGCACATCGTCGAACTTGAAGTACTCGCCGCCGAGCTCCGTGATGTGCACCAAGCCCTCCACGTACAGCGCGTCCAGCTGAATGAACAGGCCGAACGACGTGACCGCGCTGACCGTGCCGGCGAACTCTTCGCCCAGCCGGTCGCGCATGTAGCGGCATTTCAGCCACGCCTCGACGTCGCGGCTCGCCTCGTCGGCGCGGCGCTCGTTCGCGCTGCAATGCGCGCCGACAACCTCCCAGCGCTCGGCTTCGTTGCGCGCCTCCGCCGGGTTGGGCGGCGCTGCGCGGCCGGGCCGCTTGGGCGCCTGCGGCACCTGCATCTTGGCCGCATCGAGCGTGTAGCGCTTGGACGCGAGCAGCGCCTTGATCACCCGATGCACCAACAGGTCGGGGTAGCGGCGGATGGGGCTCGTGAAGTGCGTGTAGGCCGGATACGCCAGCCCGAAGTGGCCGGAGTTCGTGCCCGTGTAGATGGCCTGCTGCATGGACCGCAACAGCATCTGGTGAATCTGCTGAGCGTCAGGGCGGTCCTTCGTCGCCTCGGCCAGCTGCTGGAACTCGCGCGGCGCCGGGTCGTCCGAGACACCCATGCCGATGCCCAGTGAGCGCAGGTAGGCCTGCAAGGTCTGGCGCTTCTCCGGCGTCGGCCCTTCGTGCACGCGGTACAGCGCCGCATGCTTGTTGGTCTGGATGAAATCCGCCGAGCAGGTGTTGGCGGCCAGCATGGCCTCCTCGATCAGCCGATGCGCCTCGTTGCGCGTGCGCGGGATGATCTTCTCGATGCGCCCGTTGTCATCGCAGACGATCTGCGTCTCGGTGGTCTCGAAGTCGATCGCGCCACGGCGCTGGCGCTCGGCCAGCAGCGCGCGGTAGACCTCGTGCAGGTGCAGCAGGTGCGGCACCAGCTCACGTCGCTTCGCCGCCTCGGGGCCATGCGTGTTGCCGAGAATGGCCGCGACTTCGGTGTAGGTGAAGCGCGCATGCGAGCTGATCACCGCCGGATAGAACTGGTAGGCGCTGACGGTTCCGTCGCCGGACACCAGCATGTCGCACACCATGCTCAGCCTGTCCTCGTAGGGGTTCAGCGAGCACAGGCCGTTGGACAGCTTCTCCGGCAGCATCGGGATGACGCGGCGCGGGAAGTAGACCGATGTCGCCCGCTCGTAGGCGTCGGCATCCAGCGGTTCACCGGGCTTCACGTAGTGGGACACGTCGGCGATGGCGACCAGCAGCCGCCAGCCGTCGAAGACCCTCTTGCCGCGCCCCTGCTTGAAGGGCTCGCAGTAAACGGCGTCGTCGAAGTCGCGCGCGTCCTCGCCGTCGATCGTCACCAACGGCACGTCGCGCAGATCCACCCGCTGCTTCAGGTCCACGGTGCGCAGCCGCTCGGGCAGCTTGGCACTTTGCGCCAGTGTGTCGGGGCTGAAACGATGCGGCACGTCGTACTTGCGCACGGCGATCTCGATCTCCATGCCCGGGTCGTCGATCTCGCCGAGCACCTCGACGACACGACCCACCGGCTGCGAATACAGCGACGGCGGCTCGGTCAGCTCGACCGCGACGACCTGGCCGGCAGCCGCATTGGCGATGCCGTTCTTGGGGATCAGGATGTCCTGCCCCATGCGCCGGTCCTCGGGCGCCACGAGCCAGACGCCAGACTCCAGCAGCAGCCGGCCGATGATGGGGCGCTTCCTGCGCTCCAGGATCTCCAGCACCTTGCCCTCGGGGCGCCCTCGTTTGTCGAAGCGCGTGACGCGCACGCGCAGGCGGTCCCCATGCATGACGGCATGGGTTTCCTGGGCCGACAGATAGACATCGGCCGAGCCATCGTCGGGAATCACGAATCCGTGCCCGTCCCGATGCCCCTGCAGCGTGCCTTCGACCTCGCCGAGCAGCCCGGCACCCTCGCCCGCAGGCGAAACATTTGTGTTCTTCAAGTTTTTGATGATATAGTCCCTTTTTCCCTGAAACGGCTCAGGCACTTCAGCAGAAGTCTTGAGCACCTTGCCCAGGTGGCGGAATTGGTAGACGCACTAGTTTCAGGTACTAGCGGGTAACTCCGTGGAGGTTCGAGTCCTCTCCTGGGCACCAAACAAAAGAAAAAAGGCCGACGCGCAAGCGCCGGCCTTTTTGCTTTTGGCGCTCAGGAGAGGGCTCGACGGGCTTGTCGCCGGGACCGAGGGCACGCCCTGCGGCTTGCCCGACGCCAGGCGATGCTTCTGCGCATGCAGGCGCAGAACCGGCAAACCGGGGTCGCGCTTGCGTGACCGAGTCCCCGACGATGGGCCCTCGATGGGCCCGTCGTCGAGTGGTGGCACAAACCGAGCTTTCAAGTCGTGCCACTCACCCATTCCCGTCAAACGACGAATTTCTTCGCCAGCGCTTCCGGCCCCATGCCGTCGTACTCTTCGAACGGCTGGTGAATCCACGGCGAGGTTTCCAGCATCTCGCAGTAGTAGTCGGGCGTGTAGGCCGACACCTTCTTGGTCCAGATCACGGCCGAGCGCAGCTCGGTGATGGCCGGCATGCCGCGCAGGCGCTCAACCACCGCCTTCAGCGTCACGCCGGAGTCGGCCAGGTCGTCCACCAGCAGCACACGGCCCGCCAGCTCGCCCTTGGGCATGGTGATGTACTTGGCCATGTCCAGGCGGCCCTGGATGGTGCCGGCCTCGGCGCGGTAGGAGCTCGTGGACATGATGCCCAGCGGCTTGTCGAACACGCGCGACAGCACGTCGCCCGGGCGCATGCCGCCGCGGGCCAGACAGAGGATCTGATCGAACTGCCAGCCCGAGGCATGCACCTTCAGGGCAAGGCGTTCGGTGAGCAGGTGGTACTCGTCCCAGGATACGTAAAGGTGTTTGCCGTCGTCGGTCAGCATGGTGTGGCGTCTCCGTGGAGTGAGAGGTTCAAGCGGAATAAGGGTGGCGCAGCACGATCGTGTGCTCGCGGTCGGGGCCGGTGGACACCATGTCGATGGGCGCGCCGATGACCTCTTCGACACGCTTGAGGTAGCTGCGCGCGTTGGCGGGCAGCTTGTCCCAGGACGTCATGCCGAAGGTGGTTTCCGTCCAGCCCGGGAAGGTTTCGTAGATCGGCGTGCAAGCCTCGATCTCGTCGGCATCCAGCGGCAGGATGTCGAGCTGCTTGCCGTCCAGCTCGTAGCCGACGCAGACCTTGATCTCCGGCAGGCCGTCGAGCACGTCGAGCTTGGTCAGGCACAGGCCGGTGATGCCATTGATGATGATGGAGCGCTTCAACGCTGCGGCGTCCAGCCAGCCGCAGCGGCGCGCGCGGCCGGTCACGGTGCCGCGCTCCTGGCCGACGGTCGAGAGGTGGTGGCCGACCGTGTCGGGCACTTCCCAGTCCAGCTCGGTCGGGAACGGACCAGAGCCGACACGCGTCGTGTAGGCCTTGGTGATGCCCAGCATGTAGTGCAGCATCTGCGGCCCCACGCCGGCACCGGCCGCCGCGTTGCCGGCCACGCAGTTGCTGGACGTCACGTAGGGGTAGGTGCCGTGGTCGATGTCCAGCAGCGTGCCCTGCGCACCCTCGAACAGGATGTTCTGGCCGGCCTGGTGAGCCTTGTGGATCAGGTAGCCGACGTCAGCCAGCATGGGCTTGATGGCTTCAGCCATCTTCATGGCCTGCTCGAAGATGGGCTCGAACGCCAGCTCCTCGCCCTTCAGATAGCCGCGCAACGCGAAGTTATGCAGCTCCAGCAATTCGCGCAGCTTCTTCGCGAAACGCTCGGGATGCTTCAGGTCCTGGGCGCGCAGCGCGCGGCGGGCCACCTTGTCTTCGTAGGCCGGGCCGATGCCCTTGCCGGTGGTGCCGATCTTGCCGCTGCCGCTGGTCTCGCGCAGCGCCTCACGCGCCTTGTCGACGGCCACGTGGAAGGGCAGGATCAGCGGGCAGGACTCGCTGATGAACAGGCGCGAACGCACCTCGACGCCAGCATTTTCCAGCCGCTCGATTTCCGACAGCAGGTGCGTCGGGTCCAGCACGACGCCGTTGCCGATGTAGCAGGCCACGCCGTCGCGCATGATGCCGCTGGGAATGAGTTGCAGCGCGGTCTTCACGCCCTTGATGACCAGTGTGTGGCCGGCGTTGTGACCGCCCTGGAAGCGCACGACGCCTTCGGCGTGATCGGTCATCCAGTCGACGACCTTGCCCTTGCCTTCGTCACCCCATTGGGTGCCGACGACGACCACATTGCGTCCACGCGCGGTTTGGCTCATGTTGATTGCCTGTCTTGCTTGAAATGGAAAGGGGCGCTGGCGCTCAGAGCGGCCGCACGACCCACTCAGCGTGCTCGCGAACCAGTTCGCGGTCACAGTCGAATTCATCGGCCTCGTGCTCGTGCCCGGGCAACACGCAGACCACCGTCTCGCCCTGCTCGCGCAGCGCACGCACCGCCTGCCGCAGCGACGCGTCCTCGCCCCAGGGCGCCCGCACGGCCGCGCGCAGCGGCGTGGCCGGCACGAGGCTCACGAGCGTCTTGAGGTCCAGGCTGAAGCCCACCGCCGGCCGACGCCGGCCGAACGCGGCGCCAACTTCGTCGTAGCGGCCGCCGCGCAGCACCGCATCCGCACAACCCGGCGCATAGGCCGCGAAGCGGATGCCGGTGTAGTAGGCATAGCCCTGCAGATCGGCCAGATCGAAGCCCAGGCTCACCTCCGGGTGCACCGCCGCCAGGTGGCCGGCCAGCCAGTCCAGATCAGCCAACGCCGCCTTGACCAGCGGGTGGGCCGGGAGCCGCCGAGCCGCCTCCGCCAGCACCTCGCGGCCGCCGAACAGGCTGGGCAGCGCCAGCAGTGCATCGCGGGTGGCCGCCGGCATGCCGGCCGTCAACGCGGCCAGCCCGGCGACGTCCTTGGCCGCCAGCGCTGCCGTCAGCGCGGCCAGCGCCTCGGGCGACAGCTTCACGCCGTCGAGCACACCTTGGAGCAGGCGGGCGTCGCCCAGGTCCAGGATGACGCCGGTGATGCCGGCCCGCCGCAGCGCGTCCAGCGCCAGGTCGTGCACTTCCAGGTCGGCTTCAAGGCCGGCGTGCCCGTAGACCTCGACGCCAAATTGCAGCGGCTCGCGGCTGGTGTTCAGGCCATCGGGGCGCGTGTGCGTGACCGGGCCGCAGTAGCACAGGCGGGTCACGCCACGGCGGTTCAGCAGGTGGGCATCGATGCGCGCGACCTGGGGCGTCATGTCGGCGCGCAGGCCGAGGGAGCGACCGGAGAGCTGGTCGACCAGCTTGAAGAGCTTGATCTCGGTGCCGCTACCCGTGCCGGACAGCAGCGAGTCGAGGTGCTCCAGCAGCGGCGGAATGACGAGCTCGCAGCCGTAGCTGCGGGCCATGTCGAGCAGCTCTCTACGCAGCTCTTCGATACGGCGCGCCTGCGACGGCAGGACATCGGCGATGTGCTCGGGCAGCAGCCAAGCAGAGGTCATGGGCGCGGGCTAGGCGGTTAAAAACGGCATTGTACCTATGCCGTTTCTCAACACAGCTTCGGATCAGCGCAACCACAACCATCCGGACGTGCCGAGCAGCACGCTGACCAGCCCGATGAAGCGGATCTGGCCATCGCTCATGGCCAGCACACGGGTGAAGACCTCCCGCCACCGCGCCGGGCTGATCAGGGGCAACGCGCCCTCGATGACCAGCACCAGTGCCAGCGCGGCGAGCAGCCCCGTCACTTCCGCGCGGGAGCCGCGGCCGGTGCTGAGCCGGCGCCACGCATGGCCTTGAAGAAGTCGGCGCTCGGGTCGACGACCATGACGTCGCTCTTCTTCGAGAAGCTGGCGCGGTAGGCCTCCAGCGAGCGGTAGAACTGCGCGAACTGCGGATCACGGCCGAAGGCCTCGGCGTAGATGGCCGACGCCTGCGCATCGCCCTCACCCATGATCTTCTGCGCGTCGCGGCTGGCTTCGGCAACGATGATTTCACGCTGGCGGTCGGCATCGGCCTTGATCTTGGCGCCTTCGGCCGAACCGGTGGAGCGCGCCTCGGCGGCCACGCGCTTGCGTTCGGAGTCCATGCGGCGATAGACCGACTCGGTGATGCTGGATGCGAAGTCCACGCGCTTGATGCGCACGTCCACGACCTCGATGCCGAACTGCTTGGCCTCATCGGCCAGGCGCTTGCGCACGTCCTGCATGATCTTCTCGCGCTCGGACGCCAGCACCGCGATGACGGTGCGCTTGGTGACCTCCTCGTTGAAGGCCGCCTGCACGACCGGCGCGAGGCGGTTCTCGACGTTGCGGATATCGGCGCCGCTGTTGCGGATGAACTGGCGCGGCTCGGCGATGCGCCACTTGATGAGCCAGTCGATGACCAGGCTCTTCTTCTCGGCCGTGAAGATGGGACGCGACTCGGAGCTGTCCAGCGTCTGCACGCGGCGGTCCAGCAGCACGGCGTTCTGCAGCGGCGGCGGCAGCTTGAACTTCAGGCCCGGCTCGGTAATGACTTCCTTGATTTCGCCCAGGGCATACACGACGGCGAACTGGCGCTGGTCGACGATGAAGAGCGTCGACGACAGCAGCATCAGGACGACGAGAGCGCCGGCGACGATGGCGGCAATGCGGTTCATTCGGTAAGTCCTCGATCAGCGGCCATCGCGGCTGCGTTGGTTGTCGCGGCTGCGGGGGTCGTTGGCGCCGGGCACGGTGGTCGGCTCGGGCACCGCCGTCGGCTGCGGCGCCGACACGGTGACGCTGCCGCTGCTGCCCTGCTGCATCAGCTTGTCCAGCGGCAGATAGAGCATGTTGGAGCCGCTGCGGCTGTCCACCATGACCTTGCTGACGTTGGCATACACCTGCCGCATCGTGTCGATGTAGATGCGGTCGCGCGTGACCTGCGGCGCCTTCTGGTACTCGGCCAGCACGCTCTTGAAGCGCTGCGCATCACCCTCGGCCGTCGCGATGACGCGCGCCTTGTAGCCTTCGGCCTGCTCGTGCAGCGCGGCCGCGTCGCCCTTGGCGCTGGGGATGACCTGGTTGGCGTAGGCCTGTGCGTCGTTCTTCAGCTGCTCACGGTTGGCGTTGGCCTTCTGCACATCGTCGAAGGCCGCCTGCACCTGCTCCGGCGGCTGCACGCTCAGCACGTTGACATTCTTGACCTGGATGCCGGCCTTGAGCCGATCCAGCTGGGCCTGGATGGATTTCGCCAGGTCCATCGCGATCGCGTCGCGCTGCTCGTAGAGCACCGAGTCCATCGAGCTCTTGCCGACGATCTCGCGCACGGCCGATTCGGCCGCCAGCATGACCGCATCCTTGGGCTGCGCGTTCTCGAACAGGAAGTCGCGCGCATCCTTGATCGTGTACTGCACGGTGAAGCGGATGTCGACGATGTTCTCGTCCTGCGTCAGCATCGACGAATCGCGCAGGCCGGTGGCCGCCACGACGCTGGCGCGACCCACCTCGACCTGCTGCAGTTGCGACACCGACACGATTTCGTGTGCCTGGAACGGATAAGGCAGGCGCCACTGGAAGCCGGCGTCCACCGTCTTGCTGAACTTGCCGAAGGACGTGACCACGCCCTGCTGGCCTTCCTGCACGATGAAGAAGCCGCTCGCCAGCCAGCCCAGCGCCACGACACCGGCGATCAGGCCCGCGCCGATGCCGGCGCCCTTCATGTCGGGCGAACCGCCGGCACCGCCGCTGGAGGAGCCGCCGCCACGGCCGCCGAACATGCCTGAGAGCTTGCGGTTGAAATCGCGCCAGAGTTCATCGAGGTCCGGCGGACCATCGTTGCGGCCATTGTTCAGCAGCCGGCCCGCCGCACGGGCGATCGGCGTCATCAAGCGTCGAGCCCAACGGCTGCGGGGCGGTGTGTGGAAAGTGCTGCTCATGCCTGCGAAGGGTCTGAGGAAGTGGGTTCGTCGTCGTCCAGCAGATGCGACGGGTCGACGTCGAAACGTGGGTCCCGCTCGTCGGGAATCAAGGGCTGGGCCTGCATGGCCGTCGAGATCAGCTGGCGCAGCTCGGCGAGACCGCTGCCGTCGATCGCGCTGACGAACACGCGCGGCGTCGGTTCGGTGGAGCCGTTGGGGCGCAGCATCGCATCGACGATCTCACGCGGACGCTGGTCGTCGGCCAGCAGATCCTGCTTGTTGTAGACGAGGATCTGCGGCACCTGGCCGGCGCCGATTTCCTCGAGCACGCGCTCGACCTCGGCCATCTGCTCGTCCAGCACCGGGCTGGCGGCATCGACGACATGCAGCAGCAGGTCGGCATCGGCCGCCTCCTGCAGCGTCGCGCGGAAGGCCTCGACGAGCTTGTGCGGCAGGTCGCGGATGAAGCCGACCGTATCGGACAGCGACACGCTCGCGCCGGCCTGCTCCAGGTAGAGCGAACGGGTCGTCGTGTCGAGCGTGGCGAACAGCTGGTTGGCCGCGTAGGCGCGGGCCTTGGTCAGCGCATTGAACAGCGTGCTCTTGCCCGCGTTCGTGTAGCCGACCAGCGAGACTTTGAAGACGCCGTTGCGTGAACGCGAGCGGCGCTGCGTGCTGCGCTGCTTCTGGACCTGCTTGAGGCGGTCCTTGGTCTTCTTGATGCGGTCGTCGATCATGCGACGGTCCAGCTCGATCTGGGCCTCGCCGGGGCCGCCGCGCATGCCGATGCCGCCGCTTTGGCGCTCCAGGTGGCTCCAGCGGCGCACAAGCCGCGTGGCCAGGTATTGCAGCCGGGCCAGCTCGACCTGCAGCTTGCCTTCATGGCTCTGGGCGCGGGCCGCGAAGATCTCGAGGATCAGCGCCGTGCGGTCGGCCACCGGCACGCCCAGCACGCGCTCGAGGTTGCGCTGCTGCGCTGGCGAGATGGCCTGGTCGAACAGCACCGTGTGGGCCTGGTGGGCCTGCACGAGCAGCTTGATCTCATCGGCCTTGCCGGAGCCGACAAACAGCGCCGCATCGGGCGCCTGCCGGCGGGCAATGACCTTGGCGACGGGGGTGTCACCGGCCGACTCGGCCAGCAGAGCCAGTTCGTCGAGACTCTCGTCGAAACCCTGCTTGGCGGACTGCCGACCGAAATCGACACCCACGAGAATGGCGCGCGCCGCCTCGGAGGGCGGCGTCGCGGTGTGGGTAGAGGTCGAGGACAAGGGCGCGGGATCAGGCGTCCGCAGGAGCGTCGCCGGCGTGGAAGTTAACGGCGCGGCCCGGCACGACGGTGGAGATCGCGTGCTTGTAGACCATCTGCGTCACGGTGTTGCGCAGCAACACGACGTATTGGTCAAAGGATTCGATGTGGCCTTGCAGCTTGATGCCGTTGACCAGGTAAATGGAAACCGGCACGTGCTCTTTGCGCAGCAGGTTCAAAAAGGGGTCCTGCAAAAGTTGGCCTTTGTTGCTCATCGGTATGCTCCGAGTTATCGGGGGGTGGGGTACGGGTAAGACCTTAACACAGCGCCTCTATAAGGCCGGAAATCACCTAGGTCTTTTCGTCGAAGGGATTCTTCGAAGAACGCAGTTCTATCTTCAGCGGCGTGCCAACCAGTTTGTAGTGGGCGCGGATGCGGCCCTCCAGATAACGCTTGTAGACCTCGGTGACGCCATCCAGCGCATTGCCGTGGATGACGACGATGGGCGGGTTCTGGCCGCCCTGGTGGGCATAGCGCATCTTGGGGCGAGAAACGCCCGAGCGCTTGGGCTGCTGATGCTCGACGGCCTCCTGGATGAGGCGGGTCAGCACCGGCGTGGTCATCTTGCGATACGCGGACGCATAGGCGTCGGCCATGGCGTTCCACAGGCTGCTCAGGCCCTGACGCTTGAGCGCCGAGATGTGGTGCATGGGCGCGAACTTCAGGAAGGCCAGGCGCTGCTCGATCTGGCGCTGCAGCGTCTCGCGCTGGTAGCTGTCGACGGCATCCCATTTGTTGCAGGCCAGCACGACGGCGCGGCCGCTGTCCAGGATGTAGCCCGCGATGTGGGCGTCCTGGTCGGTCACGCCCTGCGTGGCATCCAGCAGCAGCAGCACGACGTGGGCGTCGGCAATGGCCTGCAGCGTCTTGACCACCGAGAACTTCTCGATGGCCTCGAACACCTTGCCCTTGCGGCGCAGGCCGGCCGTGTCGATGAGCTTGAACTTCTGGCCGTTACGCTCGAAGTCCACGGCAATGGCGTCACGCGTCGTGCCGGGCATGTCGAACGCGACGAGGCGCTCCTCGCCGAGCCAGGTGTTGATCAGCGTGCTCTTGCCCACGTTGGGGCGGCCGGCCACCGCCAGGCGGATGACCCCGTCCTGCTGCGGGCCCGCGCCGAACTCCTCGCTGGTGTCCTCGAACGGCTCCAGCACGGCGTCCAGCAGGCTGCGAATGCCCTGCCCGTGCGCCGACGAAATCGGGTGCGGCTCGCCCATGCCCAGCTCGTGGAACTCGGCCAGCAGCGGCGACTCGCTCATGCCTTCGGCCTTGTTGACGGCCAGGTGCACACGCTTGTTGACGCTGCGCAGATAGCGGGCGATGTCGCTGTCATGGGCCGACAGGCCCAGGCGGATGTCGACGACGAAGATGACCGCATCGGCTTCAGCGACGGCCTGCTTGGTCTGCTTGGCCATCTCCTTGACGATGCCCGTGCTGCTGTCGGGCTCGAAGCCGCCGGTGTCGATGACGATGAACTCGCGGTCGCCCAGGCGGCCGTCGCCGTAATGGCGGTCGCGCGTCAGGCCGGCAAAGTCGGCCACGATGGCATCGCGCGACTTCGTCAGGCGGTTGAACAGCGTCGACTTGCCCACATTGGGGCGGCCGACCAAGGCAATCACTGGCTTCATGTCGTGGCCTTCACTCGGCCTTGATGGCGAACAGGCCGCCGTTCTGGGTGGCCACGAGGGCGGTGCCGCCCTGTTGCGCGATGGCTGCGACCGCAGAGCCATCGGTGGCGATGCGCGAACGCGTCTTGCCGGTGTCGCGGTCCAGCAGATGAATCTGCCCCTCGAAGTCGCCGATGAGCACCTGCTTGTTCAGCAGCACCGGTGCCGACAGCTTGCGGCGCTGGAATTGGTCGGCTGACCAGGCCAGGTCACCATTGGCGAGCTTCCAGGCCGACAGGCGGTCCGAGGCGTCGCCGGCGACGACAACCTGGTCATCGGCGCCGATGCCGTTGGCGCCGCCCACGATGCGGTTCCACAGCGCGCTGCCGCGCGCGGCATTCACGCAGCCCACCGACGACTGGAAGGCCCGCGCGCAGATCAGGTCACCCTGGCGCACCGCCGGGCCGACGAGGTCCGCCAGGCGCTCGACCTCGTTCGTGCCGCGCGGCGTCGCGACGCTGGCTTCCCAGCGCAACTGGCCCTTGACCGGGTCCACGCCCGCCAGACGGGCGCCCTGCCCGACGACCAGGGTGTCCTTGTACGCCGTCAGCACGCCGGCCTTGGCCAGCGTCAGCGGCTCGCCGGGGCGCTTGAGTTCCCAGATCTTGCGGCCATCGAGCGCGTCGTAGGCCAGCACCTGGCGGTCCAGCGTCAGCGCGAAGACGCGCTCGCCAGCCACGAACGGCGCGGCCACGACGGGCGTCGGCAGCGCCTTCTTCCAGACCACCTTGCCGGCGTCGAGCACCACCAGCTCGTTGTCGCGGTTGACGACCGCCGCGAAGCGGCCATCGCTGCCCACGCCGGCCGCCAGCTTGGCGCCGACGTCACCTCGCCACAGCTCGCGGCCATCCGCAGCCGCCAGCGCCAGCACGGTGCCGTCGCTGCTGGCCACGACGAAGCGGTCGCCCGGCGTCGCGATGCTGAGCGGGAACTTGATGTCGTTGCCACGGCTGCTCCACACCAGCCGGCCCGTCGCCGGGCCAGACAAGGCCTCCAGCGCGGCCGGCTTGTCCTTGTCGGAGCCGAACCAGTTGTTCCACGTCGAGCTGATGGCCGAGCAACCCGCCAGCGAGCTGGCCGCCAAGGCCACCAGCGTGATCCGGGCCCAGCGCCTCATTGCACGGCTCCGGCGGGCTCGACGACGGTCGGCACGCCCAGCGTCGCGAGCTTGGCCTCGACGACGCGCCGGTAGTCCTGCGCCTTGTCGAGGCTGGTCAGCGCCTTTTGGTACTCGGCCTTGGCGGCATCGCGCTTGTCTTGCAGCAGCAGCGCATCACCGCGACGGTCGGCCACCAGCGCGGCGAATTCCGGCGACTTGACGGCGTCCAGCGTCTTGAGGGCTTCGTCGAAGGCCTTGGCGTCGAGCTGCAGACCGGCCAGGCGCAGGCGGGCCAGATCGCGGTAAGCCGGCTCCGAGCCCTGCTCGGCCACCCAGCTCAGGCTGGCCTTGGCGTCGTCGGCCTTGCCCTTGTCGAGCTGCAGCTTGGCCACTTGCAGGCCGGCCTGGGCCGCAAAACCGGTGCCGGCGAAGCGCGCCTTCAGGTCGCCCGCGGCCGCAGCGGCCTTGTCGACGTCCTGCGCCGAGAGCAGGCGGTCGAACTCGCCATACATCGCGGCGGCCTCGGCGGCCTGGTTGCGCTCGCGCCATTGCCAGCCTTGCCAGGCGGCAAAGACAGCCAGTGCAGCGGTCAGCAACCAGGTGATCAGGTTGCCCCAGCGCTTCCAGAAGGCCTTGAGCTGGTCAAGTTGTTCTTGTTCTTCGAGGTCGAGATGCGATGCCATGGGAGGAATACAGCGATGTGCGGGCAGGGCCCGGGATTATGCGGTGCGCAACTCGGCCGCCAGTGCAGCCACGTCCGCGAGCGGGCGGGCCACCTGTTCGGCGCCATCGCGCAGGGGTTTGACGGTCACTTCACCACGGGCGAGTTCATCGCCACCGAACACCAGCGCGAAGCGGGCGCCCGAGGCGTCGGCCTTCTTGAACTGCGACTTGAACGACCCGCCGCCACCGTGCATCTGCACGCTCACGCCCGCCGCGCGCAGCGCCTCGAGCGTGGGCAGGATGCGCGGCAGGTCCGCCGGCTCGGGCACGACGGCGTAGACGTCCGGTGCGGCAGCCGGCGCCTGCAGGTTCAGCGTTTCGAGCAGCAGCAGCAGGCGCTCCAGACCCATGCCGAAGCCCACGGCCGGCGCGGCCTTGCCGCCCAGTTGCTCGATCAGGCCGTCGTAGCGGCCGCCGGCACACACGGTGCCCTGGGCGCCCAGCTTGGTCGTCACCCACTCGAACACGGTGAGGTTGTAGTAGTCCAGCCCGCGCACGAGCCGCGGGTTGATTCGGTAGGCCAGGCCGACGGCGTCCAGCAGCGCGCGCACGCCGTTGAAGTGGGCGAGCGAGGCTTCGCCGAGGAAATCCAGCAGCTTGGGCGCGCCTTCGGCCATGGCCTGCATGGCCGGGTTCTTGGTGTCCAGCACGCGCAGCGGGTTGCTGTACATGCGGGCCTTGGCCTCATCGTCCAGCACGTCCTGGTGCTGCTCGAGGTGGGCGATCAGCGCTGCGCGGTGAGCGGCGCGCTCGTCGGGCTGGCCCAGGCAGTTGAGTTCCAGCGTGACGTCCTCGCCCTCCTTCAGGCCCAGCTCGCGCCACAGCGTGCGGGCCAGCAGGATGACCTCGGCGTCGACGTCAGGGCCGGCAAAGCCCAGCGCCTCGATGCCCATCTGGTGGAACTGGCGATAGCGGCCCTTCTGCGGCTTCTCACGGCGGAACATCGGGCCCGTGTAGTAGAGGCGCCGCGGGCTGTCGCGCAGGTAGCTGTGCTCGATCATCGCGCGCACGACGCCGGCCGTGCCCTCGGGGCGCAGCGCCAGGTGCTCGGCCTGGCCGTGCTTGTCGGCACGGTCTTCGAAGGCGTACATCTCCTTCTCGACGATGTCCGTCACTTCGCCGATGCCGCGCACGAACAGTGCCGTCGGCTCCACGATGGGCACACGCACGTTCTGGTAGCCATAGCGCGCCAGCACGCCGCGCATCGTCGCTTCGAGTTGCTCCCAGCGCGCCGATTCCGGCGGCAGGATGTCGTTCATGCCCTTCACCGCCTGCAGCGGCTGGACTTTCTTGGTCTCGCTCATGGG
>JACCDP010191212.1_pt1 | contig 14691 bp, 12 predicted proteins | sample 7445841 | NCBI WGS metagenome assembly JACCDP01 (sample SAMN15323441, study PRJNA562643) | freshwater metagenome | isolation source: river surface water | place: USA:Blue River Watershed | collected 2017-08-17 | reverse complement strand
TTTTCCGATAAAGTAAAATTATCTTCTTCCCAAGATGAGATTATGATTTGTTCATCATTTCCAAAGTTAGCAAGATGTGTTAAATACTTACTTTCTTTTTCTAATTCATTAAATTTAATATTGTCTATGAATGCATCAAATAAAGTCTTCTTAAGTATAGATTCATCTAATGAAATTGAAGGAATTGATAATGTTGTTTTTATTTCATATTCATTTCCAATTAATTCTTGTGAACCTAATCTATTGTATGGTTTAAATGTAAGTGTTACATTATCACTTCCATTCCAATTTGGAAATTTATTTGCTAAATCTCTTAAGTTTATTTTAAATTTACCATTTGGTGATAAATTTTTGAACAAACTAACTTTTGTATTATTTTTTTGTAATAATTCAACATCTATTGAAGATACTGCAAATGAATTCCATTCTACTTCATATTCTAATTGTAAATCAGAAAATGAAGGCACATCTATTGAACTTGGTGCAGTAATTTGAGTAATAGATGGGAAATCATTTACACTTATAAAATTTACAATAATATCTGTTCTATCTCCAGTTCCATAGGAATCACTATAAGGAACTACAATTATTTTTTTACTACCATAAACACCACCAAAGTCATTTTTAAAAGATAGGTTTACAAATTCACTAGTTGCATCTACTCTAACTTTCCTATCAGGACTTAAATAAAAATCAACAAAATCTGTGTCTGATGAGATAAATGGTATATTAACAACCACATCTGCATCCGAATCTTTTACATTAAAATCATATTTTGTATTACTTAATGATAAAATTGGTTTTTTTGCATCAATTCCTTTTTCAAGTACAACTGAAACTGCCAATCCTCCGGTTAATAATTCCGATGCTGGTATTGTAACTGTTCTATTTGAAGAATTCCATTTTGTAAAGTCACTTTTATTAGTTTCTGCAACTCTTCTGTTAGCCCAATATATTTTTAATATTTTATAATTTGCAGGTAATTCCCCTTTTATGTTTAAAGATATATTACTATTTGTAAGTTTTGAATTTAATATCTGTTTAGCATCCGTATTATAATCTGATAGGGTTATTTTATCGGTATCTAGTATAACATCTTCGGAATTAATATTATATTCTAATGATAATAAATCACCAACTTCATTTTGTAAATTTGATATGAATATTATTTCATAGTTTATCAAATAATCTATTACGATTGGATTTGTTGCAGAAGATTCCTGTAATTGAGTTTCACCATCATTAGTTGGGATTGAATTAAAACTAACATCACCTATCCCTCCAAAGTTTAAATCTAATTGTTGACTTATACCATCAAAATATTTATTATTTGTATCTGACACTGTTATTGTTTTTTATAAATATTTTTATTTTATATTAATTGCATCTTTACGGTCTTCATTTATTACATTGCCTGGATCAAGTCTCCACCAATTGGCATTATCCGTTTTTGGTAATTGTATACCAAATTTTTCATTATTTGTTCTACTTGGGCCAAAAGTAACTCCATCGGATAGTGGTGTATCTATATTTAAATCCGTTGTAATTGGTTGTCTAACTATTGGTTCAGCATTTACTTTTTCATTAAATGAAATATTTGTAACATTTGGTGAATAAACACTTCTTTTTGTTTCAGTAAATGTAGAAAATGATTCTATATTATTTTGAATTTGTTTTCTTAATTCAACTATTGCAAATTCTTTTGGTAATGATGTAACATCAGTTGTTCTTCTTTTCAATATTTTTGTATTAAAATCTATACAATGATTAAGTATAGATTGAATTTCAGATACCAACATTTCAAAATCATATATTTCAAAATCTTCAAATCTTACTTCAGATTGTTTACCAAAATTAGATTCACCAATTGTGTAATATTTGTTTGTTAAATAGTATGTTGTTGAATTTTTAAAATCTTCAAATATTTTATTTCTAAAATTTCCAAATTCAGATAAACCAAAATCTTTTTTTAATACATTTAAAAAATCTTTTCCAAATTTACTTTCTAAATATCCATCTACTTTTGTTAAAAAAACATTATCAAAAGAGTTTAATATATTTAACAATTCGGTTTTATAATAATTAAATTCTTTATTTAATCTTTTAAGATTTTTAAATTGATTGTTTGTTATATTATTTATATTATTATCTTTTGTTTTTAAAGGTAATATACGAATTTCTTCTCTTGATGGTGATATTTCTTGTATCCAAACTTTATGTGAGTCGTTATCTGAACCTACCTTATCTCTAACAAAATTTATATTAACTTTAAGAATACCATTTGTAAATCCTAAATCGTTTAACAATTTTTCAACATTAATAGCTAATTCTTTTTGGCCACCTTTATTTGTAAGATTATACAAATAATTTTTAATATCATCTGATTTTATATAAGCAACATTGTTCCCTGATTTTTGTGGTAATAAATTATTATTAACATCATAAACTGAAACTTCCATTACATCATACTTTCCAACACCAAAATCGGTTTTATCTATTTCGTTTTTTGAAACAATAAATAAATCTTTATCTTCTATGAATTTTCCTTCATTAGTAGTATTTGAATTTATAGATTCAATATTTGTATATTTTTTAATACTCATAATTTATTAATATGATTTAGGATGTGCAATCTTTAATTCTGTTTTAAATGATTTGGTTTCCGATGTTCCATCTGCCCTTTCTACCGTTATAGTAAGTGATGCACTATAAATAATTGTATTATCTCTTTTATCATAAGTTGTGTTTTCTGGTGTAGCCGTAAACACAATCTCTTCAGTTGCACCTGGTGATATTGTAAAATTAGACTTAGGAATTGAAAACCATCTTTGGTCTCTGTCCCATGTTGCGTTTATTTTAATGGTAACTGGTTCTAAATCATTATTTATCAATTTTAAATTCTTACCATTAATCCATTCTTTTACCTCATCTCTTGCATTCTTAATTTTATAAGACAATACTGGGTCAGTTGCAGAACCTTTGGGTGTAAAGTTTGCAGTTACAATTTTATTAATTATAGTTCCACCTTGTCCTTGTGCCGTTTGTTCCAAGTCTTTTTGTTGTCTTACCGCACCCAATTGAGCTTGTAAACCTTCTATAATTGCATTTAAGGAATCAATTTGTTTAATTAACGCTTCAATTTGTGCTTTAAATCCGGTCTTTTGTGATTGTAATGAGGCTCTCAATATACTTTCATCAACAGATTTTTGTAAAGAGGTTGATATTTGGCCAGAAAAATCTTCTATTGTAGAATTTAATGTATCAATTTGATTGACCAATAAATCATTTGTTTGTTCTATCGTCAATCTATTATTTATTTCTGTTTGAACTTGTGCCTGTAAAGTAGAAATTTGTGAATTTAAATTTGTTACTTGTAGATTTAAATTAGCAACTTCTGTTCTCAATTGTGCACTTGCCGTTAGTTCTGCATTATATATTGGTCTCGGAACTAAATCCAAATTTGTAGATGGAATATTTGGCAATAATTCCGTAACCGTCACATCAACTGCTTTTACCAACTCTTCGTTGTCATATTTTGTTTTAGTTAATCCTTTAAATAACAAAGATGAAGCAGCATTTGAATTATCTACTACATTTATACCATATTCGTTTCTATTTATTGCAGCTGAACCCGATACACTTAAAATTGACTCTAATTGTTTATCTTTTTCCTCTTGTAATTTTATTGATATTGCCTCTAAATTAGTCATTTATTAAATTATTTCAAATGTTAATTTATCGTCTATAATTGTAGATATTCCACTTTCAACTATTTTCAATTTTAAAACATATGTTCTATTGATTGGTAATGTATTTAAATCCATTATAAAATAATTAGAAGTAGAATCACAACTAACTTTTGTATATTCACCAAATGGAAATATAATTTCACCAGTTATATAATCTTCAACTTGATAATATGTAGTAGCTGGTAAATATTTTGTTTGGTCATATGCAAATGTAGTTCCAAAACTTTTTAATGGAAACATATCTCTACCTTTAACTCTAACTTTTACTTTTTGGTTTTGTGGATATTGCTTTTTTAAATTTTGAACAATTATCTTATAATCATCATCTGATGCAGAACCCGTAACAGGTGTTAAACTTCCTGTTGTAAATATTTGGTCATTCCAAACTAATTCTAATTTTGGTTCATATATTGTATTTGTTTCTTTTGAAAAGAATTTTAATACACCATAATCTATTGTATTTTCTTCATTTTCTAAACTATGATGAACAATTAAACCATTATTAGGCAATCCACCATTATTTGAACCACTAATCCATAATTTAACCATATTAGTAATATCCATTCTAACATCATCTGGTTCATATGAATATGATTGAGATGCAGAACCACTTAAATACCAAGTACCACCTTCTGCATTTGCTGAACCAGTAGTTCCGGATGTATATACTGCAGTTCCTGCAGTTACATTATCTTGCCAAGTATCTACACCATTTTTATATTTCCAACTAACACCATCAGTTGTAATATTATCAAATTTAGTACCAGTTCCCATTATCCAACTTTGAGAAATAGCATTTGCATAAATTGTATATTCTAATGGAATTTCTTCTGAGATTGCAGATTTGAGATTTAGGAAAACTGAGTAACTTCCTGTTCCTATATTTTCTACAATAGATGATGATATTTGATTTGTGTCAAATTTTAACAAAGCTCTAGCTATATCTTTTGTAGAACCATAATAAAGTTTACCTACTTCTAATATCTCATCTCTACCTGCATTCTGGTCAGGTTGTTGTAAGTAAATACTTGCATCGTATGATGATGTAAAAAATTTATGCATTATAAAGCCCTCCCTTTTATGTCTTTGTTAGGATATTTTACTTCAAATATTGATGGGTCTAAAGATGGATATACAATCTTACCTTTAGTTGCATCATTAATATTATATCTATTTGTTGAATAATTACCATCACCACCACATAAATTTGAAATGATAACGGATGGAACACTCATAACCCCTTCTACATTGGCCAAAATCAATTCTATTTCTGAAATATTAATTGGTTTATTGAATGTCCAATTGTCTATATTAAAATACTCTTGTAATTCAGTTAAACAATTTGTTACAACTTCTCTCTTATTGTAATTTGAATAAACCATAATTTCAAAATCAACACCAATATTAATAATAAATCCATTAATGATATTAATACCATCTGTTAACATCCTATATTCACCCAAATATGTTTTAAGATTTTGCTTAACAGCTTCGTTTAAGTTTGTTAATTTTTTATTTTGGTCATAGCCCAAAACATACATATTAATTGCAAATGGGTTATTTACTTCCGCAATATTTGTTTTCTTTTGAGTAAGATATTTAACTAATTCTTTTTGAATATCTTGTTTTGGTAAACCTTTAATCGATTCTACTAAATTTGTAAATTCGGTAATATTTTTTGGATTTGCAAGAATAGATGCAGGAGAATTGTTATCAACTTCCCCATCTGGACTAACATATACTTTTGCAACACTACCATATCTTTCCGGCATTGATAAAGCTCTTACAATATAATCTTGTCTAGTTACTGCTCTATTTTGTGAACCAAATGTTGCCAATGCATTTTGTCTAATTTCTTCAATAGTTTCTGCACCTCTACCACCAGTTGCAGCTTCTAAGTTTTCAACAGCTACAGATTGTTTTACCGTATTATATGTTGCAGGATTTGCAATTGATATTAAATCTTCTTCGTATTCTATTTTACTTATAGTTGTCAAATCACCAACATTTACATTTGAGGAAACACCACCACCCACTAAATATTTAATAGTCAATGACGTGTTTATAGGTGCAATACCGAATGTGTTTGTTTTTAAGAAATTAGATGGGTCAATTCCATCATTTAATCTATTAACAGAATTTGCCAATCCCAAACCAACATTTTTTGGATTTGGTAAAATAACTTCATCGTCTAATCTAGTATCACCACTACCAAATTGTAAATCCATTGTATTATCTGAATTTACTTTTACTGAAAATCTTCTTGGAACCTTTTGAACTTCTAAAACATACGGAACCGAACCCGAATATTGATATAAATCACTATTGTATTCCGTATTTGGTTTTTCTACAAATATACTTTCTTGTGCCAAATATGGAACTTCATAATATTTGTTATTATTATTATCTACTACGGATGATATTCCAATTATATTTTCATCACTCAATGTTGTTGTTGGGTAATCGGTTGAATCTCCAAAATCTTTTACTATTGTTAATTCATTTGCAGATATTGCTTTAACCTTTTTTGTAAATAAATAAAAAATAGGTTCTCCTGTCGTATTATCTCTTTCATATACATCAACTTCTCTACCATCCGACAATCCAAAGTCAATAACATCAACCGTTCTAAAAATTATATTAGAATTTGTAGTGGATGAAATTTCCATTCCGTCTTTTATTTTTAAGCAATAACTTTCATCGGGCCTAACATTAGAACCGGCACCTATTGATGGAACCAGTTGATAAACTGTTAATGTTGTAACAGCAGGAGTCGTTACTTTTGGTTTATATCCCAAAGATTGTGCCAGAGCTACCACATTTTTCTTTTCGGTGGCGTGTGCCAACATTGATTCTTTCAGTTGAACATCTTGATAGAAAGAAAGAATATCACCAATAGCTGCTGCTTGTTCTACAAACACCATACCAGGTGATGATTCATTAAAATCGGAATATGAATTTGGAAAATATGTTTTTGTATAGTCAATAAGATTTTGTTTCAAAGAATTAAAATCTTTTCCTAAATAGTTTATATTTTTTTCACTACCCCAACTTTTTTTAATAGGTTTGATTGCCATTTATTTTAGTTGTTTATATTAATATTAATTGATTCTGTGATGGTTGCATTAGACTTCAATGAAAATTTAACTTCTACATTTATTTTATTTGAGTCTATATCGTTTTCATCGTAATCAAATATAATTTTATCTATGTTTATATATGGTAACCAAATTTCAACTGCACTTAAAATACTATTTTCAATTTGTGTTGAAATTACATCTTCAGAAATTGGTTCAAATAATAATTCCCAAATATCACAACCAAATTCAGGTTGCATTACCCTTTCACCTTTTTTAGTAAGAATTAGATTCTTTAAATTTTCTCTAGCTTGGGAAATTGTTGTATAATTAACTGCAAAAATACCATTAGAATCGGACTTTTTATTGATTCCAATTCCTAATACCTTATAATCATTTTGTGTTAAATCACCAACATTAAATTTACCAAGTTCTATTGCCATTATTTAAATCTTTTTACCAGTTCACTATAATTTCTCGTTAATGCTTTTACTGTAGCATCTTGTAAACTATCACCAGTTGATTCAAAAGTTGGTGTATTTTGTGGAATATCATGCACCATTCTATAATCCATTGTTTCCCAATCTTCTTCCATTGTTTTTTGTGGTTGTAACATATCTAATACACTTCCACCTGCACTGGCACCTTCTGCTCTTTGTGCTGCTGTAAATGGTTGTGTTTGACTTAACACCTCATTTAATATTGGATTTTTTGTATATTCCTTTGTTTGTTGAGGTCTTTGTTGTTGAATCGGTTGTGGTTTTCTAACAGGAACATCTGCAACTTCCGTCATTTCTCTCAAAGATGGGGTAGTTGGTTTGTTTTGTGAATTTAATGTAACTGCACCAGATTTAATTAACTTTGCAAGTTCTTCTTTAACTTGTTGTTTTACTTCGTTTTTAACAACTTCTTTAATTAAACCTACTAATAATTTTGAATCCATAATAATCTTTTGTATGTTTTAATAATAAATATTTGATTTAATAATTATCCAACATTTGGTAAGTTGGGTGTTTTAACTTCTATATTTGGTGTTTTAACTTCTATATTTGGTAAAGATATCGTTAATGATGACGCTATATCAACGACACTTAATTGTGGTAATTCTGGTAGTTCTGGAAATTTTGGTAATTCTATACTTCCCAAATCCACTTCTGGAAAATCAACAGTTGATGGAAAGTCAGGAACAGATGGGCCATTTTTTACTTGATATCCTGTATAATTTATAATTGCAGGAGCCGGTGGAGCTGGAGGTGAGTATTGTGCAGTAACTGCCATATTACCACCTACACCAGCTAAATGTATTTGTGACAATGTTATAAATGGGTCAATCATTATATTTGTTTTTGCTGACCATATGAATGTTGGAGGAATTATATTGATAAAAGGTATGTCTGGTATTAATCCTTTTATTTTGTCCTCTGCCAATGCTTTTATTTCTTCTTCGGTTGGAGTTTTTTGTTCTAATTGTTTCTCAAAATCTTCTTTTGTTGGTATATTTGGTATTTCTATTCCAGGTAATTCTATTTCCGGTTTTATACCATTTATAGTATCTTTTACAAATTTTTTAATCTGTGGTAAAGTTGGTTTTGGGTTAGGTATAGAATCTAATAAAGCAACTGCAGTTTGAATATATTGGTATACAGGTTGTAATACAACATCTTCAATAGGTGGAATAATTTGTTGTTTAATTTCTTCAATTGCCTGTTCTAATAGTTTTTCCTTTGTTTCTTCTATTATTTTTTGTCTATCTGGTAATTTTGGAAATTCAAATTTTAATGCCTTTTTAAATTGTTTTCCTATTGATGGTTTTTTCTTTTTAGCTTCTTTTAATTTTTTAATAACATCTATTGCATTTTTAACCATCGGATTATTTCTTATTAATAAATCCAATTCAGTTGGTGATTGTCCAGTTGTTAATTCTCTTATATTAGAAATTATATAGTCTTGTACATTTTTGTCAAATTTAGCCTGTAATTCCGGTTGGATAACTTTATGTGCATCATATTCTAATGTTCCAGGAGTATCATAATTTATATCATATGCCTTTTTTAAATTTAATCCTTTTGAGTTTTTAATCATATTGGTATAATCCCCAACCAAATCCCCAACAAAATTACTAGCTTTTTGTAATTTTGATGCACCTTCATTTTGATTTAATTGTACATAATGGCCATATTCCATAAGATACATATCCAACAATCTTTCTGCAAATGGTCTTATTTCACCATATGTTGGATTTTCCTCTGCTACCAAATTTAATCTTCCTGAAAATGGATTAGTTATTGAACGCTTACCAACTATTGTTCTACTTCTAATTGCAACGGGTGCGTATCCATATTGTTCATTTAATTTTTGAAATGCATACCATTTTGCTCTATCAGTAACCGTTGCATCTGGCCTATTAAAATAATTTTTTAATTCATTGTAAAATTCTTCACTCTTTTCATCGGAAGGTAATACAGCTTCATCATTTATTATTTTTTGAGCAGTTTCGTATAAAGGTATAACTATATCTGGTATTAAATCTGTTCCTGGAATTGTTACTTCAATTTTTTTCAACTCATCTTCCAATTTTTGTAGAGCTTCTTTTTCTGCTTTATGTGCAGCTTTTGTTGTAGCTAATGTTATTGGGTCTGGTCCAATATTTTGTATAGTACCTGGTGCAGGAGGAGTTGTTGGCCAACCACCTGGTTTTATTAGTGGATTGGGTAGTGGTGACATTTCTGCACCTTGCCAATATGCATCAAATGCTGCTGGGTATATTTCTTGTAAAATATTAAAATTACTACCAACACTATCCGTACCTTTTTTGAATGCAATTTTTATAGCATCTGCCATACCTTTAACATTACCATTGATAACATTAACTCCGTATAACAAATCACCACCACTTTTTATTGCTCTATCATATTCTTCTGCATAGAATTCAGCAAATTTATCAGGATTATTTTTAAATTTTCCCGTTACCATTGCGGATAAAACATTTAATCTAAAAATTGCCCACATATTACTTACTTAAAAAGTTTCTTGAGGATTGTATTTTTGCCAATCTAGATTTTATAGATTTAAATACTGCACTATTATGAGGCCCTGCAGAAGAAGGCCCTACTGGTGTTGCAAATACCTGTTGTGTAATTGCATCTATCATTTCTTCCATCAATTCTATCAACTCACCGGCAAGAACCATTCGTTGAACATCTGAGCCAGCTTTACCAGGTGTTCCAACTTTTCCAATATATACTACACCACTTGCATCCGAATTTACTACAAAATTTCTATTCGTATGTAGGATTATATCTTTATCCGAATGTGCATATATTTCTTTTGCAGCATCTATCGTATATCTACCATCCGTAATAACACCCGTATTTCCCTTACCGAAAATGATAAATTCTTTTGACTTTGCAGATAATACAATTCTATCCGAATTTACAAATAATTGGTCACCACTTAAATCTTTTGAATTTGGGTAATCTGTAAATGCAACTTTTTGTTTTCTAATATTTTCTTTAAATGGAACTTTTACTTTATTGGATGTCATATAAACCGATGTTCCATCTCCATTTATATCTTCTTCTACCAAAGTTCCAATTGGTCTAGAATCAAATTCTGCATTTTGTCTATTTCTAATGAATATAGATGGGGATGATGTTTTACCATCTTCAGTTAAATGAAATTCGGAAAATCTAATTGTATTACCTACTCTACCACTTATAATCGTATCACCCTGTTTAGGTTTTATAAATTTAATGTTTTCTTTTACATTATAAGTTTTGGTATCTGATTTTTTTAAAGATTTTTCTTCACCGGTAGTTTGTGTAGTTTTTACTTCACCATATTTTTTATTTTTATTAGATGTATCCGATTTTACAACTTCCTTTTCTCTACCAATTTCTGAAACTTTTAAATCTTCTCTATAATTTGGATATTGTGTTATAGAAAACGGCATCCAATAATGTATATTACCTATATTGATTATTAAAACAGTTTCACCAACGATTGGATATGTTATGTTATTTTTATCAAATGGAAATGCATAGTCTTCTAATGTAATAAAGTTTTCTCTACGGAATTCTATAGCACCTAAAAATCTTGTATCCCTTCTATCACCAAAATTAGTATTACCATTGTATATAGGCACTAAATCGTTTTCAACATCTAATGGTTTATCGGATTCGGTATAAACCCTATATACGGTAGCTAAAAAAGTTTCACCTATCATTATAATTTTGTTTTAATTTCTTCAATTTCAATTTGAATATCCGTTAATTTTTCTTTGTTTTTTTCCTCTACTTGGTTTATAGTATCTTCCATATCTGCAAGTAATTGTTCTTTTTCACTTTCACTTAACCAACCATCTTCACCAATACCCTTAGCTTCTGCGGCTGCAAGTCTTTGTGCAATCGTTGCAAGTTTAATTAAATGGTCATCATTTTTAACTGATACCTCAATTAAATCTTTTATGATTGGTGCAATTACTGTTGCTTCACCAACATTTCTAATCAATTTCCTTAAAGATTCAATCAATTCGGAAATGTTTTTCTTTTTGTTTTGTTGGTTTTCGTATATATCTTTAAACAATGATGATAGGTTTTTACCATCAAATAGTTGAAATTCATTAGCCATATTAAATTATCTTATTATCTATTATATAATTATAAAGTTCTTCAGTTATTAGTTTATACCCATCTTTATTTGGATGTTGAGTTGCTCTACTTTGATATGTTACATCTTGATATTCCCAAATATCCAATCTATTTGTTTTTATTAAAAAATCTCTAAATGTTTCTTTACCAAATCCCCAATAATGTTTTTTGTTTATTAAATTTCTGTAATCGTCTTTTTTATGTAAATCAATTATCATAGATTCTAATCCATCACAAAAAATATATTTTATATCATAAAATTCAAATAATTTTTGTAAAAATATTATGTAATTTTGATTTACAATGTTATAATAATTTTGACTATATAAATTACTTATAAAAAAATTTTTATATTCAATCAAAAAATTATTGTAAAATTCGTTATTACTATGATATGATTTCACAAACTTTTCCGGATTTTGTATTAAGTGTTTAACAGACCAACTAACCCATTCTCCTTTTGGTAAAAATGGAACATAATCTCTTAGAGAAGAACTCCACATTATTACTACAATATCACCTTTTCTAATTCTTTCATCCTGTATGTCGGTAACTATTTGATTGAATATTTTATTATTTGCATTTCCACTAATTCCATTATTAATAGATGGAATATTTAATTTACTAGCTAATAAATTTGGCCAAGAATGTTTATTTCTAAACAATCTCTTTTCATCTTTGTTAGTTAATGTTTTTTCTATTTCCACATTAGCACCCTCACCTTCTGTCCAACTATCACCATATCCGTGTAACTTCATTATTTACCAATTAAAAATTTACCCAATATTAAATAGTCCATATCACAATTGTTAAATGTCCACAAAGCCTTTTCTGGATCGTTTGTCATTGTATGACCTTTTAAATTAAATGATGTGTTTAATAAAATTGGTGTTCCTGTTAGTTTTTCAAATTCCTTTAACAAATTATAGTATAATGGATTATTTTCTTTTTTTAAAGTTTGTATTCTTGCACTATTATCTATGTGTGTTACCGATGGTATTGGTGTTTTGGAAATAACTTGAACAACTTGATTCATATATGGCACATCTTCTTCTGATTTGAAATATTTTTGATAATCTTCAATTGTAACGGAAGGAGCAAATGGTCTAAACATTTCTCTCTTTTTGACAACCTTATTAATTCTATCTCTAACATCTGGTAAATGTGGATTAGCTAATATGGAACGATTGCCCAATGCTCTTGCACCAAATTCAGTTCTACCTTGAAACCATCCTACTATATTACCATCATTAATTAATTTTGCAACTTCTCTACATAGTATATCATTACTATCATACATCATAACAGAATTACCAGTAACTCTATTTTGTAATATAATTTTAAGTAATTCAGGATTACTCCATTCTTCACCCAAATAAGGGGATTGATTGTCACCACCTTTTACTTTTGGATTACCTAATGTTTGATGATAGTGATATAAACATGCACCGATTGCAGAACCGGCATCTGATGGAGCAAATGGAATCCAAACATTTTTCATTGATGTAAATTGTTTTATTTTACCATTTGCAGTTCCGTTATAAGCACATCCCCCACTTAATACTAAATTTTCACTAGTCCAATTATTTGAAACTCTATTAATTATAAAATATAATTGTGTTTCATACCAGTGTTGCAAAGATGCAGCCAAATCTTTATGATGTTGTTCAATTGGTTCATCTTCAAATCTTGGAAAAAATCCAATTAACTTAATTAATTTATTATTAAACATATCAACTTCTGATGTTGTGTATGTAAAATATTTTTGATTAATTGTTACCATATCACCCAACCAATCGGATCCAGATATTTTTTCAAAAACATATTCGTATTTCTTAGAATCACCATATGGAGCCAATCCCATCACTTTATACTCACCTTCGTTTGGTTTAAATCCTAAATATGCAGTTAATGCTGAATAAACCAATCCTAATGAATTTGGAAATTGTAGTGAATTTATCTTTTGAAATTTATTATCTCTTATATAACATGCTAACATAGTTTCACTCTCACCAACACCATCAATTGAAACACCTATTGCAGTATCAAATGGTGATGTGTAATATGAAAGTGCCAAATGTGATAAATGATGTTTAGTATATGTAATAATTCCCTCATAACCAATCGATTTTAACATTTTTTTTAAATTACCTTCGGTTTGATACCATCTTTTGTTAAATTCTCTCCATTTTCTAACATATCTCAAACCACCATATTGGCCAATCATTTTTTTAACTCTTTCGTATTTTAATTTTGGCTCTTCATACCAACAAACCATATCAATTTCATCTATGGTTATTTTTGTATAATCTAAACACCATTGAATTGCCTTAAACGGAAAAGAGTTATCGTGTTTAATTCCTGATAGTTTCTCTTCTTCAATTGCACAAATTACTTTACCGTCTATTATTATTGTTGCTGCTGAGTCATGATAAAATCCTGATAATCCTAATTGAATCATAAATTATATTTTAATATCACCATACTTATCAAATTCATTATATAACTCTATTTGTCTTTCTTTCATCTTATTGACAACTTTTGTAATATAATGAGTAGGGTGGCCTGTCATTTCTCTAATAAGTAGATATAAACTCTTTTTATTGAAATTTTCTATGTATTCTGCTCTTCTAAATAATTCCAATACAGAATCCGCAATCTGTAAATCTCTTTTCTTTGGAAAATAGTTTTCTAAATGTTTATCCCAATATTGCAACATTCTAACATTAAATGTTCTATGTTCTTCATTCCTTTCTTCCTCCCTAAAGTTATTTTCAGTATCAAACGATTCAGGTAAACCAGACATTATATCGGTATCCTTATATCTCTTATAGTTTGCATTATTATTTAAAATGAGATAGTTTCTCGCAACAATTGTAAAATAAGAAAATGCTTTACCTTTGCCATTTTTATACATATGAATTTTCTCAATCATAAATGCAACAACTTCTGCCATTACATCTTTTGGGTCATCATCAAAATATGTAAATTTCCATTTATTATAAACAATTTCTGCAAGTTTATCAAATGCGGATGCAATTCTTTCTCTATATAATTTATCTTTTATATATTGGTCTGTTGTTAAATTGTATTCAATTATTGCATCTTCAGTATCTTTTGTAAAATACTGTCTATTAGGGCCTCTTTTTCTTCTTTTAGTGATTGCCATATTATTGTCTTTGTTTGAATTTTTCGATAGTTTCTTTTATTTGATAA
>JACCDP010081769.1_pt1 | contig 14691 bp, 25 predicted proteins | sample 7445841 | NCBI WGS metagenome assembly JACCDP01 (sample SAMN15323441, study PRJNA562643) | freshwater metagenome | isolation source: river surface water | place: USA:Blue River Watershed | collected 2017-08-17 | reverse complement strand
GGGAACTGCACCGAGTTGTAAATGCGCTGTTCAGCCTGCTTGATGAAAGTGTTGATCTGCGTCGTGTACGACACAGCACTCCCATCGGCAAGATAGGTATCCGGAAATTGGTTTTCCGTGTACGACTGAATGGCCGCAACCAACTCGGTGTAAGTCATGCCATCGGCCCTCTGGCCATCACGCCTTTGGTGGCCGCGCCGGTGCCACGGATTTTGATGCCGCTAGTCTTGGTGGGCGCATATTCACCACTGCGAGTATTTGCCACTGAAACGTTAGATTCACGCAAATACTTTTTGTTGTCGCCAACACCAGCCTCTTTGGCTGTAACCTTCTTGCCAGTCATGGTGTGCGGTTCGGCATAAACCGAAGCAGGGCCAACTTCTTTGCCGCCCTTTTTCATCGAATACTTTGCCATGATCAGGCTCCTTTTTTGCCGGGGCTACGCTGATTCATCACCTTGGCCATGTTGCGGCCATACTTCAGCATGTCGGAATTGGTCTTGCCACCAGCCTTCAGTTTGGTCGGCTTCTGGCCGGGGTGCATGTTCTTCTCATGCTTGCGAACTGCGGTCTTTGCGTCCATCGTCGACTCCTTATGTCGTTGCTACCGTAATTGTGCCCAAATTTATGGTCAAAACCAAGTTATTTGGTGTTAATCCATCGTCATTCAGGCGTGAGCCTCCGACGGGATTCCAGCCCCATTGGAAGATTCGGCTACCGCCTTCAACAGACCCTGTTCCATTCGGGCCGTCTCCGGTGGTGATTTGCAACCCGCTCGTTCCCGACAGGCGATAACTGCGGTCTGGGCGGGGGTTCCTCAAACCTTGTGGGTCATCCACCGGATACATACCCAACTGCAACTGCGGCTGATCCGGGTCCCAGCATTCCGGGCACACCAGCAACTCGTAGTTCTTGGTCTTGATGACTTCCCGGCGCAGTTGCTTGAGCAAATACCGCTGGTCGCACCGATCACACTGTGCAATTGCATATTTACCGCTGGCAAACCGGTTACCCATCAGTACGTGCTTCCAATGAACTGCTGACGGGGCACGAACCGCACCGCCGCCTTTTCACGATCCTCATCCGCCGCCAACTGCCAAGCCTCGTCATACTGAGCCTTCAGCATCGGCATGCGCTCAAACCCGTTGGGAATCTTCCCGGCAATGTAATAGGCCAAACCAGCCACCATGCAGGGAATGAACCGGAAAGGCACATCCATGACGTTCACGCCGCCTGTAGCATCTTGAGTTCGACGAAGCCTCCAGTACACGAATTGGTACTGCTGGGCGTTGTCAGGTGTTGGCCACACAGTGATGGCTGGCAGTTGTTGCCAGTACACGGGCGAACCGTCAGGGTGACCGGCGACAGCGGTGTTGTTCTGCCCACGGAAACAGTTATATAGGGTATTCCCTGATATGTAGCCATAGTTGATAGTTTCAGTGTTGATTTTGATGAAACCAGACGCAGGCAATCCGACCACGGAGTTTAGGGTGATTTGGGTGTCTGTTGGCTGGACGCTACCGGACAGGATCAACCCTGTTGGGCTTTGCTGGCCGCTGTATCGCTGAATCCAGACTTGGATGGGTCTGGCTTGCTGGAGTTTGTTGGGCAAAGTGGCGTAGGTAGAGACGCTGATACGGGTGATGGTCAGGTCGGCTTGAGTTGCCGCCACGTTCGCCCCGGTACGGATCACATGCTCCAACAGGTCAACAGTGTCGGTGGGCAGAGCGTAGGTGTTCTGGCCTTGAACCAGATTGATGGTTCCCTGCTCAATCGTCCAGAGGTTGATCCCACGGTTGGCCCAGTCAGCAAACATGATGTTTAAACTGCGGCGGGCTGTGCGGAGGTCGTAGCCGGTACGCATCTCTGAACCGGCACGCTCAAACGCCTCCTCCACCAGTTCGGTGAGGTCAAGATTAAAGCCTGATGCGCCGGATGTGTTTGCCATTACCTATACCTCGATGTCTTTTGTGCAATCTTCTTGGGCTGGGCAACAAACTGCTTCCCAGCCTTTTTCCCGGCACGCTTGGCCTTGGTGGTGGCGGCATATTCAGCAGGGGTCAGTGCTTTGATGGCCGCTTCAGGCAAATATCGCTCCCCCGTCTTGGAAGACGGTTTGCCAGACTTGGTGCGCCACTTCTGGGCACCCCAATCTTTGAGCGATTGCTGAGGGTCTTTCACTTGTAACCACCGCCTTTTGCTTTGTACTGCTTGGCCAACAACTGGGCCTTTCGTGCCGACCACTGACCAGCCGCAGTTCCCTGCACAGCACGAGACTTGATCGACTCAAACAGAGACTTTCTCATCCCGGGCTTCGTGTAAACGCCAGCCTGATTGACCTTGGACTTTGTCTTTCCGCCGCTGGCGTACTCGTCAAAATCCGTGTCGTCACGCCGAGCCTTACGCTTCGGCCCGGGCATTTTGCTGGGGTTCATGGCTCCCATGCCACGGCTGGACATCATGATCAGCACATCTTCCCACGGGTCTTGCCACGCTGGGCAATACCGTCAGCGGCTTTGACATATCCGCCGTTGGCCTTCTTGACCATGCGCTTGGGCTTCAGAATGCCGCCGTCAGGATTCTGAGGAGGAGGCAAACCGGAGTCTTCGGTGTAGATGCCGTCTTTGAGACCACGGGGTTTCTTTTGTGCTTCCAAGTCTTCCATGTTTCACCTCAATAGTATTTTGCGCCACGAGCGCCACGAGCCTTGCCCCAACCTTTGGCGGCAGGTTTCTTCTCTTTTGCCATGCCACCAGAGGCCATTTTCTTGACCTTTGCGGCACCGCCCTTCTTGTAACCAACAGCACCGCCAGTTGTGTCCATTTCATTCAGAGCACGACGACGCAGGATATCTGCGGCCTCAAGGTCAGACAAGCCTTCTTCGGCTCGGCGAGCGGCGGCACGAGCACCAAACTGCTTGGCAGTCTCACGACCGACAAAACCCGGGGCGCTCAGACCAGCCGTTGCGTTCAGGGTGTTGCTCAGGTTACGGGTGAACTCGTTGCCCGTCACCTTCTCGCCAGAGACCGGTGCGTATTTGCCCTCATCCGTGGGGATGGCGGCAATGCTTTGCTCACGGGTCATGGGCCGACGGCCTTCAACAGTACGCATCGGGCCAACCTGATCCGGCGTTCTGCGGGGCTTGTAAGCACTCATGTCAGGCTCTGCCTTGGTCTCCGACTTGGGCAGGTACCGGGTTCCACGAGGGCCACCGGTTGCACGAATCTTTGCCTCTTGCTCACGAGACATCATGCTTGGGTTTGCAGGAGCAGAAGGTTTTTTCCCGACAGGCTTGCGCTGTTTGACATCCTCGTTGATGGTGTCATCCATGTACTGCTTGACATCAGGGTTGTATTGATCATCCCCGGTGATTGCAGTAACCTCCGGCTCTGCGGAACGAGTGCCATCAGTGGAGGTCTTTTGCTTGCCCTGCGCCAGTTTGTAGCCGAGCATGCCAAGTGCGGCAAGGCCAGCCAGATTTGCGTCTCGTCTTGCCATGGTTGGCTCCTTAGCAGTATCCGCCTTTTTTCATGCCCAGCGGCTTACCGCCAGACATGGTGGGCTTCATGCCTTTGGTTTTGCCACGGCTGGCAATACCATCAGCGGACTTGTGACCAGCGGTCAGACCGCCAGACGCCATTTTGACCATTTCAGCGCCACGCTTGGATTGCTTCTGGATGGGATGCTCTCCCTTGGCCATAGCACGTCCGCCCTTTTTCATGCCCTTCATCTCAGCCATTTCATGCTTGATCATGGACTTGGGTGCGCCAGCCTTCTTCATGAAGCCGACTTCCTTCTTAGCCATCGCCTTGGACTCTTTCATTTGACCACCTTTTGCAAAGAATTCGCCCTTGCCTTGGTTGGTCTTCGGGCGGTTGACAACTTGCGAATCAGGACGCGCTCTTGATCCGCCACCAAACTTTTTCCCTTTGTCTGCTTTCATGAATTCTTCGCCAACAGACTGCGGAATTTTCATCTCTTTTGCCTTGGCGGGATTGTTTGCCACCATGGCCATGAGGTTGTGTTGTTTCTGGCTAACTGATGGCACTTCTCTGCTCCTTCATGAAGTCATCAATCTTCTTCTCCAACCGATCCAGCCTGTCCAGAACACGGTTGATGTCGGCATGAACCTCCGACTTCGTCACGTATTCCTTTGCGATCTCCTCTCGGGTGCGATTCAACAAAATCTGCACTCTTTGAAGTTCGGCTGACTTTTCTTTCAGACTCCATCCGAGAAGCCCAAGAAATGTAGTCAGCAAGGCGTTCCATACCATCAGTTCCATTTCACACCATTCGACCTTTAGTTTTACCCTTGGTGGCGCAACCATCTGCGGCAGTCACATACCCACCTTCGGCGCAATTCCAAGCACGCAAGGACTTATTGATCCTGCTGTTCGGGTCTTTTGCGGTCTCGGCAGATGTGAGTTTGGCTTTCATGCCCTTCATCCGGGCGCAGAAAGAGTCTCGGCGTGAGCCTCCCTCTGGCTGGGGCGCTTTCAGCCCCGGCTTGCCCGGATTCGCACGGTTGTAGGAGGCTCGGCCCTTGGCGTTTAAACCGCCACTGGGGTTCTTGCCTTCCTTGCGTTGCCATGCCGGGGTCTTAGCCATAAAACACCAACGCAGTTGAGTTGCTCAGGGCAACATAGACGTCCGTCTGAAACAGGACGCCATCAGAGGGGATCACGACGCTGAACGGCTCCCCGTTTGCGACCGTGGGAATGGTCATCTTGGTCGTACCACCAGAACCGCCATCCTTGAGGGTGACAGAGCCTGCGGACGCCCCCGGGCTGACCAGCAACCCACGAACACGGGTTCGTGCGGTACTGGCCGTGCCGCTGACGCTCACATTCGCTACGAGAATGTCAGTTTGCATGGCCATGTTGGCCTCCTATCAGGTTGCGGAGATTGCGGCCAGAGTGTCCACACGCAACCAGTTGGTACCATTCCAGAAAGCCAGAACAGGATTTCCTGCCGCGCCGTTGCTGAAGTAAGCAACAGAGCCAGTGGTGGCGGTGGTGGGAGCGGTAGCCACGGTGAAAACGCCAAGGTTGACCGGGCCGGAGAACGAAGTTTGAGCCATTTGTAGCCTCACATGCGAGTCGCGTAGTAGTCTGCATGTCGTCAGCCGGGCCTGTCTACTACGCTGGGAAATCCCGGGCGTGATGGCAATATATACGATTTAAACAGTGTCTGCAAGCGTTTAAATGAAAAAAGGGAGGCCGAAGCCTCCCTTTCTTTGCGGTGTCGCTGGATCAGGTCGAACCAGACGAACCCCACATACCCAGAGGATCAGACCAGCCGAACGAATAACGCTCGCGGGCCTTGTAACGCACGTTACCAGTGTCGAAGTCACCGTCCATGCTGTTCTGCAAGGGGGTGCGGACAAAGTGCTTCATGCCGTTGGGAACGTCGGTGGTCAGGAACCATGCGTTCGGGTCGGTCAAGAAGTGGTTAACGGTGTAACCCTCGGGGATGGCACCCATCTGCTTGATAGCGTTGATGTCGTTATCAGCAGTAGCCACACGCAGTTCGGTGTCCAGCAAACGCTTGGCAACGAACATCAGGGCCGGGGGAACCACCATCTTGCGGGGCTTGGCGGCGATCAGCAAACCACGTTCGTCAGTCCAAGCGGCGATCTGGATCACGGCGGCTTCCAAGGAAGTCTCGTTCAGATCGACTTGAGTGCCGGGGGTGTTGCTGTTGGTGCCACCAGACACCAGCGGGTGGGCGGAGTTGAACAGGCTGACGCCGTCGCCACCGGGGTAGGAAGCGGAGAAGCCATTGTTCAACACAGCGGCGGCTTTCACCTGCTTGGTGTAAGCCATGGCACGAGCCAGAGCCTTGGTGTAACGAGCAGACAGGCTGTCGTACAGGTTGTCTTCGATTGCCTCTTCGGTAATCGAGAAACCCAAGGCGATGGTTTCGTGGGTGTAGCGAGTCGACCATGCCTCTTGCGCGTTGTCATACGCAATGGCACTGCCTTCGTTCTTCACCGGAGCGGCGGAGAAGCCAGACAGTTTGGTTTCCTCTTCAAACGAACGCTCGGAAGTCTCGGTTTCGTAGATTTCCTTGTGCTCTTCGCCGTAGCGCGAGTACTCCATGCCGAACAGAGCGTTCAGACCGGGGAGCAACTCTTTCAGCAGTTGTGCGCGTGAAATAGCCATTTTTTACTCCTTAGATCAGACGCCAGTCGGGTTGAGATACTGATGACCGCCAGCCAGCGACACGGAGGCGGTTTCTGCGGTGAAGTCGATGGTGATCGCGGCCGAGGGGGCGTTGAATTTCACGATGACTTCGCAGAAGTTGCCAGACGAGTTGGCGGTATCAGGCACCACATCAATGATGCGAACGGGAAGGGTAGCCGTGGTGGTAGCACCGGCGGCAGTGTAAACGGCAACTTTGGAGTCACCGGTTGCAGTGGAACCCGTGTTCTGCACCAACTGAGCGTTGGAGCCGACCATGGTGCGGCCCAGATAGGCGGGCAACAGACCGGACGAAGTGTTATCTGCGGTAGTGCCGGCGACGTTCACGACTTTGTACAACTGGTCGGGATCATCAGCCACGTAGGCGGTGATCACGGTGCCGGTCGGGGCGGTCGTGCTGGCGGGGTAATACTGCGAGAAGATCACTTGACCTTGCGCGTTGACATAGGAACAGCCCAAGAACACGCCACAGGGGGTGGCGGTAGTCGTGCCAGTATCCTTTTCGATGGTGCCGCCGGAAACGATTTTCACCACATCGCCATAGAAAATGCTCGTGCCGTAGGCAGAAGCGATGGCAAGTTGGCGAGTCGCGCCAGCAAACACCTGACCACCGATCAAATTGATCGGCTTCAGACCGTAAGGACGGTCGATGGTGGGGTAAGCCATTTATGACTCCTTGAATTTAAGAACCAGACCCGAAAGTGACCTTGGTCTTCTTTTCAGAGAAAAGAGGCATCCGAGGATCATTTTCACGAAGGAAATTGTTGTCCACCGATTCCATCTGAGCCTTGTTTTGTCCCTCGTAGAACGAGGCACGCTGTTCCAAGAACTCTGCGGGAATGCGACAGAGCAACAGCCCGCCCACTTCAATGCCACCTTTAAAGCGGCCTTCAGTAGCGGCGTGCATCATGAGTTCAGGATAATCCTCTGCTTTGCAGGGTTCATATCCCTCACGGAGCCGAGAAGAAATATTGCTGGGATCAGCCGTGCCCATGGTGCTGAGACGAACCCAACGGTGTTTCCACCCGGGGCGATCATCAGGCGTGGGCAAAGTCTCAGGCGGACGCCATGCTTCGGGGCGTTTAAACGCCACCTCGCGGGTATCAGCGGTACGAGACTTACGATTTTGTTCAACTGTTTCCATGATTAATTCCTTCCAAGCAAAGCAACCTGTTTAGCGTACTGTTCTGGGGTGATCCCGAGTTTGCGAGCCAACGCAACTTGGGAAGCCTTCAACTTCACGCGATTCGGTGGGGTACTGCGAGAGGCCGGAGCCACCGGAGTACTGGGTTTTGAAGCACGGCGTGGGGGTTCATCCTCTGCCGGGTCTGACGCATTCTGTGAAGGATCGTCATCGTCCTCATGGCTCCTGAAGTAATCAGGGAATCTTTTCCGCATGGTGCGGTCGATTTCTTGGAAGTAATCGTCCGTACCAATATAGTCAGCACCATATTGTCTTTGTAACTTTTTGTCAAGTCCCATCGCCAACATAGTCATTTCGTCGTCAACTCCAAACCAGTCGCTGTTCTTGTCAATCCAACGTTTGGTCTTCGGGCTGACCTTGGGTTCTTCTTGACGTGCAGGTTTAAACTCACCCTCATCCTGCATCTCGATGGGACGCATGGTCTGCGCTTTGTCGATCTTCAGGGTTGCCCGGGCGACTTCTTCCTGTGCGGTGGCCAGTGCGTCTGCATCGCCAGCCTCAAAAGCCTCTTTCATCTTTTTCTTGGCGGATTCCAGTTCAGCCTGTGCGGCTGTCTTGGAGGTCTCGATGAACACTTCACTGCCAGACTTGAGTTGCTCCTTCAGTTTACGATTCTCTTCGTAGACCTTACGGGCAAACTCTTCTGCGGCCTGACGCTCACGCTCGGCGGCTTCTTTGGCTCGGCGCTCGTCATGGTAGCCACGGGTGAATTTTTTGATCCGTTGCTGAACGTCTTCGCTGTACGAAGCCAGTTCCTCATCGGTGGGTTCTTTCGGCGGGGGGGCGGCTTTGCGGCCACGATCCTCCGGCGGGGTATCGTCCTCTATTTCAAGTTCGATTTCGTTGCTGTTTTCAGCGTCATCTTTCTCAGACTTCTCATCCGGGAACTCAAAGTTTTCGCCTTTGAATGTTGCCATGTTTACTCCTTACGATGCACGTGTGATGCCACGGGGGTCTTCGACAACGGCCTCCACCGAATCATCATTGATGATGCGGAACTCTCGACCGTGAATTTTCAGGCGGGTGCCTGAATTGGGGCGGACGATGACGAAGTCACCTTCCTTGCAAGACGGGCCGCTGGGGAAGCGGGTAGTGTCCTTGTAGCAGTCAGGGCCAACCTTGACCACAAACAGCACGGGGGTCAGAACCTCCTCGTAGTGCATGGTCTTGGAGTCTTTGAGCAGACCGACTTCACTGTCTTGGTACTCTTCCATTGCCTCTGGTACGACGCAGAGAAGATGGTAGGTTTTGGGGTCGGGCAGTTGTTTTGCCTTCTCCTCTGCCGGTTTCTTCAAGATACCGGAAAGATCGACGGCAAGCGCCGGGTTGATGTCAGTCATCGTTGTTCATCCTTTGCACGAGGTCGTTGATTACATGATCTGCGTAGTTGAGACCCCGGATCACTCCGCAGATTTTTTTGTACTCGTCAAACGAGTCAGCACGGCTTGCCGCAAGAAAGGCAACTTGCTCCTGCCGGTACTTTTCAATTTCTTGTTGCACATGCGCTAACGCATGGATGACATCATTCAATCTTGACTCCTCACAGGTTTACGGGATTGGGCTTTGTCCTTGGCGATTTGCACGCCAAGTTTGGTACCTTCAAGTTCTTGCTGGGCTTCCAGTTTTGCTCTTGCAGTGGCGGAGGTGGCGGCAACTTGCATGGCGGCAATTTCTTTCTGCGCCATGATGCGAGCCTCTTCGACACGAATGCGATCTGCCTTTTCGGCGGCTTCGATCTGTTGCTTCTGGGCTTTGAGTTGCAGTTCCTGAGCCTTGATTTCCAACTCTTTCATCTGCATCTGAACCACGGGGTCTTGCATTTGCTGTTGGGCTTGCTGTGCCTGAGCCTCTTGGCTGTGCTTCTGGAACAGTTCCTGAGCAGATTTGGCGGCGGCAAGCGCAATCTCGTTGGCCGTCATCTCGTCCAAGTGCTTGGTCTCGTCTTCGCCCGGGAGGGTGAAGCCCATGCGCTCTTGCATCTGCTTGCGGTACTCGAAGCCCACATGCTCATTGATGTGAGCCATCATGGCGGCTTGCAGAGCCTGAGCCTGCGGATTCTGACCAATGATGGCGGCAATCTGCGGGTCTTGCATGGCCAGCATGTGGACTTGAATGTGCGCCTTATGATCCTGCTCAATGAAAGCCTTCACGGGCTTGCCAATCAGAATGTTCTGGTTCTCTTGGATCGGATCGGTCGGAACCATATCGTCTTCAATCGGCACCAGTTTGGCGGCGTTCTTGATGCCCAACACTTCCAACATTTGACGGTGCAGGAGAGGCAGGTCATACAACTGGGGAGCAGACTGCGCCAGTTGGAGAGCGGCTTGGTACTGAACGACCTTTTGCGCCATGGTGGAGGCGTTGGGGTCGCTGACCGGGATCACGTCGACATTCTCATAGTCCGACTTGCGGGCCATGGCACTGCCTTCTTCCGGCTGGTACGAGTACTCTTCCGGGGCGTAGTCAGCGATGATGTTCTTCAGGAGTTTGAACTCCTGCTTCATGCTGAAGTGCATGCGGGACTGAACAGCACCCATGACCTTCAGTTGACGCTCAAGCAGAGCCAGCGTCGTACCAACCGGTGCGTTGGCCGACATGTCACTGACGTTCATGTCTCCGCTGGAGGCAAAGGCACGGCCTTCCTGAACGATCTGCTGGAAGAGAGCGTACAGGGTCTGGCTCGGCTCCTTGTAGGGCAGAGGCAGGATGTTGTCGCGGATGGAACCCGACGGAACGTCTACGTCCCGGAACTCTCCCGGGGCAATTGGTGTGTCATCACCTTTAATGCGAAGGCCCCGTGATTTAAGGCCGCCGGGGAGGTTAGATAGAGTTCCTGCGTCCACCAGTTGACGAATAAGCATCGTGGCCGACTTGGCATAGCCGCCGATGAGGTGGATGAGGCCATACCCATAGAAACCGAATCCGGGGATGTATTGGTAGTGGACGAAGTGTTGTCGCTTGAGGTGGAGTCGGTCGCCTTCATACCAGTTCCTTCTGATGGCTAAGACTTTACCCGTTCCCTTCTCAATTGTCACGACATAAGGAAGAGCAATACCGGTTGGTTCGTTGTTCTTGTTCTTGTCTTCAAACCCGGGCAGGTCAAGATCGACATTCATCTCCAGCAGACGGAAACGCTCGTCTTGGATGGCAGACATGCCCTGTTCTTCGGCCTTTTGCTTCTCAATGTCGTCGAGTTCACCGGTCGGTTCACCCAAATCGACGTCACGGTAGAAGCCTGCGTCTTGGAGTTTGATCAGGTCATTCTGAGTCTTACGCATGACGTGGGTCACACGCTCTGCACGCTCGATGCTTGATGCGCCGTAGGGTACAACGATGTCTTCTGCGGGGATGAAGACGGCAACCTGACGGCCAAGGCTCGGGTCGAAGTAGACCTTCTTGAAGGCTGAGCCGGTGATTGGCAGGCTCCAGAGCATCTTTTCATGCTCGGGGCGGTACTCCGTCATCACCTCAGTCAGTTGGTAGTTCATGTCGGCTTGGACACGCTCGGCGGATTCTTTCTTCGCCGGGGTCTCTTTGCCGATGATCACAGTCTTGACGGGGCCAGCGGCGGGGAACGTCTCTGTGATGCCTTCGGCTTGGAACCGCACCACGCTTTCGGTGAGCATGGGGTGGAACACGCCACAAGCGCCGTTCCAAGGCTCGGTGCGCTCCTCATACTTCAGGCCGAGGAGTTTCAAGCCTTCGATGTAGGTCTGCACCCATTCTTTGCGATCACGCAGGTCTTTCTCGAAGTCTGCGATCAGTTCAGAGCCGAGGGAGTCAAGGGCTGACTCATTCATGTACTCAGCGAGGTTGGCGTCAAAATCTTCCGGGCCACCTTCCGGGGCGGGTTCCAGATCGATTTCCAAGTCTCCAATTCCGATGGAGACTGCGTCGGGGTTCTCAATCTCAATCTCGATTGCGGGTTCGTTTAAACCCTCCAATCCTTGAGGGGCCTGATACAAACCTTTGTCGATTGCCATGATTAATTTCCTTTTGCGAAAGCAAGATTTAGACGATCCATCGAGGCAATTTCGTCTTGTGCCTGTTCAGGACTTAGATTGAGCCACCAGTCGAGGCGCTTTCTCTCTTCTTTTTGCTGAAGAAATTGGGCGTGCTGACGCTCTTCTCTGGCTACTTTTTGCTCGTAACTTTCTTTCATGTCAGCCTCTCAAACGGTGTAGAAGCGGTCTCTGCGACCACGGAAGTAAATCGTCTCTTCTGGCTCATCCGAGTCAATTGGGATGAATCCACCTTGGCGGAAGCGGATGAGGGCCTGCGACGAGGAGTCAACCAAGTCATCATGGTCGCCGTTGGGGAATGAAGCCATCTCTTCCATGAGTTCATCGGCCCAACGGGTGTCCGGGCACCACACCACTCCCGACGCAAAGAGGTCAGAAATCGCGTTTACACGCGCAATCTTATCCTGTCCTTTGCTTGGTGTGTACTCTGAAAGCGGGATGCCGGTCTGCCGCAACTCATAGATCAGCGGAGCACCGGCGGCTTTCTTTTCCACGATCAGAGTGTCTGGGTTCCAGTACTTGTACATCTCCACCGCCTTGGCTTTGAGGTCGGGGAACTCCATGCGGTCTTTGAAAGCGTCGAGGAGGATGATGTTGTTCTTGTAGTTGCCCTTTGAATCGGGATGTTTAAACACACCCCACGTGGTACAGGCGGAGTAGTCTGCGCGGTTGTGTTTTTCGAAGGCCGTATCCCAAGATTGAATGATGTATTCGCACTGAGGCGGCTCATCGCCTTCCCAAATCTGCCACTGCTCACGCTTGACGATGGCGCCTTCTTCGGAGGTGGGGTTTTGTTGGTACTGTGCGTTCCATTTGGAGGTGGGAATTTCAGCCTTGATGGCCTCCAACTCCTCTTTCTTCCAAAATCCGGGCCAAAGAGGGGTTCCAGAGGGCAAAATGGCAGGAAATTCGATGACTTCCCACTCATCTGTGCCGTCTTTTTCGCTATTTTTGAGGATTTGGCCGGTCAAATCACGCTTTGCCCACCTCGTCATCACGATGATGATGGCTCCGCCCGGTTGGAGACGCTGACGAGGGCCGGATGTGTACCATTCATAGACCCCGTCATAGACCGCAGGGTTGTTTTGCTTGGCTTCCTGCTCAGAATGGGGGTCGTCGATGATGAGAAGGTCTGCGCCTTTACCAGTCACAGCACCGCCGACACCGATAGCGAAGTAGTCGCCACCCTCTGAGGTGTTCCAACGACCAGCGGCTTTCGAGTCAGACGACAGTTCGGTCTGAAAAACCTTCTGGTACGGGGCTGACTGAACCAGATTTCGCACCTTACGGCCAAAACCGACGGCCAGTTCTGCGGTGTGAGCAGTCTGGATGATCTTCTTTTGGGGGAACATACCCAAAAACCACGCCGGAAGCAGGTAGGAGGCAAACTCCGACTTGGTGTGACGAGGAGGCATATTGATGATCAGACGCTTCAACTCACCCTTGGCCACCCTCTCAAAGGCATCAGCCATGATCTGATGGTGTTTGCCGGAAATAAACCCGGGCCACATCTGCGAGACGAAGAAAATGAACGACTCCTTACATCTCTCCTGAGCATCCAGTTCCAGCAATTTCTGGATTTTCCTGCGCTGATCCAGACCAACCAGAGGAATCATCTCCTCATAGGCATCAATCTCCTGCTTGGTCAAAAGCGTCATAGGGTCGCCATCTCCTTGGCAGACTTGTCAGTCAACTTGATTGAGTTGAACTTGTACGGGCGAATCGTCAAATGACCCTCTTCCTGCAATCTATGGATGATCCGGTGAATGTTTGCTTTTGACTTCATGCCTAATCCCAAGGCTATCGTCTGATAAGACGGCGATATCCCATGGAACTTGATGTACGCCCGAATGAATTCAAGCACGAGTTGATGCTTGTCGGACATTGTCTTCCTCCATCATCGAAACTGCGTGGTAAGCAATCTTGGCTTCAGAAATACAACGCAAAGCCGCCTCCTTGGCAGACTCATACTTTCTGGCCAACATGGCCTCATGCAACTCTTTCAGAGCCTTCTCAGCCATCATTGTGGGATATGCGTAGTCAATCATGTTTAAACCTCCCATCAATTCAGATGGATTTCAGATCGAAGTTTAAACAAGATAGCGAACGTTATCAACCCCCCGATAGCAAATATTTCCAAAGGGCCGAACCGTGTCGGCAAAGCCTCCACCTTTGCAAGTGGGTGATTTCAAAAATATATATACCCCCGGTAGGGTCGATTTTGAATTTATAGGGGGTGGGTTTGCGTGGCGAGAAAGATGCGAACGTTCTCATTGTGAAAGGGGAGGTGGGGGTATGAGTGGAATACAGCGTAGGCATGGGAGGGGGAGGTAATGTGCCTATGCGGGCGGGTGGGGAGTGGTGGGGGTCGCTCCCTGCCACCATCGAAGCCGCCACCCCACTGTTTAAACTGACATGGCTCACGGCGAGTGGCTCACGGCTCACACACTACGCCTTGCATCACACACACTACGCACTACGCTCCACCGGCACTGCATCACTGATGACCGTAGAAGGAGATACATCAATGATCTGCGCCTTGGTGATCTTGCGTGTATTGCCTACCAGTCTCAAGTGCTTCGCCAGTTCCTGTTTCAACTGGTCTGCGGTCAGTGTGTCTTCCTCTTCCGTCTGTGCGGGTTTAAACATTCCAACTGACTTGCCCATCATCTCAAGTGCCTTCAATTTGCTTCCCTCTTGCTTGGCATTTTTGCTTAGTTCCAACAAGTTCTTGATCACATACCGTTTCACCGCCACTGCATCATCCGTCAGTGCTTCCACTGTCTGTCCCCAGTGATCTTGAAGCATCCTTTGTATCCTGATGTCTTGCGCCAACTTCCATGCACTTGTCTTGAGTGTCCTCTCGTTTGCCTTGGCGTTTGGGTATGCTTCTTTGTATGCTTCCAACTGTGTTTTCCCCTCTATCAACCCTTTGGCGAACTCCATCATCTGACTTGTCATTGGTCTTTGCTTTGGTGTTCCTTGTATCTCTCCGTCTACTCTTCTCTTTGGTGGTACTGCGTCCCTTGCTAACCGTTCCGCTTCGCTCAATTCGGGGCTTTCACCATGCCCGTTTAAACCTGCATCCTCGGTCAACTCTTCCAGTCTCCGCAATAGATCATCTTTGTTCGCCCATCCATTCATTCGACCCTGTCCATTGCTCATGTCCATCACATCACCCCTTCCATGTTTAAACTGATGCCACCGTTCGCATCACCACCGCAGTCTATCAGGTTATCCACACCCTGTGAATAACTCAAAAT
>JACCDP010263701.1_pt1 | contig 14694 bp, 11 predicted proteins | sample 7445841 | NCBI WGS metagenome assembly JACCDP01 (sample SAMN15323441, study PRJNA562643) | freshwater metagenome | isolation source: river surface water | place: USA:Blue River Watershed | collected 2017-08-17 | reverse complement strand
GGAGCCAGTTATGACGCATTCATCAAATTGCATGACAATGGGAGACAGCTTGACAAAGCCTGCTGGACGCATTAAGGCCGACTCATTATTTGCATTTAACGCAGATGGTCAAAAAAAAGGGACACGTCCTCGACGGAGCCAGTTATGACGCATTCATCAAATTGCATGACAATGGGAGACAGCTTGACAAAGCCTGCTGGACGCATCGAGGCCGACTCATTATTTGCATTGGAAGCACATGTTCGAAAAAGGGACACGTCCTCCACGGAGCCGTTAATGGCGCAGTTTTCAGACAGAATGATTGATTATAACCATAGCAACATGTGTTTCAAAGGGAGCCAGCTGGACGCATGGAGGCCGACTCATTATTTGCATTAAACGCAGATGGTCGAAAAAGGGACACGTCCTTCACGGAGCCGGTAATGGCGCAGTTATCAGACAGAATGATTGATTATAACCATGGCAAAATGTGTTTCTAAAGGAAGCCAGCTGGACGCATCGAGGCCGACTCGTTATTTGCTTCAGCCGCATCTGTTGTGGCTTTACAACCATCATGCGTCTTTGATAACGAGTGGACTCTGGAAACGCTGAGTCGCCCTAATTTCCAACTGGCACACACACACGTTTATTACAAACAGCTTGTCGCAGTCACATTCACACAAACAACCACCGTGTTTGGACAATCATTGTCTGATTGGTGTTCATTTTCATTGGCAGAGAATTAACTTTCTCAGACGCCCTCAAAAAATACCTTGTATTGTTTCAGTGACATATCCAGAATATGGCGGATATTACCCTATCAATTAATCGACGACAAATGTGAGTTTTTCCCATTTTTTTTCTCAACATTGATTGTTTCTTAACGATTCGACATTCCAACAGATTAGAGCTTCCAGATCACATTCACGAACTGGCCGAATGGAAAACATCTTTCGAAACAGAAGAGACGCAACGTCTTTCGTTTGTTGACATTGGTGATATCTTGAATGGCAATTTCTTTGTGATTCGATTGTTGGGATTTGGCACATTTTCGACTGTTTGGTTGTGTTGGGATTTGAACCATGGGCGTTTGGTTGCCGTCAAGGTCATGAATTCTGAGGACGACAATGCTTATAACCATGAGAAGGCTGTGTTGGATCATGTCAAAAATTTCGGGCTTGACGACAAAGTTGTGACGTCATTAGAGTGGTTTTTTCTGGATGGCAGTAATGGACGACACATTTGCGCCACGTTTGAAGTCATGGGTCCTAGTTTATTTCATCGTCTCAATCAATGTCACGACTCTCAGAAACATATTCCCCTCCACGAAGTCAAGATTTTGGTTTCGGAAATTTTGCAGATTTTGCACGAATTGCACACGAGATGCAACATTATTCATGGCGATCTGAAACCAGACAATATCTTGCAGAACTGCGACACATCATATGTCAATAGACTAGTTCAGGAAGCCATGAAATTGCCATGTCACGAGAAACTGCTGAAACGGTTGAAATCGAGCAAGTCGGTTCTTTTCATATCAAAAAAAATGGAAGCCTTTTACCAGATGAAAAGTAAAGGTACATTAGACGTCGAACAATTATGCGTTTCGAACGATGTGTGGTGGCCACCTGACGACAATCGACCAATGACAAATTCCAATCGTTCATCGACTGTAAACAATCTCGTTAAAATCAGTGATTTGGGTGGTGCCAGTTTCATTTCAGTTTTGAATAATGATCCAATTCAGGCCCGCGCTTATCGAGCGTTTGAAGTTGTCATGAAAATGAATTACAGCAGTCAGGTTGACATTTGGAGCGTAGGATGCATTGCTTTTGAATTAGCAACTAATGAAGTTCTGTTTGATGTCGATCCATTAAAGGATGAAATAGCGGAAAGTCAACAGCATTTGGAGCGGATGTTGCAATTCCTCGGCCCCGTCCCCGACTACATGATTTCTTCGAATTTTGGTCTTTTCCAGACATTCTTTAATGAAAAAGGAAGGTTGCACCACAAAAAAAAGGTTCCGTACGTCGGAATGTGTCGACGACTCAAGAAAGCGCGAAAATGGCAAGTTGGAGAAGTTGAACACTTTTGCGAGTTTTTGCTTTCAATGCTCACGTTTGATCCTCGGAAACGGTTGACAGCGTTTCAGTGTCTGAAACATGATTGGTTCAAAGAAATAGATAGCGTATATGACAAATCGAAAAAGCCTCCGACAACAACTGTCTAAGAAATCATGGTTGAATTTGTTTTTTGAATTTCGAAATGACAGCATGAATTAATTTTGGAAATCAACTGCCGTGAAGTGTGGGTTATGAAATACAATGGACAGCAGGCATGTCGATTTAATTTTTCATGCGAGTGATTTCATATAAAATTCGGTAAAAGAAATACAGTAAACATTCATTTCAAACATTTCAAATGAGAAAGATGATAACGATGATGTTTGCTCGTCAACAGATTGAAAAAATAAATTCTGCATCCGCTGGATTTTTCAATACGATAAGGCGTCGAGTCAGGGTCGCTCGTGTCGATAAGCACGCAGTTGTGGCATTGTCAACATGTTTTTGAAAAAAAAAAACAAGTCCTCAGAAAAAAATTGAGGATGAGGTCGTCCGACAGCTTCGTCAACAGAAAGAAAACACCGACTCAACTGACAAGTGTGTCGTTGTGCTCGTTCCTCCGAGAAACACGTGAGCACTGACAAAACCTCTCGTCATCGCAATTGAAAATGTCTGGATCTCAAAGACGTAACGGTAATTCGAATCCAGTGTTGAAGAAAAGGATTTTTAGTCCGACAAATTCTTTTTTGTTGATTTGTTCACATTCGTCTCAATTTACAGACATGGAAATGAGCGCGAATGTCGTCGAGACGAGCAACACCCGCGGCGACGACGAACAAAATGGCGCAAATCGTGAGAATCATATTTTAGAAGCCCAGTCGGCGAACGTGAATTCTTTGGGAATTCACGTTCGCACTTGTCCGACGGCTTCAGCTAATTTTCCGTCTTTTGCAACACTTCATTCACGTATGGTGACTTTTAAGTATTGGCCGACTGGTCTCCGTCCACTTGTTCCTGATCATTTGGCGAGAGCTGGTTTTTTTTACACGGGAACTGGGGATCACGTTCGGTGCTTTCATTGCGGCGGTTCACTTGGCAATTGGGAAAGGAGCGATGATCCATGGAAAGAACATTGTCGCTGGTTTCCGCTGTGTGGTTTTTTGAAAGCTGTGATGGGAGTGGATTTCATCGAGGGAATTAAAATTCGTCATCAAACGTCCATCCGAGAAATCGATCATTCGGTCAACGGTGAGCAACCGAGTGAGCAATCATCTAATGAAGAAGCGAATTCAGGGGAACCCCGTGCATCCGACAGTTCGAGGTTGTCACAACTTGCCTCTCCTGAGGACCAACCGAGTGATTTAACTTGCAAAATTTGTTTCTTGAATAAATCTTGCATTTTATTTTTACCGTGTGGTCATTTGTTCACTTGCCCTTCGTGTGCAGAAAGGTTATATTCGTGTGCTGTTTGTTGCAAACCAATTCAGGCAACTGTTAAAGCCTTTTTTTCCTGATGTGTTCGTCAGACAAAAAAAGGATGAATGTTCTCTTCAGATGAATTTGGAAATAAACGAATGAAACTATGAGAATTCGAACGTGAAGTTGTCACTTGCGAATGTTTTCATTGTTTTCAATGGAAATCGGTTCTTGGTACATGAACTTCGATTGGATTGAATCACGCGAATTTCCCATTAATAATGCTTTTAATTGTTTCATCCGACAATAATGGTCGAGTTCCTTTTTTCGTCACTTTCCAACCAGCAATTTTGACTGCAAACCTCGTTGCATCGTCGGCCTTGTTTTTTTCAACAAAATGAGAAAGAAAGGCTCCCGCAAAAGCGTCACCTGCGCCTGTAGTGTGGATTGTGGAAGAAGATGCTTCTGGGGGTGTGTATTTGGAAACAGTTAATGGGGACCAGGACTCACCTTTGCTCACAACAGTGGCCGACCCGCCGTCCGTCATGACGACTATGCTTCCGGGAAACAATTGCGACACCGCCACAGTCACTTGCTCAGTGGTCGTTTGATCGCCGAGTTTCGCAATGACTCGCCCCTCTGAGACATCACCGAGGAGTACTTTGAGTTGAAACGATTTTAAAAGATTGACGAACTCATCGACACCAAATATTTTTATGAGTTCTCCACTCGACACGTCGCACGATATTGTCATTTTTTTTTTAATTGCGTGCTCAACTGCACTTTTCGTTGCCTCCAGTGATTGAGGCTTGAACAACAACCAACCTACAACGTGCAAATGCTTCAGGCTATTCCGAGATAATGCGGACATCAACGGCAATTCAACTGCCTTCAGGGCGGTGTCGGCACCGTCATCGAATATTCTCAACAGCATCTTTTTCGACGGATTTTCATTGTCAAAGAGCATAGCTACAGTTTTGGTTGCTAATGTCTCGTCTCTGATCAGAGCACTTTCGACCATTTCTTTTTCAAACGTGCTGACGGTCAGGTCGCCAAAGTTATCTTTGCCGATTTTGCCAATGAAAATGCATGGTGTCTTGCATCGCCTGCACCAAATGGCGGCATTGGCGGCACCACCTCCGCCATCGAGGAAAGGGATTCCTTTTTGGTTCATAGGTGATTCCGATTTGTCATCTAAATTTGTGAGAGTCGACAAAGTAACCGGAACGTTCAGGTCCCATGCAGCATCTCCAACAAACGCCACGCGTGGATTGTTTCCACCGAAAAGCATTCCATTCATCGAAAACAGGGCAAAGGCGAGCAGAACAACTAAAATGAGTGACATCATATTTGCTATTTTCAAATCACCTCAAAATTAAATTGCACCAGTTATTTTTATTTTTCTCCAATTTTTTTGTTTGTGAATTTTTGAATGATCACTGGGATGTCGATGTTTCTTGTTTGATATCCACCGCATTTCAACCTCATTTTTTGTGTTTCGGAAAGAGAGCAAAAAAACATGGCTGTGTTGAAGTTCAAAAAGAAAACAAATTCGAAGTCATTTTTTCCAATTTTCAGGCAAATAAAAGCGTTCACTCCAGAAAAATAAAATTAACGAAATGGACGATGAATCGGAACATTTTTCTGAATACTTCACAGAAAATTGGAATCGAATGGAAAACGCAGCAATTGCAGCGGGTGCTGCTGGTGTGCTGATGGCATTTTACAGTCCCACGACAATGAGCAATATGCGCGTCACTGCAATTCAAGCTGCTGCAGGAGTGTCCGTTGTTATGGGGTTGTATTATTTGAGCAAAGGCCGAAAGAAGGATCAAATGATGCAGATTGTCGGAATAGCGCTGGGAGCGATCGCTTTTTGGAAACTGAAACAATTAAAACGGTAACCGTCATGGTCGGTGTGACGTCATTCGGGGTTCATCGATTCAAACAAAAAACAAAAATAGACAAAAAAAAAACAAAAAAGTGTTGAATTTCGACTCGAAACAGGAAGCTCTCAAATTGCGCTCCAGAAAGAAGAAAGAATGACGCGATGGCGATAAGGGGATGTCGATCTTGTGTCATGGTTTGTTCGGTATAAAAGTCGAATCCAATCACCCAGCAATTCATTGGAGATTGCGATTGCATCCTTGCCTGTGACGTTTTCTCTCGCCTTTGTTCTAGTTGGGTCCACAGAGTCAAACATGTCGAAGTGGTTTTCTCAATGCTTTGGAGTGAAATCTTTTGCTGACGACGAAAATTACATTCACTTTGCAAACGCTTCTTGGCACGACGTTCATTTTCGTTTTCGGAAACAAAAGAAAAAGACACTGTTTTCAATTGAAAAATTGGGCAAACCCTGCAAATTTTGTCACCTTTGTAAATGCAGAGCAGAAAAGGGGGAAAACTCTGAAGACTTCGAAGGAGTGGTGCAGTCTCTGCGAAGCATAGCGATTCCGAAAAACAAGTTTACTCATGTTTCTTTTACTAAAATGGACTCATTTGCAACAATCGAATTGGACAACAACGACTCTGTCAATCAACGTTCTCCGTCGACAATTTCCCAGTCGTCGAGAAATGGCAACTTGTCAGGCGACGACTTCTGGATTCCATTGAAACGCGGCAGTGAATTTTTCATCGACACACGAAAAAGTCGGACTCGGCATCCACAACGCGGATTCATCATTTCTCTTTCATTCGAAATGGTGGAGCAAAAACCTGGAATGATTTGGAGAGATAGTCAAGACAAGGATCATTATGCGACCGGGAAACTAGCTAAAGAAATCCATTCAACACGACGAGACTGATGATGATCGGAGAATTGAAAATGACAAAAATATTGTGTTGTGAGCACATTTTTCATTTGGACTCAATTTACCAACCGTCGATTGTGAATGTGATGAATTTGGTTTTGAATAAACACTCAATATGATGACTAAGTGAGATTTAAATAGAACGTTTTTACGTGTTGTGAATTGTTTTTTTTTTGCAGATGAGCCGTGACAGTGTTCTTGCTCAAGACTAAGGATCAAGCGCAGACTTGCACACCGCCTTTTCATCATTTCCCAATTTTAAATCAGCGCACGCATCGGCCCCTTTCAATTTGCACAAAACTGCTTTTGATGCGTCGAATTGTTCTCTCACGATGCAATTTTGGCCGATTTGATTGCTGAAACTGGAAAACTTGTCGGTAACGTAAAAGTCTGTGCTCACTTTGTTGACAAGGGGGTCGAATGGATGTGTTTGCATCACCATAATGTTGGCACACGGTTTTGAACAGCATTTGAAGATCCATGGAAAGTGAAAGTCGTTTTCTAATTTTTGAGGATAACAAACGGTTTCAACTCCTTTTGCAATCATGCTGTTCCACAATTGTTTTTCTGCAGGGTCAGATTTTTCGACAAATTTGTAATCCAACGCTTTCATTGCGTCCAGTTGGTGCTGGGCGCACACCGTGACCCCCATATAAATGAAGAAACCCGATCCTCTCGCAAAACGAAACGTGGACCCCAGAAATGTCGCACCGTCATATTCGAAGAAGTGAGCCGCTTTTTCGTCATCCATTGAGAAAACTTCAACATACTCCAATTGTTCGACAGGTCTGAAAATATGTCCCCAGAAACGGAATTTTGCATCAAACTTATTCCATTGAGTGACAGGAATCCGATTTTTTCGCGAAAATCCTTGAAATTTGTCGGTGTTCACAAACGTACCCTCCAGTCCCGATTGTTTCAAAATGTCCATAAATCTAATCTCGTCAAGTTTTGTAAAACGGTTTGTGAGATCTTGTTCAGATTGTTTTTGCCAAACGTCAGGATTCCCGTAGACGCATGTGTAGTACGCGCGCAGTTTTTCAACCGTCTTTGCACTCGTCGGGATTTGGCGACAAATTGCGTCTTGGACTCGATTCATGCATTTAACTTCAATTGTTTCGTTTTGGTTTTTTTGTTTTGCAATTTCGCAACCTTTCACACCATCCTCGAAAAATCCAATCGAAAGTTTGCGATCAAACATGATTTTTTTGCATTTTCCAAAAGAGTTTTGCATTAAATTGGTTTCATTGCTTAATGGAAAGCTCTGGCTGGAGAAGCCATTTTTTAAAGTAGAATTCAAAAGCGTTCCGACTTGATGAAACTTACCAAATTTTCCAAATGATCGACGAGACAGGAAGAATGCTGATGTTTCTAGATCACAGATTTTCACTACATAAAATCGCGTTTCAGGTTTTTGGTCTTGAGGCTCTTCTAACAATTGCAAACTTTTGAATCCGTGTAAACCAACCGCCCAAACCAAGCCAGTTCGGCCTTTGTCAGTCAACGTTCCATTTGAAAACCAAGAACTGTGTGTGGCACTTGGAATGTGCAATTGTTCAACTGCTTCTCGAGAATTTTTTGCAATCATAGAAGGTCCTAAATACAAAAACCAACCACTGCCGATGGCTGCATCAAACCATGTTCCGGAAAAACTTTTGAAATCAACAGATTCCACAAACATGACTTCTGCATAAGCAGAATCAAATGCTTTTGGTTTCTTAACAGTGTACAATGTCCCGTCACCATTCGATTGAATAATTTTGCTGTTCTCGTCGAATTTCATGTCGTTGTACAAAAAGTTGAACCCGTCTGTCGTACTCGATGTTGCCAAAACATCTGACTGCGAATACACCGTTTTCATGTAATTTTGCAAATCGGAAGTAATGTTTGCATTTTGTCCGTTGTGAACTTTATTAACAGCTTCGATTGTCTGCGAATTATCTTTGTTGAAACACTGACAACCACCAATCGTCAAAATACCGATTCCTTTTTTTGTTCGACAATCCACTAAAAACGTTTCCAAAGACATGTCCGGGTCTGATTTCATGTTCGATTCCTCAGTCGAAGGGTTTTGAAACTCAGTTTGAACTAGTCTTGTGGGACCCGGTTGGGGTGTCGAAGTGGGATTAGGCGCTGGAGGTGGTTTAGGTTGGGGGCCCGATGAAGGGGTTGGTGTTGGAGGTGGTTTAGGTTGGGGGCCCGATGAAGGGGTTGGTGTTGGATTTGGACCAGGTGGTGGTCTCGGAAATGGGGTCGCGGTTGGTTTCGGTGTCGGTGAAGGAATTTGGTCATTAGGTTTATTCGTTTCTGACCACACTGATTTTTGAGCGTCGTACTGATAATATTTGCCTTCCGTCGTCATGACGACGGCGTGATGACGAGCAGCACAGAACGCAGGTTCGATCACCGCATTAGGATCAGTTGGATGAGTCGCGTTCACTGTAGCCGATTTGCATTTTCGAGTTCTTTTGTAAATTATGTAAAAAATGAATGCGGCGATCCCGAGAAAAATGAATCCGTCGCTGACGCCTTCGATGATTGTCGCACGCATCAACACATCGTTTTCGGTCGTCTGAACGGGAAGAGAGGGGGGAAATCCGACTTGAATCAATTCAGTCACGTCGTTTCTTTTCGAATCTCTGTTTCGAACATATTTCTTTTCCATTTTTATTCACATCTCTCAAAGACGTTCTAAACATTTTTTTTAAATTTTTTTCGCTTGCTCAATGTTTCAATTCCAGTGACGATGGCGTAATTGTTCGACACATAAGTGGTGTTTCAAACGTCTGAAAATATTAGGGATTCAAAGAGGGAAAACGATTCAACAAAACAGTTTTTGCAATTCACGACAATTTAAGGTTGAACTGATTTTGACATTCTTAAAATGACGCATTTGTCCGACAAATAGAAAGAATTATGATTTAGATTAGAAAACATTAGTTTTATTGCATGTTTCTTTTCCATAGAAGTTTGTTTCCATTCATAATATGAAAAAAAAACCATAGCACATTGTGTTGTGAAAATCGGATTTTCAATATCGACGCAAAACATTGCAAAGAAATGCCACACGAAAATGACAGACAAGATGACAGCGACCATTGGATCCACTGGGAAACACACTGCAAGCATCGAAAAACAAATTCTTGGTCAAACGGCGACACGATGATTCTCACAAAACCCTTTTTGAAACGAAAGGTTCATTTCTCAGCGTCTTTTGCACACATGGTGTCAGTGAAATATATGTTTGTCTGGTCCTTCGCCTCCAAATCAGCTAGAAAAGGAGAATGGGAACAGTGCGCTCGCGACAGGTTTCGGTTCGGACAGAGAATTTTGTCTGCCGAATTAGTGATTTCGCCAATTTTAGATCGCTGTCACAGGGAACGGATTTGTGCCAAAATAATGTCATGGAGTTCACAATGAAAACGAAAACGATAGCGCAGATTACAAAACACGCACATGCTGCTAAAATGCAATCGATCATCAGTAATCAAAATTATTGCAAATTACATGGACGGCAAGTGGACATCAATGAACGTTTTAACTATAGCCATTTCCTGCAATGACATCACACAATTTATCACTTTAAATTCAACTGTTGAAATGCTGCAAAGAATGCGATTCGGGATGAAATTCTTACCTCGTCATTGACGTCATGTTTCATGCCATTTAATGTGCGGAAGTCGACAGATGAAAAATATTTCTTTAAAAACAACGCAGTTTCCTGACCCCATTGATAAGAAACGATCGGATCTTGGTCGAATTGACACAATAAAATTGGAGTAGATTCGTGACTAGAACGTGAAACCTTTTGATCATCAATACATTGAAAATTAAGACCCGAACGTTGCCTTCTAACTGCAAGATCAATTTACGAAACGTCGACTTACATTGGTCAGGGAAGAATGAGGTGGCAGCCACGAAGAAAGAGCAAACACTCCCGCTAAAGAATAACGATACTTAATTGCTAAAAACAACGACAACGCACCACCTTGCGAAAAGCCGCCAATGAGGACGCGATGGCGGGGAATGCCGATGCGATTTTCTTCTTCGATGAGCTCATGAATGCATTCCATTGCACGCTCAATGCCTTCTTCATCTTGTTCGGCATTTCGGTCCAATCCTTTCACATCAAACCTGTCAACACGGATCGAGAAGGTCACATTAACATAGAACAATTGAATGGGAAACGGAACACGCAAATCGCACCATGCTGTCATGAAATATCCTTGATTGATTGTTACTGGAATTGTGGACCTGAAATATGAAAAAAAAATCGTCATAATTCACGACATCATTGAACATTTTATGGTCATGATCTAAAATTTACGCAATCGGACAGACGAGTTTCACAAATGACGGTTTCATCTCGGAAAGAACGATAGCCCAATGTTTCCTGGTGAAAAATGATTTCATGACAGAAGCAGACAAATGTGACAAATCACAATATAAGAAATTAAACAAATCCTTTCTTACGCAGAGTCTCCCAGTCCGTGAAGAAATATGATCTGACAAAACAATACGAAAACAAAATATACAACTGACAGGAAAAATGGCGTGGGTCAATCGCAAAGACGACTTACAGTAGCAGTGTGGTGGGATGCTGCTTCAATGACGATTTTCCCGTCCATATTCTTTCCTCTCTTCCTCTCTTTCGTCTGATGATAAATGAGAGCTTCTGAAGCTCAAATGGAGGTTTTGTGAGCTGTTCACAATTTGACAAGGACAAGCGACAGATAATTCGTCACGGCCAGACCTCATTTTGCAATGGGAACGACTGGAGGACGAATTGGAGAGGATGTTTCCACTTTTCATCAACATGAATAAATAAGAGAATGAAAGATTTTTTCAATCTGGCATTCGACGACTGTCGAAATATGATATTGAAAAGTAACAGTTTAGAAGAAGCAAAAGAATCAATCTGGAAATGTTTTATGAGTCAACCGGTCATTCAAAACTCTTTGGTGCGGATCGCACTATTGAATGCTCCCTGTTATGGTTTTGGAGATGTAATATTCTGCAAAAAGATTTTTGAATATTTGAAAGATTGGTATGGAATCGAAGCCGATATTTTTACGACGCTTCCGGAAGCACACATTAATTTGGGAACGTCAGCAAAACACATAATAGGTTCAAAAAACACTGAAGACAAAAATGACCGACAATGCCAAACGTTCACTGCGTTAGAATTTCCATCTCAAAAAAAGAAAATTCGGTATCACCTTTTTTTCGTTTGTCCACTTGTAACTGATTTTTCACCCGATCGTTCAGACGTCATCAATACATTTGAACATGCAACAAACACGAATGTTTTTTTCTTTTCGGAATATAATTCGAGTCAGACAGGAATCGATTTTCCGACAGGAGTCGGGTGGGGAAAATTAGGTCTGCTCATGACCAACCACGTGAAACTGAAAAGATTAGAATCACTGGAAAATCCGTACTCTGTTATATACATTGCTGGTCCTCAACATGTAGCGGATGCAAGGAAATGTTATCGTAATTTCTTGATGATGTTGAGTCGGAAATATAAAAGACGTAGATTAGACGTCGTTGTGCCTCAATGGATTGCGGCAGATGCTCAAAAAAGATTTTCCAGCAAAAACATCACACTTCGCGATGACATTTTCCCATTGAACAATAATGATATGTTGTCTTTGTTTCAGTTCAGCGAAAAGGATATTTTAGTGACTGGTGACCAGAGTATCACCGATGTCATGAGTTGTTGTGACGACAAGAACATTTTTTATCAAATTGCAGACTGGAAGCAGGATTTTGCTAGAAATCTTTCAAAGTTCATGCCTAACAAATTCCTCTCGTCGCGAAGGACGTCTTGTGGGTCATTGCGAGGTGTAAAGTACGCTTCTAATTACAGTAATTTCAAAAAGACGTGGGATTTTCGAACATTGGGTCGTCCTAAAATGGATGCTGTCGTTTCCATGGCACATGCCGTTCGTGTCAACGTTAATTTCAGAATGTTAAGTGACTGGTTTGACAATAGATTTGTCACTTTATCGTTCATGAAAAATGCCATGAAAACGGGTGACCTTTCTTCCATCAAAATTTTTCCTCAGAAAGGGAGAGACATGTCTTTCAACGAAGAAATTTTATGGGCTTCCGTTGTTTTTTGGGGAACACTCTTTCGTCTATTTTGGGGCTAGTGAAAGAAACAATCGTCGCAATGACTAAATTGTGGCACAAATCATCTACCGGAAATGAAAATGAAATTTGTTGGGTTGGTGACTCATGTGGCTCTGAAAAAGGTGCGTTCGGAAAACAGCAATCGCTTCGTCGCTCCATTTTTTTGTGAACATCATTCACAATCGCAATGACGTTTCGATTGCATTTTGAAATCTTGTCAATGCGCGATGACAATCGATTGAACTTTTCCCCGCGCAAAAAAAACATCATTATCACCGTCAATCCACGGGAAACTAAAAGCGAGGGGATGGGAATTTTTTCGACCGAATGGACACACTCGACTCGGTTGAAAGCGGCCGCCGCTAGGTGGTCAGAAAATCGATCAAAAATGATGAAGCTATTTAGGGAGATTTTTTTTGAGAAGTGCATTGGAACGAAATGGAAATAACGATCACGTGCGTGTTTTCGTCATATTCATAGCGTCATTCAGTCAAACACGACTTTGAATTAAAGTTTCCCATGTAATTGTAATGGGACAAAACTTGATTGTTGATGTTCGGTCATTTCAAATTGCAGCATATTTTTTTCATCATTTTCCTCGGAATCGTCGCGTGTTTCTTGTTCGAATGATGCTCATGACATGATTTTCTGGGAATGATGCTGAAACCGATTTGGAGTGAAAACGACGACGCTCGCGGGATCGAGTTGGGCGCTAAGGCTGTCGGTCGCCGATCGCTTTTTGGGCGTCGGAATCGAAACGGCCTTTTGTTTTTCGCTTGTCCCATTCACGGTTTTCGCACCAAAATTCTGAAAAAAACACCATTTGATATGTCACTGATTTGGAATCTGAACAAACAAACAGATTTGCGATCCGACTGTTTGTTCGACCTGCAGTGAGACCACGGTGGCTTATGGGTGAAACTTTGAACGAACGTAGCAATTTTGTGAATTGCGGTACGACTTTGCGGATTTCATTTCCAGATTCCCCACGTCGGATATAACAAACATCCGGAAGAGTAAAATCAAACTTTTGCGGTTTAATCGAATAATTTCGTCGTTAAAAACCGTTTTCATGTTTCGGTGATGCCACCGGTCGCCGCTAGGTGGTCAATTAATTGGCCAATTTCCGGAATCCGATAATGAAAAAAGAATTATCTAAAATCCAAAATATTCCTCCCGTTTTGGTGATGTCAAAAACAATTTCAAATTCATGAAATGAGCCAGGCAAATCGGAAATATCTGAGAAAAACCACTGTCGCTAGGACGCCTCAACAGAGTTTTCTGAAATTATAGTTCATTTCCGAAAAAAATGGCAATTTCGCCGTTGTGGATATCAAAAGATCGAATAACGACTCATTTTTTGAAAAACATATTGAATTGTCAAACGCCTTACATAACACTGAGATTCGTTTGATTGACCTGATCGAATGAGTCACGCGCTTTTGCGTCCGATTGATTTGCGAACGCACTCTCATCCCGACACTTTATTCGAAACGATGCCATCTGTCAACAGGAATAAAAAGCATGCTGTTCTGACGATTCGCGCTGCATTCTGTTTTCCCTGATTTTTATTTTTTTCAAAAAAAAACAAAGAACAGAAATGCGATTTTCATAACGACGAAAAAAGAAAAATTTCATCTCGAGACTTGACTATACATCTTATGTTTATTGAGTTTTTTACTATGAACTGGATGCTGTGTTTTGGACATTCTGTGATTTTCGATAAGACTCGTAGCTCAACTCATGTGCAACTGCACGTTGATCGATTAAGGAAATAAACGCGAGGGTTCAAATCCTCGCCGAGTCTGTTTTTTTCTTTTCTCGAAATATGCAATTGCAATAACACGATTATCTAAACATGAATCATTCCGAAAAATTCAATTCAAAGAAAACAATTATCATGAAATGAAACAAATGGTATGATGTGTTAATCGAATCCATACATATTCTTCACAATGTCAAGGGGGAGAATCAGCTTTGAGTGACGTTGGTTGACGTCGTTATGAAAATCGACGAAAAAAGAAACAATTTCATCTCGAGACTTGACTATACATCTTATGTATATTGAGTTTTTTCCTATGAACTGGATGCTGTGTTTTGAACATTCTCTGATTTTCGATGAGACTCGTAGCTCAAACCATGTGCAACTGATCGATCGATCGATCGTTGATCGATTAAGGAAACAAACGCGAGGGTTCAAATCCTCGCCGAGTCTGTTTTTTTTTCTCGTAATATGCAATTGCAATAACAAGATTATCTGAACATGAATCATTTCAAAAAATTCAATT
>JACCDP010523821.1_pt1 | contig 14695 bp, 11 predicted proteins | sample 7445841 | NCBI WGS metagenome assembly JACCDP01 (sample SAMN15323441, study PRJNA562643) | freshwater metagenome | isolation source: river surface water | place: USA:Blue River Watershed | collected 2017-08-17 | reverse complement strand
TTCCACTTGTACCAGATGTTCCATTAGCGCCGCTTGTTCCAGAAGATCCTGAGCTTCCGCTTGATCCAGAACTACCTGAAGATCCGCGTGTGCCCGAAGTACCTGAAGTACCGCTTACTCCAGATGTTCCTGAAGTGCCGCTTACTCCAGATGTTCCGCTCGATCCGTTAACTCCACTAGTTCCGCTTGTACCGTTTACTCCGGATGTTCCAGAGGTGCCATTTATTCCTGAAGTGCCAGATGTTCCTGCAGTACCTGATGTTCCATTGATTCCCGAGGTACCGCTAGTTCCAGAAGTTCCGCTTGTGCCGCTAGTTCCATTAGCGCCGGACGTTCCGCTTGATCCTGAAGATCCTGATGATCCACGAGTTCCTGAAGTACCACTAGTTCCATTGATTCCACTAGTACCCGATGTTCCATTTATGCCAGAAGTGCCTGAGGTACCGTTAGCTCCCGATGTTCCAGAGCTTCCACTACTTCCTGATGTGCCGTTAATACCAGAAGTTCCACTTGAACCTGATGTGCCACTACTACCTGTGGAACCGCTCGTACCTGATGTGCCTGAAGTACCGCTTACACCAGAAGTTCCACTGGTTCCGCTGCTTCCGCTAGATCCAGATGTTCCACTTGATCCATTAACTCCACTAGTACCTGATGTTCCATTTATGCCAGAAGTGCCAGATGTTCCATTAGCGCCACTTGTTCCAGATGAACCAGAAGATCCACTAGATCCTGAACTACCACTGGAGCCAGAGGATCCTCGCGTACCGGAAGTTCCGCTTGATCCGTTTATTCCACTAGTACCAGATGTTCCTGAATTACCGGAAGTGCCACTTGTTCCATTGGCTCCTGAAGTGCCACTTGAACCAGAGCTACCATTAGCTCCACTAGTGCCTGAAGTTCCGCTGGTTCCGTTTTGTCCACTAGTTCCACTTGTACCATTTACTCCAGATGTTCCTGATGTACCTGAGTTTCCACTAGTTCCCGAAGTTCCGCTATTCCCTGAACTACCGCTAGAACCGGAAGATCCATTTGCGCCAGAAGTGCCACTAGATCCAGAGCTACCAGATGATCCACGAGTACCAGAAGTTCCACTTGTTCCATTTATACCGCTTGTGCCACTAGATCCACTTACCCCAGATGTTCCGCTTGATCCATTGGCTCCCGAAGTACCACTAGATCCAGAACTACCGTTAGCGCCACTAGTTCCTGATGATCCATTGGATCCTGAGGTTCCACTAGATCCACTAACTCCTGAAGTTCCTGCGGTGCCAGAAGTTCCATTAACTCCTGAAGTACCTGAAGATCCTGATGTTCCGCTTACTCCACTAGTACCTGATGTTCCACTATTTCCCGAAGTACCACTACTTCCTGAAGTACCGTTTTCTCCAGAAGATCCAGAACTACCTGAAGATCCACTAGATCCTGAAGATCCAGAACTACCCGAGGATCCCCTAGTTCCTGAAGTGCCACTAGATCCGCTTACTCCAGATGTTCCCGAACTTCCGCTAGATCCACTTGTTCCAGAACTGCCAGAAATTCCTGATGTTCCGTTAGTCCCAGAGGTTCCGCTAGATCCGCTTGTTCCAGATTCTCCACTAGTTCCGCTTGTTCCTGCTGCACTACCGGTTGTATAATATACTGTTCCACTATTATCAACTACTACGAATCTATTGTAAGTATTATCTTCTGTAATGCCATCGATTGTAAGAGCATTTACATGGTTACCTCCAGAAAAATCGTCCAAAAAATTCCAATAGAATTCAGGACTATTATTGATTATTTGATCAAAACGTATTACACCTTGATATCTACCTGTAGTGTCGCTATTATCTATAAATAGGTCTTTATTTACAGAATTGTGGATCATAGATCCTACAATTTTAAAATTAGGCCCAACACCTACATTAGGTATATAAATAGCGTAATCCCAGTCTTGTATATCTACTCCGCTAGCTTCTAAGTGAGCTCCATCTTCTAATTGAATAGCATTAGATCCTATGGTTTGATCGCCGAGTAAACTAACACCATATAAACTTAAAGTTGTTTGTTGGCCTATAGCGTAGTTTCCTATAGCTGGTGAAAGAATAGGAAATACGTAGTAATTTTCTAGGTTACAATCAACGTACGCTCCTTCGCTAGACGAAACGTAAGTACCATAGCTAAAGGCACCGTTTATGTCAATGTATTCTCCGTAAAATTGTGTATCTTGAGTGCTAGCTAAAACTTTAATACCAATGTCGCAATTGTATATCGATATTTTATGAGCTTGAGCAAAATCTCCAACATCGTCTATAAAAAGTCCAGCATAACCAGATCCTGCATTAGCTAAACTAAGGAAGGAAACCTCGTTATTCACACCCATTTTTATGATGTGCTGGTTCGAACTACTAGGGAATATTTCAGTAGTTTGGATATTGCTACCAACTATACTAATGTAAGGTTTACCAGTTAAATCAATTGTATTTTCTACAAATTGTCCAGGTCCAACTTGTATTACGTATCTGTTATTTGGACCTGAATCTGTAATCCAAGCAACTGATGCTGAAATGGATGTAAAATCTCCTCCCTTTTTAGCGACAGTTATAATTCTAGGATCTTGATTTACCTCATAGAGAGGAGCATTTAAAGGAATTATTGTTTTTAGAAACGTGTCTGTTCCGTCTACGTGACCGCTTGCAGAGGGATGTTCTACGTATACATCGTATGTATCGTTTTCAAAGTTTAGCGCTGATCCAAATATACTGGGTCCTGATCCTATATTGGGTGCCCATATGGCTTTTGCCCATCTTTGAAAATTTACAGAGGTTAATCTAAGAGATGCGCCGTTATATACTTTAAAACCAGTACCGTTTGCTGCGCCAACACCTCTTGTCAATAAACATCCATTAACAATGAATGTACAACCTGGTGCATCAGCTAAAGCAAATATCTGATCAGAAGAGGAACCCACAACTCCACCATTTGTTGATGTTACGTTGCGAAGTTGCATTCTACCTATACCTCCGCTAGAACCTGAGGTTACATGAAAACCAACGTCGAAAGATTTTAAACTTGCGTCTGTAAACCCACCGTATTTAACGTTAGAGCATTGTAAAATACAGTTTCCTGAGCTACCGCTACCTATTACTTTTGCATTCGTGTAATTTGTTCCAAATCTAACGTTCTCAACGTATGCGATAGCATTTGTTTGAGGAGTTGTTGGAGAGGAATAAACTATGGCTGATGCACTTGGTGCGGTAGTGCCTTGAATCTGCATATCTATCACCATGGTTTGATCAGCCATAATGAATATGCTAGCACTAGGATTAGAAGCAGAAACTATTGTGGAAGTCGAACTCTCGCCCTTTACAGCAATGTAGGACTTCATTGTTATGGTATCCTCTATGTAAACACCGGGATAAACCTTAACAGTGTATGTATTATCAGCCGCGGCATCTGTGATGCTATCTACAGCCTGTTTTATCGAATTGAAATTTACGTCACTACCAGGAAGACCTACAGTTACGAAATTATCTATAAAAGTGGGAGGCGCATAAGAAGCGCTTAAAGAATTCAAGGCGTAAGAAGCTGTTCCTAAAAGGGAACCCGTAAAAGAACCTTGAAATGAACCGCTAGTAGATCCAATGATTATAACTTCCTCTCCATTGGATCCCGACTTCTTCATGAATGCGACACCGTCGTAGGTATTCAGGGCTATTTCCCCGAAATCCAGAGAAGATGTTGTCGGTACCTTGCCAGGAACAGAGCTCCTGCGCAATTTGAGGTATTGATTAGACATGTTGTCTATGGCGGTTTTTAGTATTTACTCCCAATTAAAACCATTATGACTATCTAGTCTAGAATAAATATCAGAATTCTCCCAAATCCACAGTATAGAAGGAGCCAGAATCTCCAAAAGTATTTACACCAGCTATAGTGACTGATCCAGTGACCATAGAGGAAGTAACATATATAGATCCAGATACAATAAAAGAGGGATCTGTGGATCCGCTTAAATGAAGCGTATTATTCGTCTCATTGTATGAGAGATTAGATCTGAGCTGTTTAAGTTTTAGTAACGCCATGTTTATGCAAATTTACCTATTGCAAGTATTACGTCATTAGACTCTAAAGAGAATCCTAGAGTTGATGTATTTAAAACTAGCGTAGAAATTCCTGCGCTTTCTGTAAAACTGAGTATGCTTGTGGGCTCAACAAATTGCCCGTTTATAAAGAAAGTAAAATTATTTACACTCGTAGCAGGTATTCCTGTAGGCGCCGTTAACCAAGCGTTAGCAAAAGTAACGGTATCAGAGCTTGAGTACGCACCTGTTACTGATTTGCTTGTATTTAGATAATTAATTACAGCTGGATCAAAATCGTTATAGTTATTTATTGTATTGTAATTCACGTTATTTACTGAATCAGCCATTGCAGTTATTGTGGATTTTTTAGATCCCTTATTTGATACTTTAGTAGAGAATTCTTCACTGCTTGTTGAAGTTTCTAGTCCAAACTTTACTTTGGCCACACCGTAATATACGTTTGCGTTTGCCAGCTTTTTGTTTATAGTGTCCGGTATCAAGTATCCATTTAGCGTCATGGTAAAATTAGTCTTGACAGCTCTATTGTCTCCTATGGGATACGTTACAGAGTCTTGAAATGAATCTATCGTCGTTAGAAAATGGAATCGATTGGGATCACCCCAATAACTCCTAGACGCGAAGTTCAGCGATTCTATAAGCTTATCCATCTGTTCTATGAAATATGTCCAAACTATGCACTCGTATTGAACAGTAATGTAGTCCGGTGTGACTGATACTATGTACTTTTTTTCCGGTGCACGGCTGTTTAATACATTAAAATTGCTATAGAAATTTCTTTTATTGAATCGAGTTTCAAAAGTCTGAAGGTTGTGAACAAGATTTCCGTCTAGTTTATATCCTAAGTCTCTATTTTGAGTTATTGAGTTTCTTTTGAACATTAAAAGAGGCGCCATCAATTTACCGTTCTCATCTCTATAGTATCCGTCTCTCTGTACGGTTTTCCAGTTTTCTGGTGTACCATACAGTATTGGTAAATTGACTCTTGTATTATTTTGTATTACCGAAAGCTTAAGAACGTTATTGAAGTAGTAAAATACAGCTTCGTCTATATCCTTTATACCGATGTAGAAGTCCTTCTCTGTGTCACCTTTTACGCTTATTTCGTAAGCCCTATTTTGTTCAGGTTGTCCAAGTTTTGCGGGTTCAGAGAAAGGAACCGGTACTTCTCCCTCTTTAGGATCATAGGCAGGACCCACAAGCTTACTCATGAATTCCTTTCTATTAAGAGGTCTTACTATTTGGTTTGCCATTATAATCTCTCCTTAGTTATACCTAATTTATCAGGACTAGAGTAATGCGTGGTCAATATGATAGAATAAGATTGACCAAAATCTTGAGGTCCGTCGGAATACTGATAGTCTGGATCTTTTCCTAGAATCAACTGATTTTCGTTTACGTTGTCCACTTCGTAATAGCCTTCATCATACATCACAACGTCTCCAACTTCTGGAACTACGTTTGCTTCTATAAGATGATCTTTGAAGAATCTGAATGTTACTGCTCTAGTATTATCGATAGTCATATCATACTCTCTAGTAGCAAAATCTCCACGCTCTATCAAACATGGTATTAATACGGGTCCAATAAAATATTTTTTCATTGACTCTCCGTAAACATTCACTTGAGTATCAGATAGCATTATCTTATAATATCCCACTTCTTGAGAAATTATGTCTTCTACAAGCTCTCTTGTAAAAATCTTGAATGTTGCTACATCTCTTGCTGATCCAAATAATGACATATTATCCTAGGTAAATAAACATTGGAACATTATTAAGAGTACTAGATATAGACTGGTTTTCGGATTGTTTTCTTTCCATTTGAGCTTTTCTGCTCATGTCTTCAAAATCTTGACGCAACTTTTCTCTTAATGAGTTTTGTTGATCCTTACCTTTCGATATTAGATCAGCGCCATTTAGTGTAACCTCGGCACCGGGAGCAGGGATAGAGTTATATTTGCCTCTAATCAATCCAAGTAATTCGGAAGCGAGCGCAAGAGTATACTCAAATATCCACTGTCTTCCCGGTTGATTTATCGAGGAGTAAGTTATTGAACCGTAAGGCACATTAGACGGGTTTGTTACGAGTCCAGTGCTACCTGAATAAGGGGAGTTGAGTAGTGTATTGCTAACTTCGCTTTTCTTTGCGTAATCAACCCATACCACTATACCGTCTTTATCAGGCCAAGGAAATATCGTAAGTTTATTATTTGTAATTTGGAAGGAGTACATTGATCTACGAACGTTGTTCGACATCTCAATCTCTTGAATTCTTGCGATATCCCAATAGATTGGAAAAAGAACAAAGTTAAGACCAGGAGAGTAAGAAGCCCAACCAAAGTTTTCTGTCGCGCCTTGATAATTAATAGATCCACCTATATAAGGATCGTAATATTGATTTATGGCAGGCTGCGCTTCATAATATATTCTATTTACCACTATACGATCATTTGCAGTTATGTGTCCATTAGCTATAGCCCACGCTTGAAGATCGTAAGTTTGTACACTTTCTGTTAAGTATAATGGAGCTTTGTATTGATTTATGTATCCACCTACTTGTATTGGTGTGCCATAGTTTTCTGCTACGGTTATTATTGAATTCAAAGACGGCACCACTACTTGATTATTTAACTGAGAGGAAGTGGGAGATCCCTCTAAAGCCAAGTAATTATCCTTTATCTTTGCGTGATAAAGTTCCTGCGCATATATCGATATGGCTTCTTCAAAGCAGGTATAAAAAGATCCAGACTGCAATTCGACGTCCATTATCGGCCAACCCAGTTTGCGAGCGCAATAGTTTGCTACTCTCGGTCCATCTATCTGAAATTGTGCGTCACTATCATAGTAGTGAAAAGATGTAGAACCCGATATTGGTCCTGCTGTTCCGTCCCAAATAGGTGTTGTTGCCGTTGATGCCATTAGTCGTGCGCTTTATATATCTCTAATATTTGTTCTACTATAGGATCTCTATGATTTGTCTTCAACGTAACTACTTCGAAACCCGGAACCTCTTTGAAATTAGTGCATATAAAGTTAAAACCGCTTAACTTTTTGTCCTTAAGATCTATCTGTGCTGTATCGCCACAGATGATCATTTTAGAACCTTGACAAAGACGACCTAATAGCAACTCCATCTGTCTGTGAGTGATATTCTGCCCTTCGTCAACTACTACGCAACAGTTGCTGAGGTTTCTGCCTCTCATGAATGCGAGAGGTATCACCTCTATCCTTACATCCGCAACGCATTTATCTATCTTCTCCTTATCGTACAGTCTATACATGTTGTCGTATATCGCTGCAGTGTAAGGCGCTAACTTATCGTCTTTAGAACCTGGGAGATAACCGATATCCTCTCCCGATGTAACCGCTGGTCTTGTGAGGATGATCTTTTCGACTTCTCTCCTGAACAGCAAATCTAGGGCAACTTGCGCTGCAACTAGGGATTTACCAGAACCAGCTTGACCTTTTAGAACAGTTATTTTATTTTCGAGTATAACTGACTTTGCTTCCTTCTGCTCTTCATTGAGAGGAACCAGAAACCTTATTGGATTCTTAGGCGTCCTCTTCGATTGTGTGTTTTCCATTGAGAACTTGTTTGGTATAAATATCGAGAAGTAACCAAATAAAAAAAGGGCTCCTTTTGGGAGCCCCTTTTATTTTACTAATCTAAAAGTAGATTAAACTACCTGCAGATCAGATACGACTACTAAACCGTAGAATTCAGGACGAACCATGGTCATTGCGTAGCGAGTCATGATACCTTTTCTAGGAGTGAAGGTATTAGGATCGTACACAAGAGGCGTCATGATCAGCGGCACATACGGAGAGTAGACAGCACCACACTCAAGGAACTGGCTGCCACGGAAGCCGAGCAGGATCACGTTCTCAAGCATATAAGGGTTTTTGTAAACCTTGTAGCGGCTGTTCAGAGCACCGATCTTTTGTACGCCGAAGGCATACTTCATGGTGTCTGCTGCACCGTCTGTGTCAGCTGCGAATCCAGGGATGGACTCGAGGATGGTAGCAACGCTAGGAGAGCAAACGAGGAAGTTAGCACCGCCACGAAGAGTTCTCTGGTGGATGATGTTAGAAACTTTCTGAAGTTTGATACCGAGAGTTTGGAACCAGCTCATTTGGGTGTAATATACACCGGAAGTGTTTGCAGAGAAACCAGTTTTTGCTGCGTTAATCTGATCACCAACTTTAGCAGACCAGTACTCAACGGTAGGAGCATTCTGGATCAACATGTCAAGCACTTCGAGGTCGATCTCAAGAGAGATGTGCTCGGAGAGCAGACCGGTCAATTCGGCTTCTGCGTCGAGAGAGTGGTATGCGTTCAGGTCTTGAGCGAATTCAGGAGTCCACTGCGCCTTCAACTTACGAGTTTTAGCAGAGATGGTCTGTGACTTCATCTGTACATTGATCTCAGGGATAACGATAGATGTAGTAGACAGCGCGTTAGGTACAGAAGGAAGACCGCTACGATCTTCGAAATCACCACGGCTGTTGAAATCAGTAGCCTTATTGTAGAAAACAGAGAAAGAAGAAGTAGCATCAAGCTCTGCACCAGATGCTGATACAAAGAATACTACGTTTCCTCCGTTAATTACAGTAAACTGTTGCAGGTTATCTGCTGCGGTAATAGAACCAGAAGTGATAATCCATGCGCGTACGCCGTCTACATTCACGCTACCGGATAAAGAAGAGGTCGCTACTGTGATTTTCTGGATTTTTCCTGCAGTTAAGGACGCTGTGTAATCAGAGTTGAACTTAATGTCTGCGCTAGTCGCTAAAGTAATAGAACCAGAAGTAATAGCAGGAACAGAAGCGCTGAATTGGTTCAGAGAGTAACCGAAACGACCAGCACCATAAAGAGCGCCTTCAGCTAAGTTACCGAAGTTAGCAGAAGGAGTTCCATAAAGGGAGTTACCCGCTGCAAAAGGAGCTTTGTTGTTACCGTACTGAAAATCGAGATAGAATACAAGACCTGCAGGCAGGTTCATCGGCTGAACGCTAACGAATTCCTTCGAAGCAATCTGACCGAAAACCTTACGAACTAAAGGAAGAGCGACACCGGCCCACTGTTCGCCAGTGCCAGGTGTGAAAGTAGCTCCACCAGTGTTTGCGTTACCATTAGTAGAGGAAGTCTCTACTACGAGTTGTTTTGCTTGGTTTTCCAGGATCATCGACATATTGTCGCGATCGTAATCCTGAAGGCCCTCAAGCAGGCCGGACTTTGCCCACTTCTTAGTCAAACGCTGAGCAACACCGTGTTGATTAGCGTAAGCTGTTTGAGCGGACTCAGTCAAAAGAGAGTTGACTAAATTTCCCATTGTTTTTTGTTTGTTTTGGTTTTGGTTTTTTTACTTTTTAATGCCAGCAAGTTTTTGCCAACGGTTGATGAACTGATCGGCCTCAACGATGTTAGCCTTCGGAGCCATACCGGCGGGCTTCGAAGCAAAACCTTCGGTGATAGAACGCTTAACAGGTTTTACGGATTGCAGTGATTCGCTCAGTGTTTCGTAAGCTAATTTCACTTCTTTTACCGTTGTAGCCCTATCAAGAGCGTTAACCACTCTCATTTTTTGTGTCTCGTTAAGAGACTTACCTTTGAACAACTTGTTCATGTAAAGGAACTTAGCGTTCAAAAGGTTAACTTCCTGAAGTTCTTTACGAAGAGTGTTGATGGTGGCACGGGCTTCTTTGAGTTCCTTTTTAGAGGCCTCATTGTACTTAACCTTGCCTGCATCACCGAAAGCATCGCGTGCACCTTCTTTGTCGCCTTCTTTGACTTCCTTATCTTTGCCGCCTTGGCCAGGAGTCTTTATAAAGCTTTGGAAGTGCAACTCTTTCATGTCACCGTCTCTGCCACCGAAACCTTGCTCAGTTCCCTGAGTATCGATATCGTTGGAGTCTTCGGCATCATATTCTCCGATGTTCTCAGCGCCTTCTGCCTCGAGTTCGTCAAGGATCTCGTCGAGGGAAACTTCCGCTTCCTCTTCTGCTTCCTCACCGCCTTCTTCAGCTCCAAGCTCTTCGCCTGTGGCCATTTCTTCGCCACCAGCGGGCATCAGTGATTGAATAACTTGCTTAAGGTCTCCGAGAGTGATGTCTACGATCTTTGTTTCGTCGTCTACTTCACCTTCTGCCTCTTCGCCAGCTTCCTCTTCTGCTTCCTCACCAGCTTCTTCGCCTTCCTCTGCGTCTTCGGAATCTTCAGCGCCTTCTTCGGAATCTTTTTCCTCCTCGTCGCCTTCTTTTTCCTCTTCGCCTTCTTCGGCTTCGTTAACCATGTCCTCGCCTTCGTGTTTCTTGTCCTTTTTATCGGACATTTCTTCGAGCTGATTGAGGATTTCGTCCAGCTCTTCTTCGTTGATGTCCTCCATTTCGGAAGTCATCTCACCGTCCTCTTCGTGCATTTTCTTCTTGTCCATTCCTTCTTGTTCCATGTCCATACCTTCCTCTTCCATTTCTTCAGAAAGAGACTTGCGAACAATGGCTTCGATCTTTGGACCAAAAGCTTCTTCCAATGCGGACTTAGCGTTCGCGATGGCTGAGGCTCTTAGAGCTTTAGCGTCGAGGATGGCATCTTTGTACAGATTGCTCATCGTTTTGTTTTTTTGATGATTCGATTGCCTATTAGATTTGAGGCAATATAGCTTTTGTTTTCGCTAGCACCGTAATAGAGTGTCGGTGCATATACGATAAATATGTAACTATTGACTTAAAATAAAAAAGCGCCCCTATTTTTTACGATAGGGACGCTTTATATTGATTGTTTATTTCTTATTAAGAAACCATCTTTAATAAAAGATCTGGGCCCTTCTTAAGAAGACCTGATGTTGTCGCGAAAGCGTTAGCATCTATCGCTGCGTCTCCAAGTTTTACCATGTCAATGACACCAGTTATACTTGCCGCGTGAGAAGCTACACCAACGCCTCCTATACCTATAGCTACCAACAAATATATCCCTTCAGCTAATTTGTGTCTTAATTTTTCGTCTTTCAAAAATTTTATTCTTCCTATTCCAGGTACTTTTGAAAGAGTCCAAAGAACGCCCTCTATAGGCTTAATCATCATATCATGAAGAAAATGGGCAAATTCATCTAATTCTTTAGATACTTCACTAGTGTATTTTTTGTGACCGGTGATTTCTCCTTTTGCCACAGCCAAATTGTGAGCTTTTATTTTTTCTACCTCTTCTTTTGGTATCTTAGAAAAAGCTCTTTTTCCTTTCTCTATCATAGTAGCGAGGCCTTGTAATAAGGCTGGGATTGCTAGGATGATTCCAATGGCTGTTAAAACCGTGAGTGCTTCATCCAATTTTTCTCCTTTTTCTTTTGCTTGTTTTTTGATAGCGTCGAGATCGAATACAGAAGCTGCAGCAGAAACAGAAGGAGGAACTGATACTTTCTTTTTTTCTTCTCCCGATTCCTCTTTATCTTTATTGTTCTCTTCTTCATTGAAAATAGATTCTTTTACCAGTAAAGATTTTTTAGAGGCTATACCTGCTAATTTTTGAAATCTCTTAATTTCGTCTAGTCTTGCTTTCATTCTAATTAAATTTACTAATAAATATGTTACTTTGATATGCAACAAACTCCAGATTGCGTACAAATGATGTCTGATATGAGCTGATGTACTCTGTTATTCGAGTGGGCTATTGTTCTATCTACGCCCTCTCTTAATCCTCCTACTGGTCTAACGTATGCACCAAAAGTGGAAGGCGTTGAAACGAAGTCCCAACAGATAAGATCTAAATCATCCTCAACTTGCACAAGTCCTTCACCGATAGGTGTTGTAGAACCCATGGCTCTTGAGGAAATACCCACAGTGATGTTGTTTTGAAACAGCTGTTTGAGTATGTTTCCAGAAGGAGTAGGCAGTATCTCTATGTCGCCGTAAAGGTCTTTACCGTCCCACCACAATTTAATGATGTTGTGTGATACGTTCTTTAGATTTATGACAGAAGATTCAGGGTGGTCAAGTTCGCCTAGTGCTCTGTTCTCTGCTATCGGTCCTTTTACGTATTTTTCGACTTGTTCCCTCAGTGTTTGGTAAGGATATATCCTCTTGTTAGCATTAGGTTTATCGCATGCTTGAACTAAACCAGACACCAACATGTTTCCACTGTCCGCTCTTCTACCTTCTTTTAATGAACCAGGTAGAGGTTGGAAAGCTTGATATTCTATGAGGAGTTGTTTGTTCATGATATTATCCGATTGCTAAGTCTGATTTTATGTTAGACGGTTGACTATCTATGAAGGATTGAGCAGCTCCCTTATCTTTGAAGATACCCATATTTTTCTTAGTGGTTTTGTCTACCACTTTTTCTAACTCTTCTAAATCGTATTCTCCATCCATTTCGTCCCAATTGTCGTTTTCATCACTCAATTCAACATCGCTAGAGTGCATGGAAACTGTGTTACCATCTGGCATCTCTACTATTACGAAGGAACCTCCGCGGCCGAGCTCTACGACTTCTCCTCTTTCTCCTTGGTATTCGTTGGGATAAGTTACCAAAACGATGTCTCCCACTTGTAAAGGGGTTTCTACTTCATCGTCTAGATCATCGTATTCGTCCTCGCCTAATTGATCGTATCCAGATTCTTTGTACTGGTGTACTCCGATTTCTTTTTTGTGTTGAGGATCTTTTTGTTCCTTTTTCATGTGATCGATGGTGTTCATCTGCACATCGTAAAGTTTACCGTCTTTGGTTTCAACGGTGCAAGTGCCTCCGTTTATCTCTTTGATTACGGCTTCTCCATGGGGAGTTGGAACTTTTTGACCGACCATGTGATCATGGTAGGCGCTGTTCTCACTTAATTTTTTTTTTAGATAGCTTGTGATTTCTTTGATCACCTTCTCGCTGCCTTCGACGCCTTTGTCTTTCATGATCTCGACGCCCTTAGGTTTTTTAGAAGTCTTATTCTCTCCAGTTGGGGCTGACATGGCTTTGGGTTTCTCTTGGCCTTTCGCCTTTTCCATCGCGTTGTCTTTGTCAACATGGTTTGCCTTCTTTACCTCTTGAGTTTGAAGATCTGCGTCTGTTTTTTCTACGCTTTCAGCGTTAGCAAACATAGCTTTTTTAACATTCGCAGGGTCTGTGAGCTTCTTCGCAGCTTTGTTTAAAGCTTTGATGTAAGAATTGTTATTGAGCTCTGGCTCGTCAGCAAGGATCTTTTCTACTTCCCTTTTTAGAGCGTAGGGATTTACTCTGTCCACGATGGGATCAGTTGTTACGTTTTCTGGTGTAACAGCAGCTTCTCTGATGATGCCTTTGTTTTTAAGGATCTTCACAGCATCGTCGTAGGACGTTACGTTAGTGATCCAAGGGAGGTTGTTATCCCTGCGTACTTCGTATAGGAAGCGCTCACGGCTGACTTCTCCATTTCTGTGTTTCTTGAATAGCTCTAGTGTTGTCATACTGATAAATATGTTATCGGCCCTGACCTACGTAGGCTTTAGGCTTCTGTTCTTTGGGTCCGTATTTTTTCTTCGCAACGCCCAATCTGCGCTTACCGAAGCTGATCTTACCGACGTTCATGCCGGCTTTTTTGTTGGTTTTGGTCTTTGCCATGTTATCCGGCTGTTTTTATGAAAGCTTCAACTTCCTTACTAGTTAAGATTACATCTGTTCCTCTTTTAGGAGCTGATCCTGTTAAGGGCTCGTAATCTTTGTAAACCTCTTTGATCACAAAAAGGTGTTTATCTGAACCTGAGGGTCCATCATATACGACGTTTGACAAATACTGCGGCATCGGAGGATTGTCCGGGTTTGCCATTGCTCTTGGCTTGTTTTTTTCGTTGTATCCCTCGAGTCTGTATACTTTTCCTGGTTCTAGTTCGGAGACCTTTACGGGCTCTCCTCCCAAGCTTTTCCAAAACTTTTCCATCTTGTCTTTTACCCAAGATCCGATTCCCTCTTCTATTTTTGAAGGACTTTTTATCTCTTTGAGTTTTTTGTAGGCTTCAGCTATGCTCTTTACCATTCTCTCCATCACGTCTTCCGTGTGTTTTGCGTATTTGGTTTCTCCACTCTCGAAGAGTTCAGTTCTCAATTGAGACGTATACTCGAGTATGCGATTGGCCTCACGAATTTTTTTCTCAGCCAATTTAACAGCTGCGTGCATTTGCTGGGATTTGGGCCGGGTTTTGGTCTCGTTCCTGAAGCGTGAATAGTTTTCTTTTAAACTTTCGTCTTCCCAAAGGTCTTTGAATATGAATCCTTTTCCTGTACCGCGTTCTTTGGTTTCTTTTTGTTGCTTGCTGATCTCTATCGCTGCGAGTTGTTTTTTCGCTTTAGCTTTTGAGTCATGAGTACCGAGTCTTTTGCCTCCCTTTTCAGGGTATACAGCATACTTGTCCCCAACTTTTTTTATGGTTTCATCAGTCTTCTTTTTACCCATGTGCCAATCTTGATTAGTAGGAGTGTTAACTGTTGAAGGAGTCATTGCGGCCGGGCCACCAGTAGCCGAAGTTTCTTGTATTTCTTCTCCATGCATTAAGCTCGTCATAAATTTCAACCTATCAACTCTGTCTGAAAGTTTTCTAGCTCTCAACGCTCTTCTTTCTTTTGGATGCATTTCTTCTGTGTCTCCTTCCCAT
>JACCDP011533346.1_pt1 | contig 14701 bp, 13 predicted proteins | sample 7445841 | NCBI WGS metagenome assembly JACCDP01 (sample SAMN15323441, study PRJNA562643) | freshwater metagenome | isolation source: river surface water | place: USA:Blue River Watershed | collected 2017-08-17 | reverse complement strand
CGCCCACCGAGGAGAGCGTGCGCCGGGCGATGGCCATCCAGCTGATCATCAACCGCGAGTGGGGCCTGGCGAAGAACGAGAACCCCAACCAGGGCGCCTTCGTCATCGACGAGCTCACCGAGCTGGTCGAGGAGGCGGTGCTGGCCGAGTTCGAGCGCATCGCCGAGCGCGGCGGCGTGCTGGGTGCGATGGAGACCGGCTACCAGCGTGGCCGCATCCAGGACGAGTCGATGCACTACGAGATGCTCAAGCACACCGGCGAGCTGCCCATCATCGGCGTCAACACCTTCCGCAACCCGCACGGCGACACCATCCCCGAAAAGCTGGAGCTTGCGCGCAGCACCGAGGAAGAAAAGCAAAGCCAGCTCAAGCGCCTGCAAGACTTCCACGCCCGCAACGCCGACAAGGCGCCCGCGATGCTCAAGCGGCTTCAGCAGGCGGTCATCGACAACGCCAACGTGTTCGAGGTGCTGATGGACGCGGTGCGCGTGTGCTCGCTGGGCCAGATCACCAACGCCCTGTTCGAGGTGGGCGGGCAGTACCGCCGCAACATGTGACGCAGCGGTTAGGCCGACTGGCTGTATGTCAGTCGGTGTTCTGCGCGATCAGCCACAGCACGCCGCTGGGGTCGTAGAGGAAGAAATCGCGCATGCGCCAGGGCTGGTCCACCAGCGGACCGATCTTCACGCCGTAGCGCCCGGCGAGATCGCGCGCGACCAGTTCGTCGCGCCATGCCTGCACATCCTCGACCAGCAGGTGCATTTGCAGGTTCGATGCAAGCGCCGGCTCGAAGAAATCCTGCAGCAGGAAGCTGGCGTTGCCGTGGTGAAAATAGGCCACGCCATCGCCGTCCGATGCCATGGTGAAGCCAACGTCCTGGTAAAACCGCTTCGACAGCCCAAAGTCACGCGCCGGCACGAAGGCCTTGATCTCCACGACGTTCAGGTTGGCCATGGTGGGTGCGCTGTTCAGCCCAGCACCGACGCATCAAGCCGGTAGTTCTGCGGCCCGCGGCTGGCGATCTTGATGGCGCCGACGCGGTTGCCCAAGGCGGCGCAGCGCGCCAAGTCCCAGCCCTGCTCGAGGCCGAACAGCAGCGCGCCGCGCCAGGCGTCGCCGCAGCCGGTCGGGTCCACCACCTGCTCGGCTTTCACCGGCGGCACGTGGTGGCGTTCACCATCGATCCACACCTCGCAGCCCTCGCCACCCAGCGTGACCACCAGGCCGCGGCAGCGGCGCGAGATCTCGGCGCTGCTCCAGCCGGTACGCTCGCTGAGCATCTTGCCCTCGTAGTCGTTGACGGTCACCCAGTCGGCCTGCTCGATGAAGCGCGCGAGGTCGCGGCCGTCGAACATCGGCAGGCCCTGGCCCGGGTCGAACACGAACGGAATGCCTTCATGCGCGAACTGCTCGGCGTGCTGCAGCATCGCATCGCGCCCGTCGGGCGAGATGATGCCCAGGCGGATGTCGCCGCGTCGCTCGATGCGGGTGCCATGCGCATGCATCATCGCGCCGGGGTGGAAGGCGGTGATCTGGCTGTTGTCGCGGTCGGTCATGATCATCGCCTGCGCGGTATAGCTGCCCTCCACCGTGCGCACGAACTCGGTGCTGATACCCAAATGCTTTAGTCGCTGCAGGTAGTCGGCGCCGTCGGGCCCCACGGTGGCCATCGGCAGCGGCGTGCCGCCAAGTGCGCGCAGGCTGTAGGCGATGTTGCCGGCGCAGCCGCCGAAGTCGCGCCGCAGTGCGGGCACCAGAAACGACACATTCAGGATGTGCAGCTGGTCGGGCAGGATCTGCTCCTGAAAGCGGCCCTCGAAGCCCATGATGGTGTCGAAAGCGAGCGAGCCGCAGATGATGGATGCCATGTCGTTGAAGTCTCAGAGGGTTGAAGATGAAAGCGGAATGCGCGCTGCCGGGCCGACGCAGCGGTGCGCTACGGGTGAAACGCCAGCACGCGGTAGCCCGCCACACCGGTGACGCCCGCGATGCTGAACACAAATTGCGCCGTCACCTGGCTGGCGGGCGGCAGCGCCGCCTTCGCGCCCCACTCGGCCGGCAGGACCACGCGGCGCAGCACCGGCCGGTCGGCCGCGTCGGTGAGGGTGAGTTCGATCGCTGGCATCGCCACCTCGGTGGCCGCCTTGTTGTTCAGCGCCACTTGCAGGCGATAGGCGTCGTCGCGCAGCCGCGTCAGGCCCGAGGCGTCGATCACCACCGCATCGATGCGCTTGAGCGGCGCTACGCTGCAGCGCAGGGGCTCGCACAGCGCCTGGAGCATGGGCATCAGCTCCGGTCGGCTGGCAGCAAGACGGTCGCGCTGGTGCACCACCACCTGCAGCGCAAGCCCCAGCGCTGCCAGCACACAACCGCCGGCCAGCGCCAAGCGCACGCCCGGCCGCGCCCAGTAGGCGTCGCTGCGCGCGCGGCGCACGAACGAGGGCGGAAAGGATGACGGCGGGCCGTCGGCGGTCATGTCCAGCGCGGGCAGGTCGGCCGTGCTGTGTGGTGTGGCCTGTGGCGTGCTGTCGGCCGTATCGGCACTTTCGCTCGCCTCGGGCTCTTGCAGCTCGGTCGTCTGCGCCTCGAACACGGTGCTGCAGCGGCCGCAGCGCACCCAGCCGTCGGCCAGCCTGAGCTGATCAGGGACCACGCGAAAGGTGGTCTGGCAGGCCGGGCAACGCGTGGTCAGTCGCATGTCGCGCAGCTTAGCGCGTGGCGGTCATCAGGATCCAGCCATCTTCGGCATCGGCCACCGTCAATTCGATCCACGGCGCGTAGGCGTCCTTCAGTTCCTGCGCCTGCCGCTCCAGGATGCCCGCCAGCACCAGCGACCCGCCCTGCCCCACATGGGCGCACAGCAGCGGCGCCAGCACCTTGAGCGGCGTGGCCAGGATGTTGGCCAGCACCGTGTCGTAGGCACCCACCGCGCGGTCGGGCAGGCCGGCATGCAGCACCACGCCGTTGGCTCGGGCGTTGGCTTCGGTGGATGTGACTGCTGCCTCGTCGATGTCCACCGCGTCCACGCTGTGTGCGCCACGCAGGGCCGCACCGATGGCCAGGATGCCCGAGCCGCAGCCGTAATCAAGCACGCGCTGGCCCTTCAGATCGCGCGTGGCGATCCAGCGCAGGCACATGCGGGTGGTCGGATGGGTGCCGGTGCCGAAGGCGAGCCCCGGGTCCAGGCGGATCACCTGCGTGGCTTGCGCGGGCGGCTCGTGCCAGGTGGGCACGATCCAGAAGGTGGGCGTGATCTGGACCGGCGCAAACTGCGACTGCGTCAGGCGCACCCAGTCCTCGTCCGGCACCGCCTCGACGGCCACCAGCTGGCAGCCGGCGAAGAAGTCTTGCGGCGGCAGCAGCGCGGCGGCTTCGCGGGCGCGCGCTTCGTCGGCGAACAAGGCACGCACCAGCGAGCGCTGCCAGCCTTCGCGCGGCGGGGGCATGCCCGGCTCGCCAAACAGGGCCTGCTCTGCGTCGGTTTGCGCGTCGGCATCTTCCACCGACACGCTCAGCGCGTCCAATGCCTCGAGCGCCTCACCCAGCAGTTCGATGCGGTCTTCCGGCGCGAGCAGGCGAAGTTCGAACATGCGCCGTGTGCTCAGCGCTTGTGCCGCCCCAGCCACTCCTCGAGGTAGTGGATGTTGGTGCCGCCGGTCATGAAGCTCGCATCGGCCAGCAGCTCGCGGTGCAGCGGGATGTTGGTCAGGATGCCCTCGACCACCGTCTCGGCCAGCGCGGTGCGCATGCGCGCCAGCGCCTGCTCGCGGGTGTCGCCGTGCACGATGATCTTGCCGACCATCGAGTCGTAATTGGGCGGCACGAAGTAGTTGGTGTAGACGTGCGAATCCACCCGCACGCCCGGGCCGCCCGGCGCGTGCCACATGGTGATGCGGCCCGGCGAGGGCGTGAACTTGTACGGGTCTTCGGCGTTGATGCGGCACTCGATCGCATGACCGCGGATCTGGATGTCGCGCTGGGTGAAGGGCAGCTTCTCGCCGGCGGCCACCATGATCTGCGTCTTGACGATGTCGATGCCGGTGATGAGCTCGGTGACCGGATGCTCCACCTGCACGCGGGTGTTCATCTCGATGAAATAGAACTCGCCGTTCTCGTACAGGAACTCGAAGGTGCCGGCGCCGCGGTAGCCGATCTTCTTGCACGCATCGGCGCAGCGGGTGCCGATCTTCTCGATCAGCTTGCGCGGGATACCGGGCGCCGGGCCCTCTTCCATCACCTTCTGGTGGCGTCGCTGCATCGAGCAGTCACGCTCGCCCAGGTACACCGCGTTGCGGTGCTTGTCGGCAATGATCTGGATCTCCACATGGCGCGGGTTTTGCAGGAACTTCTCCATGTAGACCGCCGGGTTGCCGAAGGCGGCACCGGCCTCGGCCTTGGTCATCTGCACCGCATTGACCAGCGCCGCCTCGGTGTGCACCACCCGCATGCCGCGGCCACCACCGCCGCCTGCGGCCTTGATGATGACCGGGTAGCCGATGGTCTTGGCAATGCGGCGGATCGCCGCCGGGTCGTCGGGCAGTTCGCCGTCCGAGCCGGGCACGCAGGGCACGCCCGCCTTGATCATCGCCTGCTTGGCCGACACCTTGTCGCCCATGATTCGGATCGACTCGGGCGTGGGGCCGATGAAGGCAAAGCCGCTCTTCTCGACCCGCTCGGCGAAGTCGGCGTTCTCCGACAGGAAGCCGTAGCCCGGGTGGATGGCCTCGGCATCGGTCACCTCCGCGGCGGCGATGATCGCCGGCATGTTGAGGTAGCTTTGCGGCGAAGGCGCCGGGCCGATGCACACCGCCTCTTCGGCCAGCTTGACGTACTTGGCCTCGCGGTCGGCTTCGGAATAGACCATCACCGCGCGGATGCCGAGCTCGCGGCAGGCGCGCTGCACCCGCAAGGCGATCTCGCCGCGGTTGGCAACCAGGATCTTCTTGAACATGCGTCGGGCCCGCGGCTCAGCCGATCACGAACAGCGGCTGGCCGTACTCGACCGCCTGGCCGTTCTCGCACAGGATCTGCTGCACCGTGCCCGACTGGTCGGCCTCGATCTCGTTGAGGATCTTCATCGCCTCGATGATGCACAGCGTGTCGCCCTGCTTGACCTGGCTGCCAATCTCGACAAAGGCCTTGGCGCCCGGGCTGGACGAACGGTAGAAGGTGCCCACCATCGGCGACTTGACCTGGTGGCCTGCCGGCTCGGCAACGGCCGCCTCGGCCGCTGGCGCAGAAGCAGGGGCCGCCGAGGCTGCGGCCGCAACCGGGGCTGCTGCCACGGGCGCTGCGGCCTGCATCACCACCGGCGCATGCACCACCGCCCCGCCGCCCTTGACGATGCGCACCTTGCCTTCGGCTTCGGTGATCTCGAGTTCCGAGACGTTGGACTCGGAGACCAAGTCGATCAGGGTCTTGAGCTTGCGCAAATCCATGAGGACTCCTACTTCAAAAATCGGCAAGAGCGCGCAATGTATCCGGAAAAGAGCTCAATTTCCGTTAATTGCAGGAATTTACATTTGACCGGCGAATGCGGTCAGCGTATCTGGCGCCAGGCGCCCAGATCGGCCTCGGTCACTTTCCCCATTTTACGCTGAGCCACGCGGCCGTCGGCGCCAAAGACGATGGTGAAGGGCAATCCGCCGGCCACATTGCCCAGCGAACGGGCGATGCCGGTGCCGCCCGCCCCCGCCATGCCGATCGGAAAGCGCACCGGCTGACGCGCAAGGAAGGTGTTGACGGCATTCAGCTGATCCACGGCCAATCCGATCACTTGCCAGCCGTTGGCCTCGTTTTCAGAGAAAAAGCGATCCAATAACGGCATTTCTTCAATACAAGGGGGGCACCAGGTGGCCCAGAAATTCACCAGCAAGGGCTTGCCGCGCAGCGAGGCCATCGCGAGGCTGCCGCCCGCGGGTTGATCGAACTGCATGCCCCACAGTGCCTCTTCGGCGCCCGCCGCCACATCGGCCGGCCGCAAGCGCCACCACGATACCCCCGCCCCGGCGACCACGGCAGCCAGCGCCGCACCCACCATCACCGAGCGCCGAGAGGCCCCCTTCATCCCTGATTTCGCGTTCATTTCTGTCGTCTACATCCGTCTTTTGCTGTCAATACGCTGTTTTTGTAGCTCATTTCTATCAGGCGCCCTGAATCGCACGCTCCAGCGCCGCCAGGTCACCCCGCGGCGTGCGCCCCCTGGCGTCTGGCCGCAAGGCACCGCGCAAGTCATCGTGATCGTAGATGCTCAGGTGCACGCCTACCGACTCGCCCAGTCCCGGGCAGGGGCACGAAAAGCTGAGCACGTCTACCGTGTGCCCCTGCAAGCCCGCCACCGAGCCCACCTCGTAGCGCACGCCCCGCTCGATCAGTGCGATCTCGGCCGACTTCGGGTCGTCGCAGAACAGCTGAAGGTGGATGTCTGACAGACGGGTGGCGGTGCCGTGCCACACCGCACCGGCCAGGTGAGGGCGAAATTCGGCCAGCTTGTGCATCCACTGCAGGGCCAGCTGGCGCAACGCCTGCAGCTCGCCGGGCTGGGTATCGGCGCAGAACACCGAGATGTATTCACGCACCGCGTCTTCCAGCAGGTCGTTGTCGGGCAGTGCGGTGCGCGCCGGCAGGCCCAGGTCACGCAGCGCGCGGCGCTTGGCTGGCCCGTACTCCATGCCCTCTTCCACCACCAGCCGGGCGGCCGCGGCAGCAATCTCGTCGGCGACCCTGTCCATGCGGGTCATTCTGCATTGCCCGGCGGTCGCGCGCAGCCGTACAGTGGGGCCGACCCCTGGCACCCGAAGGAGACCGGATTGAAAAGCACCATGATGCAGGTGGGCCTGTCGCTCAATCACCTGCTGGACCGCGTCGGCACCCTGTTTGGCGGCAACGAGCTCGTCTCGCGCCTGCCCGACAAGTCGCTGGTCCGCCACAGCTATGCGCAGTACCACCGCCGCACCCGATCGCTGGCGTCGGCCCTGCAAAGGGCAGGCCTCAAGAAGGGCGACCGCGTGGCCACGCTGTGCTGGAACCACCATGTGCACCTGGAGGCCTACTTCGGCATCCCGGCGGCCGGTGGCGTGATGCACACCCTGAACCTGCGCCTGTCGCCCGACGAGATCGGCTGGATTGCGGGCGATGCCGACGACCGCTTCCTCATCATCGACGACGTGCTGCTACCGCTGTACCGGCAGTTCGCGCACCTGCACAAGTTTGAGCGGGTGTTTGTGTTCCGCTTCTCCGGCGCACCTTTGCCGGCCGACCTGCCGGCCGAGTGCAGCGACTACGACGCCTTGCTGTCCACCGGCACCCCGGACGCCTTCGACTACGCGCCGCACGACGAGAACGACCCGGTGGCCATGTGCTACACCTCGGGCACCACCGGCCGGCCCAAGGGCGTGGTGTATTCGCACCGCTCGACCATCCTGCACACGCTGGTGGCAAGCCTCGGCGACTTCTGGGGCCTGCGCGGCAACGACGTGGTGATGCCGGTCACGCCGATGTTCCACGCCAACAGCTGGGGCATGCCCTACGGCGCAGTGATGATGGGCGTGAAGATGGTCTTCCCCGGGCCGCATCTGCACCCCGACGATTTGCTGGACCTGATGCAGATCGAGCCGCCGACGCTTTCGCTGGGCGTGCCCACCATCTGGATGAGCCTGATCCAGACCTACGACGCGTCGCTGGCCGAGGGCTCGCCCAACAAGGGCCGCTGGAAGCTGCCCAAGGGCATGAAGTCGCTGGTGGGCGGTGCGGCGGTGCCCGAGGCGCTGATCCGCGCGTTTGACAAGCACGGCATCTGGATCCTGCAGGGCTGGGGCATGACCGAGACCTCGCCGGTGTGCACCATCTCGTACCCGCGCGCCGAGCTGCGCGATGCCAGCATGGACGAGCGCTACCGCCGCGCCGCGATGGCCGGCGTGCCGGTGCCGCTGGTGGATTTGCGGGTGCGCGGCGACGACGGCACCGACCAGGCGTGGGACGGCAAGGCGGTGGGAGAGATCCAGGTGCGCGGTCCGTTCATTACGGGCAGCTACCACGAGGTTCCGGTCGAACCGGAGAAATTCACCGCCGACGGCTGGCTGCGCACCGGCGACGTGGCCAGCGTGGACGCGCTGGGCTTCGTGAAGATCAGCGACCGCACCAAGGACCTGATCAAGTCGGGCGGCGAGTGGATCAGCTCGGTCGACATGGAAAACGCGCTGATGGCCCACCCCGCGGTGGCCGAGGCCGCGGTGATTGCCATCCCGGATGAGAAGTGGAGCGAGCGGCCACTGGCCTGCGTGGTGTTCAAGCCCGGCCAGAGCGCCACCGCCGCCGACCTGAACGCGCTGCTGACCTCGCGCAGCTTTGCCAAATGGCAGCTGCCCGAGCGCTATGAGTTCATCGAGGCGATTCCGCGCACCTCCACCGGCAAGTTCTGGAAGATGAAGCTGCGCGAGCGCTTTCCGAAGTGAGGCCGCGCCGATAATCGCGGCCCATGCACATCCACATCCTGGGCATCTGCGGCACCTTCATGGGCGGTCTGGCGGCGCTGGCGCGCGAGGCCGGCCACACCGTCACCGGCTGCGACGCAGGCGTTTACCCGCCGATGAGCGACCAGCTGCGCGCGCTCGGCATCGACCTGATCGAAGGCTTTGGTGCCGAGCAGATGGCACTCAAGCCCGATGTGTGGGTGGTGGGCAATGTGGTCTCTCGTGCACGGCTGCCCGACGGCACGCCGAAGTTCCCGCTGATGGAGGCCATCCTCGAATCAGGCCAGCGCTACAGCAGCGGGCCGCAATGGCTGGCCGAAAACGTGCTGCAAGGCCGCCATGTGCTGGCCGTGGCCGGCACGCACGGCAAGACAACGACCACGTCGATGCTGGCGTGGATTCTGGAATGCGCGGGGCTCAAGCCCGGCTTTCTGGTTGGCGGCGTGCCGATGAACTTCGGGGTGTCGGCACGGTTGGGTGGATTGGGCGGTTTGGACGAGGCTGCGTTGGCGGGCGAAGCGGCTGCGCGTTCTGCTCCGTGTCCCCCGCCCGCTCCGCGGGCTCCTCCTTTACCTGCGCAGAACGCACAGCCGCTTCGCCATGCGGCGCCGGAGCACTCCCCGTTGCCTTCCGCGCGCCCGCTTTTCGTCATCGAAGCCGACGAATACGACACCGCCTTCTTCGACAAGCGCAGCAAGTTCGTGCACTACCGGCCGCGCACCGCCATCCTGAACAACCTCGAGTTCGACCACGCCGATATCTTTGATGACCTGGCCGCCATCGAGCGGCAGTTCCACCACCTGGTGCGCACGGTACCGGGCACCGGGCGTGTGGTGTTCAACGGGCTGGAGGAAAGCCTGGCGCGGGTGCTGCACATGGGCTGCTGGAGCGAGCAGCGCAGCTTTGGGTCGGCCGCCAGCGACTTCACCGCGCAGGGCGAGCCGCACGACTTTGAGGTGCTGCAACGTGGCAAGCCGGTCGGCCGCGTGCAGTGGAAGCTGAGCGGCGTGCACAACCAGCTCAACGCGCTGGCGGCCATCGCTGCAGCCGAGCATGTGGGTGTGGCCCCTGCGGATGCGGCGCGTGCGCTGGGCTCGTTTGAGAGCGTCAAGCGCCGCATGGAGGTGCGCGGCAGCGTGAACCGCATCACCGTCTACGACGACTTCGCGCACCACCCCACGGCCATCCGCACCACGGTGGACGGGCTGCGCCGTCAGGTGGGCGCAGCGCGCATCCTTGCGGTGTTCGAGCCGCGCAGCAACACGATGAAGCTCGGCACGATGAAGTCGCAGCTGCCGTGGAGCCTGGAGCAGGCCGATCTGGCCTTCTGCCACTCGGGCGGGCTGGGCTGGGACGCCACCGAGGCACTGGCGCCGATGGGCGCGCGTGCGCAGGTGGCCGCCGACATCGACAGCCTGGTGCGTGCCGTGGTGGCCGCGGCACAGCCGGGCGACCACCTCCTGTGCATGAGCAACGGCGGCTTTGGTGGCATCCACCAGAAGCTGCTGGATGCCCTGAAGGCCCCGCGCTGAACGACCTCAGCCGCGGCGCTTGCGCACCGCCTCGGACAGGATGTCGAGCACGCGCTGCGAATCGTCCCAGCCGATGCAGGCATCGGTGATGCTGCGGCCGTATTCCAGCTGCGTCGGATCGTCCTTGCCCGGGCTGAACTTCTGCGCGCCGGCCTGGATGTGGCTTTCCACCATCACGCCGAACACGCTGCGTGAACCACCGCTGATCTGCGTGGCAATGTCGCGCGCCACATCCACCTGCTTCTCGTGCTGCTTGGAGCTGTTGGCGTGGCTGAAGTCCACCATCAGCGTGGAGGGCAGCTTGGCGGCGTCGAGCTCCTTGCAGGCCGCAGCCACACTGGCTGCGTCGTAATTTGGCGCCTTGCCGCCGCGCAGGATCACGTGGCAGTCCTTGTTGCCGTTGGTGTGCACGATGGCGACCTGGCCGTTCTTGTGCACCGACAGGAAGTGATGCCCGCGCGCGGCAGCCTGGATCGCATCGGTCGCGATCTTGATGTTGCCGTCGGTGCCGTTCTTGAAGCCGATCGGCGCCGACAGGCCCGAGGCCAGCTCGCGGTGCACCTGGCTTTCGGTGGTGCGCGCACCGATGGCGCCCCAGCTGATCAGGTCGCCGATGTACTGCGGGCTGATCACGTCCAGGAACTCGCTGCCCGCGGGCAGGCCCAGGCGGTTGATCTCGATGAGCAGCTGGCGCGCGATGCGAAGGCCTTCGTCGATGCGGTAGCTCTCGTCGAGGTACGGGTCGTTGATCAGGCCCTTCCAGCCCACCGTGGTGCGCGGCTTTTCGAAGTACACGCGCATCACCACCTCGAGATCGGCCGCGTGCTTGTCGCGCAGCGCCTTCAGGCGGCGCGCGTAGTCCAGTGCCGCGGCCGGGTCGTGGATGGAGCACGGCCCGATGACGACCAGCAGCCGGTCGTCCTTGCCATGCATGATGTCCTGGATCGACTTGCGGGTGCGCGCGATCAGCGACTCGATGGGTGTACCGCGAATCGGAAAGAAGCGGATGAGGTGCTCGGGTGGGGGCAGCACGGTGATGTCCTGGATGCGTTCGTCGTCGGTCTGGCTGGTGCGGTCGGTGGGGCGGGCACCGGGCGGATACCAGGACTCGGCGGATGCAGTGGACTTGGCGTTCATCGAGACTCTCCTTGCTGATTCGCTGCAGCGCCGTGGCTGCGTGACGCGTGATGGATGGGGCAACGGGCATAAAAAAACCGCCGGGGGTTCCGGCGGTTTTGTCTGAGCGGGCCTGCTTGCTTTGGGTTGCGTTCAGACCTCTCGACCGCCGGTGGGGCCAGAGAACCAAAAGTAGCCAAAGTAAAACGAGGGCTTGCGCATGGGTTGCAATGTAGCACAGCCGTGTCCTGAGCCTTGCCGGCCCCGACCCGAAAGAGCCCGCGACCTGCGATAGTGTTGTGCGTGTGACATCTGGATGCCATACCTGCCCGCAATGACTTGATCGCATCATGACCCTGCCGCCGCCCGATCCGCGCTGGCCCGCCGAGGCGCTGCGCGAGGAAACCCACTTCGATGGCCGTCGCATGCACTGCTATGCGCAGCGCTGGCCGCACCTCAATGCGATGCTGGCGCAGGCGGTACGCGAGCGCCCCGATGCCGAAGCCATCGTCGACGGCAGCCTGAGCTGGTCGTGGCGCGGTGTGGACGCAGCCAGCCGGCGCCTGGCCGGTGGACTGAAGCGCGCGGGCGTGCAGCGCGGCGACCGGGTGCTGATGCTGATGGGCAACCGCGCCGAGTTCGTGCTGGCGCTCTATGCGGTGCTGCGCCTGGGTGCGGTGGCGGTGCCGGTCAGCATCCGTGAGGCGGCGCCCGGCGTGGCCTACATCGTCAACCAGTGCCAGGCCCGCGCGGTGCTGGCCGATGCGCCCCTGTGCGGGCTGGCGCCCGCCGCGCTGGACAACGGCCAGCCGCTGTTGCGGGTGGTAGCCGCCGATGACGGCACTGCGCCGCCCGCAGGCTGGCTGCATGCGCGCGACCTGGCTGCCGGGCCGCCGCTGGCGCGCGATGCGCAGCCCGACGAGGAGGACGCCGCCGTGATCCTCTACACCTCGGGCACCACCGGTCGGCCCAAGGGTGCGGTGCTGACGCACTTCAACCTGGTGCACTCGGTGCTGCACTACCGCCACGCGCTGGGCTTGCAGCCGCACGACCGCTCGCTGCTGGCGGTACCGGCGTCGCATGTCACCGGCCTGGTGGCCATCATCCTGGCGATGGCAGGTGTGGGTGGCTGCACCGTGGTGCTGCGCGAGTTCAAGGCGGCGCAGTGCCTGGCGCTGCTCGAGCACGCACGCATCACCTGCACCCTGATCGTGCCGGCGATGTACGCCCTGTGCCTGCGCGAGCCGGCGCTTGCGCGCACCGACCTGTCGGCCTGGCGCGTGGCAGGTTTTGGCGGTGCACCGATGCCGCCGGCCACGATTGCGGCGCTGCGTGAGCAGTGCCCCTCGATCCGGCTGTTCAATGCCTACGGCTCGACCGAGACCACATCGCCCACCACGCTCACGCCGCCCGGTTCCGACCGGGTGGACAAGGTCGGCATCGCCCTGCCCTGCGCGCAGGTGCGGGTGGTGGACAACGAGGGCCGCGATGTGCCCACCGGCACCAGCGGCGAGGTGTGGATCGCCGGGCCGATGGTGGTGCCGCGCTACTGGGACAACCCGCAGGCCACCGCCGACGGCTTTGTCGACGGCTACTGGAAGTCGGGCGACCTGGGCACGCTGGACGAGCAGGGCTTCCTGCAGATCCACGACCGCAAGAAGGACATGATCAACCGCGGCGGCTACAAGGTGTTCTCGATCGAGGTCGAGAACTGCCTGATGGCGCATCCGCAGGTGCAGGAGGCCGCCACCGTGGGCGTGCCCTGCCCGGTGCTCGGCGAGCGGGTGCATGCGTTCGTGTACGCGCCGGGCGCCGCACGCAACGCAGCCGGGGCCGATGCATTGCGCGCGCAGCTGGTGGCGCAGTGCCGCGCGCAACTGGCCGACTACAAGACGCCGGACGACTTCACCTGGCTTGCCGAGCCGCTGCCGCGCAATGCCAACGGCAAGGTGCTCAAGCGCGCGCTGCGCGAGCGGGTGGTGGGCCGCTGACGCGGCCGCGCTACGGGTCGAATGCAGGTTGGGCGCCGCGTCAGGCGGTGCCGCCCACCGTCAGGCCGTCGATGCGCAGCGTCGGCTGGCCCACGCCCACCGGCACGCTCTGGCCTTCCTTGCCACAGGTGCCCACGCCGCTGTCCAGCGCCATGTCGTTGCCGATCATGCTCACGCGCGTGAGTGCATCGGGCCCGTTGCCCACAATGGTGGCGCCCTTCACCGGGTAGAGGATCTTGCCGTTCTCGACCCAGAAGGCTTCGCTGGCGGAGAACACGAACTTGCCGCTGGTGATGTCGACCTGGCCGCCGCCGAAGTTGGTGGCGTACAGGCCCTTCTTGATGCTGGCGACGATTTCCTTCGGGTCCTGGTTGCCACCGAGCATGTAGGTGTTGGTCATGCGCGGCATCGGGATGTGTGCGTAGCTTTCGCGCCGGCCGTTGCCGGTGGGCCGCACCTTCATCAGGCGCGCGTTCATCGCGTCCTGGATGTAGCCCTTGAGGATGCCGTCCTCGATCAGCACATTGCGCTGCGTGGCATGGCCTTCGTCATCCACATTCAGCGAGCCGCGCCGGTCGGCGATGGTGCCGTCGTCGAGCACCGTCACGCCCTTGGCCGCCACCCGCTGGCCGATGCGGCCGCTGAAGGCGCTGCTGCCCTTGCGGTTGAAGTCGCCCTCCAGCCCGTGGCCCACCGCCTCGTGCAGCAGCACGCCTGGCCAGCCCGGGCCAAGCACCACCGTCATCTCGCCCGCAGGTGCCGGGCGCGACTCCAGGTTGGTCAGCGCCGAGTTCACCGCCTCGTCCACATATTCGCGCACGCGCGCGTCGTCAAAGTACGCCAGGCCAAAGCGCCCGCCGCCTCCGGCCGAGCCCATCTCGCGGCGGCCGGCCTGCTCGGCGATCACCGTGATCGACAGGCGCACCAGCGGCCGCACGTCGGCCGCCAGCGTGCCGTCGGCGCGTGCCACCATCACCACGTCGTACTCGGCCGCCAGGCCCGCCATCACCTGCGCCACGCGCGGGTCCTTGGCGCGCGCCATGCGCTCGGCACGCTCGAGCAGCTGCACCTTGGCGGTGCTGTCCAGCGAGGCGATCGGGTCGAGCGCGCCATACAGCGAACGGCTGGCCGCGACCTTGGGCGCACCCACGCGCTGACGCGCCGACGCACCGGCACGCGCGATCGAGCGCACGGTGCGCGCAGCGTCCAGCAGCGAGGCCAGCGAGATGTCGTCCGAGTAGGCAAAGGCGGTCTTCTCGCCGCTGACCGCGCGCACGCCCACGCCCTGGTCGATGCTGAAGCTGCCGGTCTTGACGATGCCTTCTTCCAGGCTCCAGCCCTCGTTGCGGGTGTACTGGAAATACAGGTCGGCATCGTCCACGCGGTGCGCGGTGATCTCGGCCAGCGCGCGCTGCAGGTGCGTTTCGTTCAGGCCGAAGGGCTCCAGCAGCAGTGCGCGTGCGGTGGCCAGGCGTTCGATGGTGGGTTCGCGGGAAATCATGTGCGTCCAGGTATGGGGGTGGGGTCGGCTCGCCTCAGGAGGCCTCAGGAGGCCGCAGGCGTGCGCGGCAGGTAGCGCTCGAGCTGCTTG
>JACCDP010752742.1_pt1 | contig 14702 bp, 11 predicted proteins | sample 7445841 | NCBI WGS metagenome assembly JACCDP01 (sample SAMN15323441, study PRJNA562643) | freshwater metagenome | isolation source: river surface water | place: USA:Blue River Watershed | collected 2017-08-17 | reverse complement strand
GGCGGTCTGTCCAACATCCAGAAGATGTTCGCAGTGAACTACAACATCCTGCGCATCCAGTCTGGCATGGGTGGCCTTGCATTCTCCAACTAGAGAACTACAGCATCTGCTTTGCGAAATTGCGAAAAAACAAAGCCCTTCTGGGTAGCCTTCGGGCCCAAGAATGATAAAGATTCCTGGGACCGAAACTTGAAAAGTAACGGTGGAGTTTAAAACTTCATCTAAAAATGAAGCATTCTAATTGTATTTTCCTGTTTATTAAAGTTGTAATTTCTATTTGGGCGTTTCAGATAGAAGACAATATTTCTATTAGTGTTTAGGTACACGGGATTATTGTTATTTAGTTTGTTAATGTTATTTTGACTAACGAAATTTGATGTTCTAATTATTCGTACAACATTGCCGACGTTAGTTGTTTTACCTTTTCTTAATCCAGCCGCAAGGTTGAATTTATGTCTAAAGTTTTTAAGAATAGGCTTTGAACTAAAATAGACATTACGATTTGCAATCTTTTTGTTATAAGCTCGAATTCGGTTGGCGCCAATTTGTAAACCTTTAGCTACTAGATTTTTGTATACACCTGGTTTTACAGCACCGATTAATCCTGCTCCAGTCATTATTCCGGGCATCATTCCAAATTTAGCTCCAGCTACAAGTCTTTGAACATGTTCACCACCAACATTACTTAAAACACCTAATCTGTTATTGGCTCCAAATTTATAAAGTGTATAACCGGTTGGTAACTTACTTATTAATTTTATAACAGGCCCAGATGCCGTAGAAGTTACAGTTACTGCATTATTTATCATTTTACCAAGTTTTTGGGCATTGGCAATTTTCTTTAACCTCGTTTTTTCATTATTATTTTCTTTTATGTTTGCGAATTTACCTTGTATTAGATATTGACGTATACCTTCCATTATACCAGCCTTGACATTTGAAAACTTTCCTTTTACTTTAAAACCTGTAGCCGGATCGATTGTATCTGGAATTTGAGAATATTTGGATATAAGTGGTATTAGTAATACACCAAGTTGTTTACCAATTTCTCTTTTTTCGGCAGGTGTAAATTCGCCAAAGTCTTTTAGTTCAAATAGAATCTCAAGAATTTCTTGAAGCTGTTTAGGACTATTGTTATTTGTATAACCTGCTACATTTGAAATATATTTACCACCTTTTGATGTGAAATGAGAAATATTACCTCTTTTAAAAGCGTTCAAGTTGTTTTTGTAACCTTTTGATTCTATATATCTACTTCCAATACCAATGAATACATTTTTTCCTTTTCCTGCACCACCGATGGCACCTGCTACAGCGCCACCAACGGCACCACCAACGGCACCACCAACGGCACCAACCGCTCCTTTACCAATACCAATCGCTCCTTTACCAATACCAACCGCTCCTTTACCGACACCTGTAATAAATCCACCAACATGTCCCAATATAGTTTTCTTTGATCCCTGTTTCTTCTCAAGAGCTTTTAGTGTATTTGGATCAAAAAAGTTTGGTCTTATATGAGGAAGAACCTTGGCAATTTTTTCGCTATTTGGAATTTTTGATATGTTATTCTTTGTAATTTTTTTACGCAGAGTCTGCGAGTTGTTTAAAAGTTTATAAGCTTGAACATTACCACCTTGACTATTAATTATATACTGTAAGTATTGATTCACTACTTCTACTTTCTGCTTATTGTTACTCATATATGTATTATGAGATTTTTTTTTGGTCTAAAAAATAAACTTGCTATCTTAACAATGGAAACGCTTGAGAAGGAGCCACCACCCGAGAAGAAGAATGAGGTTCGAATGGAGGTTCTCAAGTCGCAAATCCATAGTTTGGGGGAGGAACAACTCGAGGATTTCCTTTGTCAACTCGAAACAAAGGATCTCCAGGGGTACAAGGGGGAGTCTGTTACTTTGCGTATAGCATTCTCGATATTCTTTCACGAGTCTGAAATGGGTCCAGAGGGTCCTCAGACGATAGATATTGAACGCATACGTGAACAATATGAGCGAAAGAAGCGTCTTTTGAATGAAATGAAGTTTCGCGCTCGGGATCTCAAAATTCTCGAGAAATCATCCATTGATCTCGAGGGTCGTGAGTTTTCTGTTTTCAGTCGTATCGAACGTATTATTGAAACGTATGACGATGCCTATGAAATGATTTTTAGGCACGTTCGCATGTTTGAGCGTATCAACCATCCAACTTTTCAGCCAGTTCCACTTGATTTCGACAAGTCGATTGATCGTTACAACTCTATCAATGATCTACTGACAGATGAAGAGGATCCAAGATCGCCATATCAGAAGCTTCTGCTCTACCTTTTGTCCGAGCTGAATCGTCGGAAGCTCAAGCGCTACAATGGATTCTGTTGTCGTGAAATCAAGACTGCTGACGGAAAGTCAACTCGAGCCTGGGAACAGGTGATGGAAATCTCTGACTTTGTCTACGCAATGACACAGAAGGAGGACAAGTATGATATGTGGAAGAATCTCACGTCCAAGGGTGCAAACGTTCGTGAGACAATCAACCACTTGACTGTTTGCAAGGACATTCAGTTCCCGGACATTAAAAAGGAACGTACAGTCTGGTCGTTCAAGAATGGTATCTTTGTAGGAAAGGGCTGGGACGCAGAGAAAGGTGGACACAAGGCGATCTTTTTGCCCTACGATAATCCAGAATTTGATCGTTTTGATCCAACAGTCGTCTCATGTAAATATTTTGATCAGGAATTTACAGACTACTCGTACGTTGAAGACTGGTACGATATCCCGACTCCATTCATGCAGTCGATTCTGGACTATCAGCGGTTCCCAGAGGATGTGGCCAAGTGGATGTACGTCTTCGGCGGTCGTCTATGCTTTGACGTAAATGACGTTGACTCATGGCAGGTGATTGGCTTCCTCAAGGGTATCGCCGGTTCAGGTAAGTCGACTCTGATCACAAAAGTTTTCCGTAACTTTTACGATACTGATGACGTCAAGACTCTGTCAAATAACATTGAACGTAAGTTTGGTCTCGAGTCCATCTACGACGGTTTCATGTTTATCAGTCCAGAGGTGAAGGGTGATATGGCCCTCGAGCAGGCTGAGTTCCAGTCCCTCGTATCCGGTGAAGATATGTCTATTGCGCGTAAAAACAAGAAAGCGATGAGCGTTCGCTGGAAGACTCCAGGTATTCTGGCAGGTAACGAGGTTCCTGGGTGGAAGGACAACTCTGGTTCTATTCTACGACGTCTCGTGACTTGGAACTTTTTGCGTCAGGTGCTCGAGCCAGATCCACATCTAGATGTTAAGCTCAACACCGAACTACCAGCAATTCTACAAAAGTGTGTTAGGGCATACCTTGAATACGCTCAAAAATACTCTGACCAAGATATCTGGAATATCCTACCACCATACTTCAAGGCGATCCGGACTCAGGTGGCTATGGTGACGAATGCGCTCCAGAACTTCCTGGCAAGCGAGAAGCTCAAGTTTGGTGCAGATCTGTGTGTACCTCAGAAGGTGTTTGTGCACGTGTTTAATCAGCATTGCCAGGAAAATAACTTGGGTCGGCACAAGTTCAATCCGGACTTTTACGCTGGTCCATTTTCTTCACGCGATTTGGATGTTCGAATTCAAACCAAGGTGTACAAGGGTAAGGCCTATGCAAATCAACCTTTTATCATCGGTGTCGATACAGTCGAGGAGGCTTTGGATTTTTCTGAAGACTACTAATAGATGAGTGACTTGAACTACGCGCTCGCACAGAAAAAGAGGTTCGATACGAAACCTGCAGTATACAAAAATAAAAAAGTGATAAATATCTACAAAGATATTGCAAACTATCACTTAAAGAACTTCAATACACCAAACTTCAACGTGAAAAAATACAAGAATCGTGCTCAGTCTTTATATAACCAGGGTAAGTACAAGCAGTATGTAAAATATACACATGAGTTACTGCGTCAATTAAAGATTATGCGAGGTGGCTTTATTGGTCAGAGTCCGGGAAATCTACCAGAAACTCCACCACCTGGTCCACCTAAACCTAAATCAAATAACGTTGCATCGGCCAATGCTCTTTTGAACAAAGTGGCAGGTGATTCATATACGGCAGTTGGAAAGACGAAAAAGATTTACAACCTTATTAATCTCTATAAGGGTATTAAGATTGTACCTGGAATTAATAAGATTTTTTTACGCGATACTGGAAACAAGTTTGCAGTTATTGCTCGTAAAGATGCAAATGAAGAAGAGAATGCAAAGGATATCGATCCAAAGAGACTTCGTCTTGATCTTTTTACAACTCTAGATGGTAAGAATGCAACGATTCAGTTTTTTTCAAGTGGTGCAATTGTAATTACCGGTAGAGGTGACAAAAGTGATTTAAAGGCGGTACTTGAAAAAGTTCCCGTCATTGAAAATGCTGATATTGTTCAGTGGTCTGGTACAATGTATTCTATGTACAGAATTCCAGGATCAGAACAAAAAATTAAAGAATTTATAGAGCTCTGTATTTCTAAAAAGTATAGCGCCTCGTATGAACGTGAACTTGCAAATTACATAGACGTTAAAATGATAAAGAATGAAAAAGGCAAGTATAAACACAACCTCAAGTTTTACTATAACGGCCAAATTGGCTACAGTACGGCTAATCTGACAGAGTGTCGGAAACTTACAAAGGAACTTATGAAGGATGCAATTAAAAAGAAAATTGCAGTGATAGCTCTTCTTAATGTAAAGAACAAACCAGTTAAAGTTCAAAAGGAGAAGACGACGTGCAAGAATCCACCAACTCCTGCAACTTTCGAGGGTGACTGTGCTCCTGGTTACTACTGCAGACCAAATGCACAGGGTTACCCTTGTTGCTATAAGATTCCAGAGAATCTGACAGTTGGTCGTCGGACGGCAATTGCAGCCTACAAACAGTTTGGTATTCCAATACCAGAAAAGGTGAAGAAGCTTTTGCACATTGTTGTCAATGTTAATGTCAAACCAACCAGCAACAAGAAGAATATCACATGGAATGCAAATAAGGGTGTTATGATCCGTAAGCGTGCATGCGCGCGTTATTCTGTTGCAGAGCTTGGTGAGTTTGCCAAGAAACTCGGAATTGATTTAGCCAAGGAGAAGAAGAAGCGTGAGGGTCAGAGAAAGAAGTTGCCCGAGGGTGGTTGGAAGAAATGGCTCTGTGATGAAATGATGAAGAAATTAGCACAAACCAAGATTGTAGAAGAAAGAGTATCAGGCTCTGGGTCATCTTCATCACGTGTAAGTTACAGAATGAAATCAAGTAACAAACCAATCATCATTGAGAAGAATAATCGTACACACAAGCTGACGATCCTACCAGGGCCTCCAATTACGGTCCGTGGCTTTGTCCGTCTTGACAAGAGACGCAAGGTGGAGGAAATTACACAGAGACGTTGTGATACTATCGATCGTGATGTCCTTGAAAAGATTGCACGTCGTCTTGGGTTTGATGGAAAGAAATTCAAGTCAAAGGGTGCATTGTGCCAAGAGCTTTATAACAAGAGAAAGAATGTTCGCAACAATGTTTCAGCCAATTCCAAGCCTTTTCAGATTCTCAAGGCTAAACCTGATGGGAATTGCTTCTATGAAGCATTTTTAAGATCTCTGACTGGTGGAAAGGTGAATCCTTCTGCAAAGCAGATTGCCGCTTTGCGGAAGAAGGTGCATACATATCTGACAAGAAAGTACGCTCGACTCAATAACAATTACATGGTTGATGTAAATCTACAAGGTAAAATGCTTTCCAAGAAGAATCACCTTGAGTATGTAACACGAAATGGTGCATGGGCTGGCCAGGCTGAAATAAAGGCTGTCGCCCGTGAGATGAATATTAACATTATTGTAATGACACCCAGATTCAAGATTGATAACAGATTTACACAATATGTTCGAGGAGCTAGAAATACTGTATTTGTTTTATATAATGGTGTAAATCACTTTGACGGCCTTTTACCCAAAGGTCCTATAAATCTTCCAGCCATTTCAGCTGGAGCATCATCTGGAGCAGTTGTGCCTCAAGTTATGGCGTTACCGAATGTTGTTGGTGGTAATATGTTCGCTTCGAGCTCTTCCAAGTCTGGTCGATTGTCATCATCTGCAAACACTGCCAATTTGGCAGAAGAGATGATGGCCGCTTTGAAAAACAAATCTTCATCATGAAATAAATAAATGTCAATTTAGAGCACATTCAAAAGGTCAAACACCTTATTGACCAAGGGATACAGAATGTAATCATCAGTTACCTTTGATGGATCGATAATCTCAAGCTCAATTTGATACTGCGTATCTTCATCGCAGTCAGGATCATCGGGAGTACCCTTGATCATACTGACATCGATGGAGAGATTCTTACGAATGAAAGAGTACCGCGTACGTTGCTTGGACTCAGTATAAACCTCATCCTCCTCAGGCTCACAAGGAACCTCGGTGGAGATGCCCAGCCGAACATCGAGAGATCGGCCATCGCAGACGTGGTCCACCTTGACCAACTTCGTCTTGATAACTCGTGTCACATCATCAGATTCTTCGTTACTGACGGCTCGGCGACCACCCTCGCCATAAAAGACCTGATCATTTGAAACTTTGGTTTTCTCCCAGCCCTTGTACATCATAAGGGCCTCAAGCGCCTTTTTATACACAGCCTCACCGACATTCGTATCAAACGATCCTCGGTTCACCTTGCCCAGTCTAAACTCAATCTCGACATGAGGCTGATTTTTGTACTTGTGAATCACCTGCTGAAATTTCGGATACAAAGTTTCCATCTTAAAAGATAAGGGCCTCTTATCTTTAAGATGAGAGGATTTATGAATCTTGGAAACACGTGCTACTTCAACACCGCGATTCAGTGTCTGATGCATTGTCCTCCTTTGTCAAACAAATTTATACTGAGTACCTATTCAGGTCCCTGCACCTTTACGCGAGAGTATGGAAGTCTTGTTCGCAAGATGTGGCTTGAAAAGTCTGATACCCCTCTGCATCCTGGGGTACTCCTACGAGAACTTTGTGCACGTTTTTCACAGTTTCGAGGTGGAGAGCCTTGTGACGTTCAAGAGGTGGTTCTCTGCGTCATTGACATTTTCGAAAAGTCTCTAGGTCAAGAATGGATCGATAGCATCTTCTATGGCGAGCAGGAACAAAAGGTGGCGTGGCCAAAGGGCTCAAACGTGACCAAAGAAAAGATTGCATGCATTATTGTGTATCCTGACCACGACTCGACTCTACAGAGTCTGCTAGATCGATATCAATCAATCAACCCAATCCAGGATTATAAAGACACCGAGGGTAACATTTGGCCAATTGCTGGTTCACAGGTGACAATTACGCGTTTTAGTAAGATTCTGATGGTGACGTTCAAGATGTATGACGGCAAGAAACGCGTCAAATTACCTGATCGGATTGGAAATTATGTTTTATTTGCAGTTGCGATTCATCATGGGTCTCAATACGGTGGACATTATTCCGCCCTAGTGAAACACAGGGAGAAGTGGTACCATAAGGATGATTGTCAGGTACAAGAGGCTCAGTTACCCGAGTCTGGTGAATTTTATTTCTGCATGTATAAGTAAATGAGTCTAACACCTAATAACAGGGTTAGGCATTCAAAAATGCTTAACGCTCTTATGAATATGAATGCTGTGAATAATAGAGGGGCGGGTTTAAAGTTGAGAACATGGAAGTGGGGTAAGCTTGGTAACCGTCTTGGCTCGGGTCGTTCAGCAGATGGTGTAATCATCGACCTTCCAGATGGCAGAAGCCCGAGTGGTAAGAATGTTGTTGCAAAATTTATTTTCGCCGATGGTGAAGCTGATTTTAAGAGAGCCAAGCAAGAGTACGTCATCGGAAATATGATGAGCAAGGCTGGTATAGGTCCAAAGGTTTACGCATTTTATGAAATGGTCATTCCATCAAATGTAAATCTGGAAAATTTACTAAAAAAATCAAGCGGAAGCAACACGATCAACTTATTTCAAGGTAATACCAATGCATCGTCATTTAATCGCTGTATGGTGATTATCATGGAGAATCTTTACAAGGGCAAGGGCTTGCTTGATACATATACTGCATGGGAAGGTCTTACAAACAAAAAATACATTCCATTTGACCATATTAAAAAACTGATTGACAAGATGCACAAGCTCGGTGTTATTCACGCAGATATGCATCAGAATAACATCATGATCCAGAAAATCAGAGGTCCTCTTGGAGTCCGATACAGACCTATTATAATTGATTTCGGGCGGTCCCTGAAAACAAACAAGTCGTTCAAGACGATGGCCAATGCAAACGCCTTTGCAAAGGAGGGGCGTAGAATGAGAGACAGATGGTGGTACAGCAATAATAGTAATGTAATGCCGGTTCTTTTGAATAGTAATGGTTGGGAAATGCTTAGCAAGTATGATCCACGAAAGAACAAGGGTCCTGGTCTTATGACGAGAATAAAGGCCCGGTTTAACAAAAAGGTCAACGTCAACTACATTGAGAATATGAAAAAGCTGAACAATGTTCAGTTTATTAAGTATTATTGGAGTGCTCGTAATAACAGTAATGTGACAAAGCCCGGCCTGATAAAGAATATCATATTAGAAATTGCAATGATCAAAACCCTTTTAAACAACAGTAGTTCAGGGATAACAAATTCTCGTGTGGCTCCGTTTTACAATAAAATAAAGAATATCTCAGGTAAAACAGTTTCTGCGAGAAATCCAGACCATTACAAGATTTATACTGCACTGAGTAAAATGTCAGTGGCTCAACTTCAAAATATCAAGAGCTCTGTACCAAACCTAGATTAATTTGTGTGTTTATAATAAATGCCGAAACGAAAAGTTTCAACTTGGGCAGGTACACCTACGATTTACACAAATTCGAAGGGTCATATAATCTATGAAAACCCATCAGGTGGTTATTACGTCTTAAACAAAAAAGGCAAGCCCCGTAAGAGTACAAAAGCTTATGGCATACGCAATGTATCTACAGGTAGAAAGCGTCGCCTTACTTTATCTAACATTAAGAATATTCCATTGAATCTAAGAAGAAAGAGATATAATGAGAATGCATACAACTCTTTTTCCAATAATAGTGGTGTATATTCTTCTTCCAATTCGTCAACCAACACAAATAGCAATAGAAACAATGTGATTCCAGTGAAGATTCCAAATACACCACTTAATACAAATAGAAACAATGTGATTCCAGTGAAGATTCCAAATACACCACTTAATACAAATAGAAACAATGTGATTCCAGTGAAGATTCCAAATACACCACTGAATAATCGTATTCTGTCCCAACTTTACAAGTTTCCTTCCAAGAATTCTGCAAATGCCATACGTAACGTGAGTCAGAATGTATGGAAACAGTTCCAGTCTGTCCAGAATGGAAAACAAAATGCATCAAAGGCTGCATGGATGGTTCTGAAATCACGTGGCCAGACGGTTGGTGTCCAGCCTTACAAGGCTGGTTTCATCATGAACAAATACAACTGGAAGAATCTTTATAACCGGACGACTAATGTCAACCAGAGAAAGGTGATGAGATATATCCTACTCATGTTGGCTCTGAACCCACCTTATGCTAACCGCAAGACTGGCAATCGTAACATGTACCGAAACAGTTCTGTTGCAAATTTGAATAATGCCAATTTTAATAGATTACTCGCTGGCATTAAACCAGTGGCAAATCAGGGTCAGGGTTTGATGAAAGCCTTGGTGCGTACAACTACCAGTGGCGCTGGTTTCATAACACGTAAGGCTATCAACCATAAACAAATTCTACTCCCCGTTGCGGCAGTAACACTTAAGGCTTATTTGTCTGGAGGTACAAGTGTCGCTATGAATGCAGGTAAGGCGGCTCTGAAAAAGGCGGTCATAAGTGGTGTCAAGAGTAAATTTGGAAACAACCCCATCTCAAGTTACGCCATCAACAGAGCCGCTAACATGGCAGCCAACAAGATTCGGACAATGCAAAATCCAACAAATACAAATGTCAAGAATGCCATCGCAAAGGTTGCCAACACTATTTCCAATAGCAACATCAACCAGAAGGTTTCTAAAGCTCGTACCAAAATATACAATAATATCGGACCTTACGCAGGTAATGCCTATGGCTCACGTAATTCTCGCGCAAATAAAGGTGCTGCAGCAGTCAAAGCATATTACGAGGCAGCAGTAGCTGCCGGAAAGAGCAGCAGTGAGATAGACCGTGAAATAAACAGCATCATCCGTCTGGCGGTTTACCCACGACCAAATCGACCACCAAGACTATCTAATATGGCGTGGGCTGCAGCTGGGTCACTCGCAGCAACAGCGGTAGCTATTCCATTAGCTGCAGCTCTTGCAGGTGAAGTTCCAAAGACGGTTGTGAAGCAGATTGTCAAAAAAGGAATTACTGGCAACGGCCAGCGTCAGGCTGCTCAGGCTGCCCAGAAAATCGCAGAAAAGGGTGTAAGCATAAAGAACCTTTTGAGACGAGCCGCCAAGGGTGAAATTATACCAACAAACCTGATGAATAAGGCTATTAACAAGGCTGGTGGTGACCCAAGAGTCGCCTTTGCTCTTGAAAAAGGAGGTGCCTTTGCTCGCAACTTACTGCAAGAATTCTAAAGGTTGAATATCCTCCTTGATGTTCACCAGAGTCCGTTCAAACGTTCGCAGATTGTTTGGATACGTTTTGTCCTCGCGCACCTTGACGAAATACCAACCAGTCTCCCCATACCCACACTCGACAATCCGATCCTCGTATGATTTGAGGTCCTTGTACTTAACCAGTGGGTTGAACAGCGTCACCTCCTTCAACTTGTCCTTGTCTGCAATGTACAGAAACATCACCGGCTCGTACCCCGTGTGCCCCCTGTCATAGTACTGCCCAGTGTGCTTCACCACAAAATCGATTGTGATTGTGTTACGGGGCTTCCACTTGAACATCGTCTCATGCGTCCCCATACGCACAGGCTCGTTGATTGGTGTAAACACAAGCCCGTCCGTGTTGTAAGGGTACTCGGCCTCGAGCACCGTCTTAATCTCTGCAAGCGGATACATCTTTTTCACCTTGATGGTAAATCGATCTTTCACCGTCCTCAGAATCGTTTTGGTTGCTGACGACGCTGCCACTAGTCGCTCCGTCAGTGGCTTTTTCGTCACATCAACCCCCTTGACCAATATAGCATCATATACAAGAATCATATTCCCGACGAGCTCGCAGTCCAGAATCGTCTCACGTGGAACATTGAGTGTTATTTCTTCTACGTGAAACGCGCGATTGACTAGCACGCACAGCTTCTTACCTTCAAAAGTTGTTGATACAAGCATCACTCTCATTCCATCCGTCTTTTCGCAAACCATATAGGGCTGTTTTTTGAGTAGAGGGAAGTGGCGACGCTCTATTGAAATGGGTTGGGGTCCAGGGAACCGATTCACGTCGGTTGACCCCCACGCATCCGCAATAAAATTACGAAGGTGGGTTTCCATTTTCTAGATTAACGCCTGCACTCTCTAAGATGTTTCCAAAGCACTCATGGGTGTAGTGCATCGTGCACCTAGCTGAAGTTAGTGCACAGATTTTAACACCGTAATTAGTCATCTCCTTGAAGAATGCCTCAGCAGACTCGGTTGGTAACTTGACAGAAACACCCTTTGGCGTCCTACACTTTTTGTCAACTGGCTTGACATCCATTGACCACGCTTGTGCATCGGTCGACTTGACTGTATATAGAGAATCACCCACCTTGCGATCCAGTACAGTATCAAACTCAAGACCACGTTGGGATACTGGCTCGTTGGAGCCCTTAAGAGTCTCCTTACGGAACCGATCCCAGTTGATACCCTCACGGACTGCAGGTAGAACCATTACATGAAACTTGTCAAAGGGCTCACACGCCTTGTAAATACTCTCGTTATCGATCGACACTCCATAGTCCATGAAAATCAGACGCTCGACGCCAGACTTCATAAACCTCTGTATACTCGAACGATCCTTCAGGAAGTGAATCTCAAGGTGATATCCCTTCACCATACAATACATGTGTATGTTCATAATGGTATGCAGCGTTGTCGCGTGCATAGCCTTGTTACGCGTTACTGCACACACATGAATTGTGGGCATTTACATAAAAGAGTTTTTATCTTTTAAGTTAATATGAATACATCCCAGTTAAAGAAGATGTTAAAACCTCAGCTGGTTAACATCGCCCGCCAGAAGGGTATATATGTTGCATCAAAGAATTCAAAGGATGTGATTATACAGAAAATATTAGCTCAGAAAAACAACTCTCGACCTGCTCCAACTCCAGTTCCAAATCGTGCATCATCTAATATGAATGCATCCCAGTTAAAGAAGATGTTAAAACCTCAGCTGGCTAACATAGCTCGCCAGAAGGGTATATATGTTGCATCAAAGAATTCAAAGGATGTGATTATACAGAAAATATTAGCTCGGAAAAACAACTCTCGACCTGCTCCAACTCCACAGCCTAACAAAAATCGACCAGCAGCACAAACTCCACAACCCCCGCCAACTCCAAGACCACAACCCCCGCCAACTCCAAGACCACAACCCCCACCAGCTCCAATACCACAACCCCCACCAGCTCCAATACCACAACCCCCACCAGCTCCAATACCACCTGTTCGGAAATATTCGATCCTTAACAAGTCTATTAATAACTTGTATGCAATGAACAAAAACGAATTAATGGTAGGTCTACTATCGTTAGGTTATATATACCCCGAGACTAAAAGTAAAGATGCTTTCATTCGACTAATTTTACATTTAAAAAATAATGTAAAAGTTAAAAGTGTTGGAAATAAGGGAGGAGGTGAAATAGGTAATTCACTTATCAATGCACCCCCAGCAAAGGGTGTGTGTAGATCCGGCAGATTACAAATAACCGGAACATGCTGGTTCCAGTCTATAATGAATCCATTTTTGTTATCAGATTTGGGACGTGATGTATTGTATACAAAATTACAAGAGTTTAAACAATCTAACAATATGAAGAAATGGACAAATATAAATGCTTGTCCATTCAAATTAGATGGAGCTTATTTCTGGTCCTATATAGAATACAAGTTAAAAGAAGACTTTAGTAATATGAATTATTATAAAAGAGTTATGAAAGGTGAAGTTTTTACCAATGAAAAACTGATTAGAAATATAAAACTAAAAAATAATAATAAGTCGATAGACGGTGGTTATTGGGCGGAACTAATAAGATTTTTAAATCCAGTATTTAAAACTGATTATGGACTTAGATTTGATAATCAATCAGAATTTTTTGAATGGAAAAAAACTGGTACTGCACATCTAAATTTCACAGGTTATAAATTAAAAACATATACACCTCTACTTCTTGTAGATTTGAAATTTCAAGTCAGCAGTGATTTTGAGCCAAAAAAAGTTATCGAAAGAAATGGTGCTACATATAAATTATTCGGTGCGTTTTTGGCTGTATTTACTGATAAAGGAGGACATGCAATGACAGGTTACTTATGCGGCGATGGTAATTATATGTTTTATGATTCAAATACTTTAAGAAGTAAAAAATTAGATTGGACTACAAAAGAATTCTGGAATAAACAATTTCCTGATTATATGCAGAGTTATTATCCTGGTGAGACTATGAGAAAATCTGCACTTTTGTTGTATGTTAGAACAACTCCTGAACTACAAAAACCAACATATGCTAATGTTGTTAAAAAGATATTTGTTCACAACAAGAAGCCAAACAACAACAAGAAGCCAAACAACAACAAGAAGCCAAACAACAACAAGAAGCCAAACAACAACAAGAAGCCAAACAACAACAAACCTTGGTGGAAAAAATTATTTTAATATTAAATGAAGATTGTTGACAAAATTATTGGGTGTACTTTAGAACTTATTGTTCGAGGTATTGTGTGTGTTTTGAAAATTACACAGAAGAAGCCTTGATCCGCTCATCCATCGAGCCTGAAAAGCGCAGGTTCCCAATGTGACCCAGCGTGGTCATACAGTCTGCATAAATCTTGCCACCCATCATCTGCCACCGACGACAGAATGCATAATCCTCAGACAGGTAGCGCTTTGAGACTGGATCAATCATGCAGTCAAAAATTGCAACGTAATCAGTGAGCGTTCCACGATTCTGGTGGTCATTGACGCAACTGAGAGTATCCCGATAGTGATCGTACATTTTCTGGATAACCTCCCGCTTGATCAGCATGAAGCCCGTTGGACCGTCAAGCACCTCTGCAAAGCCATTCACCAGCGGCGTATTCTGGTACTTGAAGTTGAGCACCAGGCTCGAACTCATACGCGATGGGTCCCGAGTGTCGCCCTTCTTCATAGCATCTGCAGCCTGCTCCCACATCACCGCCTTTTTAGGGTATGCAGCCACTGCAACGTCGTGTTCAGCCTTGATGAGTCGAACGACTGCAGCTGGGTCGAAATGAATATCAGCGTCGATAAACATGAAATAGTCCTGCTTGTTTTCGAGCAGGAAGCGAGCAATGGACAGATTACGCGCGCGGTGAACCAGGGACTCATTCTCAGTAGTATCCAAAACAATCTCAATACCATTCTCGGCACAGGTACGCTGAAGCCGGATGAGGGATTCAGCGTAGCCTTCAAGACAGAGGCCGCCGTAGCATGGAGTCGATAGAAACACACTCGGCATTTATTTATCGGAGTCAGTATCCTTAAAGC
>JACCDP010901288.1_pt1 | contig 14705 bp, 10 predicted proteins | sample 7445841 | NCBI WGS metagenome assembly JACCDP01 (sample SAMN15323441, study PRJNA562643) | freshwater metagenome | isolation source: river surface water | place: USA:Blue River Watershed | collected 2017-08-17 | reverse complement strand
TTTATACAAGGATTAGCAGAAAGTATTATTGCTAAATCAGGAGGTGGAGATAAGAGAGCAGAAGCAAAGGCTTTATATGAATGGATTGTAAATAATATTCGCTATGTAGCAGTTTATATGGGAGATGGTGGAGTTAATCCTCACTTTGCAGAGAGTATTGTGAAAAATGGATATGGAGACTGCAAAGATCATGCTGTTTTATATGAAGCTCTTCTATCTGCAAGAGGCATTAAAAGTAGCCCTGCTCTCATTAATTCTGGGGAGGCATTTTCACTTCCTAAATATCCAGTTTTAGCCCCACAAAATCATGTTATTACATATATTCCAGAATTTGATTTATATGCAGACGCTACATCTCAAAATGTCCCATTTGGATATGTACCTTTTGGGGATAGAGATAAACTTACTGTATTAACAGCGCTTAATAAGATAGGAAGAACACCCGCAATGAAAGCCAATGAAAATATAGTTAGAACAACTGTTAAGTTTAAAATACAACCAGATGGCAAAATTGATGGGGTAAGCACATTGGCTGTATCAGGACCTATTGAGACTAGTTATAGAGAGAACCAAGTACCTAATGTAGGCAAAGATGATGCAAAAGTTGCATCGGATCTATTAAGTTTATATGGTGAAACAGGAATTGGAAAACTTCAGTTTACTAAGCCCAATTCACTCAATGAGCGTTATGAAGAAAACGGTTTATTTACTCTGGACCCTATTGCCAATTACCCAGGCCCTGCTGCCATGACAATTCCAGTTGGATTAACACAAGGTCGAATTTATACAATCTCTAGAGAAAAGCCTTTAGCTACTAGGAAATATACCTATTCATGTTTTGGTAGGACTTATCTAGACTACTTCACATTGGAATTTCCCAAAAAAACTAAGATCACACGCATACCAAGCAATGTAAACTATAGTAATAATAATATGACTTACAAAGCTACCTATAAAAGAGAAAATAATGTCATTTTTGTAAATCGAGAAATGATTTTAGATAATAAAAATATGTTCTGTGATGCAAGTCGTGAAACTGAAAAAAACGCTTTCTTTAATGTTTTACAAAAAGATTTAAGAAGTCAGATTTTTTATGAATAAAAGAATTAAACTTGAAAAAGATAAAAAACATAATTAATTAAATTTATTTTAAAGATAATTTTATGGCTTTTAAAATAGGTGATCAGGTATCACTAAAAGCAGACCCAGCAAGACAAGGTCTTATAGTAGGGGGGCCAAGAATAACTGGTTCAATAACTCGATGGCAAATACATTTTCTTGATGGTGAGAGAAACTATCATCCAGAAAAAGCAATCTTAAAAGAAGGTGAAACATTACAAGATGATGATGAATTTGATCAGTTAAAAAATTTCAGGTTTAGCAAAGTAGATCAACTTAAACTATCTCTTACTCATAACAAATTATCAGGCCGACTTGCAAATTTAATCTATAGCTTAGACGCTACCAACACTACATTTTATCCACATCAATTTAAGCCCGTCCTTGCACTAATAGATACACCAGCAAAAGGAATTTTGATTGGAGATGAGGTGGGGTTAGGAAAGACGATCGAAGCAGGGCTCATATGGACCGAGCTGAAAACAAGGTATAACTCAAAAAGACTTATCATTATTTGTAAAGCTTTCTTAAAAACTAAATGGACTAACGAATTTAAAGAAAAATTTGGTATTGATTTAGATCCTGTAACACCAAAAGAATTATTAGAAAAAATTAAAAATACTAATGATCTTGATTCTTTCGCGTATGTGGCTTCTTATGATGCACTTAGGCCCCCAAAAAATTGGCGAAGAGATTCTGAAGAAATCGATGAGGAAGATGCAAATAATCCAAGAAAACTGTTAGCTGAATATTTAGATAATAACCAACAAAAAGATATATTTGACTTAGTTGTATTTGATGAATGTCAATATATGAGAAACGAAGAGACAATGACATATCAACTAGGGCAATTGTTCTCAAAGACATCAACACAAGTTGTGATGTTATCTGCTACCCCTATTAACAACTCTTCGGATGATTTATTTAACTTATTTAATATTTTAGATGAATCATTATTTCCTTATCAGTCTGAGTTTCCACGACTAATAAGTCAAAACAGTTCCATTATTTATACCCGAGATCAATTAATGTCGGGAAAACTTAAGAATAGAGAAGAGATACTAGAGCTACTTCAGAGTGCTACGCAAACTAGCCTCTACAAATCAAATGAGCAACTTAATTTCCTTCTTAATAATTTACCTAGCCAAGAAATATTAAATACTGCAAAAGGTCGGGTGGATCTCGCAATGCAGCTTGATAAGGTTAATATTTTTGGAAAAGTTTTTACAAGAACTCGAAAAAGAGATGTTCAAGATACAAGATCTCAAAGAGAAGCAACGCCATTTTCGATACAAATGACAGAAACTGAAAAAGCTTTATATGAAGCAGTAACAAATGCAGTTCTAGAATATGCCTCGATCAATGATCTAAAAACAGGATTTTTAACTAACTCACCACAGCAACAAATGTGTAGTTCTTTTGCAGCTGCAGTGCATTGGTGGAGACTTAAGGATGAAGAATATCAAAGTGAATTAATAGAACAACTAGACGAAGTTCAATCAATAGAGGCAGAACAAGTAGATACAAAGAAAATTCGACCATTATTTGAATATATAAGCCAATCAGTAACTGGTATGGGTGACTTATCTGATTTACAAAAAACGGATAGCAAATATAACAAATTAATAAATGAATTAAAAAGCTATTGGCAAAAAAATCCTGGAAAAAAAATTATTCTTTTTTCCTTTTTTAAAGCTACTTTAAGATATTTAAAACGTCGACTAGAAAAAGATGGAGTCTTGAGTGAGCTTTTGTATGGCGGAATTAATAAGGATATAGCGCTAGAAAATTTTGAACGATCATCAGATGTTAATTTACTTTTAGCATCTGAAGTTGCATCAGAAGGCGTGGACTTGCAGTTTTCATCATTGGTGATTAATTATGATTTACCATGGAATCCAATGCGAGTAGAACAGCGAATAGGTCGAATTGATCGTATAGGACAACAAGAAAAGAAAATTTTAATTTGGAATTTTTTCTATAAAGATAGTATTGATGATCGCATATACATGAAGCTTTATACAAAGCTAAGAATATTTGAAGAAGCATTAGGTGGAATGGAAGAGATAATAGGCGATAGGCTTAAATTAATTTCTAAGTCAAAAGACTATTTAGAGCATAACTTAACTGAAGAACAAGTTAAAACCCTTTTATTGCAAGCAGATCAAGCAGTTGAATATGTAGAAGAATTAGAAAAACAATTAGATGAAAAATCATCTCAATTGGTAGCTCATGACGATTTTATTCAACAATCAATTCAAGAGGCAAGGCAATTTGGAAGGTATATTAAAGCTGATGATTTGATCGCATATTTTGAAACTTTTATTAAAGAGTACTACCAACCAAGCACTATGCATTTAATTGATCGAGAAAATAATAGTTATACAATCGATTTATCAACAAGGGCAATTGTAGATATTCAAGAATATTGGAATAAAGAAAGAATTAAATTTTCATCAGCACTTTTAGATCACCAAAGACTCAAAAAAACTAAATTTGTTTTCTCAAATAAGATAGCAAAAAATCAAGCCTCTACTGAATATATTAATCAGTTTCACCCTATTATTAAATTTATTTCAGAAGCCTTACAAAAGAAATATTTATCTAATCCTAAAAAAATTGTAACAGCGAGTTCAGTCAAAACAAGTCAAATTGATATACCAGAAGATGTATACATCTATGCCTGTCAAAGATTTAGCTTTACAAGCAGTGTGCGAGTTATTGAGCGCCTGGAATATAGGGCAAAAGGATTAAACTCATCTAAACCGCTAAGTGCTGAACAAAGTGAATTGCTTGTAAATGCAATTACCGCAGAAGGTACAAATTGGGCAGGATACGGAAGTATTGACACTGATCATCTTTTTGAAAAATATGGTGAATTACTGTCCAAGCTTGAAAATGATTTTGAAGCTAGAAAAAATCAGTTAATGCGAGAAACAAACGATAGAGTATCGATTCAGCAAAACTCACTTCAAGGATATTTAATAAACGAAAAAGACCGCTTTGATGAAAGAATCAAAAAGGCTATGGAGGATAAGAAAGATACTAGAGAAAAATATTTAAGAACAAGATGGACAAATATTGAAAACAATATCAAGGTGAAATATGAAAAACTAGAATCTCAGAAGAATCTTTCTGGAATACCTTCATTTGTCACAGTGGGCTTAGTAGATTTTAAGAAGTAATTTGTATGGCAAAGAAAGAAAAAATTCCGAGTAACAGTCAGCTTTATGACCAACTGAAGGGTTTGAGAGATAAATTGACTCCAAAAGAATCAATTCAAAAAGACTCTGCAACAGCCATCAATACTTCAACAAATAAACAAATACAAGAAACGGAAACAGGCTTTATTCATCAAAAAAGACCGCAATTCAAAAGAAATAATAAACGACAAAAATACAAACCAAAAGAAAAAGTAGATTTTTATTCAGACCTACCGCCAATTGTAACTAGAACTTATTTAGAAGAAAAAAATAAAACATCAATTCAAGCTACCAAATCTTCGGTAAAAGAAGAGAAAAAAATAAATATAGAAATTTCAAAATTTCCAAACCCAGCTAAAAAATTTTCTTGGCTAGAAAATAAGAGCAAGTCTAACTACAAATTTGATTTTTCTCTTGGTGAAAAATTTCAACCAACTGCGATGTCAGATAAAGAAGATAGGGAAATGACAATAGGTATGGACTTTGGCACATCAAGTACCAAAATAACTATAAGAGATATACAAGACAGCAGGTCTTTCGCAATACCCTTTGAACATAACAAAGATATACATGCATATTTATTACCAACAAAAATATTTTTTGAAAAGGATAAGTTTTCACTTAGCGGTAAAGGTAGAGAGTGCACTAATTTAAAAATTAAAATAATCAAAGACAATGTTGATGATTTTGATCTCTTTGCGGTAATTTCTTACATGGCCCTTGTTATAAGACATGCAAGAACTTATTTTTTTAAAAACTATGATAAAAATTACAAAAGACAAAGGTTTTTATGGAGATTGAATGTTGGAATACCTGCTAGGACTGTCCAGAAATTTGAAATTAAAGATAGATACATTCGTTTATCACGAGCAGCAATTATTTGTTCACATGGTAAAAATGATTTCATTTCAATTTCTGATGCAAAAAAAGCTTTTGACTTAACTGACACTAATGAGATAACTCAAGAATTTAACAAACTCCCCAATGAAATTAGAATTTCATTTGACAATAATAGTGTCAATTTTATAGAAGATGGAATTGGGTTATACCCTGAAATTATGGCCCAGATGCATGGATTTGTTCATTCAAATGAGTGGAATCAGCAAACTAACCCACACATTTTGATGATTGATATAGGGGCAGGAACTTTAGATTTATCTTTGTGTGGGGTAAGACAAGATAATGAGTATGAGTTGAATTATTATCCACTTGCCTGTTTAGTCGAAGGGCTTGGCGTAGCAAATCTGGTTAAACATCGAGAAAATTCTATCTTAGAATCGGCAAATGTTTTACAAGATGAAGAACAAATGCTGATATTAGATACATTAAGCTGTCTTGATAATATTAATTATAGTGAAATAGAAGTCCCCTCTATTTTTGAAAAAATGTTAGAAGGATTTGAGTTTAGTAATGATCAAGCAATTAATCAAATAGATAAAGAATTTATAAGAAAAATTCAATCAGCTATATGGTCTCAAACTGTATTAAGAGCATCAGAAGGATCTATTGAAGGCGATACAACCTGGAAGCCACTCCCCGTTTTTATTTGCGGTGGGGGTTCGAGAATGTCTTTTTATAAAGATTTAATTAAGGAATATGAAAAGATCACTTACGCCAAAGCACAATTTTCGATAAGAAAAGTTCCTCAGCCCTCAGATCTTTATGATGTAGAAGCAGGGGCTGATTATGATAGATTATCGGTAGCGTATGGCTTGGGATTTTGGAATTTAGGAAACTTTATAGCTGATTTCGAGAAACCTAAAATTAATGTTAAGGGCGATGACTCAACAAGCTGGTCAAATAATTTTATTTCGAAAGATATGACTTAAAAAAATTATTTATCTAATTTATTCTATTTTAGAGCTTAACTAAAATAATTGAAACCCCGCCAATTATAATCTCTGGAGCATTAAAAAAAGTTGGAGGTTAAGAGTGGATCGTTGAAAATACAGCAATTAATTTGCTGACAAACAAACAATGAAAATTGCAAAGATATCAGCAATCGTTCCATTAACAACATCATAAAATAACAATATATTAAGAGTAAGGAAGAAGTTATAATTGTGACTTTACAATAATTAATCCTTTATGAAATATTACATTTTTGTTAATTCTCGAAGTTTTGATTTTAATGATAAGGGCGTTCCTTCTTTAAAACTATCTTCATATAGATTGCAAAAAAAAGTTTACCCTCTATATCAGCGAACAAAATACAAGAACCTTTTAAAACCCAATGATTCATTTATTTTTTATGTAGCGGGTAAACGAAAAGCCGTGACATGCAGTTTTGTTGCTTATGGATTGATTGACGAAATAGTAGTAAATCATAATTATGATGAAGATGATATCCATGTTTCTTCAGCTATTGAAAAAATTGTTAAATTAAAATCTATCGTTGAAAATAAGCCTGTGAGTATATATTTGCTAAAGGATAAACTTTCTTTTGTTTCAAAAAAGCCGAAATGGGGATCGTCTATGCAAGGGGGCGTTATTGAAATCACTCAAGAAGACTATAATTTAATAATCAATGAAATGAATAAGTGAGAATCGTATCACTCTTTGCCGGTTGTGGAGGACTTGACTTAGGGCTGCATAGAGCAGGTCATAAAATAGTCCATGCTTCTGATTTTGATAAGGATTCTGTTGATACATATAACGGATACTTTAAAAATAAAGCAAAATTGATTGATGTTCATAATCTCAAAGGAAAAGATCTACCAGACTATGATCTTCTCGCCGGGGGATTCCCTTGCCAAGGTTTTTCTGTTGCAAATATTTATAGAAGCAAGGAGGATTCTAGAAACCAACTCTACACCCAAATTGTTAGACTTCTTAAAGAGTCAAAACCAAAATTCTTCTTGCTCGAAAATGTAGCAGGTATATTAAGTTTAGAAAAAGGTACAGTAGTTAAACAAATTGTAGAAGAATTAACTAAAGTCAATAAAAAAGATTTTGGAGGATATGAAGTTCGATATATTAAGTTGAATGCTGCTGACTATGGCGTTCCACAAAATAGATTTAGAGTAATATTTTTAGGTATCTCTAAATCTTTTAAAGAAGATATAAGAGAAAAAATGTTTAAACACTTTCCACCTGAGGCAACGCATATTCGTGATGGAGATATGATTAGCAATAAACATTTAACTTTAAAAGACGCTATCTTCGATTTAGGAGACCCTGATGAGAATTATCCAATACCTAATCATGTTTGTAATAAGCATAAAGTTAAGATAACTGGATATATTGGCAACAGAAAGCTAGACTGGAACAAACCTTCCCCAACAATTGTTGGAAGAGGCGGTGGAACTGGAGGGCCGGTTATAGCAGTTCATCCAAATCTTAAAAGAAGATTCTCAGTTCGAGAAAGTGCAAGAATACAAACATTTCCTGACGATTTTATATTCAAGGGAGCAATATCTTCGCAGTTTAGACAAATTGGAAATGCAGTGGCTGTTGGTTTCGCAGAACATTTAGGTCACATGCTCAAGAAGATAGAAAAACTTATTTAATTTTTAAAATAAGATTTAAGAAAGTCATAGTTGATGACTTCATCAAATGAATAATGAATCCTGTTTGAATTATCTTTCATTTTGTTAATAGAGCTGGATCTAATTGAATTTCCCTCCCACCGCATTTTATTAAAACCATTTTTGACATCATTAAAAATAATATCTTTAAATTTTTCATTTGAGAGAATCCACATATCGAAAGAATCAGTATTTTTATGATAGAAAAATATGTCGCTTTTAAACACAATGCTAAATAATGTCTCGAATCTATTAAGAAAATCCTCAAAGATCCCATCTTCTTGCATAGCTATTACAGTATTTTTGAGTTGCGTTTCTGAACCAAGACCACAATCATAACCATTAATTTTTCTTTTCCTTTTTCTTTCTTTTAAATCTTGATAATTATCAAACTTTTTATCGCGTATAATGTTTAAAAACTCAAAAGAACCAAAATTAATTTCTTTGTTAGTGGCAATGCCACACTTCATAGATATCCCAGAAAGATCACTAAACAGTAAGTCTGTTTTATCTTTACAGTTTGATTTTAATTTTTTAATTGCATCTTGATTATTAAGAATTTTTTCTACTTCCACCTCATTAAAATGAGATATGGATTTTTTTTCATCGTCCATTCTTTTTGCACCAAAAAGTTTTGAAAATTTCTTTTCAAGTTGTTTGCCACTCTCATTGTTTTTTATATTATCTGGGTGATGAAATGACAACAATAAATCATTAATTAATATTTGATGTAATTCTGAACCTTTTTTTGCTTCTTCAAATACATTCTTTAATTCTTCAATTAGTAGACTCGAAGAATTGATTTTATGCTGTGTTTTTAGTTTTTCAAGGACCGATTTGGGAAAGCTGAATAGCAGTCTATGTTTAATATCTTCATCATTCCATATATTTTTTATAGTGCCCATAACTTCAAGTATGCCAAAAAAAACATTTAATTGGAATTAAACTTTATGAAAACTTAATGTTTTAAAATTAAATGATAAAATATTTGGATGAGTGTACTAATTGATAATATCAATGCCGTGCTTGATTTTTGTGCTCTTAACCACGATAAAAAATCAATTAAATGTGGTTCACCCTTGGCGATATTTGCAACTAAACATTTAGAAGTTATTTCATGCCAACTCGTATCGTTACTGGAAGGCGTTTTAGATGACCGTTCAGTTTCAATTTCTTATGGGGCTGGAAACTTCCCTAAAGTTCCATGGGTGGCAATTACTCCGAAAGGTATGAGAGTTTCCAATTCTGATTCTGTGGCTATCGTTTTTTCTGAGAAGGGCCTCGGAATTGTTGCAGGTGCTATGACACATTCAAATCAACTTTCAAGAAAAAATTCAGATACTGTAAAAAGAACTAAAGAGCCTGAAAAATATATTATTCTTAGAGCTGGAAATAGAAAAAGGGATTACAATGACAAATTTTATAATCCACTAGATTTTTTTAAAAATACATTTACTGAGTTTGATTTAATAAATCATCTAAAAGACTCTTTAAAACTCCTTGACGAAAAAAATTAAAAATACTTTCTAAAGTGAATCAAAAAAAACTTAAGTATATTAATTTGCAAATTTTTATACTCGAATAAAAATAATCTAGCCTTCCAGAGCTATTCTTAGATACATATCAACAGTATCCTGATTTAATAGCCACTTTTTATAGTCGTTTGGAATGTCAGATATTCTTATGCCTTTGTATTTACCAAAAGGCATATGGGTTGGAACTCTAGCACCTTCAGAAGTGCTGTAGAGTATATCTATGGAAGAGATATTAAGAGCTATACAAATATTTTCTAAAATAATTGCACAAATATGAACATCAGCCAATGCTGAATGAGCGTTTTTAACCCTATCTCTTGCGTTTGATCGATCAAGATAATATAAAAGGGCACTTTGATTGTGTGAATCTAATTGCGGCCAAACTTTTCTTGCAAGGGCTAAGGTGCAAATACGCTTTACATTAGGCTGACCAATAACATTCCAATCATAATCAATATTATGTCCGATGATATATATCGTTTCATCTGGGAGTTTAAAAGAACTCGCAAGCGGACAATCAATCAGTTCTTCGTCAAGAATATGGTGTGTAGCTAGAGCACCCAAATCTATTGTTTTTTCTGGATTGTAACGCTGATTAAAACTTTCAGAGGTTTTGAAGGGTTGGATTGAATCTAAGCCTAACCAAGCTGCTTCAATGACTACCGGTTCAGTCCTACCGGTTGTTTCGGTATCAAAAATAATAGTATTGAGCATTAATTATAAAAGGGTAATAGAAAGGTAATAGATTAGAGTTGTATATTATTAATAATAATAATCGTTCTGTTACCCCAATTATTAAACAATAGTGTTTGTTCGTTTTTTAACTATATCCTGAATAAAATTTAATTTGGCTGGACATAAAACATAAGTATATATGCCTTTTTGGTTACCCTTATTTCTTTCAATTTGAATTACATCGAATCTAAGAATTTTAATAAAACGGTGAAATTGAGTACAGGTTTTGAAGTCAATATCTCGACGAATAGAAAAGTTGAATAATCTTTGATAATTTGCATAATTGTTTGGAATTTTGCATAGATCTCTAAAGGGTATTAAAAGAAAATTGTTCCATTTTTGATTTGTTATGAATACCCTGTTTTTTAGAATACCAGCAGTCTCAAAAATTTGAGTTAAGGCTTTGCTTTTTTCGTAAAGTTTAGTGAAAGATTCCCTATTGAAGGTTTTAGAAGAATGACCTTCTTCCAGGTATTTATAAAATAAGTCTCGGTTAATGAAGTTCTGAATATCATTTCTCGATTTCAAAAAGATAATGTCAGATAAAGTCATTATTTCAAATAATCTAACTGCCTCTCTTGATTTTCCTCCATCATCAAAGGTAAATAAATCAAGATTAATGTTGTCAACGTTATAAAATTTTTTAAAAGAGAATTTCTTTAAAGCCATATGATCATCGCGACTAATTGGTTTATTTTGATTCTTTCTCGTTTGAATTAATTGATATTCGTCTTCTGAAATATCTTTTGCAGAATTTATAAGATCAAATTGATTAGTTAGATTTAATTCAAAGCTATCATTTGAAATTTTTTCCCCTTTTTCACGCATTAAATCATTTTTTTTAAAATGCCCAATAGTCCAACCATTTCTTTTTTTTAGCTCTATAAAATTTTCCTTAAAATAATTAAACGATTCGTATTGAATTTTTTTGATTTTAGTAATTAAACACATAAAGGGGTCGTTACTTGTTTTGTAGGTTATTCCATCTGAAGAAATTTCGTGGAGATTTGTAAATACTTGAGGATTGTCCTTTAGATTTGATTTGATGAGATTTTCATCAGGCTTAAATGATTGTTTTTTTGCACTTACCCATACATATACTTGCTTTGGATGTCTTACGCGGCCCAATTGTTGATCTATATCAAAGTGAGTGTTTGTATGAGAGTTAAAAATTCCATAAACACAATCAACAATACGTTCATTATTCTCAAAGGTAATATCAATGCCCGTGCCAAGTGAAGGACTAGCAAGAACGACATCGTGTGTTTTAACAGTGTCTAAAATATTAGATATCTGTTCTTTGACCTCAATTTGATTAGAATTGTCGGATGTTACAGAAAAAACTTTATATTTAGGATATTCATTTTCTATATAAGCAGTTAGTTTTTGTATCGTGCTTTTAGAATTACTGACAATAAAACATTTTTTGCCATCTAAAATAGATTTCTCAATGTGGCTTGTTATTTCAGATTTTTTTTCAAATAAAATTAATTTTCCTGCTTCAGGGAGAAATGTATTTAAGTGAAAAAAAAGATTGCTCTTAAAGTATGTTGGTATTGAAATTTCTTCTTTCGGAAAATAATTATGATCGCTTGTTAATTCAATTTGTTGATTCTTTAAAAAGTTATTTCTATAAAGGAAGTGCATTTTTTCATAATGAGAGCTATCTTCTTTGAGGCTTGAGGCAATCGCTTCGATAGATATCTCGCCCATATCGGCATCAAGGCAATACACATGGGATGCGTTCTGAATGTAATGTTTGAGAATTTCGAAATTTTCATTTTTGTTTTTTAAAGAACCAGCATTAAAATGACTGAAAACTTGTTCAGATTCATCAATAATAATGATGGGAAAGGATTCTTGTTGCGGCCTCATTCTAGTCCATAAACTGTCAACAGATATCCCATAAAAATCAGGCTTTAATGTTTTAATCAAATCTGACTTGGTAGGCTTTTCGTTGAGCTTAAAATCGTAATTTCCTGTATCTAAATAACACTCTATGTCGAGGCGTTTACACATTTCAGCGAGTAAAGCTTGTCTGTGGCCCACAACTAGAACGGGGATTTTTTTATAGTGCTTTTTATTTTTGTGAAAATCGAATATTTCCCCTTCAAATTTTGCTTTTCTAACAATTGTTTCGATCAACACTGTTTTGCCAGTTCCTTTTGGGCTTTTAATAAAATGTATGCCTTTGGGACTAAAGTCTATGCTTATAAATTTTTGATTGTATTGTTTAAAAAGGTAGGCCCCGTGACTAAAAGCAAAGGCCTCTCCAAATGCTTTTTCTAGGATTGAGAAGTTATAGAACTTATTAAGAGTGTTGATATTATTTTTTACTAAATCATCAAATTTAAAAAAGTTATATTTGGTATGCTTTAGGGGCTCACTAAATTTTGTTGTTTTGCAGGCCCTACAATGAATACCTAATACTCCTGCTTCACTTTTTACAACCATTGCACTTGGATGCTTATCTGGGCTATGAAATGGACAATGTACGGATTGGTTGACCTTTAAGGTCATGAGGGGGGCGAAGTTTCCACTAGCTAATTTGATCGGTGTATCTTTGGTTAGTTGTATTTTGTCATCTTGGGATCTAATTAATTCTAAAGGCTCACTGAATTCTTTTGATCCGAGTATGCGGAGCTCATCTAATAAATTGTAGTGAATCGTAGTATTTTGATTAAAAACCAATGAATTTAGATTTCCAAAGAAGAAACGTGCTCCATCGTAAGTTGAGGTATCTATAAAATCAGATGCACTCTTTAATTTAAAAATGTTCGTGAGTTTTTGATATAAACCCTTGGTGATAACTTTTAAGCTTTTAACATCATTAATATTCTTGGGTAGAACAAAAATTGCACGATATCTGTGTTTTTCTTCTGTGTGCGATGCTGTTTTATAAATAATAGATACGTTGTGTTTAATGAAGTCATTGTCTATAAAGTTGTGAATTGGTATTAAGCCATTGTCGAAATCAACCGAAATAATATTGGTTTTTTTAAAATAATTGGATTTTCTTACACCCTGTTCCCATTGATATCCATAAGGGTATCCATTCGTAAGGTGATTCAGAAAGTCAGCATAACTAAACTGAACATTAGTCCAGTTGTCTGCCATTTTTAGTCCAATTTCTGATTTGTCGAGCTTACCGATCACGTCTGTTTTGACAGAAATATTTAAGGGGGTTTGACCAAGCATTCTTTAGTGTTCCGATTCTTAAAAATTCGAATCCTAGACCTTTTAACTTCCGAGTTACAGTGCTTTTTGAAAATTTTTGATCAATTGTTTAAATCAACATCGATAATAAATTTAAATCAATCTTGAGTTGGTGCCATTACCTTGAAAAAGCAAACAAAATCAATAGCTTTGTTGGGAGGCGTTGAAATGAATTTCAATATAAATATCAATATATGACTACTTTAAATTGCTTACCGTGTGTTAAATATTTGGTTGATTCCATAGATGAGACAGCCGAGGGGTATCTATTAACTTTAGTTGCTATTACAAAATCAAGGGAGATATTTGATCAGCAACTTCTTAATTTTTCAACTTGGTTAAATGATTATTCTCTTGGTCGATCATATAAGCGAAAACAGGAAAAGTTACAAATATTTGGAGGGGTTGAGCAAGGTCCACTTAATAATAAATTGCATGCTCATTTAATTATAAAAATTCATAAAAAAATGACACGATCAGATCAGGAATTGAATGCATTTGTTAGAAAAAGTTGGATTAAATTAATTGGAGCCAATCCAAATTACAGGTCAAGTTTAATTGACTTCCAACGAACTTATGATCTCAAATCAGCAACGAAGTATGCGCTTAAAGAAGTTAGGTTTAGAAATAGCAATAATTTGCTCTATATATAGTACTAATTAAAACTGAGTCGTACTCGTTTTACTTACTAAAGAGCAGTTTAAAAACACCTGATTTAGGTGCTGCCTATCCCTTTGTCTTCATTTTCGTAGATGGTTTGCAAAGCTTTTGAATTTTCTCTTCTGATCATAAATCTATAAGATGTTGCTGTCGTCTTTATAAGATCACAGCCTTCCATAAAAGCCCTGACTATGTCTTTAGAAGCGAAGTTTTGAATTTTTGGAAAAATGTAACGAGCGGTTTGAAGTTTTGAAAAACCTTCCAATCTTTTGGATCGAGCCACTTCAATAGTGCTTAATAGAACTTCATCTTGATTTGAATTCATTTGATCCATGGAGTCTCCTAAAATAAATTAAAAGACTATTGTCACTTCTTTAAAAATTAAATCCACGGGCATTAAATGATTATTATCAGATACTTAGGTTGTTTTTATCAAAAATCAATCGTAAAATAACATTTCGCGTGGTGAGTTAATTAAGTGAGTTAATTAATTCTTTTATAGTGATGTAACACCTTGATTTCAATGAAAAGTAATTTTTAGTGCCGGATCCGACATCCGGCACCATCTTTGTTCGTATTTATTCCTTATCTATAAGTCCCTCATTAGTTTGACAAAAATCAAAAAAACCAACATAATTTAGGGTTCGGTTTGGAGGGGTGGCCGAGTGGTTAAAGGCGACGGACTGTAAATCCGTTCTCTCTGAGTACGA
>JACCDP010038000.1_pt1 | contig 14706 bp, 12 predicted proteins | sample 7445841 | NCBI WGS metagenome assembly JACCDP01 (sample SAMN15323441, study PRJNA562643) | freshwater metagenome | isolation source: river surface water | place: USA:Blue River Watershed | collected 2017-08-17 | reverse complement strand
CCCAGCCGGTTGATCTCCAGCAGCAGCTGGCGCGCGATGCGCAGGCCTTCGTCGATGCGGTAGCTCTCGTCCAGGTAGGGGTCGTTGATGAGGCCCTTCCAGCCCACCGTCGTGCGCGGCTTCTCGAAGTAGACGCGCATGACGATCTCCAGCGTGTCGGCATGCCGCTCCCGCTCGGCCATCAGCTTGCGGGCATATTCAAGCGCGGCGGCCGGGTCGTGGATGGAGCACGGCCCGATGACCACCAGCAGCCGGTCGTCCTCGCCGCTCATGATCTTGCGGATGCGCTGGCGGGTCTGGCTGATCAGCCCTTCCATCGCCGTGCCGCGGATGGGGAAGAAGCGGATCAGGTGCTCCGGCGGCGGCAGCGGCGTGATGTCGAGGATGCGCTCGTCGTCGGTGGCGCTGGTCTTGTCGTCCTGCGAATACCAGCGCTGGGCTTCGGGTTCGACGGACTGAGGCTGGGTCGCATTCATCTACGGGCACCTTTGAGATAAAAAAAACCGCCGGGCTTGGGACCCGGCGGTTTCAGGGGATTCGGTTTGCGCCTGCGCGTTCACCTCTCCTGCGCCGGGGGGCAGCAGAAGAACCAAAAAAACGCAAAGTAGGCGCGACGGCACGACATGGCCGGGAATCTAGCACGCCAACGCGCGCAGGTGGGCTTCGCGACGAGGCAAGGGGCAGTTGCGCCCTTCGTCACGGCCGCGCCCGGTAGATGACGTTCAGGCCCGGCTTCACATCGGCCGCGGCGACGTAGCCGATGGCCCCCGGCGTGGCCTGCACATAGGCGATCAGCTCGGCCGCACTCGCAAACTCCCGGGGCGGTGCGCCCTTGCCCACATGGCGGCGCACGGTCCAGTAGGAGGCGTAATGCTCCTCGTCGGTGGCCAGCACCAGTTTCAGGAAGTGCCCACGCGCGTCGCTGGCGCTGCGCTGGTGAACGACGACGACCGGCGCGCCGGCCACCTCGATGGTGCGGCCCATGTAGAGCCGCTGCAGCGTGGCCGCATCCACGCGGGCGACGTTCGCATGCCCGATGACGACGACGGCAGCGTCGTCTCCGGCATGGGCGGTCCCCAGCCACAGGACCAGCGTGCACAGCAGCGATCGGAGAAAGGTGCTCATGCAGCCGCCCTCAGAAGCTGAAGCTGTAGCTGGCCGACAGCACGTCGATGCCCGTGCGGGACGGCGTGTCGCTGCCGGGCAGCGTGTCCACGAAGCGGCTCAGCCGCCCGATGCGCGTGTGCGACCACGCGAGCTTGACCTTCTGCCCCTGACGCACCGCGTACGACGCCCCGACGGCCAGCGTGCGCTGGTCCACCGCATAGCCCGCCTCGCCGGCCACGCGCTGCGCGGCATTGATCAACGCCGCGCCCGGGATCGTCGCCGGCAAGCCGTTGTTCGTCAGGCGCTCGGCCCAGTCGAGCCGGCCGTCGCTGGACTTGAGGCGCGCCCAACTCACGTAGGGCGTGAAACGCCCCATCGTGTGGAGGAGCGCCACATAGCCGCCCCGCGAGTCCGACCCCAACTCGGTGCCATGCTGCACCGTGGCCGCAAACTCCGCCATGACGCGCCAGCCGGGCGCCAACGCCTGGTCCGCGCCCACCGTGTAGATGAGGTTGCGCACGCTGTCGGCCACGCGCACGCCGGGGCCAGGCAACTGGTCGCTGACCTGGTAGTAGCCCAGGCCGGGTGCCAGCTCGACGAAGGGGTAGGACACCACCATCGGCGCCCCGCTGCGCAGGCTCGTGCGCGCGCTGTGCACACCCGCGCGCCAGCTGCCGCTGGCCGAGCGCATCGTCAGCACGAGGCCGGCCGATCGCACGCGAATCTCGCGAAAGCTCGCACCGGCCCCGATCTGCGGCGGCAGGCCGTCGCGCAGCCAGAAGCGCGCCGTGGTGCCGATCTCGCCCGCATAGGCGTCCAGCGCCAGCTCGCGCTCGCCCAGCGTCCAGGTTCTAGCGGCGGCGGCGCCAACGAAGTCCGACGACGGCACGATGGAATACATCTCCACCGGCAGCCGCGCCAGGTCGTAGGTCACGCCGACGTCCAGGGCCTCGGAATTGAGGTACAGCGGCACGCGCATCTTGCCGGCACGCAGCAGCCAGTCGTCGCCCGGCCGCCAGGCGAGAAAGGCCCAGGCGGGCGTCAGGTCCCAGCGCGCATCGCTCTTGAGCGAAGGCGCCGCCTTCAGCTGCACGGTGGCCGACCACTGCGGGCCGAAACGCAGGTCTGCCTGCACGCCCAGCACGCTGTCCGCCTGCAGCGTGCCGTCGCTGTCGATGTGGCGCAGATAGGCGTAGTCGCGGTTGGAGCGGGCATAGCCCAGCGTGCCGAACGCCGCCCATGACAGGTCTTGTGCCTGCGCCGGCACGGCACACAACGTGGCCAGCAAGGCCGCTGCGGCGAGGCTGGGCAGCCGCCACTCTGGTGCACGCAGAAGTTCAGTCATGGAATCGCTCCGCGATGGCATGCATCTCCGCCTGGCAGGCCTGCAGCGCCGCCACGACCTGCGGATCGAACTGCGTCCCGCTGCCCGCCGAGATGAACTCGACGGCCTGCTCGTGCGGCATGGGGTCTTTGTAGGGGCGCTGGCTGATCAACGCGTCGTACACATCGGCCACGGCCATCAGTCGCGCCGCCAGCGGAATGGCCGCGCCGGCCAAGCCGTCGGGGTAGCCGCTGCCGTCCCAGCGTTCATGGTGGTGGCGGGCGATCTGCAGCCCGTAGCGCAACAGCGCGCCGGCGTCGTCGCCCAGGCGGTCGATGGCCCGCTGCAGCAGCTCCGCACCCGCCGTCGCATGCGTCTTCATGACGGCCCACTCCTCGGCAGACAGCCGGCCGGGCTTCAACAGGATCTGGTCGGGAATGGCCACCTTGCCGATGTCATGCAACGGCGCCGAGCGGGCCAGCGCGTCGATATCCCCTGGCGTCAGCCGCTCCGCCCTGCCCTGCGCCACCAGCCAGCCGGCCAGCACCCGGACGTACTCCTGGGTGCGCTGGATGTGGGCCCCGGTATCGCCGTCACGGAACTCCGCCAGCGCGACCATGACGAACAGCGTCGTGTCGCGCAGCGCCTCCACCTCGCGCCGGCGCCGGCTCACCTCGCCCGACAGATCGGCATTGCGCCCCCGCAAGCGGTCCTTCGCCAGCTTCAGCGCCAGGTGCGTTCGCACGCGCGACAGCAGCGTCACGGCGTTGAAGGGCTTGGTCACGAAGTCGGCCGCACCCGCGTCGAAGGCCGTGGTCTCGTCTGCCGCGCCCGACAGCGCGGTCAGGAAGATCACCGGCACGTCGCGCGTGCGCTCGTCGGCCTTGAGACGGCGGCAGACTTCGTAGCCGTCGACGCCGGGCATCATGATGTCCAGCAGCACGAGATCCGGCGGCGCCTGGCTCGCCAGCGCCAGCGCCTTGTCGGCAGACACGGCCAACTGCACGCGCCAGTGCGGCCGCAGCACCTGCGCCATCAGCGTCAGGTTGGCCGGCGTGTCGTCGACCACCAGCACGGTGGCCTGCGGCGGCGCCGGGTCTTGCGCCAGTTGCGTGTCGACCGCGCTCACGGGCGGGCCTCCGGCAGGGCAGCAAGGGCCGCGTCGAAGTCCAGCGCGTTCATCGCCTGCGCCAGGCGGCGCAGCGTCGGCGGCGGCAGCAACTCGCGCAGGCCCTGCTGATGCGCCTGCCACCAGTCCAGCACCTGGCTGTCCGCCGTTTGCAGCAGCCGTCGGAACTCCGCCAGCTCGCCCGCCCGCGGCGCCGACGTGCCGGCGGATGGCGGCGTCAGGCTGCTCATCCACGGCGGGGCGGGCGCCAGCGCCGCCTCGATCTGCCCCACCACCTCTGCCAGCAACTGTGCCACGCGCGGCAGGCCGGCCTCGATGCCGGCCGCGTCGCGGCCCACCACGGCCCGCTCCAGCTGCCGCGCCTGTTCGGCCAGTGCCTCGGCGCCGATCGTGCCGGCCAGCCCGTGCAAGGTGTGTACCTCGCGGCGCAACTCGTCAAAGCCCCCCTCGGCCAGCAGCCGCCACCAATCGGCCAGGCCGTTGCCGTGGCTGCCGGCAAACCCCAGCAACGTGCGCCGGTACAGCGCCTCGCGCCCGTCGAAACGCTGCAGCGCCGCCCGCACATCCAGCGCCGGCATGGGCGGCAGGCTCACCGGCTCGGCAGCCGGCGGCACGGTCGGCGGCGGCAACGCCGCGCGGGTCTCGCGGCGGTAAGGCGCCAGGCTCGCGATGAAGCGCTCGATGTTCAGCGGCTTGGCGATGTGCCCCTGCATGCCGACGGCCATGCAGCGATCGCGTTCGTCGTCCAGCGCATGCGCCGTCATGGCCAGCACCGGCAGCGACTCGAAGCCCGGCATCGCGCGCAGCCGCCGCGTGGCCTCGAGGCCGTCGAGCACCGGCATCTGCAAGTCCATCAGCACGACATCGAAATGCCCCGCCCCGCGCGACGCCAGCAGCTCCAGCGCCTCCAGGCCGTTGCCCGCCAGCTCGACCTCGGCGCCGCGCTGGCGCAGCAGGCCGCTGGCGATCTCCTGGTTCAGCGCGTTGTCCTCGACGAGCAGCGCCCGCAGGCCATCGAGCCGGTCACCACCGGCGGGCCGCCGGGCCGCTGCCGCCGGCACGAACAGCTGGCGCAGGTCCTCGGGCAGCACCGGCTTGTCGATGAAGTCCGTCACGCCGGCCGTGCGCACGCTATGGCGCACCTCCTCGCTGCCATAGGCCGACATGACCGCGATGCGCAGGCCGGGCTGCTGCGCCTGCATCTGCGCCAGCACGGTGCCGCCGGTCGCGTCGGGCAGCACCCAGTCCAGCAGCACATGATCAAACGGCGTGCCGTCGCGCTGGGCCTGGGCCAGCAGGCTCAGCGCCTCCTTGGCCGTCGTGGCGCGGGCCAGGTGGCCGCGCGCGCTGACGCCCAGCGACAGCACCTGGCTCAGCAGCGCCATGAAGGTGTCGGTCTGGTCTTCCACCACCAACACCCGCGCGGTGGCCGCAGCAGGCGGGCAGACGGCCGCCGGCGCGTCCGCGTCCAGCGGCAGCGGCAGCCGCACCTCGAAGCGGCTGCCCACGCCGGGCTTGCTGGTGGCCTGGATGGTGCCGCCCATCAGCGTGACCAGCCGATGTGTGATGGCCAGGCCCAGGCCGGTGCCGCCGAAGCGCCGCGTCGTGGACGCATCGGCCTGCGCGAACTCGCGGAACAGCTTGCCGATCTGCGTGCCGTCCATGCCGATGCCGGTGTCCTGCACGACGAAGCTCAGCCGCACGCGGGCGTCGTCGGCATCGCCCTGGGTGCTGCCCACCGTCAGCCGCACCTGGCCGGTCGGCGTGAACTTCACGGCGTTGGACAGCAGGTTCACGAGCACCTGCTGCAGCCGCAGCGCGTCGCCGCGCAGCGTGCCGCGGCTGGTCAGCAACGAGGCGTCGGCGTAGTCGCACAGCAGCTCCAGCTCCTTGGCCTGCGCCGAGTGCCGCACCAGCGCGATCGCCTGCGAGACGACGTTCTCGAGCCGCAACGGCGCCTCCTCGATGCTCATGCTGCCCGCCTCGATCTTGGAGAAGTCCAGCACGTCGTTGATGAGCGCGAGCAGCATGCGCGCCGCCCCGTCGGACTTCTCCAGGTAGTTGCGTTGCTCGGCCGTGAGCTCGGTCTGCAGGGCCAGGTGCGTCATGCCCATGATGGCGTTCATGGGCGTGCGGATCTCGTGGCTCATGTTGGCCAGGAAGCGCGACTTGGCCTGCGTCGCCGCAGCGGCCGCGTCGTGCGCCTCGCGCAGCAGCAGGTGGTCGGCGTCGCGGCGCTGCAGGTCTCGCGTGATGGCGTCGGCCATGTCGTCCAGCGTGCGCGCCAGCGTGCCGAGTTCGCGCACCCGACTGGCGCCGACGGCCGTGCGCGCCGAGAAGTCGCCCGACGAGAAGCGATAGGCCGTCTCGCCCAGTTGCCCGATGGGCGCCAGCACGCGCCGGTTCATGAAGATGAACGCCGCGATCAGCAGCGGCAGCAGCAGCAGATCGCCCACCACGGCGGCCCGCAGCGAGTTGTTGAGCCGGCGGTGCGTGTCGTCCAGCTCCTGCGTGGTGCGCGCCCGGGAAACCTCGTGCAGCTGGGCCACCGCAGCCTGCAAATTGCTGCGCAGCGCCTCGTAGTCGGGCGCATGCACGAGGCTGATGGCGAAGTTGAGGTCCGGCACGCCTTCGGAGATGAATTCACGCCGGCCGGTGTCGTAGAGCCCCTGGGTGGCCGCGAACGCGATCTTCTCCAGCGCCTGCATGCGTGCCGCCGTCGTCAGCGCATGGCGCACCAGCGCCAGCTCCTGCGAAGAGAACTTCAGCGCCTGCATCCGCAGCAGCAACCCCGGCGACGGCTGCGGGTCGGCCGTTGCCGCGCCGGGCGCCACCTCGCCGTCGCGGCGGGCGAGGATCTCGTAATACGCCCGCAGATAGGCCGGCTTGCCGGTCGTCGTGAAGCTCTGGACGAGCTGCGCCAGGCGTTCGTTGTCGCGCTCCAGGCCCTGGACGAATTCAGCCGTGGCGTCCCGCGCGCCCACCGAGGCGCGCACGGAGTCCACGCCGTCGGAGATCACGACCAGGAACGCCAGATTCGCGGCGAGCACCGACAGCACGGCCGCCAGGAACCCGCGGGACACGGAGCGCAGCTTCATTCAACAGGAGGGCGAGCAAACTTTCTTCACCCCCTGGATGTTCCCCGAGCCGGCCGCTGCACGCTGGCGCTGCAATCGTTGCGGAAACGCCATTCCGGTAGTTTTGCCTCGCCGGCTGCCACATCCGCGCGCGCGCCGCCGGGCGGCGGGCAACGCCCGGCTACCGCGCCCGAGCGCCTCAACATCGATTGCAGCGCGGCACCGAGCCGGCCGCCCAGGGCGCCGCCGCCGCGCCCGCGCCGTCGATCAGGCCGTGCCGCCGACGGTCAGCCCGTCGATGCGCAGCGTGGGCTGGCCCACGCCCACGGGCACGCTCTGGCCTTCCTTGCCGCACACGCCGACACCCGTGTCCAAGCTCATGTCGTTGCCGATCATGCTGACGCGGGTCAGCGCGTCCGGCCCGTTGCCGATGATGGTGGCGCCCTTGACGGGGTACTGGATCTTGCCGTTCTCGACCCAGTAGGCCTCGCTGGCCGAGAACACGAACTTGCCGCTGGTGATGTCGACCTGGCCGCCGCCGAAGTTGGTGGCGTACAGGCCCTTCTTGATGGAGGCCACGATCTCCTGCGGGTCGTCCTGGCCGCCCAGCATGTAGGTGTTGGTCATGCGCGGCATGGGCACGTGGGCGTAGCTTTCGCGACGGCCGTTGCCGGTGGGGGCGACCTTCATCAGCCGCGCGTTCATCGCGTCCTGGATGTAGCCCTTCAGGATGCCGTCCTCGATCAGCACGTTGCGCTGCGAGGCGCAGCCCTCGTCGTCGACGTTCAGCGAGCCGCGGCGGTCCGGCAGCGTGCCGTCGTCCAGCACGGTGACGCCCTTGGCCGCCACGCGCTGGCCGATGCGGCCCGAGAACGCGCTGGAGCCCTTGCGGTTGAAGTCGCCCTCCAGCCCATGGCCGACCGCCTCGTGCAGCAGCACGCCGGGCCAGCCGGGGCCGACGACGACCGTCATCTCGCCGGCCGGCGCCGGGCGGCTCTCCAGGTTGGTCAGCGCCGCGTGCACGGCGTGCTCCACGTAGCTGGCGATCATCTCGTCCGTGAAATAGGCCAGGCCGAAGCGGCCGCCGCCGCCGCCGGAGCCCACCTCGCGGCGGCCGTTGCTCTCGGCGATCACCGTCAGCGACAGCCGCACCAGCGGGCGCACGTCGGCGGCCAGCGTGCCGTCGGCGCGGGCGATCAGCACCACCTCGTGCTCGGCGGCCAGGCCGGCCATGACCTGCACCACGCGCGGGTCCTTGGCGCGGGCCATCTTCTCGGCCCGCTCCAGCAGCGCCACCTTGGCCGCGCTGTCCAGGCTGGCGATGGGATCGGCCACGCCGTAAAGCTCGCGGCTACCGGCCACATGGCCCTGCGCGGGCACCTTCACGCGCTTGCTCTGGCCAGCCGCCGCGATCGTGCGCACGGTGCGCGCCGCGTCCAGCAGCGAGTGCAGCGAGATGTCGTCGGAGTAGGCAAAAGCCGTTTTCTCACCGGCCACGGCGCGCACGCCCACGCCCTGGTCGATGCTGAAGGAGCCACTCTTGACGATGCCCTCCTCCAGACTCCAGCCCTCGGCGCGCGTGGTCTGGAAGTACAGGTCGGCATCGTCGACCCGGTGCTCGGTGATGAGGCGCAGCGCCTGCGACAGGGACGCTTCGGTCAGGCCGAAGGGCTCCAGCAGTTGCGAGCGGGCGGTGGCCAGGCGGGCCAGGGTGGGTTCGACGGCGATCATGGGCTGATTCTAGGAACCTGGACGTCAGAACTTGCAAGACATGGACATGCCCGGTTACGAAGTGCCTGTCCGCCCGGGCGCCGGGCTGCGCGTTGGAGACGCACCCTTGTTCATCACCGCCTGAAAGGCCCTGCCATGAAGACTGCTCGCCCCCTGCTGATCGCCATGCTCTCGCTGGCTGCCGCCGCCAGCTTCGCCCAGACCCCGGGCACGCAGACGCCGCGCGTCGATCAGCGCGAGGCCAACCAGCAGGCGCGCATCGCCCAGGGAGCCGCCAACGGCAGCCTGACTGCGCGCGAGACGCAACGCCTGGAGAAGGAGCAGGCCCACGTCGACAACGCCGAGGCGAAAGCCAAGGCAGACGGCACCGTGACGGCCAGGGAGCGCCGCCGGCTGGACGCGATGCAGGACGGTGCCAGCCGCGACATCCGCCGCAAGAAGCACAACGAGCGTATGCAGTAAGCGCCCGCAGGCGCGGCCCGGCCGCGGCGGCCGGCACGGCGCGGCGCTACTCGTCGCCGCCTCGCTTGAGCTTCAGGCCGGCGTCGTAGAGCCGGTTGCGTGGCGCGCCGCTGATCTGCGCGGCCAGCGCCACCGCCTGCTTCAGTGGCAGTTCAGCCGCCAGCAGGCCCAGCACGCGCAGAGCCTCCGGCGGCAGGTCGTCGTCCGCGCCGGCCTGCGGCAGCTGCGCGTGCAGCACCAGCACGAATTCGCCACGCTGGCGCTGCGCGTCGGCCGCCAGCCACGCCGGCAGGCCGGCCGCGTCCTCGGTGTGGATGGTTTCGAATTGCTTGGTCAGCTCGCGGCAGACCGTCACACGGCGTTGCGGCGCCAGCTCCGCCAGCAGCGCCACCAGGTCGACGATGCGGTGCGGCGCCTCGAAGACCACCTGGCTCTGACCTTCGACCGCCAGCACGGCCTGCAGCGCTGCGCGGCGCTCGCCCGCTTTGGTGGGCAGGAAGCCGGCGAAGGCGAAACCCGTCGCCGCCGTGTCGCCGGCCACACTCAGCGCCGTCACGGCGCTGCTGGGGCCCGGCAGCGGCAGCACGCGGTAGCCGGCGGCCACCACTTCGCGCACCAGCACCGCGCCAGGGTCGGAGATGGCCGGCGTGCCGGCGTCCGACGCGTAGGCCACGCGCTCGCCCGCCGCCAGCCGCGCCAGCACGGCGGCACTCGCCTCGCGCTCGTTGTGCTGGTGCAGCGCGATCAGCGGCTTGTGCAGGCCCAGATGGCGCAGCAGGCTGCCGCCCTGGCGCGTGTCCTCGCAGGCCAGCGCATCGGCCAGCCCGAGCAGGTGGATGGCGCGCAGGCTCAGGTCCGCCAGGTTGCCGATAGGCGTGGCCACCAGATAGAGCGTGGCGGCCGGATACTGCTGGCTGCCCGCGGCGGCCGCGGCGGCCTGGCGCAGCAGGGACTGATCGGAAACGGCGATGTTCAACTGGGGCTCACGTTCAAAGGCAGCGACCAAGACGCGCGGCGACGCGGCGGAAGATGCCGCGCTGGCGCACCTGCGACAGGCCGGCCTGCGTCTGCTGGAGCGGAATTATCGAGTCGCCGCCGGGCCCAGCCGCCATGCCGGCGAGGTGGACCTGATCCTGCTGGCGCCCGATGGCACGCTGGTGTTCGTCGAAGTGCGCGCCCGGGCCGACACGTCGCACGGCGGCGCAGCCGCCAGCGTCACGGCGCGCAAGCAGCAGCGCCTGATCTACGCCGCCCAGCACTACCTGCTGCGCTACGCCAGCCCGCCGCCCTGCCGCTTCGACGTGGTGGCCATCGACGGCGCCGTACTCACCTGGTTACAAGGGGCGTTCGACGCGGGCTGACTATGATCCCGCCTCCATGATCGAGCAAAGAATCCAGCAGCAGTTCTTCGAAAGCGCCGACCTTCTGTACCAGGCGGCCGAGCAACTGGCCCGCCCCCTGGCGATGGCCGCGCAGATGGTGGTGGACGCCATCACCGGCGGCAACCGCATCCTGTGCGCCGCGCAAGGCCTGGCCAGCATGGACGCCGACTATCTCGCCGCCCGCCTGGCCGGCCGCTTCGAGCAGGAGCGCCCGGGCCTGGCCGCGTGGAGCCTGGCCGCCCAGGCCCGCGAAGCCGCCGGGCTGGACCTGGCCCGGCTGCTGCAAGCCCACGGCCACCCCGGCGACGTGCTGCTCATGATCGAGCCGCTGCGCGAGCAGCGCGATGCCTGGCAGCCCGCGCTCGCCGTGGCGCATGCGCAGGAGATGAGCATCATCGCGCTGACCGCCCAGCCGCCTGGCGCCGCCGACGAATGGCGCGGCCTGCTGCAAGACACCGACATCCAGATCCGCGTCAGCCACGGCCGCGAGCCGCGCGTTGTGGAAGCCCAGCGCGTGCTGCTGCATGCGCTGGCGGACGCCATCGACCTGCAGCTGCTCGGCAGCGACGAATAACCCCCCGCCCCCTGGAACCCTGCACATGAAGAAGCTCTCCCTGACGCTGACGGCCGCCGTGTTGGCCAGCACCCTCGCCACCGGCTGCGCGCCGCTGCTGATCGGCGGCGCCATGATGGGCGGCGTCAGCGTCGCGACCGACCGCCGCACGTCCGGCGCCCAGCTCGAAGACCAGACCATCGAGGTCAAGGCCGGTGCCCGCGTGCGCGAGCAACTCGGCGAGAAGGTGCACGTCAGCATCAACAGCTACAACCGCACGGTGCTGATCACCGGCGAAGCCAACTCCGAAGAGGCGCGCGCGCGGCTGGACGGCATCGTCAGCGGCGTGGAGAACGTGCAGAAGGTGCTGAACGAGGTGGAAGTGCTGGCGGCCAGTTCGCTGAGCAGCCGCGCCAACGACACCGTCATCGCCGGCAAGGTCAAGGCGCAGTTCATCGACGCACGCGACCTGATGAGCAACGCCTTCTACGTCGTCGTCGAGCGCTCGCAGGTCTACCTGATGGGCCGCGTGACCGAGCGCGAAGCCGCCCGGGCGACGGAAATCGTGCGCCAGGTCAGCGGCGTGAAGAAGGTCGTGCGCGCCTTCGAGATCATCAGCGAGGACGAACTCGCACAGACGCTGCCGAAGAAGCCCTGAGCCCCTCGCCCGGGCGCGCCGGCGCTTGGCTTGTCAAACGCTCAGAGTCGCTTGATCAGCGACGACGTGTCCCAGCGGTTGCCGCCCTGGGCCTGCACGTCGGCGTAGAACTGGTCCACCAGCGCCGTCAACGGCAGGCGCGAGCCGTTGCGGCGGGCCTCGTCGAGCACGAGGCCCAGGTCCTTGCGCATCCAGTCCACCGCGAAGCCGAAGTCGAACTTGTCCTCGACCATGGTCTTGCCGCGGTTGTCCATCTGCCAGCTCTGCGCAGCGCCCTTGCCGATGACGTCGAGCACTTGCGCCATGTCCAGGCCCGCGTTCTGGCCGAAGCGCACGGCCTCGGCCAGCCCCTGCACGACACCGGCGATGCAGATCTGATTCACCATCTTGGCCAGTTGGCCGGCACCGGGCCCGCCCAGCAGCGTCACGGCACGCGCGAAGTTCATCGCCACGGGCTTCATCGCATCGAAGGCCGCCGCGTCGCCGCCGCACATGACCGTCAGCGCGCCGTTGACGGCGCCGGCCTGACCGCCTGACACCGGCGCGTCCACGAAGGCAATGCCACGCCGGGCCGCCTCGGCGTGCAGTTCACGGGCAACCTCGGCCGAGGCTGTCGTGTGGTCGACGAACACCGAGCCGGCGGCCATGCCGGCCAAAGCGCCGTGCTCGCCCAGCACGACCGAGCGCAGGTCGTCGTCATTGCCGACGCAGCAGAACACGAATGCCGCGCCCTGGGCTGCCTGGGCCGGCGTGGCGGCCACCGCGCCACTGTATTCAGCGGCCCAGGCCTGGGCCTTGGCCGCCGTGCGGTTGTAGACCGTGACCTGGTGGCCGGCGCGCGCCAGATGGCCCGCCATCGGGTAGCCCATGACGCCCAGGCCGAGAAAAGCCACGCGGTGGTGGGGCTGCGTTTCGTAAGTACGGTTGCTCATGTGCGGATGCGTCCGGGGTCCCGACACGGCGGCCTGCGCGGCGCCCGCCGCGAAACCGGTACGGGGGGTCAGATGATCGTGAGGTGTTCCGTGCCGGTGGACAGATCGCCGGAGCGGGCGCGCTCGCTGTTGAGCTTGATCTGCAGGCGCAGGTCGTTCACGGAGTCGGCGTTGCGCAGCGCGTCTTCGTAGGAGACCTTGCCGGCCTCGTAGAGATCGAACAGCGCCTGGTCGAAGGTCTGCATGCCTTGCTCGCGCGAGCGCTTCATCAGTTCCTTGATCTCGCTGATCTCGCCCTTGAAGATCAGGTCGGAGATCAGCGGCGTGTTCAACATGATCTCGACGGCTGCCACGCGGCCCTTGCCTTCGCGGCGCGGCAGCAGGCGCTGGGAGATCAGCGCGCGCAGGTTCAGCGACAAGTCCATCAGCAGCTGGGAACGGCGCTCTTCGGGGAAGAAGTTGATGATGCGGTCCAGCGCCTGGTTGGCGCTGTTGGCGTGCAGCGTGGCCATGCACAGGTGACCGGTCTCGGCAAACGCGATCGCGTGGTCCATCGTCTCGCGGTCGCGCAGCTCGCCCATCAGGATGACGTCGGGCGCCTGGCGCAGCGAGTTCTTCAGCGCTGCTTCCCAGCTGTCGGTGTCGATGCCCAGTTCGCGCTGCGTCACGATGCAGTTCTTGTGCGGGTGCACGAACTCGATCGGGTCCTCGATGGTCACGATGTGGCCATAGGTCGTCTCGTTACGATCGTCGATCATCGCGGCCAGCGACGTGCTCTTGCCCGAACCCGTGGCACCCACGACGATGACCAGCCCGCGCTTGTTCTGCACCACGTCGCGCAGCACGGGCGGGAGGTCCAGCGACGCGATGGTGGGCAGCGTGGACGGGATGGTCCGCAGCACCAGGCCCACGTGGCCTTGCTGGATGAAGGCATTGACGCGGAAGCGGCCGATGCCATGCGGCGAGATCGCGAAGTTGCACTCCTTGGTGCGCTCGAACTCGGCGGCCTGCTTGTCGTTCATGATGGACCGCGCCAGCTGCAGCGTGTGCTGCCCCGTCAGGGGCTGCGGCGAGACCTTGGTCATCTTGCCGTCCACCTTGATGGCCGGCGGGAACTCGGCCGTCAGGAACAGGTCGGAGCCCTTGCGCGACAGCATCAGCCGCAGCAGGTCGTTGATGAATTTGGAGGCCTGATCGCGTTCCATGGTCTATCCGATGCGAAGTAATACCCTTGTTCGGGCCGAGCGCCGGGCCGCTCCCAAGCCGGCCCGCGATGCAAATCATTGAGGGCCGCTGCCCACAATGATTTGCACCCCCTCGGGGGGTGGCCCGGCGTACCCGCCGGGCCGGGGGTGAACAGTCCTAGCCAGGAAAGTTTTCAGGGAACTTGGCCTTGGAGCGTGCCTCGGCCGGCGAAATGATGTTGCGGCGGACCAGGTCCGTCAGGTTCTGATCCAGCGTCTGCATGCCCTGCGAGTTGCCGGTCTGGATGGACGAGTACATCTGCGCCACCTTGTTCTCGCGGATCAGGTTGCGGATGGCCGACGTGCCCAGCATGATCTCGTGCGCGGCAACGCGGCCGCTGCCGTCCTTGAGCTTGCACAGGCTCTGCGAGATGACGGCCACCAGCGATTCCGACACCATCGCGCGCACCATTTCCTTTTCGGCCGCGGGGAACACGTCGACGATGCGGTCCACCGTCTTGGCGGCCGACGAGGTGTGCAGCGTGCCGAACACCAAATGGCCCGTCTCGGCGGCAGTCAGCGCCAGGCGGATGGTCTCCAGGTCACGCATTTCGCCAACCAGCACGCAGTCCGGGTCCTCGCGCAGCGCCGAGCGCAGCGCGTTGCTGAAGCTGTGCGTGTGCGGACCCACCTCGCGCTGGTTGATCAGGCTCTTCTTGGACTCGTGGACGAACTCGATCGGGTCCTCGATGGTCAGGATGTGGCCGTACTCGTTCTCGTTGAGGTGGTTGATCATGGCCGCCAGCGTCGTGCTCTTGCCCGAGCCGGTGGGGCCGGTCACCAGCACCAGGCCGCGCGGCTTGAGCGCCAGGTCGGCAAACACCTTGGGCGCGGCCAGCTGCTCCAGCGACAGGATCTTGCTCGGAATGGTCCGGAACACGGCGCCCGCGCCGCGGTTCTGGTTGAAGGCGTTGACCCGGAAACGCGCCAGACCCTGGATCTCGAACGAGAAATCGCACTCCAGCGTCTCCTCGAAGACCTTGCGCTGGGCGTCGTTCATGACGTCGTAGACCATGTCGTGCACCGCCTTGTGCGGCAGCGGGTCCACGTTGATGCGCCGCACGTCCCCGTTGACGCGGATCATCGGCGGCAGCCCGGCCGAGAGGT
>JACCDP011113848.1_pt1 | contig 14707 bp, 15 predicted proteins | sample 7445841 | NCBI WGS metagenome assembly JACCDP01 (sample SAMN15323441, study PRJNA562643) | freshwater metagenome | isolation source: river surface water | place: USA:Blue River Watershed | collected 2017-08-17 | reverse complement strand
GCTTAAAAAATTTAAGCAGGTTAGTTAAGCATAAGCGGATATTCCCTAACTAACTTTCTGATCTGCATAATTTCATTCCTTATACGATTGTTCGATAAGTACCAATATATAAAATAAAAATATCCGCAAAGGCTTAGCCAGTACCGTGACAACTTCGTCACTAGTCTATTTGGAGTCTTAGTAAATGAGAGGCCCCCCGAACTCCGGAGCAAGAAGTATTCGACCGCGGCGTGGAGGGATGGCTGTATTTCTGCACCAAAACTAGCCAATATTTTTTCCTTTATGGGCCTGTCTAGTACCAAGGCCTCTTTTGGTATGTCTGCATCGGTATGAAACGATTTTGCATGTTCAAGTATGCGCGTTGCATGACTGCGGATATTTGAGATGCTCGGGACCATCGCGATACGTCCTTTTGATAAAACGATGGCCATACAAACATTATCGCCCCACCTGACAGGCACCTTCGAACCAATTGAAATCGCTTCTTGAAGGGCCTCAGTTCGAACTACTCCGTGTAACGCCAACGGTGCAAAATTTTCGGCGTGAGCCATTATGTGCTCATTAAGACCACTTACCCTTGTTCGCCTAAGCGCGATAAATTGTTTAACAGAATAAGAAGGATATGCTCTCTTTCCAGTTCCTTCCTTTAGAAATATATTTAGACCATCGCAGGCTGCTATCTCCTTGTGTGCTTGAAGTATTGCTACCGATTTTTCCAACATCATGCCCAAGATGAAGTCATCGTCTGCTACCCAAGCCACGTATGGTGTGACTACATTCTCAAGGCCCAATAAAAGCTTCGAAGCTACAGAAAGCGAATTTTCAGTTCGAATGAACTGGATGTTATCTTGGAAATCCCTATATTTCCCTTCAAGGTCGCCAACAACGATTAGTGGAACTCCGAATTTTCTGTGAAAAGCTATCCAGCGCTCTATTGCATTATCGCGACCCACTCCCCGTACAATGGTTGTCAGTAGTGTCACGTTTTTTTTTGTCGTGTCGTTCAACATTGCCGTTGAATTTGGATTGTTCTCAATCATTCTTCAATCCATATCTTTATTAGTTCGTATTTACATCCGTCAACCGTGCGCCGAGAAACACGATGTCACGACCTTTTGGCCCTTGGCCCCTCAATACCTCGGTTATCTTCAGGCCGCACCGCTTATGCAGAAACAACGCCGGAATATTGTCACTGAGTACTCTTGCGCGCGCTTCGGAAAAGCCGAGGCGGTTTTTGCAGAGTCCTAGTATCCGCAATTGGATCATGTAAAACAGGTCCGGGTGTTGTCCCCTCACCCCCAGTATTCCGTTGTCTAATTCAACGACATCGGTACTGATTCGCCTGAGTCCGTATTGAGCTACTGGACGGTTATCCGCATTTTGCGCAATAAAGAGCAATCTGTCAGAAGATCCGGTTAGGCCTAGTAGCCATTGGCGCGTCGATTGGAGTGTCACCCGCTTCTGATCTAGAAAGCATTCGGCATTGTTGTTTCGCCAGTCGCACAGGGTCTCGATCAATGAGTTCGCATCATTAAACAACTCCGGCGCGTCTGACATAATTCGCTTCAAATTGGCGATTATTATTCCATCGGCCGTGCAGATGTTATGGTCCCAGTCGTCGCCGAGCATGACTGCAAGGGGCGCAGCGGTCGCCCCATTCGCCACTTCAGCGCTCATAGACCAAATAGGCCTTGCCCCAACCGCGGAATCCTCCCCACTCGGTAACTCCCCAGCGCGACACCTTCAGCCATTCCTCGAAAGCTCGACGCTGGCCATGCTTGGGTGAACCGCGATAGCAGAAATAGTCATCCAGTAGCAGCCAAGTGCCCTCGGTCAGTATGGGCTCGATGAAGTCGAAAACCAGTTTTGACGATGAGTATAAATCGCAGTCAACCATGCATACGTGGCAGGGTCCAAGCGAAGTCAGTTGCTCGCGATCTATTTTTTGTAGGCTTTCCTCGTAATAGCCTTCGTGCAGGATAAGTTGTTCTTTCGGTACTCCCTTGGTGACCAAGTGATTGAAGACCTGCTGACGGCTGCCACCACGAACCGTTCCCTCATCCCAGTTCGGCATAAGCAATGCGGCTTCATTATCGGCGGCTGTGAGCGTCGGTAAGCCAGCGAAGGAGTCGAAGCCAACATAGTTGCTAATGAAACCTCTCAACGCCGTATGCGCGTCCCAAAGGGAGTCGCCGTTGAATACTCCGAATTCAAGGTAGGTGCCCTTTGCAACACCGCTGTGATAAAGGTGTTCGCGTATGAAGCGGAACAGGTTGAGGCGTGACAGTACGTCGCCGTGCAGGGTCGGTTCATAGTAGGGATGGCTCATGGCATTAACGCGTCCGAATAGTTTAGTTGCGATGTTCAAGAATTGCTGCTAAAGCACGTGGCCGAAACTTTGCGCCTGGCCGCCTCGGGCCGTCGCTGATTAGATCAACCACACGCAGGCCAGCATTGGCCGCCATGGTCATGACCTGCGCTTCTGTCCGAAATTCGAATACGTGATCTTTCTGCGCGGACTCGATTGCCGTGCTAAAAAAACATCGACCTTCAGGATGGAGGTGGTGCGCGATGATTCGAAAAAGCTGTTGCGGCTCATAGAGGTGCTCTGCAAGCATGGCGGCTAGGACGCCGTGGTATCGACCAGGCTCACCAGCCATCTGCAGGTTCAGTACGTCCAAGACTTTCAGCTTCGAATTGGCTGCATGCCCCGAGACCGCCCGCAAGCGCTCTGCGATGTCGATGGCGGCTGGGCTCAGATCGACGCCCTCTACGCGAAGGTCTTTCCGCTCCTCGATAGCCAGCAGGCCCAGCGCGCCATGCCCGCAAGCAGGCTCTAGAATTATCGCGCCTTCTGGCAGCGCTCTGATGAAACGATCTCGCAGGAACGCGATATGGCGCACCATCGACGGCCAGTACGGATATATTAGAATCGCTGCCCACATGTAGGGGATCATGTACTCGGGGTTTTCGTACACTTCCTGTACGACGCTATCGCGGGATCCCGAAAAGAAGACCCCGGAACTCTCGTAGCCCCGCTGCAATTGATTAACCTCAAGTGCATACCTAGCATAACCCTTGGCGGCAAGTTCGAAAGCTTCGTCACCAAATGCAGCCTTGGTCCAGCGGGCGAGGGGATCGAGCAGCCAAAAACAGTCCTCGGGGAAACTGTCCACTGTCTTGCGAACTGACGGATACAGCAGCTTCGCCTTACGCTGAAGCGCCTCTAAGAACTTCTCACCCTCGTGCATCTACAGACCTCTCAGTTGATCCGGTTGAAATGAAATGAACCTTGCGGCATAACGGACGCACCAGCTCGTGGCCATCCCAGGGCGTATTGAATACATGCATCAGACCCAATCGCACCACGCGGTCGACGCCTCGCGCCAGTGCTTGACGTGTTACCTTTGCTTCAAATGCCGCGTCGTGAATCCAGACGCCGATACTCTGGGTCGAGCTATCGAGCCGGGATGCCGCGAGCTCGAGGCTGTCCGAGGAAACTATTTGCAAAGTCTTGCCCTGGACTGGCTCCGGATGACGATCTACCTCACCGCCATAGAGAATTGACCAAGCCGGGCCGTCGGGAAAGACCGCCTTGCCGCCATGATCGCTCAGCAACCAGTTTGTCCGCACCAGGGCGATGTCGACACTGGTCCGCGAATCGAGATCGTGGCGCGGGTGGGCCCGATCTTCCTCTTCGAAAGCTTGGGTCAGCGCGTCAACAAAGACCCGTTCGGCTGCTTCCCTGCCGCCCCTAGCGGTTACCGCGCCCGCTGTAACCTGAAGATAGAGTGCTAGTGGGGAAGAGCATGCCTGTTGGTCGAATTGCCATGTCTCACGCGCAACTCTTCGGCATAGGCGTTGCAATTCTGCTGGCCGGACCAAGGTTTGCTCGTCGAGCAGCACCATGGCCGAAGAGATTCGCGGCCCGAAGACATTGAGCCGGGCCCAATGAGGGAAAGGAAGGCGCCTGACGTTGGCGACGGCTTCATCCCCGCCCCAGATCATCGCGGCATCGCTGCGCGCGGCACAGACGCCTGCGAGATCAATTCTTTCATGCGAAAACGCGACGAAGAGCAGTCGCTCAAGAACTGGCAATGCGTCAGAGGGTGCCGCAGCGAGTGCCGTCTCTACGAAGTCAATTAGGGCCGACGGGACGCGCACGATGTTGCGATTTCCTGCAAGGAGGCCTGTTGTCGCGGACAGGAGTGGTTGGATCGGCACATTGGCGGCTGGCCAGTGCAGCACGGTCCCGACCGGAGCCCATGACCGCTCCTCTACTCCTTCTTGGAAGTCCAGTGGTCCGAGAGTATTGTGCTCTCCAAATTCGAGTTGCAAAACCCAGCGCAGTTGCGGTGCTCGCCACCAAGTTTTGAGAAATGGCAAGCCTATGTCCTGCCCGAGTTCTACGCCTAATGCCTTGCCCCAGGCTTCGAGACCCAACAGGATCGCGTCAAGAGTAGTCCCGTCTAAAGCAAGAGGGGTGCTAAGGAATGTATCCAACGCATTCCGCAGCTCGGCGCTGTTAGCTGGACGCAGTAGTGAACGGGGCCAAGCGCTCATGCTGGCGTCCGTCGCTGAACGTCGCTGCAGCCCCGTACCTCGGCCTTGGGCACACGACCCACGAAACGAAAGGCGACACCGCGACGTCCACATGGACAGCCATCTTCGTGGACGACTACCCCCATATCTTCGGTCAACAGCGCCTGCCCAGGGAACGAAGGCGACAGGGCGCTCAGGACCTGGATCAGCCCGTGCTGGTTAGTCTTGCAAGGTGACCAGTCCAGCGGATTACGAAGGATCACTTCGGCAAAGCCAGGTGCGTGCTTGTTACCTTCGCTACAATCCGGATACACCACACCCAGCTGTTCGACCATACCGTAATAGTCGATGATCGAACGCTCGTCTGAACCGATAGTCGCACTGACCTTGGCATTAAAAGTAATCTTGTCGACCGAGCTTTGTTGCAGTCGTTTCCAGCCGCCACTGTGTAGGAGGTGGTTGCGGGGTAAGAGTGCCCCCCCCAGTTTCCGCCGCAACCCTGCCAGAGCCGCATCGCTTGCGGCAAGACCACCGCCAAGGTGTAAGTAAACAACGTAGGTGAAACCGTAGACGACCACGTCGGAGTTGCGGTGTTTGCGACAGAACTCCTCAATACCATCAACGCTCAGAACGAGCCCGTCGGGATCAGCAGAGGATTCCTCGCGCGGCAACGCGGGTCGTAGCGCGTAGGAAGTCTCGGTCGAAAACGCCATTAATCCCTGTATAGCTGCGCTACGAGCATTCGCCGCAACGCCTTTCTGTGGAGATGGCGGACTATCGACGATTAAGTAAGGCCGCCGATTAGACCCAATAAATTCGGATAGGATGGCTGTCACGCCTTTTGTCATTAGCTTTGCCGTATCGCGATCAATCGCTATACGGCTCGGCATTTGGCCGCTCGTCGCCGAAGATTCCAGTACCCGGTAGATCTGCGCGGTCCTCAAGAAACACAAAGGTTGCAGACGTTTGAACGCGGAGACTGGCAGGAAAGGTAACTCGGCAAGGGTCGTTGCATTGTCAGGATGAATGTGCTGGGCATCAAGGAAGCGCTTGAACTGGGGATTACGCTCTGCCCCATCAATCATCTGCTGCCGCAAAATCGGTAGGAGAAAAGCGTTCTTCTCTGCCGGGGTCTTGCCGTACAGGGGCGCTGAGAACAAGTCTAACGACATGTTGTTTTGCCCTCCTGGGTCAAGAGCATTAAGCAGGCTCTACGGTTGATCTTCCCATTTGACGTCAACGGTAGTTCTCCGCACATCACAGGCCCCAGGTCCCAATGTTGCGGCAGAGCGCGCCGTACACGCTCTGACCATTCGGTCTGCAGCAAACTCTCTGTTCCTGCATGCGTCAGACTGGTAGGTTCTTTCCCGGGGGCGACTGACGGATCCCTGCCGCCACTAAGATCAGATGATTCCAGTAGTAATCCGATAACTTCCCCGCTCGACGAGTCTGGGATCGCGCAGGCACAGCAGTGCACGCCAAGTTCCCGCAAGATTAGGTCTTCAATCTCATGAGAGCTGATCCTCCTGCCGCGGACCTTGATGAAACCATCCGCGCGCCCGGTGATGCAAAGCCGACCATCTTCAAGCAAATGACCAATATCACCTGTATTTAGCCAGCCGTGCACGAACTTGTCTGCCTCGCGATCAGGGTCACCGTAGTACCCTGCGCAGATTGACGCGCCACGAATCCAGACATCACCCTCCATACCGGGACAAATGGCAGTGCCGTCCACATTGCGAATCTCGACTTGGAGGCTGGCCATCGGGTACCCGACGCAGCCATACGGATAATCGCCATCAACGTTAAACGCGGCAATCCTAGCGGTTGCTTCCGTCTGGCCATACATAACTGCAAAGTCTGTATTAGGGTGGGTTTCGCGGAAGGCATTGACGACGGATGCGGAAAGGTAACCGCCTGCCTGTAGCCAAAGCCGTAGGCTCGGGAAATTCCGTCTCAAAATCGAACTGCGGGTTTGCAGAAAAAGAAACGAAGTAGGTACACCCGAGAATGTAGTGCACTGTTCAAGTTCGAGCGTATCCAGGACTTTTTCTGGAAACATCATCCGGTCTTCTATGACCACGCTACCACCGACCCAAAGGTGGCTGTGCAGCACGCTTGCGCCGAAACAGTAATTGAGCGGAAGGCAAAGCAGTGATTTGTCTTCACCTGTGAGTTTTTGTGAATCGACGATGTCGCTTGTATTCGTGATCAGGTTCGAGTCACTCACGCGCACAAAAGACGGCCTCCCCATAGAGCCGGATGTTGGAACCATGACGCGTGCGCCGGCCACGAGAGTATCCGGATTGCTGTTTACTAGTCCGAGATAGCTGTCCACATCACAGGCAGCGGCGGTCGACGTCGTCGGCAGACCGTAGAGCGCGTGCTTAATGACCTGGGTGTGAACCGGTGCAATGCGTGACGGAAACCAGCAGATCGCGGGCTGCAACAACTTGATCAGCTCGCCCCCTTTTTGCTGCCACTCCTTCACGTCTACCGGCACCACCGTCCTACCCGACGCAAGCGCTCCGAGGTAAGCAAGGGTGGATTCAAGAGATAAATCCAGCGCTAGCAGGACGGGTCCGGGAGTCGGTTCAGCTGCCTTACGGAACGAGTATGCACAAGCGGCAACTGCATCCCGAAGTCGAGAGCCGGCAAGGCGTTGCCCCGTTCTGCTTTCGGTAACTTCACCTTGCATACGCGCCAGAAGGGTAATTCCAAAACCAGGTGCGTCCATGCAATCCTCAGAGTCCCCTAGCCGCTAGGAGTCGAAGAATAGTGGCAACGTCTTCCATCTCCATAACTTCATCTACCATGAACGTAATGCCGAAAACTTTCTCTAGTTCGGCGACGAGGCTGACGTGTCCTAATGAATCCCAACCGGGGATATCAGCCGGGACACTTTCAGGACTAACGAGCGAAGGATCTGTGCCGAATGCGGCATTGAAGGCAAAACAAACACGCTCAAACCGCTCTTGTAGCATATATATCCTCAAAAATAATGTAAGTTAGCATGGATTAAAAACACCTCTCTATTACGGCAACAATCCTACCAAGTTCGGCATTCGTTATTTCATGATAACTGGGCAAGTTAATCGCCCGCTCCGGTATTTCCCAAGCGACCAGATTTTCAGAGGCAGGTTCAAAAATTGGCAGGCTCGATAGAGGCCAGAAAAACACGCGTGCATCAACGTTTTCCGCGTCAAATGCCGCCAGCAATTTTTCACGTGTCACGCCCGTTTCGGGGGCAAATACCACCGTTGGCATCCACGCGCCATTTACTGTGTTGGGATGTTCGGGATTCATGCGGATCAAAGGCGCTTCGGCCAGTGTATCGCGGTAATAAGTGAAAATTTCACGTTTGCGGCAGATTAGTTCTTCAATACGTTCCATCTGGGCACAGCCGATGGCGGCTTGGAGGTTAGACATCTTGTACTTGAAGCCGACCATGTCAGGCCAAAATTGCCTAGTTTGCCCGCGCGCGCGCCCATGATTGGACAACGTCAGAACGGTCTCGTAAATCACCGTATCGTTCGTTACGAACATTCCACCCTCGCCGGTAGTCAGCGTCTTGGTTCCATGAAATGAGAATGTGCCGAACTTCCCCATGCTGCCGGCGCGCTTTCCGTGATAGATCGAGCCGATCGCCTCCGCTGCGTCTTCGATGACCGGAATACCGTAAGCCTCGCCAATGGCCAGCAGGCGATCCATATCGCATAGATTGCCGTACAGGTGTACCGCCACTATCGCTTTAGTTTTTGGCGTAATGGCAGCTTCAACTTTGTCCGGATCAAGGCACCATGAGTCGGCGAGTATGTCGACGAAAACGGGCTTGGCGCCGAGATGCACGATAGGCGCCGCAGAGGCGATCCAATTGGTGTCGGCCATGATCACTTCGTCGCCCGGCCCAATGTCAAGCGCGGCCATTCCCATGTGTAGCGCGCCGGTACAACTAGAAGTGGCTATGGCATATTTCACGCCTAAATGTTTCTTGAAAGCCTCCTCAAAACGAACGATATAGTCGTAGCAGCGGTCTCCCCACCCGTTTCGGGCGGCGTCAGTCGCATATTCGACCTCCAGTTCAGTAATCGAAGGCTTCGTGTAATAGATGCGCTGGCTCATGAGATTTCCAACTCTGGAATTGCGGTGACGAATTGCCCGCCCCACTCCTTCACATAGGCAAGCTGGACATCAAGTTCCCCCTTGAGATTCCAGGGTAGGATCAATATGTAGTCTGGCTTTTCTTCTTTTAATTTGTCTTCCGATACGATAGGGATTCGGCTGCCAGGCATATACTTATTTTGCTTGGCGGGATTGCGATCTATAACGAAATCAATGAGGTCGCCCCGTATGCCTGCGTAGTTGAGCAGGGTATTGCCCTTGGCTGCGGCACCATAGGCTGCGACTCGTTTACCGCTGCGTTTCGTGTTTAAAAGAAACTGAATCAGATCATATTTGATGCGATTAATGCGTAGCTGAAAATCACGATAGTGGTCCGTTTCGAGCATACCGCTAGCTTTTTCCGCGTCAAGTACACGTTTTACTTCAGCTGTAATCGCATGATCTCCAGTATCGGCGCGTTGTGCGTATACGCGCAAACTACCGCCATGGGTAGAAAGTTCTTCAACATCGAAGACTGCGAGACCATTGGTCTCAAATATTCGTTGCACTGACGTCAGTGATAAATATGAGAAGTGCTCGTGATAGATGGTGTCAAACTGTGTTTCTGCTAGCAGGTTTAGCAGGTGTGGAAACTCAAATGTTGCGACGCCTTGCTCCTTCAGCAAAACGGCAAAGCCAGCGACGAAATCGTTGATGTCCGGCACGTGCGCCAAAACGTTATTGGCGACCGCCAAGTCTGCCTGTTTGCCCTCAGCAGAAAGCATTTGTGCCAGTTGCAGCCCGAAAAATGCTTCAACGATGTTAATGTCCTTGGCGCGCGCCGCCGCCGCAGTGCTCGCGGTCGGTTCAACCCCGGTGCATGGAATACCTCGCGCCTTTATGTATTGCAGTAGGTAGCCGTCGTTAGCTGCAACCTCGATGACATGACATTGTGCGTTCAGATCAAACTTAGCTACCATGTCATCGACATATCGTTTCGAGTGAGCTAGCCAACTCTCGGAAAAGCCGCTGAAATACGCATAGTTCGAGTCGAACAACTCGTTGGCTTGAGCAAAATCCTCTGTCTGTACAAGCCAGCATTGCTCGCACACCAGTACGCGTAGGGGGAACCACTTCTCCGGCGCGTGTAAGGTTTGTTCAGATAGGTAAGAATTCGAAGGCGGAGCACTGCCGAGGTCGACAAGGGACAGCTTAAGTTCACTACCGCAGTGACGGCACTTCATAGCGCTACTCCTTGAAAATCAGCAGTAATTAGTGCATGTGCCGCATCACGCGGTGATAAGTCGGTGATAGGAAGGGGCCATGTAATCGCCAGCTTGGTATCCTGAGGGTTAAGGCCACCTTCAGCATCTGGTGCGTGTGCAGCCGTGTGCAGATAAAGCATTTCACAATCGTCAGTCAATGTTTGGAAACCGTGCGCAAATCCTTCAGGTATTGCAAAGGTTTTTAGGTTGTCGGCACTTAGTATTTCGGCATGCCAATGAAGAAATGTCGGCGAGTTTTTGCGTAGATCCACCGCGACATCGAATGCGATGCCGCGCAAACAGGACACAAACTTCATTTCGGCGTGAGGCGCAAATTGGAAATGCATACCTCGTACTGTTCCCTTTGTTTGCGTCAGAGTATGGTTGACCTGCACCAACGGACGTAATCCAACGATGTCCTGTAATTCCTTCATGCAAAACATTCGCTCGAAGTAGCCTCGGCTATCACCGAGCGGTTTGCGCACAATGAGCTCTAGACCTTCCAGTGGCAGTTTCAGTTTGTTGAATCTGCTGCTCATGCATCGGCCGCCGCGTTTTCGTACTTGGCGATCTGCTCCAAGCTGAAAACCTGCATATTCGCGCCTTTGCGCCACGCCAAGTGCCAATCTACCGTCTGAGATAAAGCTTGTTCAAGCGTCCACCGTGGCCGCCAATGAAGTCGTTGAATTGCCTTACTACTATCCAGTTTGAGCGTCCCAGCCTCATGCAAATCCGGGGACGCCTCTAGACGCCAGCTAGCACCTGGAACAAGAGCACAAAGGTGAGCCACCAGCCATTCGACTGGTCGGGCATCACCGTCTGCTGGCCCGAAATTCCATGCCTCAGCAAAAGAGGCGCCGTCAACGTATAACTTTTCAGCAAGATTCAAATAACCCGATAGAGGTTCGAATACATGCTGCCAGGGGCGAATTGCATTTGGGTATCGAATAACAAGGGATTCGCTGCTATCAATGGCACGCAGGAAGTCAGGCACAAGTCGGTCGACAGACCAATCACCACCGCCAATCACATTTCCGGCTCGTGCACTGGCTAATGCAACACCTTGGGCTTTCATGAAAGATCGGCGATAAGCGGATGTCACTAACTCTGAGCAGGCTTTACTGCTTGAGTACGGATCGTGTCCTCCCAATGATTCGCCTTCAGAGTAGGGTACGTTACTTTCTTTATTCTCGTAGCATTTGTCTGTAGTTACGTTGAGAACAGCTTTAACACTCGGTGTTTGGCGCACCGCCTCGAGGAGATTCACGGTGCCCATTACATTAACAGCGTACGTCCCAGCCGGATCAGAGTATGAGTAGCGTACCAGTGGTTGTGCGGCAAGGTGTAATACGATGTCCGGTTTGGCGGCAAGCATCGCATTGGTAAGTACATCCGCATCCCGAATATCTGCTATGAAGCTGTTAGCTAAACGATTAGCGACGCCGGCCACCCTATAAAAACTCGGATCAGAAGATGGGGGCAATGCATAGCCATAGACATCCGCGCCCATCTCGCTTAGCAGCAGCGACAGCCATCCGCCTTTAAAGCCGGTATGGCCGGTCAGGAAGATGCGCTTGCCGCGCCAGAAGGCGGGATTCAGGACCATACTTTCCAAGGTGCGTTGTCCGAGGCCCACAGATCTTCAAGCAAATTTTTTTCGCGTAAAGTATCCATCGGTTGCCAGAAACCCATGTGCTCAAATGCCATTAGCTGTCCATCATCAGCCAGACGCACAAGCGGGTCCCCCTCCCAGCTACAACCGTCGCCGGAGATGAGATCAAGGCAGCGTGGCGAAAGAACAAAGAAGCCGCCGTTAATGAGACCGCCATCGCCGCGCGGCTTTTCCGAGAAGCCGTTCACTTTGCTGCCTTCCAGCTGCAAAGCGCCGTAACGGCCGGGCGGCTGGACTGCAGTCACAGTGGCGAGCTTGCCGTGCTGCTTATGGAAAGCAATCTCTCGGGAAATGTCGACATCAGACACTCCGTCTCCATATGTGAAGCAAAATGCTTCTTCGTCCTTCACATACTCGGCAACGCGCTTTAGGCGGCCACCGGTCATGGTGTCTTCACCGGTGTCGACGAGGGTCACACGCCACGGCTCTGCTTTTTGCTGATGTACCTCCATGCGGTTGTGCGCCATGTCGAACGTGACGTCGGACATATGCAGGAAGTAGTTCGCGAAGTATTCCTTGATCAAGTAGCCCTTGTAGCCGCAACAAATCACGAAATCATTCACGCCGTGGGCGGAGTAGCTCTTCATGATGTGCCATAGGATGGGCTTGCCGCCGATCTCGATCATGGGTTTCGGCCTTAAGTGAGTTTCCTCGGAAATACGCGTTCCGAGACCACCGGCAAGAATGACTACTTTCACCTCTAGCCCTTTTGCAAAAAACTACCGTATGCACGGGCTATCCCCGTCTTCAAATCCGTACTTGCAGTCCATCCCACTTGCCTCATGAAAGACACGTCGAGCAGCTTGCGCATGGTGCCGTCCGGCTTGCTGGTGTCGAAGACGGTCTTGCCGTTATAGTCGACAATCTTGGCGATGGCCTTTGCCAAATCGGCGATGGTCATGTCTTCGCCGTTGCCAATATTGATGATCGGCGCCCTGTCGCCGAAAGAGGCAAGCAGGTCGTCAAACTCGGTGTCGCTCTGTGTCATCAGGTAGACGCAGGCGTCGGCCATGTCGTCGCTGTAGAGGAATTCGCGCCGCGGCGTTCCGGTGCCCCAGACTACGACTTCGCCCGCGCCGTTCGTCTTGGCCTCATGGAACTTGCGGATCAGCGCAGGAATGACGTGACTGCCATTGAGGTCGTAGTTGTCGCCGGGACCATAGAGGTTGGTCGGCATTACGGACAGGTATTTGGTGCCGTATTGCCGGTTGTAGCTCCAGCACATTTCGATGCCCGCGATCTTGGCCAGCGCATAGGGCCGGTTCGTCGGTTCTAGCGGGCCGGTAAGGAGATACTCCTCCTTGATCGGTTGCGGGCAATCGCGCGGATAGATGCAGCTTGAGCCGAGGAACAACAGACGGCGCACGCCGTTGCGATGCGCCGCCTCAATGACATTAGTCTGAATGGCGATGTTGTCGCGAATGAACTCGGCCGGATAGGTATTGTTGGCAAGAATGCCGCCGACCTTTGCTGCGGCAAGGAAAACATACTCGGGCTTCTCGGCCGCAAAGAAGGCGTCGGTTGCCCGCTGGTCGGTCAGGTCGAGCTCGGCATGGGTGCGCAGCAGGAGGTTATCGTAGCCCTCGGCGCGCAGCTTGCGCACGATGGCCGAACCAACCAGGCCGCGATGGCCGGCGACATAAATCTTGGCTCGCTTGTCCATGCTTACTCGTGGTAATCGTAGGCCGAAAAGCCATGCTTCTTGACCAGCTCGTCGCGCTGTGCGCTCTTGAGGTCCTCACGCACCATCTCACTCACAAGTTCTGCAAAGGTCGTTTTCGGCGTCCAGCCGAGCTTCTGCTTGGACTTGGTCGGATCGCCGAGCAGCGTTTCGACCTCGGTCGGCCGGAAATAACGGGGATCAACAGCGACGACAAGCTTGCCCGATTTGTCGTAGCCCTTTTCATCGACGCCGGTGCCTTGCCATTCGATTTCGATACCGAGCTCCTTGGCCGCGGCATCGACAAATTCGCGCACGCTGTATTGCACGCCAGTCGCGATAACAAAATCTTCCGGCTGCTCCTGCTGGAGGATCAACCACTGTGCTTCGACATAGTCGCGTGCATGGCCCCAGTCGCGCTTGGCATCCATGTTGCCAAGATACAGGGTGTCTTGCAGGCCGAGCTTCATGCGCGCTAGGGCACGGGTGATCTTGCGTGTAACAAACGTCTCACCGCGGATCGGCGATTCGTGGTTAAAAAGAATGCCGTTGCAGGCGTAGATGCCGTAGGCCTCTCTGTAGTTCACTGCAATCCAATAGGCATAAAGCTTGGCCACAGCATAGGGACTACGCGGGTAGAAAGGAGTAGTTTCCTTCTGCGGAATTTCCTGAACTAGGCCATAGAGCTCGGACGTGCTTGCCTGATAGAAGCGGGTTTTTTTTTCGAGACCAAGGATACGAATAGCCTCGAGAATGCGCAGCGTGCCGATGCCGTCTGCATTGGCGGTGTACTCGGGCGTCTCGAAGCTCACTGCCACGTGGCTCATGGCGGCGAGGTTGTAGATTTCGTCTGGCTGGACCTGCTGAATGATGCGAATCAGGTTGGTGGAATCCGTCAGGTCGCCGTAATGCAGGATGAAGTGGCGGTTATCGACATGCGGATCCTCATACAGATGATCTATACGGTCCGTATTGAAAAGTGAGGCGCTGCGCTTGATACCGTGCACCTCATAGCCCTTCTTGAGCAAGAATTCCGCAAGATAGGCACCGTCCTGCCCAGTAATTCCTGTGATTAGTGCTTTCTTTGTCATTTCATTCGTCCGTAATCATCTTCAAGTCGAATGATATCGTCCTCTCTCAAGTAACTGCCCGATTGCACCTCGATGATCTCCAGAGGAATGGCACCGGGATTAGCCAAACGGTGTACCTCGCCCAGCGGGATGTAGGTGGACTGGTTTTCCGTGAGCAGGAGCTTTTTGTCTCCACAGGTGATTTCCGCCGTTCCCTTCACGACCACCCAATGCTCAGCGCGGTGGTGGTGCTTTTGCATGCTAAGGCTGGCACCGGGCTTGACCTGGATGCGCTTGACCTTGAACCGTTCGCCCGCATCGATGCTGTCGTACCAACCCCATGGCCGATGCACTTTGCGGTGCAACGCTTGTTCTTCGCGCTGACGCTCTTGCAATT
>JACCDP010617408.1_pt1 | contig 14708 bp, 34 predicted proteins | sample 7445841 | NCBI WGS metagenome assembly JACCDP01 (sample SAMN15323441, study PRJNA562643) | freshwater metagenome | isolation source: river surface water | place: USA:Blue River Watershed | collected 2017-08-17 | reverse complement strand
TAGGCGTCTTAGCCTCTAACGCCCGTGCTTCGCACACTAAGCATGGAAAGTGAACCCACTCGCCACACTTTCTGCACTGTCCAAAGTCTGGCTCGTAATCGTCTTCTTCCTCTGCGTCAACCACCTCAAACTCCACGCCGTCAGCGGGAGACAGGCTGAAGAACAACTTGTAGTCGATGGTGTTGTCTGCATTGATCCGAGAGCCAATCACAACCCTGTCAATCTCGGTTGGAAGGCTATTGCCCCCGTGGGGGCAATGAACCGTCATGGACACCTCCGCTGTCAACGGTGCGTCCTTCAGTTTTTCGAGCAATTCCTGTACTGTCATTCTGTAACCTCCTTAGATGTCAAAGTACTCGTTAGCGTTGTGGCATGATTGGCAGTAGCGACTGCCCTCTACATGCTCCCTGTGTGCCCACTCGTTACCGCAACCGGGGCACTGAGTTTCTGCCTCACGATTGTCAATGAACGCGTCCAGCACCGGGTCGAAGATCTCGTACCAGTCTGTACAGCCAGACCAATCAGCGACCATCTCGCCACGTCCCGACTCAAGGTCATCAGCGTTGTTGCCATAGACGAGCCATACAGACACGTAGGTCGTGTCACCTTCGTCCTCTTCGTCCACCTCACCATCCATGATGCACAGGTACTCTTCGTCGCATGCATGCATCACAGGGATGATGTCTTCTGGCTTGGTGATCGTGTACTTGTCTTCACCGTCCGAGAGCGCCAACACCAGCCCGTGCTTGTCACACAAGGGCAGGAGCGCCTTGCACAGCTCGTAACCGTGGACATGCTCCCAAGTGATTCGGGAAACGACAGACGATGACAATTGCATCGACTGCACCTTCGCTACGATAGCGCTCGACACGCTATCACCAACAATCTTATTCAACATCACGAACCTCCTCACGAAACCGAATACCCGACAACCCAACGTTCAAGCGCCCATCACAGGCAAACACATCAGTGATCTGCATGGTGTGCAGGTCAACAATGACACATGGCTGACTGTACGTTCGCCCTTCAGCGATGACCTCAGCAAACGAGGACGAGTCAGTCGAACTGGCTCGCCCCGTCTTGATGTCAATGATGGCGTACTGCTTTGTGCAGTGGCTCAACTCTACGTTCTTCATTACTTACCTCCCTCCAACTCACGCTCAGCGCAAGTAGGACACTCCTCACCAAACAACACAGCCACACTGGTGTGCTCACACTCCTCACACTCACCAACACCCATGATGAACAAATCATCGTCCGTCAACTCACGGTCGGAGCGATGCTCCTCCTTGGACACGAGACCATCAACACCCTCAAGGGATCCTGCAAACAATCCCTCAGCTGAACCCCACGAGATGTCAAACGTGATGTCGTGGTGAATCGCAATGACCTTGCGGAACCAATCCATAGGCTCACCCCACCGAGAATCGATGTACAGATACAAGGACGCATCGTATGGCTGAGCATCCACACCCTCACGGTAGCAAACGTCACAGACATGAGCGCCACACGATGACTCACCATCACCAAGGAAGCGCTCGAAGAACACATCATCCTTCGCTTCATTCATGTGCACTCTCTCGAATAAAGAGATAGATGACGCAGAGCCATACAAACGAACAACACTCTCTACAATGTTAGCCATTGCTAATACTCCTCAAGGGAAACTATACGCACAATACATCCTGTGCGCTCCTACGTTGACCATACACAGGACAACGCAACGATCGACGAGATAACGCCCAGAGATGAGGCAAAAGGCGCTTTTTGAGGGAAATAAGGACAAGACAGGCGGTTTTTGTATGTCTGGATGGGCTTGCCTCTCCAGCAGTCCTACATTAACAATACTTACCAACTACCTACCCCGCAGATTCTGCACCCTCCCCTGTTGGGTACCCCGCAGATTCTGCACCCCTACCCCGCAGAAAACGTAGGGGTAACCCCGCAGATTCTGCACCCTCCCCCTAATATGCAACACCGTAGCGCTCCGACCACAACTATAGTCACATACCTACGGGTGTGTGTAGGATCGTCGGTGACCGCTAACCCTACACCCATGCATTACCAGCGGGGCGTGCGTGGGGTGCCAAAAAGGCATTTGGGCAGGAGCCGAAGCCCCTGCCCGTTGGGTCAGATCGTTGGGAGAGTTACCCAACGTCCCGTGCTACCGTGCGATTGTATTGCACGGTGTTGTTGTCCCATGCAAGCTTTGCACGATGCGCACGGCACCAATTGCATCCTGTCCTTGAAACGCGGGTCAGACGGACAAGACCGCGTACCGCGCAAGGATTTGAAATGCGTCTGAAAGTCATCGTGTGGTAGCACGGTGAACGTGCCTGTCCAACCCATTGCGATGGCTTCCGTCTGGTCGTCCTTGCTGTCGCAGGATGCCATAACGCGTCCCATAAGACCGTGCGACCAAGCTTGGCGCCATTGGTGCGTGTATCCTGTCCACGCCGATACATCGGACAGGATGTAATCCCATACCATGGATGGCACCATCGCAGGATCACCATAGGCGCCCATGCGGACAGGCTTATCGGCACGCAATATCATTGCGTTTGTATCTGCCATTGACACGGTGGGAACGTTACCGCGTGTATAGGCGCCATAAATAGACGCCGGCGCATTTGCAACGCGAACGTAGCACGTGCGCACGCGCTTGGTTTCTACCTTTAGCTGTCCGCGTTTGGTGCGACGTACACGCGTCCGCATCTGGTAACGATGGGTACAATCACCGCAGATTGATGCATCCGCGCCAATTTTTAGCGCTTCTTGTGGATGCATGTCCAAACGTAAGATGTACGTCTGTACCATGTCATCGGTCTTTGTGTTGGGCTTATTGGTCTTCTTTAGACCAGTAACAAACAAACCGATGGGCGTTCCGTCGATGGGCGATGTGCCTGTCCAAACAAGCACGGTGTTAACGGCATTGGTGCCGTTCTTTGTAACCAGTTGCATACTGTTTACCTCCGACATAATATGGAATCCGCGCACGATAGCACCATAACTAGCACCTATACCTACGAGGGGCGTGTAGATCACGAGTGGGCCAGACCATGCATGTACCAGCGGGGCGTGCGTGGGGTGCGCCAAGCACAAAAAAAGGTGGGAGCCGAAGCCCCCACCGTGTTAGATTTTGATAGCGCTGTTGTTTTCGGTGTCGATTACCAACACTTTGTTGTCTGGCTCGCCATGCGTCTGAGCGTTCGTCCAAGCTGTAATCCTATCAAGCATGTATTGATTCAAGAGCGCTGTCTCTCGAGTCAAGCTGATATTGCGGTGATGCCCGTGCATCGTTGCATATTCCAGCACGATGTCGCGAAGCTGTCGCATACGTAACGCACGGGCGATAGCGTCTTCTGGGTCTGGGATGCACTCCATAACAAACTCCTCGAGACCGTCAATGTCGCCGGTGTCGATTTGTTGGTCTTCTACGATATCTGCTACGAAACGGCGCAAGCCTACTACATCACCTGCTTTGACCACTTCACTAGCAATAGTGTCGTTTATCATTTCCTGCACGTCATCTGCAGTGAGGGTGTCTGCCTCTTTGACATCCTCGGACATGTCATGAAGCTTAGCGGAAAACGACGAAAACAGCTCTGCGAGAGCAATCAGAAACTTAACCATGTTTTGTTACCTCCTAGTAACACTGTTATATAGAATCCGCGACAGGTACCACCATAACTAACACCCATACCTACGAGTGCGCTGTAAATCACGAGCTGCAGCAACCATGTACATACCAGCGGGGCGTGCATGGGGTCTGTTAAAACAGAAGAGAGGAGGCTTTCGCCTCCCCTCGTTTAGTCCTCGTCCTCCGGCATGTCCGGGTCTGTGTTGTCGCCATCCCACCGGAAGCAATCCGGCATGAATGGTGATGGGTCTTCATTGAAGAGATGTTCCCACTCTTTGAGTAGGTCATTGCTGTCATAGTCACTTGAGATGCAATAGTAGATGCTTTCTACCTCACTGCACCCATCACATGCTGTCGTTGGTGTCCTTGAGCAATCGTGAAATACACCAAGTTCAAGCACCAAACGGTTGTCGATGCATGAAACGGTGTCTTCAACACCTTCAACAAAGGACGCAAGGTACGTCTTGCAAACGGTCGAAATGTTCTTCATGGTTGTCCATTCAAGGCGCTCAGCCTCCATTTCAAACCATGCCTTCGCCGATACCACGAAGGCATCGTATACCTTCTTCTGTGATTCTGTCATGTCTTTCTCCAATCAAAAAAGGGAGGGGAATAATCCCCTCCACGCTAGTCAGTAACGAGAACGCACCATGCGTGAGGGTCTGGAGTCATCTTCCATATCTCGCGCAGTTTTGTCATGGCGAGTTGCCAGTCCTTGTGCGGGATGTTTTGGTTGTCCCACATCTCTTGCGCTACATCTGCGTGCTCAAACATCTCAATGGTATGTTCAAGGGAAACAATGGTGCCGAGGTGGTTACCATCGACGGTTACATCGCAGATTTCGGTATAGATGTCGTATACCTCGGACGTGTTAAGGCACACAGTGCCGAGAGATGCTGGCAAGCATATCTCGATTGCGTCAATGAGCATTGACAAGGTCATAACCTTGTATTGCTCGCTTATAAGTTTACTCATGTTTTGTTACCTCCTAGTAACACTATAAGAGGGAATACCGCGCTAGTATCACCATAACCACATACCTATACCTACGTGGGGCTTGTAAATCGTGGGGCAATAGAAACATGTGCATACCAGCGGGGCGTGCGTGTGGTTTGGATCCAAAAAGTGAGGGGCCGAAGCCCCTCGTTGTTAGTCCTCCAGACAGAGGTTCACTTGCCGTGCAACGTATTCCCAATCAACAGTATTGACCAGGATGCTGGAGAAGATGCTGTACAGGCTGCTGTCAAGGATTCTGTGAGCCTCCTCGAATCCAGCCCATACAAAGTCCTCACACCATTGCGGTGTTACTGGTTCGCGTGTCTCGATTGGTTCCAATTGCATGGAGTCGCCGTAGTGTAGCCATATCTCATGGCTTAGGTCTTGATTCTTCATTGTTCTGTCCTTTCAAAAGAGGAGGGGCCGAAGCCCCTCCGTTTTAGTATCCGGGGTCGTTGCTATCCCCGTATGTGCATCGGTCACATGAGTATCCGAGCAACACTTGAAGCGACGTCAGTTTGCATGGTTGCCCACACTTGGGACATGGGCTGTCGCGCTCCACATTCTTGACTGGTATGTCGTCGTCGTCGTCGTCGAGGGTGATATCCCCGTCTTCGTCGTCGTCGTCAGCACCGCGTGCTTTCTTGCATGAATCGCAATCGCACCAGTCTTTGGGGCAACAGTCGCATTCACATTCGCCTTCCTCGCACTGTTTGGCGCTGTAGTGCTCATCGTTCACTACAGGATAATCAGCGAGTGCGCGGAGTAGGCTTTCAGCGTCACCACACGCGTTTTCATCCTCATTGTTTACAATGAGCACTTCGTACCACCCGCACCCCCAATGTCCGAATCGGTGAATGGTGTATGCGCTTTCACCCCAGACTTTGAGGATGTCGGTAGCGCACTCGAAGTTAGACTTAGCGAGCGCGTCACTGTCGCGATTCTGCCCGAGCACTACAAACCAGTCTTTGTGGCACTCAGCGTTCGCAAAACTGCCGTGTGAACGGTCATATGGCGTGACACGGGAGGCGCCAAAGCGCTCCGTGAGATAATCGTATTCCACGTGGAATACCTCCATGTCTAAGCGCATACATCAACGTGTAACGCTTGACATAATCATAGGCAATACAGCACAAGCGCCACCATAACTATATACATATACCTACGTGAGGCGTGTAAATCGTGAGGCAGCTAAATCATACGCATACCAGCGGGGCGCGTGTGTGGTTTGATCAGCAAAAAGTGGAGGGGCCGAAGCCCCTCCGTGTTAACCGCGCTCGATGCCCCACTTATCGCGGTGTTCGATGTACTTTTTGTACATTGGAATCACCTCGTTTCGCAGTGCGTTGCGCCGTGCAATGTCACTGTCGCCGAGTTCAGCGATAACGCGCTCAGCCTTAGCGATGCAGTCTTCCAACGTCTTGTGTGTTGCACCGTTTGCGATGCACCATTCGTACGTTGCTTCGACTTCCATATCTTTGCAGACCGTGTAGACTTTAAGGTCAGGACGCTCAGCATCGAAGTCACGAATGGTGTTCGTGTATGTATGCATATGCACAAGATGTTCAACGAATGAGCGTTGCGTATTGATGTTACGTGGATGCTCTGGACTCGTTACATGGAATCTCATGATTTACCTCCATGCCGGTGTTTCGCCCCGCCGGCAGGGCGCTTGACTACGGTTTGGATTGTGTTTCCACATATCCAGACGCGCAGATGACGACGAAGACGGACGTCAGGAAACTGACATACCAAAACGTGGTGCCCGTATTGATAGCGTTACAGACGGAAACGAGTCCGTGGATAGTGCCGAGTATCGCGATAGCGATAGCGATAACGAATCTCATCGTTATTGCCTCCATGTCTAAACGTTTACATCAATGTGCAACGCTTGACATAAACATAAGGGATACCGTAGCAGTATCACCATAACTAACACACATACTTACGAGGTGGGTGTAAATCGCGAGGTGGCTAAACATACACGTACCAGCGAGGGGTGTGTGTGCTTCGATCACAAAAAGTGGAGGGGCCGAAGCCCCTCCGTTTAGTCCTCGTCTTCTCCACCAGCCCAGTCGGGCAGTGAATCCATTATCATCTGATGTCGTTGCTTCAAGTCGTGATACCGTTGCTTGTAGTCTGTAAGTTCATGCCGTAGCAAGTCTATCTTCGCACGTTGTACCGTTTCCATCGCGGACATATTGCCCACAAGTTCATCAGCTATTCTATTACTGTTGCGATAGAACGCTATACGTTTATTGTGCAGTTCGATACGTGCACGATATGTATCAATAGCGGTTATAGCGTCGTCATATTGACGTTGCTTTTCTTGCAGTTTGAACTGCAGACTGCGTACCTCAGTGAATGCCAACCCGCCAAGGATTGCAAACACTGCGCAAACGACGACGAGGGTTATTATAGTAACCATTGTTTACCTCCATGCCGGTGTTTCGCCCCGCCGGCAGGGCACGTGGCATCTAGTTGAAGTAGATACCGTGGTGCACCAAGTAGCACCAAACGTCGAGAATGCCGATAAGTACACCAGCACCAAACATACCGCGCGTTGAGGTGCGCGGGTCTTTGTCCTTGATGCCTAGCATCCCAACAAACAACAACAGCGCTGACCATATGGTCAGGAACAACATAACTAGTTCCATAATGGAACCTCCTTCAATACCGTGTCACTCGGTACATAATCATAGGGAATACCGCGCCAATGCCACCATAACTATATACACATACCTACGAGTTGCATGTAGTTCGCGACGTTGCCATACATGCTCGTACCAGCGGGGAGTGTGTGTGCTCCGAAACGGGATCATCGCGCAGTCTAGCTGCGCTCCCCCACCGTCGGCTTAGTACCAGCCGTTCTTATGCCCCGGTAAGGGGCGTGACCCCTTCCAGTCATAATATGCGTCCTCGCCGTAAACGCGAGTCACTTCACCGTTTATGGTGATTTCCACAAAGTGGTGGATTTCACCAGTCCGCCAAAGTTGGCGGTTTAGCATTACGGTTCGCTTGCCATCCGGCGAAGCGAAATAACTGCCCGGCGTGAATGCGCCCGGTACCGGGTGGAAATCCCGGAAATCATTGAATGGCTTCATCTCATTACCTCCAAAGTCAAACGGGGCGCTGTCACCGCCCCGAGCCTACGATTATCGGGTCACCCTCATGTGGTGCCCGAGGTTTGCGTGGTGTCGGAACCACGCTTTCAGTTCGAAGAGCATCGTTATAGCGTCTTCGTGATTCCATCGCTCGTTTACAAGCGATTCGACCATGTTCAAGATAATGCATTCCTGCATCATATTGACAATGTCATGCAGTGTCTCGTTCGAGACCATGCGGGAGTGTTGGTCATCATCCATCTCGCGGATGTCAATCCCGCAATGAAGGTCTACCATCCGAGTGACTTGATTGCCCCGGATGCAGTCAGTGGAGACGTTGTCTCCCTTGACCATTGACCATCCCATAAGGGATGGGAAAAAGCGATTGCCGGCGACATGGTCACCCTTGGCATTTGTCATGTACAAGTCAATACCCATGGTATTACTCCAAGTGTCTAAAGGTTTACATCACCGTGCAACCCTTGACATAATCATAGGGAATACACGCCGACTGCCACCATAACCATATCCCTATACCTACGTGAGGGGTGTAGATCGTGAGGGTATTCAACGTGCGGTACTTACGTAGCGTGCGTATGGTTTTTATATACACCCCTCCCCCTCAAGCTATCCCTCTCCTCACCCCACTCCCCACCCCCACATGGCAAGCCCCCCTGTACCTATATTTATATATACTCCCCCCAACCCCCACAGAATATCTTTTTCCTATACCCTTCTCCTACCGTAGAAAATACCAATCCCACAACAAAGTTACGATACAATACCTACGTGTGTAGCGTCAAGGAGGTAATTGATGAGCGATAAAGGATTACGCCGAGAGTATGATCAGATCTTGGCAGATATGTTATTGATGCAGTATCGTGTGGAGGTTTTCCGCAGGAGGATGCAAATTGCTGAGTCTAGTGATCGTTTTGGTGTTCGTTTGCAGACGTCTGTTGAGGATGTGGTTAACGAGCTAGTAAAGATGAGTGGTAATGAATTTCTTCGTGAAGAAGAGAAGAAAGCTTGGTGGAGTAGGTGACTGAAAAGTCTTTGATAATGACTGCTTTGACGTTTGAAGAAAGAGCAGCTCATATAGATGTGTTGAATCGCAAGTGCCGTGAGATGTTCGATGCTGATCCTGAGTTGTTGTTGATTCGTGTGTACCGTGATGGCCAGCAGTTTGAGGACAATAACTTGCTTGGGTTGATTTATCGTCCAGGCCATGCTGGATATTACGCAGACTGTGGTCAGATCATTTGGAAGTACTTACGTGGTTTGAATTCTGAGCCAGATGGGGATGGTGTACGTATCCCATGAGTTTAATGAATACGAAGGGTGTTGGATCTGTTTGTTATCGCAGCCGTGAGAAGCGTGAGCCACGACAGGTGTTTCGGTTGACGGATCACATTCCTGAAGAGATCCAGGAAGTGATTTGGATTTGGTACAAGGAGGGAGTTACTCGGCGTCAGATGTCCCAGCGGTTGTTGGATATGGATGTTGAGAGTCCACCTATGGTTGTGCCTTGGGGTGATAACGCTATCAGAGCTGTATTGGACAAGTATAAACGTGCCAGCAACAAAGCTAACTCTTGATCACATCGAAGTAATACATGCCTCCCACAAGGGGGGCATGTCTATTAAACGCCTAGCTAGCGTGTACGGGGTCAGTTATGAGCAGATTCGGCGTATAGTAAGAGGCGAGAGATGGGTGTCTAAAGTCAAGAAGCAGCAGGATCGACTGACTCATCAAAAGATACTTGAGAGTATTAAAAAGGATGTAGTGGAATGAAAGCGACGTTGTATCAATATGCTCTGAAAAATGTCTCTGTAGTAGATGGAGACACGTTGAAAGCTGACGTGGATCTTGGATTTGGTGTAATTCTTGCAGGTAAGAAGATTCGCTTGGAGCACATCAACTGTCCTGAGAAGAATACTGATGAAGGCATGGAAGCTAAGTGGTTTACTGAGTCGTTGGTTCTTGGTGAGGATGATCTGGTTGTCATTGTCAAGAATCACCGAGAAGACAAGTACGGACGTATTCTTGGAAGCGTTTTGTGCGAAGGCCGTGACCTAGCTACTGCAATCAAAAACATGGGTCACGGTGTAGATTACGAAGGCGGTAAGCGATGAGTAGCGCCAAAAAGACAGACCCAGGTAAGTGGAAGTCGATTGTGGCGAGCGTGAAGGCTGGCACTAAAGGCGGAGATCCTGGCGAATGGTCAGCCCGTAAAGCTCAACTTGCTACGCAAAAGTACAAGGCATCTGGTGGTGGGTACGTCGGCCCCAAGTCTAGTGACAACAGTTTGTCTAAATGGAGTGATCAGAAGTGGAGGACTAGTGACGGAAGCCCAAGTAAAGGGACAAAACGCTATCTTCCAGACAAAGCCTGGAGTGCTTTATCTTCAGGCGAAAAAGCTGCAACAAACAAAGCCAAGGCAGCTGGCAACAAGGCTGGTAAACAATTCGTTGCACAGCCAAAATCAATAGCAAGTAAGACGGCTAAGTATAGGTAAATAAGTGATCCAAGTAATTACGTACAAGCGCATGAGGGAACGCTCACGTGCGCAGAAATTGACCAAGGGTACGCATGGCAGTGCTGGCTATGACTTAGCCAATGGCACAGCAGAACGCATCCCTATTCATCCCGGCAAGCACGTAGTCGTACGCACAGGTATACAGATTGACATTCCTGAAGGATATGAGGTGCAGATTCGTAGCCGTAGTGGGTTAGCTGCTAAGAATGGCGTCATGGTACTCAATAGTCCAGGCACTGTTGACTCTGATTACCAAGGCGAGATCTGCGTAATCCTGTACAACGGTGGTGGTGACTTATTCTGGGTCGAGCCAGGTGCTCGAATTGCACAAGCAGTAGTCAATAAACTGCCAGATGTAGAATTGCTTGAAGTGACAACAGGTGATTTGTTTGCGGAGGAGACAACTCGTGGAGAAAAAGGATTCGGCAGCACTGGATCTTAATAGCCATTATCAAAAGGCATATGATCTGCAGCCAGTCGATATTGCCGATGCATGGGATTTAGATCGATATGAGTTCAGTGCACTCAAGTATTTGTACCGTCGCGGTAACAAAGAGGGCAACACGCGCAAATCAGATCTAATGAAGGCGATATGGTACCTCGTGTATGCTTTGTCAAAAGACAAGAAGCTCGCTGCGATGGTTATTGAGTTGGTGAAGCTTCACAATAAATACAAGGAGATGGATAATGATACGGTCAAGCAAGAGACCGATCGCCATGTTGGCGGTCAAGAACGCCCGTTTGAACGTTGGAGTAACTGAACAAGGCGGAGAAAATCGTGGAAAAGCAGTTGAGGCTTATTTGGCTAGTTGCATTCCAGCTTTGCCACCCGGCGCTCCTTGGTGCGTGGCTGTGGTTAGATTCAGACTCAAAGCAGCAGCCACCGAACTAGGGTTCACATACGATGTCAGTATGCCAAGAACAGGCTATACACCCGACTATGTAGCGTGGGCATACCGCACTGGTAACTGGATTAGCGTGTCTCAGGCAAAAGCAAACCCAGAGCTTCTCCGTGAAGGAGACCTTGTGTGTTTCCACTTCCCACAGATGGGACGTCATGCACATATGGGTGTGATTGATAAGATCGGTGACTGGGGAGTGCATACAATCGAGGGCAATACAAGCCCAGAATTGGACGATTCTGAGTTTGTAGACCGAGATGGCGACGGTTACTACCCAAAGGTTAGAAACTGGTCAGAATTAGGCCCAAAAGGTGGGTTTATCAAGCTAGATTTCTAGGGTATATTTAGATCGTTTGAAATCAACTAACAACTAGCAAATGAAACCCCGGCACGGCACATGTCGGGGTTTTTGTTTGCGTATCGTGATAACATAAACGCAATAACTTATTAAGGAGGTTGCGCTATATGAGTAACGGATGGACGCCACGAACGTTCTTGCACGACTTGTTAGACAAGCAACGTATGACTCAGAAGTATTTCGCTGAGCTGATGGGGGTTGATCGCCCTAATGTTTCGATGTGGATGAGCGGTAAACGTATGCCGTACGAAGAGTCAATCAACAAGATGGCAGATATTCTGCAGGTTGACCGCAAGTGGCTTCATGGAAATTTGATCGGTATGCAGCTGGTTCGTGCTCACGGGTCAGAAGACAACGTCCTGTTGAACTACGTGAAAGAACACATTGAGAACGAGATCACAGGCCAGTGGTATGCAAAGCATGTAGGAGGTAAGGATGCTGAATAAGGTTATTTTGACGGGACGCTTGGTTGCGGATCCTGAAGTTGTGAACACGCAAAGCGCGACCAGTGTTGTCAAGGTACGTATAGCAGTAGATCGCAAGGGCCGTGAGAAAGAGACGGACTTCTTTGACTGTGTGGCGTTTGGTAAGACTGGCGACTTTGTTGCTACTTACTTGAACAAGGGTCGTATGGTCGCAATCATGGGTAACCTCCGTGTACGCTCGTATGACGCCCAAGATGGATCCAAGCGGAAGGTCTGGGAGATCATTATTGATGAGGCGCACCCGCTTGATTCCAGGAAGACTGAGCAAGGCGAAGTATCCAGGCCAGCTCAAACGCCAGTCGCGACAGACGACATCGAAGATCCATTCGCATAATGTTGCGCAAAGTAACTCGTGAGCAGATCTTAGAGGTCTGCAATATCGTTGATGCCGACAATACGTTGTTGGCCGACGGTCTCGATGCTGCGTTCATTGGTGTAACTGATGACGGTGTCGCTGTGTACAGTAAAGAATTGTGTATCCGTGCAATCATGGAACAAGATGGCCTATCTGATGAAGAAGCCATTGAATTCCTAGAGTTCAACACGTTCAATACTTACGTAGGCGAGATGACACCGTTGTTCATCAATACCGGATGGGATTAGCAGTTCCACGCTCGTAGTGACTTATTGATTCGACTGTTCGGATCGTTAGCTGTCTTGGATGAAGTGTTCTTTGCCTTCATCCCAGACATGCGAGCGCAAAAGGACTTGCGACGCGCTGCGTCTTTGGGAGTCTTTGGTTTAGGTGCAGGTGGCTTGAGGTTAGCGCCGGTAGTCTTTTTAAAATACGCACGACCAGCTGCGTTAAGACCACCTGCGGGATTCTGATGTTTCTTTGTTACGCCCATGGGGCATTGTACTCCTACTGTTGGGATCGAACCAACGACCGTCCGGTTAACAGCCGGATGCTCTACCACTAAGCTAAGTAGGATTGATTGTTACTTGATCTTCAAGAGTTTACGCATTGGAGCAATTGGTGCAGATTTTCTTGCAGCAGCAGAGGCTGCTTGAGTCTTACGTGTACTTGCAGCCATGCCTATTTGAATAGATGCTGGTGACTTTTCACGTTGTTTCGCAGACTCCTGTTGGGCAAAATATGTACCATCAGCCATTTCCCACTGTAAATGCCGACGATCAGGATCATAGGGCATTTTTTCTAGTTCGTTGCGTTCACGAGCTTTTTCTGTACCTCTTGCCATTTCACGTTGAAGTGCTGCGGTCTTTGACTGACCTTTGGCTTTAGGTGCATTAGCTTTAGAGGCAGCTGCAGCACGAGCTATTGCTTGCTTACGTGCAGCTGGATCGCTCTTATACTTAGCGTTTTTACGTCGAACATCATCTCGCGCTTGCTCGCCAAAAAGCTGAGCATTACTCTTGCCACTCATGATGCTACTTAGATCTGGTGAATTAACAGCTTCCCTATAACTCATTTGACTTCCGTCTTTACGAGTCATTGGTACATCGGCAAAAAGTCGTGGCCCTTTTAATTTTTCCTGTGGCATAATGCACTCCTAAACCATGGTTAGGTCATTATACTCTTACTTGATAATTCCGACTTTACGGCCTTTGGCAACTGCCTGGTCACGTGCTTTTGCACCACTGCATCCCAGCTTCCAGTACATGCTGTCCATGTGGAATTGAACAGTTCTGTGGCTAATTCCAAGGCCAGTAGCAATCTGTTTTGCAGTCAATTTGGAAGCCATTGACTTCAATATCTCAAGTTCTCTAGGGCTGAGTTCGTAGTCAAGTTGACTGTTTGATGCTTCTTGCGATGCTGTATCGGCAGCTTCGTCATGCTTACGCCATTGATAACCGTCAAAAAACATACCTTCGCGGTTTGGTTCTTCCATTCAATATCCTCCTATAGTACAATCGTGACAAGAGTGTAACTTCTAAGGCTAGTAGGTAAGTATAACACGCAGGTGAAAAATGAAAACAAAAGCTCACCCAGGTTTTAAAGCTGTGCAAGCAAAGATTGCTGCAAAGCAAGGCATACCTATGAAGAACGCCGGAGCAATACTTGCTGCGTCATCACGAAAAGCGTCACCTACTGCCAAGAAGGCTAACCCACAATTGAAACGAGTCAAGTAATGATCAACCAAATGAACAAGCATATGAACCATCTAAGCTTGAAGAAGAATTTACTTGAGATCGAATCAATTGAGCACGGTCGAAAGATTACAAAAAAGAACTTGATGGATGCTGAGATGATGGAACATGGTTTGAAAAAGAAGCCAACTATGTCTCAGTTGTTGGGAATGGAACGTAAAGAGCATCTTCGTAAAGGGAAGATTGTAATCGATAAGGAGTATTGATATGCCACAGGGAATGCCGTATCCAAAGGGTGACATGAGTATGAAGGGTGGGAAATCCATGCGCGACATGCTCGGTATGGGTAAAGATAAGTCTAAGCCAGCAATGCCTATGAAGGGCAAGAAGTCTGGAAAGATGATGGGGATGAAACGTGGAAAAAGCTGTTAAAAGTAAACAGGTGCCAACTAAGGAAGACATTCAAGTCGTTCTCCCTCAGAAGAAAGTACCTATGATGAGTCAGCGTGTGATTGGTAAAGCTCGCGCCATGACTGGTCAAGGCCGTTCAATCAATAACATGATGAACCCAGCCACTCGTTTGTCACCGTATCGAAACATTTAGTAGGTGTAGTATGCCCAAGGATAGTAAGGAAAAG
>JACCDP010344433.1_pt1 | contig 14709 bp, 15 predicted proteins | sample 7445841 | NCBI WGS metagenome assembly JACCDP01 (sample SAMN15323441, study PRJNA562643) | freshwater metagenome | isolation source: river surface water | place: USA:Blue River Watershed | collected 2017-08-17 | reverse complement strand
TGCAGCTCATACTTTTGCAATGAAAGAAAGTGGAAACAATTTTGATCCTGCAACGGTTAAAAGAAATATGAACGAATTGAACAAATTATCTGGTCAATTTGAAAAAACTGCAAACGAAGCTAAACAATTACAACAAAGATTAGCTTCTATGTATGAAGATATGGGATATGTATTGAGTAAGTATTTTGAAATAGCAGATATAGATGAAGATACTGCAATGCATAGATTAGGACATAGAAAACCAAAAATGGAACAATCTTCTAAACTTAAATCTTTAATGCCAGAAGCAGATGGTCCTTGTTGGACTGGATATAAGCAAGTGGGAATGAAAATGAAAAATGGTAGACAAGTTCCTAATTGTGTTCCTAACGAATCGGTAGTTAAAGAAAATAAATCAGATTGTGGATGTAATGAAAATCATGATTGTGGTTGTGGTGGACATCATAGACATTAAAATATAAATAAAAATGGCAGCAAAATATAGAATAGCACAGATAGATACATTTACATCAGCATCTACAATTACAAGATTAGGTGATAGAGTAAATCCTATTACTGGTTCTAGTGGAAACACTTTAAGTAGAGTATGGGGTGTAATGACAGCATATGCACAAACTACATCAGGTTCACTAACATTAGTAGATGGTGGTACACTTAAATTAGAACATTTAATTCCGGGACAAGAATACGGAGTATATCCAATTTCAATTCAAGTATCAGCGGGAACTGCATTAATTTTATCGTAATGAGAAACGCAAATTTAGTAAAATTATACGAAGGTTATTATGTATCATTTTCTAAAAAAGCAGCTGGATTTAGTGTAATACCAGGTACAACTGGTTGGGTAGGTTTGGATAATGGAGAGAGAGTTGATTTATCATTAGTGAAGCCATATATAATATATGATGCACATATTGAACATGGGTATTGTACAAATAACGAATTAACAATATATAATGCAGTAATTCCGGTAGAAGAAATTGAAGCAATTATAACAGAAACTGGAACACTTAGATTATTAACGGAAGATTCAAATAACTTTTTAGTAACAGAATATAGATCATAATGGCAGTATCAATTAAAATATCAGAATTACCACAACTAACAGAACCTACAAATGGTTCATTAGCGGTAATGGTAGATAATGGAATTACACATCATATATTAGCATCAGATTTATTTAATAACAATTTAAGTTCATCATTTGCAAGTGTAACCGCTGGTAAATTGACTGTTAGTGGTAGTGTTAATATTAGTGGTTCAACAATTCAACAAGGTAACAACACTTTATTAGGAAACACTATAATGAGTGGAACATTAGATGTTAGTGGTTCAACAACATTTAGAGGAACACATCAATTAAGTGGTTCAAATTCAATTTTAGGAAATACTATAATGAGTGGTTCCGTTGATATTAGTGGCTCTACAACGATTCAAGGAACTACTAATATAAGAGGAATGTTATTTGTAAGTGGTGCAAGTAATTTCCAAAACCATACAATCACAATGACAGGTTCAATGTACACAAGTGGTTCACAAATAATTACTGGTTCATTGGATGTAAACGGAAATATAAATGTAGCAAGCGGTTCGGAATTTTATTTAGCAGGAAACAAATTATTCAATTACGGACAATTTAGTGATACAACTACACAAAGTGGTTCTGCAAACACTGCATACGCAAAAAAATTAAATACAACTGATTTTGCACATGAAGTTTTAATTGAAAGTGGTAGTAGAATTAAAGTTTTAAATACAGGAATATACAATTTACAATTCTCATCTCAATTGGCAAATAGTGCAAATACAAACATTACATTCGATATATGGTTAGCATATACTGGTAGTAATGTTGCAAATACTAATACTCAAATTGATGTAAATAAATCAGCAGGACAATTAGGTAGAACGGTTGCAGCTTGGAACTTTATGTTACCAATTAGGGCAAATGATTATGTTGAATTAATGTGGAGTTGTAATGCATCTACGGGCTTATTGGCAGCAATGGGAACACAAACTACACCAAATAGACCAGCAGTTCCATCGGTAATTGCAACATTAACACAAATAGGATAATATTAAAATTTATATAAAACAAAAGTTATGATTATTATTGACAACATCAACAATGACAATTTACAAAAAGCATTAAAAGTTTTAAAAAAGAAATGGCAAGATAGTGGTGCCGTTGAAGAATTACGAGATAGAAAATACTTCACAAAACCATCAGCAAAAAAGAGAGTTCAAAAAGAAAAAGCTGTTAGAAAACAATTAAGAACAGCGAAAAGTTCATTAGAATTCAAAAATCTTAAACAAATTCCGAAAAAATTTATCGGACTTTAATCTTTTTCTATAAAAAGTATATATGTATATTATATATTCTACATAATGTAGAATTTATTTTATTTAAGATATTCGATGAATACTCTATCTCTATATAGAGTTCCGAAAGATTATCAAAATTCTATTTAAGCCGCCTATCCTACAATGGCTTAACAAATCAAAAAGGACATAACGAAATGGCAAGTTCAAAACTATTGAAAGAAGCGATAGCTGACGCCAAAGCCGTAAGAGAAACTGCATTAGCAAATGCAAAGATTCAATTAGAAGAGGCATTTACTCCAAGATTGAAATCAATGTTGTCTCAAAAATTGCGTGCTGAAGCTGAAGATATGGCTGATGACAAAGAAGAAGACGCTGAAAAAATGGAAGAAGATTACACATCTTCAAACATCGGCGCAGGTAACGGTGGTACAACATCGGGACAAAACAACAAAAAGCCATCTGAACACAATGCTGGTGCAGAAGACGAATTAGGTGCAGCAGATGTAACATCAACTTCTAAAAAACCAGAAGCTGAAGTAGAAGATTTTGAATTCGCAAAATCTATCTCTGAAGCAAATGGTGAAGAAGAAGATTTAGCATCTGGTGACGTTAAATTCGCAACTGAAGCAGAAGAGTTTGGTGGTGAAGAATCTGAACCTGAAGCAGAAGATGCAATGGGTGAAGGTGAATATGAAGCAGATAATCAACAATCAGAAGATGATTTAGATTTAGAAGCTATCATTAAAGAATTAGAGCAAGAATTACATGGTGAAGGTGATGAAGACAACATTGATGGTAACGAATACGATGCAATGGGTCACGATCAAAACGACATGGAAAATGAAGCAGCTGATGATGTAGATGCAGCAATGCACGCTGATAAGCCAGATGCAGTAATTGCTCAAAACGAATCTGAAGATAATGACGACGATGATGACGATGACGAAATGAACATCGAAGAAATTATCAAAGAGTTAGAAGAAGAAGAAAAAGCTGAAGAAGAAGAAAAAGAGAAAGTAGAAGAAAATGCAAAATTGAAAGCTGAATTAGCAGAAGCTATTTCTGTAATCAAAACATTGAAATCTACAATCAATGAAGTAAACTTATTGAACGCTAAATTATTGTTCTCTAACAAATTATTTAGAAGCTACAACTTAACTAACGAGCAAAAATCTAAAGTAATTGATTCTTTAGATAGAACTACAAATGTTAGAGAAGTTAAATTGGTTTACTCTACATTAGCAGAATCTATGAAGTTTTCTTCACAATCTCCTAAGAAAGTAGTAAAAACAATGGCTGAAGGAACAACCAGAGTGCAAAACAGCACTAAACCATCTGATTCTCAAATCATCAGCGAAGGTACAACTTACGCTAACAGATTTAAAGAATTAGCAGGAATTTTAAAATAACAAAAACAAATAAGGAAAAACAAAATGGCAAATTTTGATTTAACAAAACTTATGGAAGGCAAAAACCCAACTGCGATTATGCTTGAGCAAACACGTGGTTTAAAAAACAAATGGGAAAAAACTGGCCTTTTAGAAGGAATTGAAAGCAAACCTCAACAACACGCTATGGCTGTGTTATTAGAGAACCAAGCAAAACAATTGCTTGATGAAGCAACTGGTACTGGTACTTCTGCAGGTTCAGAAGAGTGGTCTGGTGTAGCTTTACCATTGGTAAGAAGAATTTTCGGCGAAATCGCTGCAAAAGAATTCGTATCAGTACAACCAATGAACTTACCTTCAGGTTTAATTTTCTACATGGACTTCAAATACGGTTCAAATGTAGGTGATAGAACTAAAGGTGAATCATTATATGGTAATTCAGGAACAGTAGGTAAAGATTCTTTATCTCCAGCTGGTAACAAATTAGGTTCTACACAATCTCCAACAGGTGGTTTGTATGGTGCTGGTAAATTTGGTTATACAGTAAACGAAGCAACTTCTGCTTCAGTAGCAACTTTATGGTCTACATCTTCAGTATCTTTTTCTGATGTTAACTTTGATGCAAACTTTGCAGCAACTGGTTCATTTAGAAAAGTAACTGTGGGTATTCCTTCAAATGCTGACTACAATGCTATCAGAGCGTTCGTACCAACTGGTGCTAACTTAACTGGTGGTATCTACCCTCAATTCACTTCATTAAGTGGTACAACTTTGACTTTCATCGCTCCAGCATCTGGTGTAACTGGTTTATTAACTGGTTCATTAGTATTGAAGTATGAAGCTCAACCAACTGCTTACAACAGAGGTGATTTCGAAGATAGAGATCCAATTAACAATGGTACAACAGTTGAATCAGCTGGTACAAACTTAGATATCCCTCAAGTTGATCTTGAATTGAAATCTGAGGCTATTGTTGCTAAAACAAGAAAATTAAAAGCTGTGTGGACTCCAGAGTTGGCACAAGACTTAAATGCTTACCATTCAATTGATGCAGAAGCTGAATTAACTTCTATGTTATCTGAGTACATCTCTTTAGAGATTGATTTGGAAATCTTAGATATGTTAAAAGCTAACGCATTAACTACTGAATACTGGTCTTTAAAGGTTGGTAATGAGTGGAATGGTTCTTCTTTCTCAACTGATGCTGATGTGGCTGCAGCTTCTGCATACACAAGAAACACATGGTTCCAAACTTTAGGTACTAAGTTGAACAAAGTATCTAACAAGATCCATCAATTAACAATGAGAGGTGGTGCTAACTTTATCGTTGCTTCTCCAGACGTATGTACAATCTTAGAATCAATCCCAGCGTTCACTGTATCTGCTGATAAAGATGCTAAGCAATTTGCAGCTGGTGTAACTCAAGTTGGTTCTATTGCAAACAGATACACTGTTTACAAAAACCCTTACATGACTGAAAATGTAATCTTAATGGGTTACAAAGGAAATAACTTCTTGGAGACTGGTGCTGTTTACGCTCCATATGTACCATTGATTTTAACTCCTTTAGTTTATGATCCAGATAACTTCACACCAAGAAGAGGTGTTATGACTAGATACGCTAAGAAACTAGTTAGACCTGAATTCTTCGGTAAGGTTGTAATCGGTGACTTAAACTTATTGTAATCGTTAGAACACAATAGTTAAATAATAAAAGGGGGTAGAAATACCTCCTTTTTTATGTCGTATATATTTATGTAAAAGTTCTAATGGAAAAAATATACATAGTTACAGCAGGAGACTCATTTACAGACTCACATATGCCATTTATTAATAGTGATGATATCTACTCACAATGGGGTTTGCAAGAAAAATTTATAGAATGGACAGAAATATGTAGAATGGATTATTCTATGAAATATCAATATTTTTTAATATATGAATTATTGAATAAAGGTATTGAATTTGAATATTATAATGTAGGTGTAGGTTCTGCCGGTAATCATGTAATTTTTCATCGTTATAAAAATAAAGTTCAAGAATTATTAGATAAAGGTGTGAATCCAAAAAATATTTATGGTACAATTCAATTAAGTGGTTTATGTAGACAAACCAATCCTACATATGAAGTTTTTTTTGATTTACCAAATATAGAAGGTAGTGAGTGGGATTATATAGATAATATACATCCAAATACCGGTGGATTTGATGAAGTTATTAATGCACATATTTTAAATTTAGAAAAAATAGTTGAATGGAATAAACAAAACAAAATAGAACATTTTAATATGTTTTTTGGATGGGCGGTATTTTATGAGGATGAATTAATTAAATACAACCTAAAAGAAAAATTTGATAATATAGATAAAGATTATTTTTTTAGATATGAATATAGTGAAAAAATAGATTTGATTGAAATACCCTGTGTAGGATTAAAAAGAGTATTACGAACATTATTTTCAGATAGAAATAAATATTTAATTGAAGCAGGTAAATATGGTGGAATGACTGAATTAGTTAGAGATAATGCAACAGAAAATGAATACTATTATATTGCATATTGGGATTCACATTTAAATACATTTGGAAATTATTCTTGGTATAGATTATATTATAGAAATTTATTTGAAAATTGGGGAGTTCTAGATAATATTAATATATTTGAAGAAGATCCTGCTTTATATTTAAATTTAAGAAATTTATTTAAAGTAAATTTTCAATCTTATATAGATTCACATGAGTATAATTTAAAACAAGAAAACGATAATTCAACTATAATAAATGAAATTAGAGATAAGAATTTTAAAAAATATTTTACTAATCTAATCTAATCTATATTTATACAAAAGGATCACAATGGGAGCAGATTTAGTAACTAACATAAATTGGCCTGGAAGTTCATCATTTACAACTGGTTCAACACCATTTGGATTGTATGATACGGAAGCAATATTCGTAGAACACGCTGATAAAGTAGCTGATTGGGTAGCTAAGAGATTAGGATATCCAGTTCAGAATGTAGAATTATTACCTGAAAATATCTATGCGGTATTTGAAGAAGCAATTTCAGAGTATAGTGCACAAGTAAATGCATTTAATATTCGTAATAACCTATACAATATGATGGGGCACGATAATACGGATAATTTAACTGATACATATATTGAGGGTGCAAATACAACTCAAATTATAAACATTTCACAGGCATATGGTGCAGAAGCGAATGTTGGTGGGTTTGCAACAATTTATAAAGGACATGTTGATTTAATAAGTGGTATACAAAGATATGATTTAAAAAATATATCACCAACAACACAAAGTTATCAAAGTGGTAGTGGACAATATTTTGCAGCTATACCAACTGGTTCATTAGAAAGTGGATCACATTATGGACAAAAACTTACTATTACTAAAATATTTTACGAAGGTATTCCGGCAATTAGTAGATTCTTTGACCCTTACGCAGTTTCTGCAAAAGGTACATTAAATTTGATGGATGAGTTTGGATTTAGTTCATTTTCTCCAGCTGCACAATTCGTATTAATGCCAGTTTATGAAGATATGTTAAGAATTCAAGCAATTGAGTTTAATGACCAGGTTCGTAGAAGTACTTATTCATTTAATTTAGTAAACAATGTATTAGAAATATTCCCAATTCCAGGTTCATCAACTTACAACCCAAAAAGATTATATTTTGAGTATGTACTAACAGATGAAAGAACGGAAGCAAGTGTAATACATAAACCAAATAGAATTAGTAACTATGCTAACATTAAATATGATAGTATGAGTTATACTTCAATCAATTCGGTTGGTAAACAATGGATATGGAAATATACTTTGGCATTAGCTAAAGAGTTGCTAGGTGGTATTAGAGAAAAGTATGCTAGTATTCCTATTCCTGAAGGTGAGGTTAGTTTAGATGGTGCATCATTAAGAGCAGAAGCACAAAATGATAAAGATAGATTATACGAACAATTAAGACAAGATTTAGAAGAATTAAGTAGACCAAAACAAATGGAATACAAAGCACAGGAAGCTGAACAAGTTCAAAAGATGTTAAAAAATATTCCGTTACCATTTTATATAGGATAAGATAGATGCCTCGTTTTATACAACAAAGAGATTATAATTTTTTCCAAAATATAAGTAGAGAATTAGTAGATGCAGTAGTTCAAACACAAGTATTTCTATTCAAACTTATAACATACGAAAGTAAAACAAACCTTTATGGTGAGTCTTTAGATAAGGCTTATTATGAAGGTGTATCTATATTTGGTATGGTAGAATATGGTGATGAATCTCAACAATATGATGGATTTGGACAAGACACCATACAAGAAGTTACATTTAGATTTAACCAGGATACCTGTATTGTAAAAGATATTTATCCTGAAGTTGGTGATATTATTGGATTTGCCGATGGTTATTACGAAATTACAAATACCAACCAAACACAATTAGTAGGTATGCAGGCAGGAAATAACTTTGGTATTGAATGTATTACTTACTTAACTAGACGTTCATTCTTAAACATAGAACCGAGAAATAAATAATGGCAGAAAATCCACTTAGAAAAACTTTAAATAGGGCAGAACAATTACCAAGAGAAAATGGTACAATGCAAAGAGGCATCAAATTATATGATGTGGATAGTGCTATTTTTACATATATGCAAGATGTGGTTGTGCCAAAATTAAAATTAGATAATGCAGAAATATCGGTTCCGGTAATTTACGGTAATGCAGAAAGATGGAAAGCAGCACAAATAGATGGTGTGTATAGAGATAAAAGAGGTAAAATTCAGTTACCTTTAATTATGTTTAAAAGAACAACCATAGATAGAAACGAAAGCATGCAAATGCCAAATCGTTTTTTACATTACACTACATATTCTAAATGGAGTAAAACAAATAAATACGATAAATTTTCTATCTTAAATAATTTTAAACCAAAAGCAGAATTGTATGATGTAACTATGCCAGATTATGTGGATATTAGTTATGAGGTAATGATTTGGACAAACTTTACTGAGCATATGAATACGATTGTAGAATCATTCAAATGGGCAGCAGATGAATATTGGGGAGATAGAGATAAATTTAAATTCAAAGTAAATATTGATTCATTTGATAAAGTACAAGAGATGACGGATACCGGTGAAAGAATTGTTAGAACTGAATTCACAATGTTAGCAAAAGCATATTTACTTCCTGAAAGATTTGATAATGAAAGTACAATCAAAAAATCTATTTCTACAAAGGCATTTATTACAACATTAGAAACTGATATGACGGGTGCAGCTAGTGCAGATATTCAAACAAATGATTATAATGCAAATAAAGTATTGTATGATTATTTGGAAATAAATAATTCAGCAGTTTTATCAATCCAAACATTACCAACTTATGTTATAAATGGTGTTAAAGTAATAGAACCACCTACACAATTAGATTTATCAGTAGAAGATACAATTAAAGTTTATATAAATGGTGTAAAATATTCTAAAAATTATTACACATTAGATTATACTACACCAAATGTATTAAGAGTTACTTTCAATGAGGGTTTATTAGGTTTTACATTAGATAATACCGATGAAGTTCATATTGCGGGTAAATTTTTAATAGTATAATGAGTGTATTACAAAATATAATATCATATGTAGCTTTAAAAAATGCTAAATTGCAGTATGTAGAAACAACTACAACTGATTATGTATTTGATTTAAAAGGATACAAACTTCCTAAAACTATAATTGATAAGAATATGAATAAACCTTTAAAAGAAAGAAAGGCAATTATTTTATTAGATATAAATCAACAAAATATTGGAATGCATGATTATACATTTGCAAATCATAGTAATTCAGTAAGATTTAAATTACCGAAATCAAATTTTCCATATACAATAACAGAAAATGATGATTTACAAGTAACTGGAACTTTTCAAAAATAATGAAACAAAGACCTAACATATCAATACAAAAAAAATCTAATACTCAATTAGATTATTTAAGATATTTAGCAACAGAAAATATTCAACCAACTATTGTTGCACCTTCTATAAGTACACCAAAAGGAAAAACAAAATCTAAACCTAACATTAATATTATTAAAAAAGATATTAATAAAATAAATCAGTTTAGAGTTGATATGATAAATTACGCTATAAATGAAAAAGTAATTAATCCTGATTTATTAATAGAATATAACGATAGATATGTGCTGACAGTAACATCATATGAATTATTAACAAACAATGAAACACCAACTACAAAAGATTTTGATATTTATTGTAATGGATTGAAGTTGGATGTATCTACATATGATGTTAAAGTAGGCAATGAAATTATAATTACTATTCAAAAAACAGAAGCAGTTGATGATCATTTTGAAGAAAATAATTTTGAAATAGTAAGTAGATTTACATTAGCATATATGATAAATGATAGTGGTGATTATTTGATAACAGATGGTTTGGATGATATAATAATATAATATGGCAAAGAAACGAATAATAGATTTACCTAATTTAACGAGTGGTTCAGTAAATACCATTTTAGTCGGACATGATAATGGTACAACTTATCAAATAAAACTAAATGTATTAACAGCATCTGTCGTAGAAATGTTATCACAATCTACGGATGCAAGATTGGATTTTTTAGAGGAATTTCAATCTGATTTTTATTTAATTAGTGCATCAATTGATACTAAAATAGCAGCTGCAACTAACGAACAAAGTTTAGCACATTTAGTAACTACATCATCTTTTAATTCGTTTACTCAATCATATACAACGGATAGTGCATCATTCAGTAGTAGAATTGATGCAGCAACAAATGAACAAAGTTTAGCACATTTAGCAACAACAGGTTCAAATACATTTGTTGGAAATCAAAAAATAACAGGTTCAGTCTCTATATTAATACCTGGTGGAACTGCGTATGCAATAAACGAAAACCCAACACCAAATAATGAGTTTTGGGCTTATATAGTTCAATATCCAGATGCACAAAATGTAGCAGTTGGTTGGACAGCTGCAATTGTTGGTGGTTCAACTTATACGGTAACTGCTGTAAATTACCAACACCCATTCAATAAGATTACATTAAGTGATGGTTCATTACAAATGGGTTATAGAATTGGTATAAACTTTTCAAAATCTTCCAAATTATGGGAGTTTAATTCTAACGGAACATTAACAGGTTTACCAGATGGATTAGTTAGTGGTAGTTCTCAAATAAGTGATTTAGGATTTGTGACAGGTTCATATACTACTATAACTTCATTTAATAATTTAACACAATCATTTAATCAAATATCACAATCATTTACAACAATAAGTGGTAGTTTTGGTGATATTGATTTTAGTGGAATTAATGCAGTTACCGAATCATACTTAACATTTACACAAAGTTATTATAGTGCAAGTGCTTCTTTTGATAGTAGAATAACTAATTCGCAACCAATTGGATATCTAACAACAGCATCTTATTCAACTGATAGTGCATCTTTTAATAGTAGAATTATTAGTGGTAGTGCAGTAGCAGGAACAATAAGTTCTTCCGCACAAATTAGTGCATTTGGATTTATTAGTTCTTCACAAACAATAAACACATCATCATTTGCAACAACCGGTTCAAACTCATTTAGTGGTTCTCAAAATATAACTGGTTCGTTAATAGTAAGTGCAGTAGCGGTTGTTAATGGTGGAATAACAATACCAACAGGTTCGGTATTATCTTTGACAAGTGGTAGTAGTATTTCAGTTGATGCAAGTGGTTCAATTACCGGTTCATTGACAGGTTCTGTTTTTGGAATTGGTGATGTTGTAGCATTTAGTAGTTCGGTAAATAGTAGAATTATTAGTGGTAGTGCAGTAGCAGGAACGATAAGTGGTAGTTCTCAAATAGCAGCATTAGGATATGCAACTACATCATCATTAAATACATTAAGTACAAGTGTTGATAGTAGATTAGATACATTAGAAGCAACTATCATAAGTGGAAGTCCAAATTATACACAAGTATTAGGAAACAGAAGAACAAGTATCACAACAACCGGAGTATCCATAATAAGTGGAAGTATTACTACAACAGGTAATCCTGTCCAAATTATGGTGACAGGAGATGCAAATCCAATAGGAGGAACGGCTTGGGCTAGATTACAAATTTTTAGAGATGGAAATGCAATAGGAAATATCATTCATGTTGAAAATGCAAATAATCTAAATGTACCATATTGTTTAAATGTAATAGATACACCATCGGCCGGAACTTATACATATAGTATGAGAACCACAGATAGCATCGCTGGAACTCTTGATTTTGGTGAGGTGAATGGCCCTCTTTTAACGGTAGTAGAATTAAGAACAAATACAAACTTACCATCTACGAATAATGTATTTACCGGAACAAATAGATTTAACGGACAAGTAACAATAGGTGGTGTTGGTGGAGATGAAGGTGGTGAATTACAATTAGTAACGGCACAAACTAATACAACTCTAACAGGAAGTTATGCATCGGTTGATATTTACAGAGATAGATTAAGAATTTTTGAAGGTGGTGGTACTTTTAGAGGTGTTCATGTAGATTTAAGTAAAGCACCTGGTGGTGTAGCCGGTGAGTTGATATGGAAAACAAGTGGGTTTGTAAATGCAGGAACATTCTTAACATTAGACAACTTAAAAGTATCAGTAACAACAGGTGGTAATAGAGGATTGAGTGTGGGTGCAGTATCAACAAACTTTACCGCCAATATTGCCGGATGGTATGGACTCGTTGGTGGTGGAAGTGGTTATTCGGCTAATAACATCGGATATGGAACTACGGGTTCTACATCGGCATTTTCTTGGAGTTTTCCAACGGAAGGTGATACCTCACAATACAATATATTGGATAAAACAAATAGTAGATTTTATCGTGTTACTTTAATGATTGGTGCAGGATACAATGATAACTTCATTTCAATAGAAAGATTATTTTAATATGCCAATCTCATTTTCAAAAGGATTTAGTATATTACCTACCATAATAACCAATGGATTATTACTTCAATTAGATGCAAATAATTCAACAAGTTATCCTGGTACTGGAACGACAGTTTTTGATTTAACTAATTCGTATAATCATACATTGACTGGTGCTACATTTACCACATTGAATGGAATAAAATGTTTTGATTGTACAACCGGAAATAATAGAATTGTTGTAAATGGAACAGGCCCAACCTTACCAACAACGGGATATACCTATATAACTTGGGCAAGATTGATAAATAATAATTCAGGATTTAGAACATTACTTTACACAAACTCACCAAAATATACACCAATTACCATTCCCAATGGAACAAACACATTAGGATATTGGGATAGTGCATTTAGAAGTTCAACATTTGACCTTACATCTTTTGTTGGGGATTGGACTCAATATGCAGTAGTTGGAGATAATGCATCTCAAACATTCTACATAAATGGTTCACAGGCAGGAAATACAATTGCTTTCGGTTCAGGTGGAAGAACACATTGGGGGTGGGGTAATAATGATGTTGCTGGTCAATCTTTTGGGCATGTTGCAAATCTTTATTTGTATAATAGAAAATTATCAATTACAGAAATAGGGCAACATTATAATGCAATAAAACCGATTTACGGATTATAAGAATATACGATATTTATAGAATATGGCAAGTTTAATAAGATTAAAACAAATAGAAAGTAGTTCAGCGTTAACATCCGCATCAGCTATTGGTGAGGATTTTAATAATGTGGTATATGAAATAATAGATGGAGCGGGATTAATATCATCATCAGCACAAGTCGATTTAGTGTCAGCATCTAATTATGAAGGTTTTATTGTTCAATTAGATATGACGATGAGTAGTGATTTAGAAGCATCTTTAATAAGTGCATCAATTTCACAATCAATTAATATTCTTTCTCAAACATATGTTACAACAGCATCTCTAAATGATTTGAGTTCATCATTGGCTTTACAAGATAGTCAAAGTGCATATACAATAGCACAATTGAGTGCATCTGTTCAAGCAACAAGTGGTGAATTTAGTGCATCGGTAGCATCTCAATTTAGTAGTAGTAATGCAAATATTGTTTTAATTAGTACATCATTTGATAGTACAATTGATAACTTAAGTTCATCTATATCAACAACGATAAGTGCAAGTGAAGCAGGACAAACTGCATTGAGTGGTGCAATTTCATCAACTATAACAAATTTAAGTTCTTCAGTAGCAACTTCATTGAGTGCATCAGAAGCTGGACAATTGATATTAAGTGCAAGTATAGCACAAACAATAAGTGCAAGTGAAGCAGGACAAACTGCATTGAGTGGGGCATTGGCAACAACTATAACAAACTTAAGTTCTTCAATTGCAACATCATTTAGTGCATCGGAAGCAAATATTATTTTAATCAGTTCTTCTATTAATACAGCAATTAGTAGTAGTAATGCAAATTTTGCAGAATTTAGCAATTCAATTGATACAACTATTAAAGATAAGATGAATGCAGAAGGTGTAATTAGTTCATCTGCACAATTAGCGGGTGCAACATTGACTGGTATAACATTTGTACCTGCAGATGCAGATTCTTACTCTGTAATCATAAGTGGTGCAGCAGCAATAGTAAATGCAACTGGATTGACTGGAAGTAAAGATTTAGAGATGGATACTATGGTTCCTGGTCAATTGTGGATAAATGGACAAAGTGAAAGTGGAAGTTCAGCACCTCCTGATCCATTTGTTGGTGGTGAAGCACAATCAAATATAGTAGACATGGGAGAATGGTAGAAATAAATCTAAAAAAAAATTAAGTAAATTATAGTTTAATATGATAACAAATATATTTATATCAGTAAAGGAGTAACTACAACTAATATGGCACAAATAATAAAACACAAACGTGGTAGTTTAGAAAAACTATCATCAGTAACCGGCTCACTTCAGAAAGGTGAATTAGTAATCGCAAC